>Ga0335075_10000395_pt1 | contig 79404 bp, 72 predicted proteins | sample Lox_Sample_24_FD_206723 | JGI IMG/M metagenome (GOLD analysis project Ga0335075, IMG submission 206723) | Soil microbial communities from Loxahatchee National Wildlife Refuge, Florida, United States - Lox_Sample_2.4 | ecosystem: Environmental > Terrestrial > Soil > Wetlands | place: USA... | reverse complement strand
GCGGCTTCGCCCGCGACGACCTGTTCGTCTGCGTGCATGAGCAGTTCATGACCGAAACGGCACGCTGGGCCGACATCGTGCTGCCGGCGACGATGTTCATGGAGCACGACGACCTCTACCAGGCCGGTGGCCACACCTACATCCAGATCGGCCCCAAGCTGATCGACCCGCCCGGCGAGTGCCGTTCCAACCACGAGGTGATCAACGCACTCGCTGCGCGTCTGGGCGCCCGCCATCCCGGCTTCGAGATGACCGCCTGGGAGATCATCGACGCCACACTGCGCGCCTCCGGCTGGCCGGACGCCGAGACGGTACTGCGGAACCGCTGGCACGACGCCGCGCTGCCGTTTGAGCAGGGGCACTTCCTGACCGGCTTCCCCCATCCGGACGGGCGGTTCCGGTTCGCCCCGGACTGGGCGCGGTTGGGGCCGGATCATGCGCGCATGCCGCGTCTGCCGGACTATTTCGCCGCCGTTGATTCTGCCACCGAGGCGTGCCCATTCCGCATGGTGACCGCGCCGGCGCGGCAGTTCCTGAACACGAGCTTCACCGAGATGCCGACTTCTCGCCGCCGTGAGGGGAGACCGACAGTGCTGATCCATCCGGCCGATGCCGCCCGCCTTGGCGCGGTCGAGGGCGGCCGCGTCCGGCTGGGGAACACACGCGGCGAGGTGGTGCTGCACGCCCGGCTGTTCGACGGCGTGCAGCCCGGCGTCGTGGTGGTCGAAAGCATCTGGCCTAGCGAATCCTATGAGGGTGGGATCGGCATCAACGCGCTGACCAGCGACGACCCGGCGCCACCGATGGGCGGCGCGGTGTTCCATGATACAGCAGTGTGGGTGCGGGCAGAGGCGGCCGCCCTGCCAATAGCGGCGGAATAGTGGGGCCAACACCGGAATGAGATGGCTTCTTCGTCTCTTGCTCACCGTTACGCTATGGGTCGGCGCATTTACCGCGGGTAACGCCGACCAGCTCGACAACATCCGCACGGCGGGCGTGCTCAGGGTCGCCGTGAGTGACGGCAACCCCCCGTTCAGCTTTGTCGACCCTCTCTCTCGCACGATCATCGGCTACGACATCGACTTCGCACGAGCGATCGCCACCGGCATTGGTGTCGACCTTCAGCTTGTCGTAACAACGCTAACTGACCGTGTCGCGTTGCTGCAGTCCGGGAAGGTCGATCTGATCGTCGCCGAGATGACGATTACGACCGAGCGGGCCAAGGCAGTCGCGTTCTCAATCCCATACTTCGTGGTGGGACAACAATTGGTCGTGCTCGCTTCCAACTCTGACCGGGTCGAAGACTACGGCAGCAGCCGCATTGGTGCGGCAAGCGGGAGCTCGGAGCAGGAGTACCTGGCAAATGACTTCCCTGGGGCGAAGGTGTCGCTATTCCGCGAAGGACCTCGAGCTTTGCAAGCCTTGCGGGAAGGTGCTGTCGATGCCCTCATAGGAGATAGCCCGACATTGGCCTCCCTGATTGCGCTCGCACCCGATCGCGAGCGCTTCAAAATGATTGGCGAGCAATTGTGGCATGAGAACATCGGTATCGGTATGGCACGAAACGAACCTGCGCTGCTGGCCGCCGTAAATGCCACGTTGTTGACACTCGAGAGTACTGGCGAGGCCGAGCGTATCTATCATGTTTGGTTCGATAGATTCGGCGAGGCGTCGCAAGTACGCCCATTCAAAATAAAAGTGCCGTGCGAGGCTGTCAGTGGGTGGACAACCGGCGACTGCGCGACCAACCCGCTGTCAAGATAGCTTCACGAACCAGTGGTATGATGGATGGCGATCGCCGTACCGAAGCGTGCGAGCAGTCACCAGCGCGCGTCGCCGTCCCTTGGCGCGGGACGCTGGGTGATCTATGCCTCCCTGGAAAGGGGCAATCGCTTGGACTTCTCGGCGGCTTTCTCGCGTGTGGTCGCCCTGGTGGGTGGCGCCGCGTTGTTCTCGCGCAGGCTGAGGCAAGGCAGTCCGGAGCCGGCATGGGGTGCCAGCCCCACGATCCCGCAGGCAAAGCCGCAGGGCGCGATCCCAACCTTGAAAATGCCGACCGCTCGCGGATGGTCCGCCGGACAGACACCGGTCCCGGCGCCCGGCCTCAAGGTCACTGCGTTTGCAACCGGGCTCGACCATCCGCGCTGGATCGAGGTGTTGCCAAATGGCGCCGTGCTCGTGGCCGAGTCGATGTTCGCCGAACGGCCGCCCCGGTCTTTGTTCGACTACGCGATGCTGAGCACGATGCGGCGCGCCGACGCGATCGGGCATAGCGCAAACTGCATCACCCTGCTGCGCGACGCCGACGGCGATGGTGTCGCCGAGACCCGCCAGGTGTTCCTCGAGGGCCTGAACCAGCCGTTCGGCATGGCCCTGCTGGGCGACACCTTCTATGTCGGCAACACCGATGGGCTGGTGGCCTTCCCCTTCACCCCCGACGCGACCCGCATCACCGCGGCAGGGAGGACGCTCGCGCGCTTCAAGCCGGACGGCCATTGGACGCGCAGCCTGCTGGCGAGCCCGGACGGGCGGACGCTTTATGTCGGCGTCGGCTCGCTGACCAACATCGCGGATGACGGCATGGGGGAAGAAGAAGGTCGCGCCGCGATCTACGAGTTCGACGTTGCCAGCGGCAACATCCGCATTTTCGCCTCCGGCCTGCGCAATCCTGTCGGTCTGGCGTGGGAACCGAACACAGGCGCGCTGTGGACCGTCGTCAACGAGCGCGACGGATTGGGCGATGAAACGCCGCCCGACTACCTGACCTCGGTGAGCGAGGGCGGGTTCTACGGCTGGCCCTACTGTTATTGGGGCCGGACAGTCGATCACCGGGTGCCGCAGGATCCATCGATGGTGGCGAAGGCGATCACCCCCGATTACGCCTTGGGCGGTCACACGGCATCCTTGGGCCTTTGTTGGCTGCCGGCCGGAACACTGCCCGGCTTCCCCGACGGCATGGCAATCGGCCAGCATGGTTCGTGGAACCGAAGCAAGCTGAGCGGATACAAACTGGTGTTCGTGCCGTTCGAAAACGGCCGCCCCTCTGGCCCCGCGCGCGATGTACTCACCGGGTTCCTCTCGCCGGATGAGAGGGTGTCTTACGGCCGTCCCGTAGGCGTGGCCATCGGCCCCGACGGGTCGGTGCTGATGGCGGACGATGTTGGCAACGTCATCTGGCGCGTCACCGCCGCCTAGTGGGGTGACGCCGGCGCGGCAATGTGCGCGATCATTCTGATAGTATCGAGCTAATCTTCACGGAGCGTGCTCTCCCTCCGCGGCGCCTCCGGCGGGAGACCAAACATGCGGCAGCTCGCGGCCGCTCATGCTGTGATCCCTTTGCAGCGCGCTGCGTCGGCTTCTTTCTTTAGCCGGCCGGCCGGGACATTCCATACTTCGAAACAGGCGCTATCATCCCATCACCGACCGCCTTCGCGACGGCCCTATAGGCTGGGGGCTAGACGCCGAACGACTCATGCAGTTCGCCCCCGAACAGAGCTGTCATGCTCCAACCTCCATCTGTCCCGCGGGACCGCATTGTCGCCCCGGCATTGCTGCGCCAAAGTCTGGTTGAACCATGCAACTGCGCCACCTGCGGTATTTCGTCAGAATAGTGGAGGCCGGCAGCTTCTCTCGCGCCGCGGCCACAATCCATGTCGCCCAACCGGCACTCAGCCAACAGATCGCCGAACTCGAGGATGAACTCGGCGTCAGCCTGCTGCATCGCAGCGCGCGTGGCGTGCGGCCGACCGCGCCAGGCGAGACGCTGTATCGCGAAGCAGCGGCGATCCTTCAGCAGATGGAGCAGTTGCCGGGCAAGGTCCGATCGACTGGCGGCGAAGCGGCAGGCGCGGTCAATCTGGGCATGAATTCGACGCTTGCCGCGTTCCTGTCCGGCTCGTTCATGGAGGCCTGCCGCACCGCTCTGCCAAAAGTGGTGTTGCGCTTCATCACCGGCCACAGCCTGCTGATCGCATCGCGGATCGAGGCACGAACGCTCGATTTTGGCGTCGTGTTCGAAGACGAGCACGACCCGATCCCCGGCTTCCTGCGGCAGAAGCTTCTGCGGCAGCGCTTGTTTCTGGTTCAGCGCCAAGGCGCGGAAGGCAGGCGCGCAGCGGTCTCGCTCGCCGACGTGGCGGAATTGCCGCTGGTCATGCCGGCGCATCCCAACGTCAGTCGAGGCGCGATCGATCGTGCCTTCGCTGATGCCGGTTTTGTCCCTCGCGTCGCCGTTGAAGCCGACACATTGTTCAGCATCCTGTCGGCGGTGCAGAGCGGCACCGGTCATGCGATCCTGCCGACCGGCGATGTGTCGGGCATGCCCGGCCACACGGCCCTGACAGCGACGGCGCTCGAGCCGCCGATATACCTGACGGCATCGATCCTCACGCCAACCGACTCACCGCTGACCGGCGCGGCGGACATTGTGCGGCAGCTCCTCGCACGATTCGTCGCACGATGGCTCGCCGCCAGCCCGGTTCCGGGGATGGAATGGGTGGGCGAAGCGAAGCCATAGCCGGCAGCGATAGCCGTATATCGAAACAGTATTTGTGCATGACCTTCCGGCACGGCAAATGAGCCGTCCAGCACGATCAAGTGCCAATGGAGGTCGGTGTTATGGCGAAGCTCATCTATCGTGTCGTCTCCGCGTGCGGCGCGCTTGGCTACGGTTATCCCAGGGAGTCACTGCAGGAAGCGCTGAAGGGGCGTGTCGACGCCATCATTTCCGATGGTGGCTCGATGGACGCCGGGCCTTACTATCTTGGCACGGGCACCGAGTATTTTGAGCGCGAAGCGGTTAAAGCGGATTTCCGCCATATTGTAGAGGCGGGACAGCGGACCGGCAGCCCGGTGATCCTCGGCAGCAGTGGCATGGCTGGTGGCAACCGCAACCTCGATTGGATGCTGGAGGTCGCGAAGGAGGTTTTCGCCGAATTGAATGTGCAGGACGCCAAAGTTGCGGTCATCCGGGCGCAGCTCGACGCCGAGACGGTGATTGACGAGCTGCGCAAAGGCGCACTGCGGCCGACCGGTGCCGGCCCGAAGCTCAGCGAGGCTGAGCTGCGCGAAAGCACGATCGTGGGGCAGATGGGCATCCATCCGCTGATTACGGCCCTGGAGAGTGGCGCACAATATGTGCTGGCCGGCCGCTCCTGTGATATTGCCTTGTTCGCGTCGGATATGATCCGCCGCGGTATCGATCCCGGTCTTGCCTATCATGTAGGCCATGTCCTGGAATGCGGTGCGCTGGCCTGCGATCCTGGGTCTCCGTCCGACTGCCTGGTGGGTGAAATCTACGACGACGGTACGGCGTTGTTCGTCGCACCCAATCCAAACCGGCGTTGCACACCGTATTCGATCGCCGCGCATTCGCTCTACGAGGAGAGCCATCCCCAGCTTCAGTTCTACCCCGAGGGCGTCCTCGTCATGGACAAGACGGAGTTCTTCGCCAGGGACTCTCGCACGGCCGGCATTCGCAACAGCCGGTTCGTGCGTGCGGGCAAGCCGTGGCCGTGGAGCATCAAACTGGAAGGTTCGCGTCGTCTGGGCGGCCGCAAGGTGTCGTTGCTCTACATCGATCCTGTGGACCTGCCCAATGTTCCGGAGAATGTGCTGGTCTATGGCCGCAATGGCGTGCAGGCGCGGCCGGTGGAGCAAGGCGAGCACGAACTCGGCATCATCACCGAGACTCGTGCAGAGACGCAGGAGGCGGCCGTTCTGTTGGCCAGTCTGCTCACGCATTACCTGATCCATTACGGCTACCCGGGCCGCAAGGCGACCGCGGGCAACATTGCCTATCCGCTCTCGCCCAATCTGGTGAGCTTTCGACGCGACGACGGATCGTTCGGCGCAATCGTGCCAAGTGGCACGCGCGATCCGGTTTTCTTCGAGAACTACGCAATGATCAAGGCATCGGTGATCAAGCTGATCCAGGACATGTTCCGTGATGCGCTGGCGAACGCCTCGTTCACCATCACCGATGCCGACGCGACGAACCCGGCAATTCTGCTGCGAACAGTAGATCGCGATCCGCAGCGTCTTGCCACACGGCATCAGCAGGAAATCGACCGTGTTACCGCGCTGTTGAGGCCGAAGGCAGCGTCACTGCTGAACCTTGATGCGGCGGATGCTTACGAATGGTCGCTGTATCACCTGCTGCAGAACGAGGATGTCATCAAGAACGTGATGTTCCCCATTACCTACTACCGGGCCAACGGTGCGACATGGACGCACGACGGCACGGAGCAGCCGCGCTATTTCGACATTGGCGAGACTGGTTACCGCGGCAGCCTGGACGATCGTACGCTGTCCCTGATTGCCGACGCGCCGCCATCTGGAGCCTTGCACGGAATGCGCCGTTTGCTGGACATCGCCATCGTAATTCGCAGCAAGGATGCGGGGATCAACCGGCTCACGTTCGACATCATCTTCACCTCGGCGGACAACTATGAGTCGGCGTTGCGGTCGAACGTGTTCCACAAGGCGAGCATGGCGAAGGTTCTGAACCTGCCGCCCGAGCAGGTGGTCGGTACGTTCTTCGTCGACGCCTGCAATGCCATCAAGATCTCGATCGACCGTCCCAACATCTCCGCCTCGGTGGATGAACACGACGTGTTCGGGGCGCAGCAGCAATCGGCGATCGAGCGTCTGAGCATCCCGGTCTATGTCGAGGCGCTGGCAATGGCGTCGGCGTTCTGAACTCGTACTGGTTGCGGCGGGGCCGCGCCCGCCCGCAACGACACGAGCCATTTGACCATGCTGCCGCGCTTGCCTTGCGGTGCCCTACGCTGGGAGGCAAAGACAGGCTGTCGCGAACGAATAACCTGATCTTGAAGCGGACCTTTATCGACATGCATCACGCACGTTTATATCCAGGCGTGCCGTCAAGACTCATGAGGAAAGTTCGATGTCCGGAAAAATCGTCACCTGTCTCTGGTTCGACCATGGCGAGGCGCGGAAAGCGGCGGAATTCTACGCGGCCACCTTTCCTGATAGCCATGTCGGGCAAACGCTTCGATCTCCGTCAGATTACCCCGGCGGTGAACAGGGTAGCGAGTTGACCGTCGAGTTCACCGTGCTCGGCCAGGCCTTTGTCGGTCTGAATGGTGGCCCGGCGTTTGCGCCGAACGAGGCAGTGAGCTTCCAGGTGATGACCGACGATCAGGCAGAAACCGACCGCTATTGGAATGCGGTCATCGAGAATGGCGGCAGCGAAAGCGCCTGCAGTTGGTGCAAGGATCGCTGGGGCTTTTCCTGGCAGATCGTGCCGCGAGCCTTGATTGCCGCGCTGAAGGATCCCGACCGCGCCGCCGCGAAGCGCGCGATGGATGCCATGATGACCATGCGCCGGATCGACATCGCAAAGATTGAGGCGGCACGAGCGGGCGAGGCGACAGCCTGACGCCCAGGGCCGCCGCCTCGGTCCAAGGAACCGCTGCGCCGGGTCGATCCCAAACCGATGCGCCAGGCTCCTGGTCTGCCACGATCCCCCCGCGCCGCGAGCAGCGCCAACACACCTTCTGACGGAAATCCCAATTTTCAGGAACTCCTTCCTAATTATATACTTGACAAAATCGGGCCGGTCGGGGCATAGTCCGGGCTGTCAAGAGGGCAGCCGCCATGACCATCGACCTGACCGACCCCTTGTTCCATGACGAAGACAAGGCCCGCGAGTGGCTTGAGGCTTCGCGTTGGCCGGCTGGTCCTGTCTGCCCGCATTGCGGTTCCTTTGGCGTCACTCGGATGGGCGGCACGCGGCACCGCGCGGGCCTGTTCTACTGCCCCGATTGCCGTGGCCAGTTCACCGTCATGACCGGCTCAGTGATGGAGCGCAGCCATATCCCGCTGCCCAAGTGGGTGCTGGCGATCCGGCTCATGACGGCGAGCAAGAAGGGCGTCTCGGCCCATCAATTGCACCGCATGCTGGACCTTACCTACAAAACGGCTTGGTTCATGGCGCACCGCATTCGCGAGGCGATGCGCGATGCAAACCCGTCTCCGCTCGGCGGCGAGGGCCAAGTGATCGAAGCGGACGAAGCCTACAAGGGCAAGAAGGAAATCCCCACTCCAAGCCCGCGCCGCAAAGGCCGCCCTTACATCAAGAAGGGCAAGGCGGCCGAGAAGCGCCCGATCTTCGCCTTGGTAGAGCGTGGCGGCGCAGTTCGTGCGTTCTCAATGCCCCAGGTCACGGGCAAGAACGTGCGCGATGCGTTGGTCCGCAACGCCAGCCGCAAGTCGCGCTTGCATACTGACGAAAGCCAACTCTACGCGGCCGTGGGCGAGGAATTCGCGGCGCACGAGACGGTCAACCACTCCGCCAAGGAATACGCCCGCGGCAAAGGCGATGCGCTGGTCACCACGAACACGGTCGAGGGCTTCTTCGGCATCTTCACGCGCGGTCTGGTTGGCATCTACCAGCATTGCAGCGAACAGCACCTGCAACGCTATCTGGACGAATTCTCCTTCCGCTACAGCCACCGCGCCCGGCTCGGCATCAACGATGACGCCCGCGCCGTCCTGACCACCCGCGGCATGGACGGCAAGCGGCTGACCTATCGGCGGATTGACGAAGCCTAAGACGCCCCGCCAACTTGCCCGCGCTTTCCTGGCTTGGAAGCGGGAGCGCGGGCTTCTCTAGAAGGAGGGTCCTTCGGCTTCCGGCGGGGCTGGGGCGGGGTGTTCAACATCCGCCGCGCCACCGCTTGGGCGCGCCGCTCGGCTTCCTCCGGGGGCAATTCTTCGTCTGGCATCTGCCCTATCAGGGCGCCACCCCGCCAACCGTCAAGGGGCGACTCGATCCCGTTGCGCTATCCTAAAGTCCATCTGGCCGGGTGGGGGGCGCTTCCTAGGGCGCCCCCCTTCGGCAGCCAAGTGCGGCGGAATCGCACATGGGCCAAACTCTCGGGCGCTGTGCGCGCCTGGGTGCCATTGGTCAATGGACGCTTCTGCCCTGAATAGGAGCAAAGGCGTCATGACGACTCACAGTGTTAAATGCGCGGAGTGCAATCTTGCGCTTGAGGGTCCGGTCGATCCGCAGCCCCACGACATAGTTGCGTGTCCCGGCTGCGGGGTGAGTGACACACTCGAAAATGTCACCCGCGAAGTCGGCGAGTACGTGGCGGAGAAGATGGCCGAATCTCTTAGCGTCGATATGCGAGACGCCTTCCGCGGCAGCGACCTCATAAAGGTGACCTCGGATTATCGCCCCCAAGGTTCGCATCGCTTCATCGTCGATCTTGACCTTTAGCGCCACCATGAACGCCTCCTCCGTGGGGCTGCCACACCAACCATGGAGCGAGGTTGCTTAATGCCTACATTCGAGGAAATCGCGCGCACGCCGCGACTTAAGATCGACCGGGCCAAACATCACATCAACGATCTCAGCGGGCGCATTGAAGCCTATTTTGCCTTGAAGCCACAACGGGTGGTTCTGGCGAGGCCAGATGGCGGCAACCGTGCCCAACCCATCATTCGGTGCGAGATACCCATTCCACCAGAATTTTCGCTGATCATTGGAGACGCTATCCATAATCTCCGATCCTCCCTTGACCATTCGATCTGGCAAATGGTCGGGAAGACCGTGCTCAATCCCGATATTGTTCAGTATCCCTTTCCTAAGAAGGCTGTTGATGAGAAGGGATTTCGCCACACCATTGAGAGCCGACAAATACAAGGGGCCGGCGAAAACGTCATCAAGGAGATTATAGCTCTCAATGCTCAGCCGGGAGGGGACGAGCTTCTCTACGGTGTTCACGCGCTCGATATTGCCGACAAACACAAGCTGATCGTCACCACGACCGAGACCATGATGTACCAAGGATGCAACATGCGCTCTCGCGATCCGAACATCACCGTCAATTGGCTGTTTCCTGAATGGGTGAGAACGGCACCGAATGAGAAACTTGGAGGCATGATGGCCAACTGGATCGAAGAGGAAGCAGAAGTCCAGCCGACGTTTTTCATAAGCCTCGAAGATAGAGCAGCCTTCGTGCGTCAAGAGGCCGTGACCGTGCTGCGGAACATGACCGATCGAATCGACGAAGCCGTGACCACATTGATCCGCGCTTTCCTTTCCTAGCTCTCGTACTGCCGGCCTGTCACGCGGTATCTGGCTACTCTCGGGGTCCATTTTTGTCAAGTATACAATTGGGAATTTCTTCTTGCAATCGCTCGCCTTCTGTGCTCTAACCCAGTCCGTGTCCCACGCAGCCAACCCACCGATCGAAGCCCTCCCACCCGAGCGCCAGCGGACCGTCCCAGGCCGCGTCGGCGTGCTCCTCGGCCTCGTCCACACCCTCATCGCCTACGGCCGCAATCTCGCCGCGACCCTGCAACTGCACGTCCCCGCACCGCACCTCCTCCCCTGCTTCACCTACGTCGCCACCGCCTTCGACATCAGCAGTCTCCCGCTGATCCTCAACCGCATCACCCGCGGCCTGCTCCGCGCCGCCGCGCCGCCAGCGGCCGCGATTTCGAGCTGCGTCCCCGCATCCGCCCACCCTCGTCCGCACGCACGTCACACGGCGGCGGCAAACGAACCCGCCGCCTGCACGACCCGGCTCGCAACCGGTTCTTCGCCTACCCGCCCATGCTCTCGGAGGTTGCCGCCGAGGACCAGCGCCGCCCGATCGCCGCCATTCTCTACGATATCTGCCTCGATCTCGGCATCGAGCCCGACCAGCTAGACCAGAAGGCATGGATCCAGCTCTGCCGCGACATCATCGACTACCGCGGCAACCTGGTCACTTTCATGACCACGCGCTGGCGCCAACTCGACCACCCCGATCCCATAAATCCCGTCGCAAATCCCGCTGCTCTCGTGGGGCAGAAAAGCGAAGCGCATTCCGCCACCCCGCCGCCGCCGTTTCCCGCGGGACGGCCACCCTCCGAACAGCCCCCTCCCCCTGCGGATCGATGGGGGAGGGGCCCAGGCCCATAACGCACCACAGCGCCTCACACAGAGCACCCCTGGGACCGGCCCAGCGGCCAACCCCGCCGTCCTGATTCGGCGCCGCTCCGGCCGCGAGCTCGGCCCGCCAATGAACTTCAGCAGCATTGTTCCGAAAGAACGAATGCCGCGGCTCGCTGCCTACAAAATCTCGGCGGCCTTCGTGTCGATCCCAACACCCGAGAGTCCCCGCTGGACGTATCTCGATGACGGCGCCCGCTTTTTGGCTTCATTGCATACCCCTCTCAATCTTGAATGGTCGATGCTCCTGTAAGCGAGTTGCATACCGGCTCCCACTTTGCTGCACGACAATAGGCCGCAGAAATCGTTCGTCTCAGATCAGCTTGACGCGGAGGACCGGAGAGAACAGGAGATGCAAGATTGTCGGCCTGCTCGAAAAGGGTGCTCACGATTCGCTATCGTCATTCGCTTCCAACCTTTCCTCGGTTGCGAACTCTACGATCGGCAGCCGTCCTTCGTTTGCTTCTCAAGCGCTGTGTGGATCTCGACCAGTGCGTCCACGACGTTGTCTCCGGTGATCCGATTGGCGCTGCCTCTCTTGAGGACGATGGTTACGCGCAGCGCGTCATGACCCACGGAGTCCCGGATGGGCTCGCGGATGACGAGCTGAATACCCGTGCCTCCTCCGAGGACGAGGGACGCTGCTTTGCTTATGATTCTGTTGACTTTGGCCGAGAGGCGTCCGGGGGAGCCCGGCAAACGGAACGGCAGCTTTCGGCGATCCATAAGCCAAAGTGGACACTGGGGTGATGCTTCGATTCTGCACCACCCTGTACCGAAATAGGTTATATTGGAGGGTGTCTCCTGCAAGGCGAACGACCATTCCTCTCTCGGATGCATAAAGTGCAAGCCTCTCTGCACTTTTTGCAAATAGACAGAAGAGACAGCTCTTCTATACAACTGACTACGTGAATGTGGCGGATAATCCCGCGCGTGGCCGACGTTGTACCGGGCCGCTGTGAGTTACGGGCCGGTGCTGGTGCTGGCGTGCGGTGCAAAAAAGGGGCTGAGCGGGAGGGACTGTTGAGACATTAGGCGATCTTCTGTCTGCCGGGTATGGTCCTCGCCTGTTCCGCGCTTGGCAAGGCAGCCGAACCCACCGTTTCGCCCCAGGTGAACAGAATCTTCACGCAAAAGGGAGAACCATCGATGCGCCTTTACATGGATCAACGACCAATTGCACTATTTCTTGCTCGCCGGTACGACAGCTTCAGGCCGGCCAGCCTCAGCCGCCCAGCAAAAATTCTACGCCTGCCGCATGGCGACGGGGACGGACGTCACTGGCGTTTACCTGATGCCCGCAGCCACGCACTCGCTCTGGACGCGAGTTTTGGCGGCTATCCGGGGCAGAAATCAGTTCCGCACTGAGGCGAGGGCATAAATTGCGAACTCGATCTCATCCCCTGGTTGATCGTGCGCTGCGGGAGATTCGCGGGGTTGCGATCGGTTTGGTCAGTGCCCAGGCCGGTACCTTGTCGAAACTCGCGTTCCTGGCGGGGCTGTCCTATTGGTTCTTCCCGATACAACTGATCCCTGATCGGACCCCCTATGTTGGCTATCTGGATAATGTCGGCTTTCTCGGCGCCGGGCTGATCGTCGCACGGCTGCTTCTCCTCCCGACCTTCCTGGAACGGGTTGATCTGCCGGCCCTTGGCCCCGCGCTGCGCCGGGGTCAGCCCGGACTGCATCGGTCGCGCGGGCGGCGGCGATCGGCCACGATAGTGGCACGGGCGCGTGCTGCAGGACGGCGGACGTGCCGGCGAGTTGGGACGGCTGCTCGTGTGGCCGTACGAGACGCACTGGCTCCCGCCATTACGCCGGCGTTACTGCGCCTCTCTCTGGGCCGATGGCCTGATGCAGAAGAGGGGCGTCGGTTTCGCAAGGCCGTCCAGGCGGACGACCAGCCACTGCCGTCGCTGCTGCGCGGCCTCGCTTCCATCAACGCCGGACAGGCGCTGCTCACTCGCGCCTCTCTTTTTGCCTGGTGTCAGGCGCACGTGACCACCATGCCAGGTCTGATGGAGAGCAGTGACCCGGCCGCGCTCCTGCACGTTGGCAATCCGTTGCGAGCATGGAACGGACAGCCGATCGCCTTCCTTCACATGGAGAAGACGGCCGGCACCTCACTGATTCATTATCTGCAGGAATGGTTCCATCCGACGCAGATCGATCCCGATCCTCTACGTGCCTGGCCGCCGCACATGCTGACGCGATTCCCGCCGGGAACAGCGCAGCATGTGCGCCGCTACCGCCTCGTCTGGGGGCATTACGATCTGCCATCGTTGAATCGCCTGGGCCCCGAGCGCTTCATGTTAACCCTGTTGCGAGAGCCAAGGGAGCGCATCCTTTCCTTGTACCGGTTCTGGCGAGCCTATCCAGCGCCGGCAAACACAGATAGTTTTGGCATCATCATGGCGCGCCAGAAGTTGCTGCCGGAGTTTCTGCACGCCACGGATCCGCTGCTCCGCGACTACATCGACAACGTCTATGTTCGCCGCCTGACGGGACTGTATGCCACAGGGCAGGCGATGGATCCTTTGGACCTGGATGCAGCAGGTGCGTTGACACGCGCGTTGGCAGCGCTGGAGCAGATCGATTTCGTCGGGATTACCGAACAGATGAACGAGGGCCTCTATGTCCTGAGCGCGATGCTCGGAACCGATCCAGCGGTGACTGAACCCAAGGTCAACCTGACAGCCAGTCTTGAATGGGAACAACCCCCCGATGTCCTTTGGCGGAGCGATGATCCGGTCATTAGACATGCCCTCGATTGGCTGACCAGGCTCGACCGCCTTGTTTATGATGCCGCCAAGGAGCGCTTCGCGACTTTGTACGGAGTCACGCTGAGCGAAAATGCTCGCTCGCGGGCGATAACCGCTGCTTCCGGTCGGGCGCGGCCGTCGGCGGCAACGCGAAGGTATGGCGGATGAGATCGGTGACCGAGTGGGCGCGATCACGGGTTGCGGAGCAGAGCGAACCTCGGCCCGAGCAGCCCTCTATGTCTGCTCCCCACCCGAGCCGATCTAGCCCGGCCAGCACACTGCCGCGCTCCTCGCTCGCCTTCTCGAATACCCCGGCGAACAGCGCCAGCAGCTTACCTCGCCGCGGTCCGGCACTGCATCAGCCGCGAGCGGTATCCTCCGCCACATCGAGCGTACGGCCATTCTGATAGCGGATGCAAAAAGTGCAGGACTCTCTGCACTTTTTGCAATCGATGGAAGGGGCGGCGCAGGGCCTTGCCATTGCCGCTTATCGGAGCAATCTCTCGGCGCTAACCGAAGCCGGGGAAGTCCAAGCGATGGTGACGAACCAGTCATCTGCAGAAAATTCAGCCCATGCAAAGTCAGGTCCAGGCCGGCGCGCGGTGCTTGGCGCCTTTGCTGCCGCGGTGGGCAGTGCGACTGTCCACCCGGCAGCCGCGCAAACGACACCGGCCTCATCCACGCCAACGCTCACCATCGGCTATCTGCACTGGTCACACGACGTTCAGACGATCTCCTACATCTTCACGCCTGCGCCCAATAATGGCCGTGCCGGCGCCGAGGTCGCGATTGTTGACAACAACACGACCGGGCGCTTCATGCATCAGAACTTCGCCCTCGAGACCGTCGAAGTGCGCACGGACCAGGACCCGGTGGCGGCGCTCAACGCGCTGATTGGCAAGGGGATCCGGTTCGTCGTTACCGACCTTCCAGCGGCCGACGTGGTCAAGCTTGCCGATGCCGGCGCTGCGCATGGCGTGACCATCTTCAACGCCGGCGCGGGCGAGGATGCGCTGCGCGAGGAGGATTGCCGCGGCAACGTCATCCACACTGCGCCCTCCTTCAACATGCTTACGGACGGCCTGGCCCAGTATCTGATCTGGAAGCGCTGGCCGCGCTGGGTCCTCGTCTATGGCGAGCATCCCCAGGACCTTCTGCTTGCCGCCGCCTATCGCCGCTCGGCGAAGATCTTCGGCGCCCATCTCGTCGCCGAGCGGCAGTACAAAGGTAAGGCGGGCTCGCGCGAAACCGATACCGGCCTGATCGAATTGCAGGAGCAGCTCCCGGTTTTCACCCAAAACCTGCCAGATCATGAAGTGCTGGTCTGCGCCGACACTCAGTCTGTCTTTGCCGCCTATCTTCCCTATCGCACCTGGGATGCGCGGCCGGTGGCAGGCTCCGCGGGCTTAATCCCGACGAGCTGGGACCCGAACAGTTTGGAGTTCGCCGGCAGGCAGATGCAGGATCGGTTCGTCGCCTACGCACACCGCTTCATGACCGCGCTCGACATGAACGCCTGGGTGGCGGTGAGGATGCTCGGCACCGCGGCGAGCTATGCCCAGTCGCTCGATCCCGAGAAGATCATGACCTTTATGCGGGGCCCCGATTTCCAGCTCGGCGCCTATCGCGGCTTGAGCCTCTCGGTGCGGGAATGGAACGGCCAAGTGCGCCAGGCGATCATCCTTTCGGATTCCGGCCGCTGCGTGGTCTCGATGTCGCCGCAGCCAGGCTTTCTGCACGAACGCACCGTGCTCGATACACTCGGCACCGACAAGCCGGAAACCACGTGCAAGCTCACAACGGCACAAAAGGAGTAGAGAAATGATTACACGCCGCGCGACGTTGATCGGCGTTCCTCTCGCCTTCGCCGTTACCGGCGAGGCCAGGGCTGCCGTTTCCGGCATGGCTTATGCCTCGAACGAGAAGGACAACACGGTCAGCATCATCGATCTTGCGCAGATGAAGGCGGTGAAGACCGTGCCCACCGGGCAGCGCCCGCGCGGCATGGAGCTGACGAGCGACGGAAAACGGCTCCTGGTCTGTGAGGGCGATTCGAATCGCATCGACATCTTCGACACCACGAGCTGGAAAGTGATAGGCGCGATCGATACGCCCGATCCCGAATACGCGGCACTGAAAAAGCCTCAGAATAACCCGCTTTTCGTCTCCAACGAGAACAATGCCCTGGTGACGGCCTGGAACATCGACAACCAGAAGATGCTGTGGCAGATGCCGACCGGGGTCGAGCCCGAAGGGATGGCGGTGAGCCCGGATGGAGCGCTCATCTGCAACACGACCGAAACCACGAGCATGGCCCAGTTCTTCGAGGTCGGCAGCGGGAAGAATCTCGCCAACGTGCTGGTCCCGCCGCGGCCACGCTGGGCGGCCTTCACCCGCGACGGAGCGGAGGTCTGGGTCTCCTCCGAGCTGGGCGGCACGGTCACCGTGATCGATACCAAGTCGTTCAAGATTCTGGATACCATCCGTTTCGTCGTCGAAGGACTGCGCAGCACGTTCATCCAGCCGGTCGGCATCAGCATCACCGACGACAACAAGCTCGCCTTCGTTTGCCTTGGGCCGGCCAACCGGGTCGCGGTGGTGAGCGTGCCGGAGCACAAGGTGGTCTCTTACGTCGTGACCGGAAGCAAGAAGTTCGATGCGACCGTGAAGAAATACCTCCTCGTCGGCGAGCGTCCGTGGCACGGCACCCTGACGCCGGATGACAAATATCTGCTCACCGCCAACGGGCTCTCGAACGATGTCTCCGTGATCGATGTCGCGAACCTCCGCGTCATCAACACTGTTCCGGTCGGACAGCAACCATGGATGGTTCTGATCTCACCAAGCTCAACCTGAAGGCGATCGCCCGCCGCCGGTGGCGTGACCGGGGCCAGGCCGTTTTTATCCTGTTTTCATAATCCTTGCTGTCGAGCACGAAAGGAGGAAAAAGCTTCATGAAGCTCACAGTTCTGGCGAGTCTGGTCGCACTGGCAGCGGCCGCGAGTGTTTCGGCCAATGCCGGAACCAACTATTTCGCTTACAACAGTACTGCGGTGACCACCTTTACCGGCGTTTACCTGGCGCCGACCGGCACCACGCATTGGGGGCCAAACCAGGCGCTGAACGATGATGACAAGGAGCTGGACTTCGGCGAACGCCTGACGTTGACAGGTTTAAATCCCGGAGTTTACGACGTGAAGCTGGTCGATCAGAAAGGACGGACCTGCATCATGCGCCGCATCGACCTGACGAAGGAGACGAGCTTCGAGATCCGGGACACCAACCTGACCGACTGCAAATAGGCCAAGGTCGGCTGCCGTGCCGGAAGCAGCAATCACAGTTGATCCGGGTCGCTCCGAGTTGAGGGCGGCGACCGCCCGTCGAGCGCCAGCTTCCGGCGAGGAAGAGCTGGCTCTCTCGGTCGAAGGGGTGAGTCATTCCTACGGCCAGCGGCGTGCCCTCGATAATGTGAGTCTCGCCGTGCCGCGCGGCGGGTTTACGGCCCTACTCGGCCTCAACGGGGCGGGCAAGACCACGCTCTTCTCTCTCATTACCCGCCTCTTCGACACCAGGCGCGGACGGATCAGCGTCCAGGGCTTCGACGTCTCCCGCAAGCCAAGCGCCGCGCTTGCCGAGCTTGGGGTGGTTTTCCAGGCGCGCACGCTCGATCTCGACATCACCGTGCGCGACAATCTTCTCTATCATGCCGCCCTGCACGGCATGGGGGGGCGGCGCGCCCGGACGCGCGCTGCCGCGGTGCTCGAGGAGGTCGGGCTCGCCGAACGCGCGCGCGACAAGGCGCGCCAGCTCTCTGGGGGGCAAATGCGCCGCGTCGAGATCGCGCGTGCTCTGATCCACGAACCGAGCGTGCTCGTGCTCGACGAGCCGACCGTGGGGCTCGACGTCGCTTCCAAGGCAGCGATTGTCGAGCAGGTGCGTAGCCTCTCGCACACCTACGGCGTCGCCGTTCTTTGGGCGACGCATCTGCTCGACGAGATCGAGCCGGGCGATCATGTCGTCGTCCTGCACCTGGGAAGGGTGCTCGCCGCGGCGGAGATGTCGGAGATCGTCACCGCTTCGGGGGCAGCAGACCTCCGCTCGGCCTTCCGCGCCTTGACCGGTACAGCCGCGCCGGCAGCAGAAGCAGAGGAAGGAGGTGCATGAGCACTAGCGTCACCAGGGCCGGCTCGGACACCGCGTTCGGCACGGTCGGCCGCGCCCGCCACGGCCTCACCCTCGGCAGCTATGCGATCTGCATGCGCGGGATACTGTGGCGAGAAGGACTGCGCTTCGTGCATCAGCGCGGGCGCTTCCTCTCCGCCCTGGTCCGCCCGCTCGTCTGGCTCGTCATCTTCGCCGCTGGCTGGCGCCAGGTGCTCGGCGTCTCGATCATGCCGCCCTATCACGTGTACATCCTTTACAGCACCTATGTCGTGCCGGGCTTGCTGGCGATGATCCAGTTCTTCTACGGCATGCAGTCCTCGCTCTCGTTGGTCTATGACCGCGAGATGGGCAATATGCGGGTGCTGCTGGTGAGTCCCTTCCCGCGCTGGTTCCTGCTTGTCTCGCGACTCATTGCGAGCACCGTGATTTCGGTGATTCAGTGCTACGCCTTCCTGGCCATTGCCTGGCTCTGGGGGGTGGATCTACCCGACGATGGCTGGATCACAGTACTGCCGGCCCTCCTCCTCTCAGGTTTCATGCTGAGCGCGATGGGCATGGTGCTCTCCTCGTGTGTCCGCCAGCTCGAGAATTTTGCCGGGGTCATGAATTTCGTCATTTTCCCGCTCTTCTTCGCCTCCTCGGCGCTCTATCCGCTCTGGCAGGTGCAGCAATCGAGCCCGCTGCTCTACCAGGTGTGCCTGCTCAACCCCTTCACCTACGCGGTCGAGCTCGCCCGCTTCTGTCTCTACTCGACCTTCAACCCGACCGCGCTTGCAGTCGTGCTTGGCTGTATCGTGGTCTTCACCGCCGCAGCGATCCTCGCCTACGACCCGGCACGCGGGCTGATGGCGCGGCGCCAGCGTGCCGAAGCATGAAAAAAGGAGCTTCTCGCGGCGGCCATGCCAGGCGGCTCGCGCTCGCCGCCTCGCTTGCTTTCCTTCCGTCCGTCCGGGCCTTCTCGGCAGGTCCCCCGTCCACCGGGACAGCCGCCCTCGATCCCGACTGGCCCTGCGAGCAGATCAAGATCGAGCATCTATCGCTCGCCACCATGTGGGGTGGCCCTCCACTTGGGAAGTTCCTCACTGACTGGCAGCAATATCCGAAGGCTGCCGCGCTTGCCCAGCGCCTTGCCCAGCGCCGCGTCCCGATTGCCGAGGCGCAAGCGGAAATCACGTCCTTCGCCAAGGCGGCGGGCGATCAGCGTCAGACGGAGCTGCTTGCCTTCATGGGCGGCCTCTTCTCGCTGCTCGACCAGGAGCGCGTCGCAGTCATCGAGGGCCTCGACCGCTTCGGCGCCCGCCAGAAGAGCTACGCGGCCCAGATCCGCGGCGAGGCCGCCGACCTGCACGAGGCCCAGGATGCGGCGAATCCGGACCAGCAGAAGATCTCGAAGCTCAGCGAGAAGATCTATTGGGATACGCGCGTGTTCGGTCAACGCAAGAGCATGATCTCTTACGCGTGCTCCGTGCCGGACGAGATCGAGCACCGGCTATTCGAGCTGGTCGGGACGATATCGAACCTTCTGCCCTGACGGCCGGTACGCCTTGCATGGCGCGGCGGCCCAGACCGTTGCGCGCCGGCGATTTTGGACGTTCCATGGCGCCAGCATCAGCCGGTGACGAACGCATCGCCTCCGATAGAATGCAGGAGAGGCATGAACTTCAGGCAAGCAGGGTTGCTGATCTTCGCGCTATCATTCGTCGTGACTGCCGCGGCGCATGCCAAAGTTCTGCGCGCCGCCATCTTCGACTTCTCATTGGACGACACCAGCCTGCAGGCTCAGATGTCAGGACTGAGCGCTGGGGATCTGTCGCGCCTGAAGCATCTGAACGCGCAGCTTCGCACTCTGCTAATCGAGTCCGGACGCTACCAGCCGGTGGACATGGCTCCGGTGGAGGCCGAGGCACGGGCCAGCAATCTCGACGCATGCGGAGGATGCGCGATCACGATGGCACGCAAGGTCGGGGCGCAGGTGGCGGTGACCGGCCTGGTGCAAAAGGTCTCCAACCTGATCCTGAACATCAATCTCACCATCGCCGATGTCGCCACTGGGCAAGTACTGGCGGCACAGAGCGTCGATATTCGCGGTGACACAGATGAATCCTGGACGCGCGGGCTGAACTTCCTGTTCTTCGAGATGAAGCGACATCAAGAGGCTCAGGCAGCCCAATGACACGCATGCTGGCCAGCGTGACCGGACCCCCGGAGGCCGAGATCGCACTGGCCGCCGGCGCCGACCTGATCGACGTGAAAGATCCCTCCCGCGGCGCTTTGGGCGCGCAGCCGGTGTCGGTTGTGCGCGAGACCATCGCCGCGGTGGCCGGACGCCGCCCGGTCAGCGCGGTCACCGGCGATCTGCCGATGCAGCCGGCAGCGGTGCTGGCGGCCGCCACGGCGATGGCCGAAACCGGCGTAGATTACGTCAAAGTCGGAATCTTTCCCGGCGGCGATGCCGTGGCCTGCATCCAAGCTCTGGCGCCGCTGGCCGCGCGCGTGCGGCTGGTCGCGGTGCAATTCGCCGACCGGTCGCCCGATTCGTCGCTGCTGACAGTTGCAGCGGAAGCCGGGTTTGCCGGCGCCATGCTGGATACCGCAACGAAGTCGTCGGGCCGTTTGCTCGACCACATGGAGTTGCCGGCGCTCCGCCGCTTCGTCGATAGCTGCACGCAACATGGTTTGCTGTCCGGCCTCGCAGGATCCCTGGAGGCGCCGGACATCCCCCGCCTGCTGCTGCTGCGGCCAGGGTTCCTCGGTTTCCGCCGCGCGCTGTGCGGAGCCGACGGCCGCGCCGGGCGGGTCGAGCCCGAGTCCGTCCGACAGATCCGCGCTCTGATCCCGCCGGAGGATATAGCCCCGCCAATCGAAGGCGTGGATTACCGGGTGCTCTCGGCGCATGGCTATGTGCCGGATCCGGATGCCGCCTCGGCGGTCACCGACCTTGTCTTCGTGCACGACCTCGTGCTGCCGGTGCGCATCGGCGCCTACACCAGCGAACGCACGGCACCCCAGCGCGTCCGCTTCGACGTCGATGTGATGATCATGCGCTCCGCCCGTCCCGCCGAAGACATGCGCGACATCTTTTCGTACGACATCATCAGCGACGGCATCCGCCTGCTGATCGATGCCGGGCACATCGCGCTGGTGGAGACGCTGGCCGAACGGATCGCCGCAATGCTGCTGGAACACCCGCGCGTCGTGCAGGTATCGGTCAAGCTCGAGAAGCTGGACGCCGGCCCGCGCATCGTCGGCGTGCGGATCGAACGCAGGCGTGGAACGGCTGCAATGCAGCCGACGCGGGTGCTGCCATTCCGTGCCGTTGGCGCCCCGGTCCCAGTCCACCCCTCCCGCTCTGCGGGAGAGGTCGCCACGCGGAGCGTGGCGGGTCAGGGCGCCGGCGGGAGAGCGGAATGAGCGGCGCCGCCATGGTCGTGCGCCTGGGTGGCAGCCATGCCTTCTCGCCATTGCTGCGGCCATGGCTGGCGGCGATCGGTGCTGCCGCCGGCCGGGTCGTGCTAGTGCCCGGCGGCGGGCCATTCGCCGACGCCGTGCGGTCGGCGCAGACCGCAATGAGCTTTGACGATCTGGCGGCGCATCGCATGGCGCTGCTGGCGATGGCGCAGTACGGCCTTGCCCTGGCGGGGCTCGGCGGGCCCTTCGTACCAGTCGATACGATGGATGCCCTGCTCAACGCCCTTGCGGATCGGCGCGTTCCCGTCTGGAGCCCATGGCCGATGCTGCGCGACGCGCCGGACGTACCGGCGAGCTGGGACGTGACCTCCGACAGCCTTGCGCTGTGGCTTGCGCGGGCGATCGGCGCGCCCCAAGTGCTGGTGATCAAGCATGTGGAAACGTCGCAAGAAGCGACAGCACGGAGCCTGGTCGCGCAGGGCGTGCTGGATGCCGCGTTCCCCGACTTCTTCGATGCCTATACCGGCTCGGTGTACCTCGCGGGACCCGACGATCTGCCCTCTGCACTCGACGCCGACCGGCCGCCCGGACAACGCCTGCGACGCATTGTCGGCGACTGAACATGTCGGACGCCGTCACACCACGCTGGGGCTGGGCGCTGACCGGATCAGGACACTACCTCGCCGAATGCCTGGAGCTGATCCGTCGGCTGGATCATGTCGATCTGTTCGTCAGCCGCGCCGCTGCCGAAGTGATCCGCATGTACCACAGCAATTTCGAGCGCCCGAAGGGCATGCGGATGTTCCGCGACACCACAGCCAGCGCTGCGCCGGTCGGGTTCTTCTATCACGGCCACTACCACACGCTTGTCCTGGCACCGGCAACCTCGAACACAGTTGCGAAATGCGTCGCCGGCATTTCCGACACGCTGGCCACCAATGTGTTTGCCCAGGCGGGCAAATGCCGCGTTCCAACTATCGTATTCGCCTGCGACACCGAGCCCGAACTGGAGACGCTCGCGCCCGAGGGCATGGTGAAAGTGTACCCCCGCCGCATCGACCTGAACAACACGCGTCGCCTGGCCGAATTCGAGGCGACCACAGTCGCCCAGTCGCTCGCTGAACTGGAGGCGGCGATCGCGGCACGCGAGCGCGAACGCGCCGTCCGTGGCTGAACGCATCCTGTTCCTGACCGGCCATCTTGCCCAGCCACGCCTGACCAAGATGCTCGCCGCGATGGGGCAGACGGGATTCGAATGGGAGGTGGTCGATATTGGCGTCCAGGTGGCGGCGCTAATGACAGAGCCCATCATTCTGCGCCGGCTCCGGCGCCCCGTTGCCGCGACGCGCGTGGTGCTGCCAGGACGGGCCGGGGTTGATCCGACACGGCTATCGGAGGCATTTGGCGTGACATTCGAACGCGGTCCGGACGAGCTGGCTGATCTGCCCGCCTATCTCGGCCATGGCGGACAACCGCCCGACCTCTCGCGTCACGACATGCGCATCTTCGCCGAGATCGTCGATGCCCCGACACTTTCGCAGGATGATCTATTGAGCAGCGCCCGCGCCCTGCGCGCGCAGGGGGCCGACGTGATTGATCTCGGCTGCCGTCCAGGCGTGGACTTTGTCCACCTCCCGGATGCGATCTGCGCGCTCAAGCAGGAGGGTGCCCTGGTCAGCGTCGATTCCGGCGACACCGATGAACTGCGCCGCGGCGCCGAAGCCGGCGCCGACTTCCTGCTCAGCCTCACCGAAGCGACGCTCGACGTCGCCGCGGGGACGGCGGCGGTCCCGGTGCTGATCCCGGCGCCGCATGGCGATCTGGATTCGCTGTTGCGCGCGGCCGAAGCGGCCGCGGCGCGCAATATTCCCTGCCTGCTGGACCCGATCCTCGACCCGATCCATTTCGGCTTCACCGCTTCGCTGCTGCGCTACGCCGAACTGCGGCGCCGGTTGCCGGATGCCGAAATCCTGATGGGCACCGGCAACCTGACCGAGCTGACCGACGCCGACAGCTCGGGCGTCACCGCGACGCTGCTCGGCGTCTGCTCCGAGCTGGCGATCCGTAACGTGCTGGTGGTGCAGGTCAGTCCGCACACGCGCCGCAGCGTCGCCGAGCACGATGCGGCGCGCTGCTTGCTGTACGCCGCGCGCGAGCAGGGCGAGCTGCCGCGCGGTTACTCCAGCGCGCTGCTGCAAGTTCACGATCGCCGCCCCTATGCGGTAACGGCGGAGGACATTACAACGCAAGCCGCCGCTGTAAGGGACGTGAACTACCGGATCGCTGTCGCCGCTGACGGGATCCACGTATATAACAGCCGCATGCATGAGACTGCACAGGATGCGCTTTCGTTCTTCCCGAAGCTGGACGTGCGGCAGGATGGCGCGCATGCCTTCTATCTTGGCACCGAACTGATGAAGGCCGAGATCGCCTTCGCACTCGGCAAGCGCTATGCACAGGATGACCTGCTAGACTGGGGCTGCGCGGCACCACGCATGGAACGCGACACGACCAGGCTGGCCGAGGCCGGACACACGTTGCGGGCGAAACGGGACCGTCGTGACGATGATCCGTGAGACGGTGGTCACGACAGTCTCTGCCGACGGATGCCTCCACATCGCACCGATCGGCCTCATCGAGGAGCCGGGCGGCTGGATCATCGCGCCGTTTCACCCTTCGCAGACGCTGGACAACTTGCGCGCAGTCGGGCAGGCGGTGGCCAACTACACCGACGACGTGCGCATTTTCGCCGGATGCCTGACCGGGCGTCGCGACTGGCCATGCGTGCCGTCGGTGCGCATCGTCCCGCCTCGGCTGGCGGCCGCGTTGGCACATGCGGAGATGGAGGTCGTCGCCGTCGATGAGGATGCGCAGCGCCCGCGTTTCCATTGCCGCGTCGTGTATCGCGCGATGCATGCTCCGTTCCAGGGGTTCAACCGGGCGCAGGTGGCGGTTGTCGAGGCGGCCATCCTGGTGAGCCGTCTCTTCATGTTGCCGCGTGACAAGGTGGAGCGGGAGATCGCGTATCTGGAGATCGCGGTGGCAAAGACGGCAGGCCCGGCCGAGCGGCAAGCGTGGGATTGGCTGATGCAGGCCGTGGCCGAGTGCTATCACAGTGCCGATTGAATGGGTCCAGATGAGGTAGCATCTTTGCGCGGCCAGCGCGCAGCGACGCGCGGCAGCACCTGCTCGATCAGCCGCCGCGTCTGGTCCAGCACGTCGGAATCGCCTCGTGCGACCGGGCGCAGAATGAATTTCGACACCCCCGCATCGACGTAGGCGGCGATTCGCGCCAGCACCGTCTCCGCATCACCGATCGCGAAATAGCCGAGCGGGTCGCGCCCTGTGCGGGTGCGATATGCCTCGAACGCCGCCTCCATTCCGGGATCGTCGCGGCGACCGAAACGAAATGGGATGCCGGCGCCGTAGTGATCGTCATCGATCGTTCGGCCCGATTCCGCGAGCGCCCGTTTGATCGCGGCGATCGCCGCGCCCGCCTGCTCCGGTGTCTCCGGCCCGGCCTGCCAGCCGGTGCCGAACCGCGCGGTGCGCCGGATCGCCGCCTCGGACGAGCCGCCGATCCACATGGGCAGATCGGACTGCGCCGGTCGCGGTGCGATCGAGGCGCCGGTCAGTCGAAAATGCCGCCCCTCGAAATCCACCCGCTCTTCGCTCCAGAGACGGCGGATCACCTCAAGCGCCTCGTCAGTACGCACGCCGCGCGTTGTCGTGTCGAGGTGCAACGCCGCCCATTCCGGCGCCACAGGGCTCCCGATGCCGAAGCCCGGCAGCAGCCGTCCGTCGGACAGCACATCCACCGTCGCGCATTGCTTGGCCACCAGCACCGGGTCGCGCATCGCCAGCGACAGAACATTAACGCCGAACTTGATCCGTCGTGTCCGTCCCGCCACCGCCGCCAGCGCAGTCATGCACTCCAGGATCGGCGCGCGGCTGATGATGCGGTCGGTCTGCCATAGCGAATCGACGCCGCCCGCTTCGCACAAATCGACGACGCGCCAGAACCCGGAGGCGCCGCCGAACGGGAACTCCGCCAGTCCCATGCCGGCGGCAATGCTACGTGCCATGCGGCCCTCCGTTCCGTGTGGCCGGACCGTAGAGCGCGTTCACGCTGGCGGGAAGCAATGTCAATGACCAGCATCTTCACCTGACCGGGCTGGCCCCGACATGCTGGCTGACTGTGGTTGAGCTTTCTTGCCTTCAGCTATGACGTGCCCCGGGTGGCTGGCCCCTGGCGGCGTAGTCATTATCATCGACACATGGCACCAAAGGGATCGTCGTCCATGCCCGAAGCGGCCGAATGCGACTTCATAATCGTCGGCGCCGGCTCGGCCGGTTGCGTTCTCGCCAACCGGCTCTCCGCGGATCCGGCGAATCGGGTCGTGCTGCTGGAGGCGGGCGGCAATGACAGCAACGTGTGGATCCATATCCCCGCTGGCTTCTTCCGCAATATCTTCCACCCGAAGATAACCTGGCAGTTCGAGACCGAGCCGATCCCCACGCTCAACAACCGCCGCGTCCCAATCCCGCGGGGCAAGGTGTTGGGTGGATCCAGCTCGATCAACGGCCTGATCTACATTCGCGGCCAGAAAGAGGATTTCGACCTCTGGCGTCAGCTCGGTTGCACGGGTTGGTCGTACGACGACGTGCTGCCCTATTTCCGCAAGTCCGAGGACCAGCAGCGCGGCGCCAACGAATATCACGGCACCGGCGGTCCGCTCGCGGTTTCCGACCTGCGTTCGAAGCACGAGCTGAATGATGCCTTCATGGCCGGCGCACAGGAGCTCGGTTTTCCTTACAATGGCGATTTCAACGGCGAACAGCAGGAAGGCGTCGGCGAGTTGCAGCTCACGGTGCGCGGGATGCGTCGATGCAGCGCCGCGCGCGGCTACCTCCGCCCGGCAATGAAACGCTCGAATCTGAAAGTCGAGATGAAGGCACTCGCGCATCGTGTGCTGTTCGAGGGCAGGCGCGCGATCGGTGTCGAGTTCTCGCAGCACGGCGGCATCCGTCGGCTGCGCGCACGGCGGGAGGTGATCCTGGCCGGCGGGTCGATCAACTCGCCGCAGCTTCTGCAGCTTTCCGGGGTTGGGCCGGGCGCGCTGTTGCAGTCGCTCGGCATCGACGTGGTGCACGACCTGCCCGGCGTCGGCGAGAACTTCCAGGACCATATCGGCGGTCGGATAATTTATAAGGCGCGGCGACGAAACACCTACAACGAGATCTCGCGCAACCGGGTGCTGCAGGCCCAGGCCGGCATTCAGTATCTGCTGGCGCGCGGTGGCCCGCTGATGACCGGGGCCGGGCCGATCGGCCTGTTCGTGAAGACCCGGCCGGAGCTCGCGTCGCCCGATATCCAGTACCAGTTTCTTGCCGGCAGCCTGGATCGCGCGGGCGAGCCCATGCACGCATTTCCAGGCTGCATGGCGGTGACCATTCCGTGCCGGCCGGAGAGCCGCGGCTGGCTGCGCATCCGCTCGCCCAACCCGATGGAGCATCCGGCAATTCAGCCCAACTACCTGGCGACGCCGGGCGATCGCGATACGATGGTCGCCGGATTGCGGATACTGCGGCGGGTGTTCCAGACCCGGGCGATGCAGCATCTGGTGACCGAGGAATACGTGCCTGGCGGCGACGTGCAGACCGACGAGGAGCTGGTGGAACATGTGCGTCGCACCGGCGGCACCACGTATCATCAGACGAGCACCTGCACGATGGGAACGCATCCGATGGCGGTGGTGGATCCCCAGCTTCGCGTGGTTGGCGTGGAGTGTCTGCGCGTGGTGGACGCCTCGGTAATGCCGACGGTGATTTCGGGCAATACGAACGCAGCGACTATCATGATCGCCGAGAAGGGCGCCGAGATGATCCTGCGGGGGGCATGAAGGGAGGAGTGGATCCGTGGAGCAATTCGCGGCCATCGGCAGCTTGACGAGACGCGCCGCTCTGCCTGCCGCAGCCCTGGGTTTGCTCGCGCCACGCACACTCCTGGCGCAGACGGCTCCGGCACCGCGGAACGTCGCGGACATCCTTCCGGCCTTGGACCAGGTTGTGCAGCAATCGATGCAGCGCACGGGCGTGCCCGGCGTGGCGATCGCAGTCGTGTATCGCGATCAAGCGATCTACCTCAAGGGGTTCGGTGTGTGCCAGGTCGGCGGTGTGGACACCGTCGATGCAGACACGGTGTTTCCTCTTGCATCATTATCGAAGCCGATCGCGTCCACGGTCGTAGCCGCGTTGGTGGGCGACGGGCTGGTGGCCTGGGACGATGCGATCATCCGGCACGATCCCGGTTTCGTCATGTACGACCCGTGGGTGACGCGGGAGGTCACGCTGCGCGACATGTTCGCGCATCGCAGCGGATTGCCCGACCATGCAGGAGATCCGCTGGAGGACATGGGGTTCGACCGCGCCGAAATCCTGTATCGCCTGCGCTACCAAAAGCCCGACAGCAGTTTCCGTTCGCGCTATGCCTACACCAATTTCGGGCTGACCGAGGCCGCGGTGGCGGCAGCCAAGGCAAGCGGGAAATCCTGGGAGGACCTCAGTGCCGAACGGCTCTATCGTCGCCTGGGAATGGCGCGCACCAGCTCGCGCTTTGCCGATTTCGTCGCGTCGAACAACCGTGCGCATGGCCATGTCAAGATCGATGGCACATGGGTCGCGAAATACACGCGGCAACCCGATGCGCAATCACCGGCCGGTGGCGTCACGTCCTCGGTGCGGGATATTGCGATCTGGCTGCGCCTCCAACTCGGCCGAGGCACGCTGGACGGAACCACGATCGTCGATGCCGAGGCCCTGGACGAGACGCATCGTCCGCAGGTCATCCGCACACCGCCGCCCAAGGATCCGGCAGTGGATCGTGCTGCCTTCTACGGGCTGGGCTGGAACGTGGATTACGATGACCAAGGCCGCGTCCATTGGAGCCATTCCGGGGCGTTCGATCTTGGCGCGGCGACCAGCGTCAGCCTGTTGCCGGCGGAGAAGTTGGGAATCGTCGTGCTGACCAACGCTCAACCGATCGGCTTGCCGGAGGCGATCAGCCGGAGCTTCTTCGATCTCGTGGTTCTCGGCGCCGTCGAGAAGGACTGGGTGACGCTGTATGGACAATTGATGGCGGCGGCCCTGGCGCCCAATTACGGCACCGGCACGGATTATGGCAAGCCGCCGGCAAGCGCATCGCCCGCGCTGCCCGATGCCGCCTATCTCGGCGTTTACGACAATGATCTGTTCGGCCCGATCGAGATCGCCGCGGCGCCAAACGGGTTGGTGCTGAAGCAGGGGCCGCGACAGGACGCATTCGCCATGCGGCATTTCGATCGCGACGTGTTCACCTACCAGCCGAGCGGTGAGAATGCCTACGGTCGAAGTGCGGTCACGTTCACTGTTGGCGCTGACCGGAAGGCGGTGTCCGTCACGGTGGAAAATCTGGACATCGATCATCAGGGCACGTTCACGCGGCGCGGAGCTCCGCAATGAGGCGGCACCTGCTTCGGATCGCCGCCTCGGTTGCCACGCTGCTGGCAGCATGTCCGCGTCCGGTGGGGGCGCAAGACGTGGCCCCGGAGCCCACCTGGCCGGTCGGGATGCGGCAGGTCGAGTATATCGACGCACGGCACGGCAGTGTCCGCCACCTGGCACTGGCGGTGTTCTATCCTGCCGTCGTCTCCGGCCACGCGACGCCGTTCGTCATGCCGTTGTTCACCAACGTGCAGGTTTACAAAGACGCCCCGGCCTCGTTCGGCCAAGCCAGGCATCCGCTGATCATGTTCTCGCATGGCCGCGGCAGCAACGGGCTTTACTATGCCTGGTTTGCCGAGGCCCTCGCCTCGCACGGCTACATCGTGGCGGCGCTCGATCATTATCGTGCGAATACCTATGACTCGGCGATTGCGTACTTGGCCAACAAGCTGTGGCAGCGACCGGTCGATATCGGACTGTCGATCACCTTCCTGCTGCATGATCGGCTCTGGGGCCCGTATATCGACGCTGACCGGATCGGCGTCGCCGGTCATTCGCAGGGCGGATTCACCGCGCTGTGGGTCGGCGGCGCGACGGTGAATCCTGAGAAGTACCTCGCGTTCCAGCGCATCTGGCGCAATAATCAGATGGTGCCCGCCTACCTGCGCAACGAGCTGCCGCTCGATCCCAGGCCGGCACTGCACGTGCACGACAGCCGGATCAAGGCGGTGTTCGCCATGGCGCCCGGCGTGATCCAGACGTTCGGCATGGATCCGGCGGGGCTGCGCCATCTGACCGTGCCGACATACATTATCGTCGGGGCCGGCGATACCCAGACGCCGCCCCCGGACAACGCCGAATTCGCCGCGAAATACATCCCGCATGCCGAGCTCAACGTGATTCCCGGGCGTGTGGATCACGAGATATTTGTCAACGAATGCAACCAGGAGGGGCGGGACGAACTGCCGGAGGCCTGCATCGACGCGCCCGGCATCGATCGCGGCCGTATCCACAGAATGATCGCAGATGCGGCGCTGAAATTTTTCGGCGCCAGTCTGACCAGGCGCGCGAAGTAGCCGGCTGAATCGCTCAGGCGCGCGCCAGCCGGCGACCGTACAGCAGGCCGGGCAGGATCAGCCCGACGCCCAGGCCCCAGAACCCGTTGATCACCAGTGACAGCACGATGCGATCGGTCACCAGGCTATTGGCAATCGGCGCCCCCTTCAGCGGCGCCACGACGAACAGGCCCACCAGCCCGGCAACAATGCCCAGCCCGATACCTCGCAGCCAGTCAGGGCCGGGCAGCCACGGCAGCAGCAATCCGAACAGGATGCCCCATACGCCGCCCCAGAAGCAGAGATCGATTATTCTGGGCACGCCGAGAGGGCCGGTACGGTCCATTGGGAATGGCGTGGATCCGAGAAGCCCGGCGGCGTGCAGCGCGCCGATCATGCCCTGATGGAATGTCATGACCGCGAGCGCGCCGGCAATAAACCCCAGCACTACCCGCCCTGGCGCACCTGCCATTGTTGCCTCCTGGCATGTCTGCCGCCGGCCACCATCGATGGAGTGCGCCTCGCGGTCAACAGGGTGACCCGGATTACAATCTCGTTTGCCGCTAGCCATGATTTTACTTGGACTGAAAGCGTTCTAGCATCTGGGGGAACGTTGTATCCTGTCGGGAGGAACATCATGCAGACACGTCCGCTCGGCCACACCGGTCTCACCGTCTCGGTGCTTGGCTTCGGCTGTGGCGCGGTCGGCGGGCTGATGGTGCGCGGCGCGGCGGCGGACCAAACGCGGGCGGTCGCGCGGGCCGTGCAAGCCGGAATTACCTACTTCGATACGGCTCCGTCGTATGGCGACGGCGCGTCGGAACGCAATCTCGGTCGCGTGCTGGCCGAGTTGAAACCCGATGTGCGCCTTGGCACCAAGGTGCGTCTCGACGATGCCGACAAGGCATCGATCGCCACCGCGGTGGCCGCGGCGCTGGAGGCAAGCCTGCGCCGGCTCGGCCTCGATCATGTCGATTTGTTACAATTACATAACGCGATCACCGAAGCGGATGCGCCCGGCTCCGTCACTGTCCAGGCGGTGCTGGACGAAGTCGTCCCGGCCTTCGAGCGGTTGCGCGAGCAGGGCAAGATCAGCTTCTTCGGGATTACAGCGACTGGCGAGACCGACGCGCTGCACCGGGTGGTCGGCACCGGCGTGCTGCACACCGCCCAGGTGCCTTACAACTTGTTGAACCCGAGCGTCGGCGCGACCACCCCGCCGAGCTACCCCGCCCAAGATTACCGCAATCTGCTGGCCGGGCTGCAGGCAGCCGGGATGGGTGCGATTGGCATCCGCGTGCTGGCAGGGGGCGCGCTCTCGGCCGAGGCGGCGCGTCATCCGATCGCCAGCCCGCCGCCGCAGCCGATCGGGTCCGCGGCCAGCTACGACGCCGACCTCGCGCGCGCCCGGCGGTTGCTGCCGCTGGTGACCGAGGGCCACGCCGCCGCGTTGCCCGAAGCAGCGCTGCGTTACGTCATCGCCCATCCGGCCATCAGCACCGTACTGATCGGGATCGCCACGATCGAGCAGTTGGAGCAGGCGATCGCGGCGGCCGAGAAAGGACCGCTGCTGCCCGCCGCACTGCGCCGCGCCGCCGAGCTGCAGCACGGCTTTGCCGGGGAGAACCGCTGAGCGACAAGTCACGCAATCGGGACGACACGGTCGGGCGAATCTTGTTATACTTGATGGAAATTCTGGAGCACGGTTTGGAACTATGGCCAGGACACGTCGCATTCTCGTGGTCGACGATCAGGCGCAGGTCGCCGAACTGATCGCCGATGCGCTCAGCGACACCTACCAGGTGGTCTGCGCTCAAAACGTCGAAGCGGCGGTGGAGCAGCTGCTGTCCGGCGATGTCGATCTGGTGCTGCTCGACTGCGTGCTGCCGGGCGGCTCGATGTGGCAGGTGATGCTCGAAGCCGACCGCATTGCAGTTCCGGTCGTGCTGATGACCGGCGACGCGGGTCAGATCGCGGAGGTCGCCGGCGGCCCGCGACCGTACATCTTGAAACCCTTCTCGATCGCCGAGCTGATTGACGTTATCGATGCCCAAACCGGGCTCACGGCGGGTTCCGCAGCGGCCGGGCGAGGCCCCGAGGCTGTCGCCGGCAAGCGGCCGGCGGCGTAAGAACCGTCGTTACGGACGCCGCGTCCTCTCCGCTTTCGCGGCCATACTTTCTCGAATCGCCATCAGGCCTCGAACACCTCAGCTTCCTCCTCGATCTTTGCCGGATCGAGGTCCATCCCGAGCCCCGGCTGATCCGGCGCCGGGATCAGGCCCTGGTGCGGCGTGACCGGATGGGCGAGGAAATGCTGGTGGATCGCGTTCCATTTCACCAGAAACTCCTGCCAGGGCGTCAGCAGCGGCGACTGCGCCAGCGAGAACTGGATACCGGCCGGCGTCGAATGGCCGTGCGGGATAACTATCAGGTCGTGCACGCTGGCATAGGCGGCGATCTTCAGCACCTCTGAAAGCCCGCCCGCCCAGTAGATATCCGGCTGCAGCACGTCGAGCGCGCCGGCGTCGATGAAGCGCTTGAACCCCCAACGGGTGTATTCGTGCTCGGCGCCGGACAGCGGGATGTCGGTGCGCTCCTTGACCCGCACATAGCTGTCGATGCGGTCCGGCATCACCGCTTCCTCCAGCCAGCGCGGGCGATACTCCGCGATTCGTCCCGCCAGCTCGATCGCATAGATCGGGTCGAAGGACTGCCAGCAGTCCAGCATGATGTCGTAGTCCTCGCCGAGCGTCTCGCGTAGCGTGCGGACCAACTCAACGTTCTTGTGCAGCCCTTGCGGTCCGCTCATCGGTCCGTGACGGAAGAACCATTTCTGTGCCGTGTAGCCGAGTTCGCGGTACTCGGCGGCGCGCGCCCGCACCCGGCCCATGTCGGTGACGTCGAAGCCGAGCATGCTGGCATAAGCCGGAACCGCATCGCGCGTCGGACCGCCGAGCAGACGGAAGACCGGCTGGTCGAGCCAGCGCCCCTTCAGGTCCCACAGCGCACAATCGACCGCGCTGATCGCCAGCATCGCGTCGCCTTGCCTGCCGTGCACCATGATTCGGTGCATCTGGTCCCACAGCTTCTCGTGCGCGATCGGGTCCTGGTGCAGAATGATCGGGCGCAGCCGCTTGGCGACAAAGATCGCCACCATCTCCGGCAGCGGCCCGGCGATGCCGATCGGGCCCGCGTCGGTTTCGATACGCAGGAAATACGTCTCGATCCGGAAGTTCCGCTGGTCGGCCTGCAACCCGCCCTCGAAGTCGTTCCGCCCGCGGTACTCGGGGTAGATGTCGATCGGACGCACCAGCCGCTCTTCCCAGAACGGCCCCTCGGTCGGCATTGTGCCGCGCAGGCGAAGCAGACGGGCGGCGGTGATCTGCATGGCGAGCCTCAGTCCGGATAAGACATGCGATGCATCTCCGTCACCACTTCGTCGAGGCGGCGCCCCGGCCGGTAGGCCGCCATCCCGCCGGCCTCCTGCGATAGCCCCGGTAGCGAGCGCGGACACATCTCCGCCGGTTCAATCACGGTCTTCACGGGGATCAGCGCAGTCCACACTGGCACAGCATAGTCCTCCTCCTCGTCGGCGACGTGCTTGTCGCGGATCTTGCCAGAGGCGTGCTCGATCTCCATGCCGAGTAGCGTGGTGGCCTTGATCTCCTGCTTGTTGGGCGGCCGCAGCGCGGCGGCGCGGCCGGGGAAGAATCGGTTGATGAAGGCATCCATCGCCCGCAGCTTCTGCTCCGTCCCTTCAATCATGTGGGCCCGGCCGAATGCCATTACCGCGCGGTAGTTGATCGAGTGGTGGAACCCGGAGCGCGCCAGCACGACCGCGTCCACATGCGTGACCGTCAGGCAGACCGGGATGCCCTGCGCCTCGGCGCGGAGCATCCGGCTGGCCGAGGAGCCGTGCCAGTATAGATGGCTGCCCTCGCGCCAGAATGCGGTGGGGGTGCAATAAGGCTGGCCGTCGATCACATAGGCGATATGGCACACCATCGCCGCGTCCAGGATCGCGTGCACAGTCTTCTTGTCGTAACGGCCGCGTTCCGGGGTGCGACGGACCCGGTTGCGTTCTGTTACCTCGAAGGCGTCGGACTGTGCCTGATTGACGTCATTCATTGCGCTTACCTCTCCCGCAAGGGGTTCTTACGGGTCGGCATGTCAGACCGCAAGCCCCCGCGCATGGTGGGCTCGAATAATTCAACTGCACTGCGTTGGCTTGATCCAGCTGCGGCTCATGCTTCACTCTGCATAGTCGGAATGTGTGGGTGTGGTGGGTTCTCGATTCGATGGCCAAGCATACTGTTGCACCGCCCGGATGAAGGCTCTGACTGGAGGCGACTGCCGGCGCCCTGCTACGGTCACCACGCAGACGCTTCGGCTGACCGATGGCAAGATCACGGGACAGCCGACAACCCCAGGGAAGACGGCGGTGTATTCCGGCAAGAAGCACACGCCAAGACCGGCGGCTACCATTGTCAGGATCCAGTCTTCACGCTCGCTTCGATAAGACTTGATTAGATTTACACCCTGGCGACGGCACATGTCATCGAGCACATCGTAGAATTCGCAGTTGATTCGTGACAGGTAGAATTCGCCATCCAGCTCAGCCATGGGGACCGCACTCTTCATTGCGATCCGATGGCCAGCAGCGCAGGCGATGACAAATCGCTCCGAGTAAAGCTCCGTTGCTCTCAAGGGGGGCAGAAATCCATTAGGACGTGCCATTAGCGCCACGTCCAGTTCGCCGCTCACCAGAAGATCACAGAGGCGCTCAGGGACGTGCTCCAGCAGCGTGACGTCCACGCCCGGATTCTCCGCCCGAAAGCGCCCCAGAAAGCTCACGAACTGGACGGGTGCGACCGTGCACATGACGCCAAGCGAGAGACTGGCCTGCTCAAGCTTCAAAAAACGCGCTGCGGTATGCTCAGCCTCCTTGGTCCGAGCCATGACCTCAGTGAGATGGGGCTCGATCAGCCGCCCGAGCTCGGTTAGGTGAGTGTTCTTGCCTTCGCGTGAAAACAGCAAGCCACCAAGTTCGTCCTCCATCTTTCGTATGGCGCGCGTAAGAGCCGGTTGGCTGACGTGACATGCCTCAGCCGCCTTCGTGAAGTTCAGGGTGCGACCAAGCGCGAGGAAGTAGCGTATCTCGTGGAGTTCCATGCCCAATCGCCTAGCCGATCGGTCCAATCCCTACACCCGGCGACCGCGAGCGACCAGCGGTTGGCGACGGCTGAGAGGCTGAGCGGCGGCTGCACCCACCGTCGGAGGAACCGGTGAGCCCGGCGCCTTATCGGCAGCACCGGTCGGCGGGCCAAGTCATCGCATCCATACCCGACCGGTATTGGCCACCACTGCACCGCCGTGGCACCTGACACGGTGTCGTGTAACGAGCGCGGGCCTTGTTACGCCAGCAAGTCGGCTCCCACCGGACGGCGGCACGCGCGACGAGGGATCATGGCCTATTCGCAGCATCGAGAGGACGCATGGCAGGACGCGCAGAGACGGTCGACGCCCTGATTCTCGGCAGCGGTACAGGCGGGACCGCGCTTGCCTTGCACCTCGCGGGCACGGGCCAGAGTGTCGCGGTGGTCGAGAGACGCTGGATGGGCGGTGCGTGCCCCAACATCGCATGCCTCCCAAGCAAGAACGAGATCTGGAGCGCCAAGGTTGCCGATCTTGCCCGGCGCTATCTCGGTGAGATGGGCTTGGGGACGCTGACGATTGGCGTTGACATGGAGCAGGTTCGTCAACGAAAGCGCGCGATGGTCGATGGCCTCAGCGCCGATATTCGTGAAAATTTTCGAGCGCGCGGCGTTGAACTGATCCTGGGGCAGGGACGCTTCGTCGGCTCCAAAGCGCTGCGGGTTGAACTCAATGCCGGCGGCACACGCGACATCGAAGCCGGCCGCGTCTTCTTGAACGTCGGCACCCGTGCCGCGATCCCGGCGATACCCGGGCTCGCTGCCGCCAACCCGCTGACGCACATCGAGGCGCTCGAACTCGACTGTGTTCCGGCGCACCTCGCGGTAATAGGCGGCGGATATGTCGGGCTCGAGTTGGGACAGGCTTTCCGCCGCTTCGGCAGCGAGGTGACGGTTGTCGAGAGCGGACCTCAGCTTATCCCTCGGGAGGATCCGGATGTCGCGGCTGAGCTCGCAAATGTGCTCTCTGAGGAAGGCCTCGAAATTCTGACCATGGCAGACGTGCTCCGTGTCGAGGGCCGCTCGGGGCAGCGTGTCCGTTGCCACGTGCGGTCGCCATCCGGTGAACGCATCATCGATGCAAGCGACGTCCTCGTCGCGGCGGGCCGCACTCCGAATACCGCAGACATCGGGCTCGACGCCGCTAACGTCGAAGTCGATAAGCGAGGCTACATTCAGGTCGATGACCGGTTGAGGACAAGCGCAGCAAATATCTGGGCGCTTGGGGAATGCGCCGGCAGTCCGCAATTCACGCACGTATCCTACGATGACTTTCGTATCGTGCGCGACAACCTGTCGGGCGGTGTCCGGAGCACACGCGGTCGGGTGATCCCGTTCTGCGTATTCACCGATCCACCCTTCGCGCGCGTGGGCTTGAACGAGACGGAGGCTTGCCAGCAGCGCCGGCGTGTTCGGGTCGCGCGACTGCCCATAAAGGCGATCGGACGTGCCCGGACGACCGGCGAAATCTCAGGATTTATGAAGGCAATTGCAGATGCGGACAACAACCGCATCCTCGGCTTCTCAATGATCGGAGCCGAGGCCGGCGAGCTCGTCGCGATCGTGCAAACGGCAATGCTTGCGGAGCTCCCTTATCCCGCTCTTGCCGATGCGCCGTTCGCGCATCCGACAATGGCAGAAGGCCTGGAAAGCCTCTTCGCCAGCATGCCGACGAACCGCGGCAACCCGCGTGTGTCGCTGTGATCAGTCGGCAGCGTTTCGGCGGCAATGACACCGTCCGCGACCGCTAGCGCAAAGACGCCAATGCCGAACGAGAGACAGAAAAAGCAAGTCGTTCTGGTCCTCCAGGGAGGTGGCGCACTGGGGGGCGTACCAAGCTGGGGTGTACGAATGCATTGCCGAGACTGCGTACGCGCCCGAGTGGATCGCCGGAATCTCGATCGGCGCGATCAATGCCGCCATTATTGCTGGAAATCCGCCCACGGAACGCATCTCGAAGCTCCAGACATTCTGGAAGGACGTATCTAAGGACGTATCTGAAGATACCGCTTACTGGCCGGATTTGCGGCTCACCGAAATGCCGGCGGCATTGATGGGCTCAACGAAGAAGGAGAAAATTTGTGAAGTTCCGCCGAAACGTCATGGCCGCCACATTCGCCAGAGTTGTTATGGCACCATTATCTGTTTCCTGGCTGCATCTGGCCTCCTCAGTGCAGGCAAAAGCAGCTTCGTCGAACACACAGTACGAGGAACTCATCCGTCACAACGTTTCGCAGTTCCATCTCAACTTTAACAATCGAGATTTTGCCAAGAACGGCGATCCGGTTGCGGACAACCTGCACGTCGACTCCAATGGTGTCGAGCTCCATGGAAGGGCGGCGTTCGTGGACCGGATCGCGCGTTTCGTCAAACCGTTTCCGGACGTGAAAATCGACGACCGGGTTACCGTCGTCGATGGCAATAGGGCCGCGATCCGGTTTGTGATCACGGGAACTCACGAAGGCGACCTCGAGACCCCCGAGGGTGTAATCCACGCCACGGGCAGGAAGATCAAAGTTGATGGCGCGGAGTTCTTCACCTTTAACCCGCTAGGCAAGCTCGTCGATTTGATCACGATCGAGCGGTTGGACCAGCTATTCCGCCAGGTGAAAGGCGTGCAGTAACGGCTGGCTCCTCAGCATCCGATCGCTGCGTGTCGGCCCCCAAGTCTTTCATCCGCGCTGGCAAGGCGTATAACCTGCCGCCATGCCTTTCGACGTGCGGGACTTCCCCGGAGCGCCGCCGGGCGAGCGGGCGGCGAGCAGCCGAAACCGCCGGCTGGTGGCCAGTTGGCTGTTCGCGATCTGCGGCATGATCCTGGTCATGGTCGTGCTAGGCGGCGTGACCCGGCTCACCGGGTCGGGTCTGTCGATCATGGAATGGGCGCCGCTCAGCGGCATCCTGCCACCGCTGAGCCATGCCGACTGGGAGAAGCTGTTCGCCCTCTACAAACAGATCCCGCAATATCGGCTGGAACACGCCGGATTTGGCCTGAGCGGCTTTCAGCGAATCTTCTGGCTCGAATGGCTGCACCGGTTCTGGGGCCGGCTCATCGGCGTCGCGTTCTTCGCACCTCTGGTCTGGTTCTGGGCGACCGGGCGAATCGAGCGGCGATTGCGCCTGCGTCTGGCGCTGATCTTCCTGCTCGGCGGCGCGCAAGGCGCGGTCGGCTGGTTCATGGTCGAGTCGGGCTTCTTCCCGGACAGCATTTCCGTCTCACCCTACCGGCTGGCGGTTCACCTGGCGTTGGCACTGGCGCTGTACGCCGCGCTGCTCTGGACCGCTCTCGGCCTGGTGCAGCCCAACCGTCAGATGGTGGCGGCCGGGGCTCCTTTGCGGGTGCTCCTGCTGCTCTGTTGCGTGCTCGTCGTGCTGACCATCGTCGCCGGCAGCTTCGTCGCCGGTACCCACGCCGGCTTCGAATACAACACCTTCCCGCTGATGGAGGGCCGTCTCGTTCCGGCCAACTACGCGCGGCTCGCCCCCTTTGTGCGCAATCTCACCGAGAATCCGGCGGCGGTGCAGTTCGACCATCGCTTGCTCGCCACGCTGACTGCCCTCATCACGGCATTCACGGCGATCTTCGCGGCGATCACCCGCGTGCCGCCAATGGCCCGCGCCGCGACCGGGGCGCTTGGTGGCCTGGTGGGGCTACAGTACTCGCTCGGAATCGCAACTCTGCTGCTCGTCGTGCCGGTGCCCCTCGCCGCCGCGCACCAAGCCTGCGCGGTCCTGGTGCTGACCGCATCGCTGGTCGCCCTGCATGCCCTGCGGCGCCTGCCGGCGCGTCGCAAAAGCAGGGTCCGGCCGGCGCTTGCGGAATGATTCGATCCGCGACCAATATCGAGTTGCCTGCTGCAATCCACGATGCGAGACGCCATCTGCCTGCAATGCCATCGCGGACATAGGAGCGGATATGAGCGCGCTTTCAACCACGGACGGGTTGTTCTTCGAGCGGGCCGATGCGGCACTCGATCGCGTGGCAGCAGAACGCGCTGTCGGCACCGCGCTCGCCCGCACCGACGATGGCGAGCTGTTCCTCGAATATCGCGAGAGCGAGCATATCAGCCTCGATGACGGCCGGATCCGCAGCGCGGGGTTCGACACTGCGCTCGGCTTCGGCCTGCGCGCGGTGGCCGGCGAGGCGACCGGCTATGCCCATGCGGGCGAACTGTCCGACGCCGCGCTGGAGCGGGCGGCGGCCAGCGTCGCGGCGGTAGCGGCCGGCCATTCGGGGGTGTTCGCCGAGCCGCCCCGGGCCACCAACGCCCGCCTCTACACTGATGACAACCCGTTGGCGGCGGAGGATTTCCCGGCGCGGACCGCGCTGCTGGGCGAGATCGACGCCTACGCCCGCGGCAAGGATGCGCGGGTCAAGCAGGTCATGGCCTCGCTCGGCGGCGAGTGGCAGGCGGTCCAGATTCTACGCCCGGATGGCAGCAGGGTGGCCGATCTCCGTCCCCTCGTGCGCTTCAATGTCTCTGTCGTCGTCGAGCAGGACGGCCGGCGGGAAACCGGCAGTTACGGCATGGGCGGACGGTTCGGCTATCAGGGCGTCACCTCGCCCGATCTGTGGCGCGCCGCGGTGGACGAGGCCTTGCGCCAGGCTCTGGTCAACCTCGACAGCCGCCCGGCTCCGGCCGGCGAGATGGAGGTTGTCCTGGGGCCGGGTTGGCCGGGCATTCTGCTGCACGAGGCCATCGGCCACGGCTTGGAGGGCGATTTCAACCGCAAGAAGACCTCGGCCTTCGCCGGCCTGCTGGGCCAACGGATCGCCGCGCCTGAAGTCACCGTGGTGGATGACGGGACCATCCCGGATCGCCGCGGCAGCCTGACGGTCGATGACGAGGGCACGCCCACCAACCGCACCGTTCTGATCGAGGACGGCGTGCTGGTGGGATACATGCAGGATCGGCTCAATGCCCGCCTGATGGGGGCGAGGCCGACCGGCAACGGACGCCGCCAGTCATACGGCCACGCGCCGATGCCGCGCATGACAAACACCGTCATGCTGGCCGGCACGGCGACACCGGAAGAGATGATCCGCTCGGTGCGGCGCGGCCTTTACGCAGTGAATTTTGGCGGCGGCCAAGTCGATATCACCTCCGGCAAGTTCGTCTTCTCGGCAAGCGAGGCCTATCTGATCGAGGACGGCAAGGTGACTGCGCCGGTCAAGGGCGCGACGCTGATCGGCAACGGCCCGGATGCGCTGACCAAAGTCACCATGGTGGGCAACGACATGGCGCTCGACCCGGGCGTCGGTACCTGCGGCAAGAACGGGCAGGGGGTACCGGTCGGCGTCGGCCAACCGACCCTCAAGCTGGCGGCGCTCACCGTGGGCGGCACTGCGGCCTGAGCCTTCCCACCTCTCTCCGCTCTGCGGGAAAAAGGTCGCCGCGCCCTCTGCGCGGCGGGTGAGGGTGCGTGCCGCCAGAGAACCTCACCCCGGTTCGCTTCGCGATCAGCGGAAGATTGTTCGCCGCCGAAAAAAGCACCGAAGTTGACTTTTCCCGTGGACTCGCGGGTGGGATTGGGGCTTTAAAGGAGATGTGCTCGCTCACATTTGTTTGACCAGTCGTTGGCTAGCGCTCGTCGCCGTCTTGTTCGGCGCAGTGACCGCCCAGGCCGCGAACTCCTGCCCTGCCGACCCGCCTCTTCCGCCGCTTCATTTGCCGCACCTGCGCGCTGCCCTCGCGGCAGGGCAGGAGGCGATCATCGTGGCCCTCGGCTCTTCCTCGACGGAGGGCGCGAGGGCGTCGAACCCCGGCCGCACTTATCCGGCGGAGCTGCAAATGGCGTTGGCCGAGGCCATGCCGGACCGGCAGATCGCGGTGATCAACCGCGGCATCGGCGGGCAGGACGCGCCAGCCGAATTGGCTCGGCTGGAAGCCGATGTTGTCGCCGTTCGCCCGCAGCTCGTGATCTGGCAGGTCGGGGCGAATGCGGCGCTTCGTGAGTCGGACCCGGCGGCGTTCCGCCAGCTCGTAGGGGACGGTATCCGGCGTCTGCAGAAGGCTGGGATCGACGTGGTGCTGATGGACAATCAGCGCTCGCCGCGCATCCTCGCCAGCGGTGACGATGCGACATTCGACGGGGCTTTGGCCAAGCTGTCACGCACCGACGGCGTGGGGCTGTTCTCGCGCGATCGGCTGATGGCCGCCTGGGAGCGGGAAGGGGCCGCGCCTGCCGAATTCCTCGCCACCGACCACCTTCATCACAACGACCGCGGCTATCTCTGCGTCGCGCGGGCGCTGGCCGAGGAGATCCTGGCAGACGTTTCGCCGCCCGGTCTGTCCGCCAGCAGGTAAATCACCACCAATCCGCGGCGGGCGAGGATGCGTCAGCGCGAGGACCCTCACCCGGTTCGCTGCGCGAACCGACCTCTCCCGCAGCGCTACACCCGGGACGCGTAAGCGGGGGCCGGAGTTTGCCGGAATGTCGGCTCCGGTGCCGGGGGCTTGCTCGCCTCCGCCGGTGCCGCGACGTGCGCTCCAAGCGCCCGGGACAGCTTCGCGGCAGCTTCCAACACCTGCGGCAGCAGTGAACGCGGCCGCGGCGGACGCATGCGCATCGAGGGCCCGCTCACGAACAGCTCCGCCACCACTTGCCCGGCGGCATCACGTACCGGCACCGACAGGGAAACCACCCCCGGATACACCTCGTCGGCGGTCACCAGATAGCCACGCGCGCGGATCCGCTGCAGGTCGGCGGCGATCCAGACGGGGTCCGTGCGGGTTGCGGGCGTGAACCGGGGCAGCCGCTGCGCCAGCACCTGGGTCTGGACGGCCTCCGGCGCGTAGGCGAGCAGCAACCGGGCGGCACCGGCGTGCAGCGGCCCCCGTGATCCGGCATTCGAGTAGAGCCGCAGCGATGGTTCCGCCTGAAATACCGTAACGGTCTCCGCTTCCAGCCCTTCGCGCGTACGAAGGTACACATTCTCCCCGAGCGCATGACCCAGTTCGGCGAGGAAGGGTGCCGCCGTCGCGGCAAGCGCCCCCTGGTCGTGGGCGGCGCGGCCAAGCACGCCCCAGCGCGCGCCGAGCCGCCACAGCCCCCGCGCCTCGTCCTGGATGGCGAAGCCGCGGCCCTGCAACGTGCGCAACAGGCGGAACGCCGCGGTGCGGGTGCAGCCGGCCGATTCAGCCAACGGGCCAAGCGCGGCAGGTCCCACCTGGGCGAGTGCCAGCAATAGATCGAGGGCCCGTTCGACCGCTGCGATGCTATAATCCGGAGCAGCCGTCTTCGACTTTGCCGGCGTCTTGGTGCGCGCCGGCTTGGCCGCGCGCTTGGCGGCCGCGGCGCGCGGCTTTCTGTCGGACTTGCTAGCGCTCACCATCATGGTCCTCGGTTTGGCCGCTCGCGGCGGCACGCGTCGCCAACAGACGCGGCCAATGCTTCCGTTGATGGCCAGCGTATATGTAGTGTACTCGTTCGCTCATCGCTCGTAAATAAGGACACCGTGGCATTCGCAACGTCGGCGAGATTGTCACCGCGTTCGCGCGCGGTCAAAGGGGCAACGCAATTTTCCGGCCGTACGTGCCGACGACACGCGCATTTGTCGATCCCTTGTCGTCGGCCGGGAGCTGAGCTAAAGGCGCGGGCTCACTCTCGCGTGCCAGGTCCGGCGGCGGGCGTGGTGGAATTGGCAGACACGCCAGATTTAGGTTCTGGTGGCGCAAGCCGTGGGGGTTCAAATCCCTCCGCCCGCACCACGCAACCGTCGGGGATTGCCGAAGAACATGCAGGTCACCGAAACGCTGTCCGAGGGGCTGAAGCGCTCCTTCACCGTGATACTGCCCGCCGCCGATATTGAAAGCCGGCGCAGTGCGCGATTCACCGATCTCGGCAAGACGGTGCGCCTGCCCGGCTTCCGCCCGGGCAAGGTGCCGCTGCCCGTCCTGCGACAGCGCTACGGCTCCGCGGTCACCGCCGAAGTCGTCGAACAGTCGGTCTCCGAGGCCACCCGTCAGGTGTTGAGCGAGCGGGGCCTGCGTGCCGCCGTGCAGCCCAAGGTGGATCTCATCAACATCGACCCGGCGAAGGATCTGGAATTCAAGGTCGACGTCGAGCTGTTGCCGGAGATCCCGCTGCCCGACTTCTCCTCGATCGAGCTGACCCGGCTGAAGGCCGAGGCGACGCCGGACGCAGTGGACAAGGCGCTGGCCGACATCGCTTCCCGCAACCGCGAATGGGTGGAGCTCACGCCGGACGAACTGGGCGAGCGTGGCGCCGCGGCCGGCGAGGGGGTCGTCGTGGATTACGTCGGTCAGGTGGACGGCACGGAGTTTCCCGGCGGGCGTGCCACCGACGTGCGCGTCGAGGTCCGCGGCCCGGGCTTCATCCCCGGATTTACCGAGCAACTCGAAGGGATCCGCCCGGGCGACACCCGGATCCTTTCCGTCAGCTTCCCGGACGCCTACGGCGTGGCGGACCTGGCCGGCAAGGCCGCGCAGTTCGAGGTTACCGCCAAGTCCCTCGGCCGCGCGGTGGTTCCGGCGGTGGATGACGAGTTCGCCCGCAAAATAGGCTTCGAGACGCTGGACGAGATGCGCGACGTCGTGCGCAACCGCATCCAGCGCGAATACGACCAGCTCTCCCGTTTCCGGCTGAAGCGACAGTTGCTGGACCGGCTGAGCGAGATGGTCGCGTTCGCCTCGCCCGAGAGCATGGTGGCCGGGGAGTTCGACCAGATCTGGGCCCGCCTCGAGGTTGACCGGAAGCAAGGTCAGCTCGACGCGGAGGACCAGGCGAAGGACGAGGAGACGTTGCGGAACGATTATCGTGCCATCGCCGAGCGGCGCGTCCGGCTTGGGCTGCTGCTCGCCGAGATCGGCCGCAGCAACGCGATCAGCGTCGGCAGCGACGAACTGGCGCGGGCAATGCGCGCTGAGGCCGCGCGCTATCCGGGCCAGGAGACGCAGGTGATGGAGTACTTCCGCAACAACCAAGCCGCCGCCGAAGGCCTGCGCGGGCCCATCTTCGAGGACAAGGTCGTGGACTTCGTGCTCGAATTGGCCAAGGTGACCGAGCAAGTGGTCTCGCCAGAAGACTTGGCCAGAGAACCCGACAGCCCTCTCCCCTCGCGGGCGGGGGTTGGGGGAGAAGGCGGTCCCGAGGACGCACCGTAGGGGTTCACACAGAGTGCCGCGAAGCGTCGTAGGGCGGACGCAGTCCGCCGGTGCGTCGGCGGCGGACTGCATCCGCCCTACATTTATCGCCAGGCAAAGTGAACGGCCCGGGCTGACCGCGGCACGGGAAACGGGCCTCGCCGGGGAAGAGCATCGCTTTCCGCTTCCCCCCGCGACCGGCGGTCCCTATCTATGTGCTCTCTGAGTGGTGAAGGTAACAGCTATGAACGAGCGCGATCCCGTCGAGGTTTACAACAATACGCTGGTCCCGATGGTGGTCGAGCAGACCGCGCGGGGGGAGCGGGCCTTCGACATCTATTCCCGCCTGCTCAAAGAACGGATCGTGTTCCTGACCGGCACCGTCTTCGACCAGGTCAGCGCGCTGATCTGCGCTCAGTTCCTGTTCCTTGAATCGGAGAACCCGGCAAAGGACATCGCCTTCTACATCAACAGCCCGGGCGGCGTGGTGTCATCCGGCCTGGCGGTCTACGACACCATGCAGTACATCCGCAGTCCGGTCAGCACCGTCTGCATCGGCATGGCCGCCTCGATGGGAAGCCTGCTGCTGTGTGCGGGCGCCCACGGCAAGCGATTTGCCCTCCCCAACGCGCGGATCATGGTGCATCAGCCGTCCGGCGGCGCTCAGGGGCAGGCGACGGATATCGAGATCCAGGCACGCGAGATCCTGACCCTGCGGAAGCGTCTGAACGAGATTTACGTTCGCCATACCGGTCAGCCGATCGAAGCGATCGAGCACAAGCTGGAGCGCGACACCTACATGTCGGCTGAGGAAGCACGCGATTTCGGCATTGTCGATCAGGTGGTCGAGAATCGCCCGGGGCCGAGCGAGGAGTCCAGCCGAGGCTGACCACCGCCGGCCACACTGGCTATAGCCGTCTCCCACTCCGTCACGGTCGCCCCCTGTCCGGCCGTGGTGCAGCCTTGTGCCGGCCATCCCCTGCCGGCGGTGGCACCTCAGCACGACCCGGCCGGAGATGGCTCAGCCATGACGGGACGGGGGGCCGGCCACGACGAGAGGAACGACACGGCCAAATGCGATCACCTCAGACTCCGGACCGGCTGGTATTCTCCGGAACACGGCATAAGTCTTGCAGCCAATTTGAGGCGGCTGCTGCGATTCCCAAAGCGGCGGTCCACCCGCCCGCCACTGGCCCAGGCAGTGCTTGTCCGGCTCGGCAGGCGGGGGTTAAGCTAGCCCACTGCGTCCCAGCTCGATCGGGACAGGAGCGCTCATGAGCAAGTCCGGCGATTCCAAAAATACCCTCTACTGCTCGTTCTGCGGCAAATCGCAGCACGAGGTCCGCAAGCTCATCGCCGGCCCCACGGTGTTCATCTGCGACGAATGCGTCGAGCTTTGCATGGACATCATCCGTGAGGAGCACAAGACGCATCTGGTCAAGTCCCGCGACGGCGTGCCCACCCCGCGGGAGATCTGCAAGGTGCTGGACGACTACGTCATCGGCCAGGATCACGCCAAACGGGTGCTCTCGGTGGCCGTCCACAACCATTACAAGCGCCTGGCTCACGGCCAGAAGAACAACGACGTCGAGATCGCCAAGTCCAACATCCTGCTGGTCGGCCCGACCGGGTCGGGGAAGACGCTGCTGGCCCAGACGCTCGCGCGCATCCTCGACGTGCCGTTCACCATGGCCGACGCGACCACCCTGACCGAGGCCGGATATGTCGGCGAGGACGTCGAGAACATCATCCTCAAGCTGCTGCAATCGGCCGACTACAACGTGGAGCGCGCTCAGCGGGGCATCGTCTATATCGACGAGGTCGACAAGATTTCGCGCAAGTCGGACAACCCCTCGATCACCCGGGACGTCTCCGGGGAGGGGGTGCAGCAGGCCCTGCTGAAGATCATGGAAGGCACCATCGCCTCGGTGCCGCCTCAGGGTGGCCGCAAGCACCCCCAGCAGGAGTTCCTGCAGGTCGATACCACCAATATTCTGTTCATCTGCGGTGGTGCTTTCTCGGGTCTGGAGAAGATCATCGCCTCCCGCGGCAAGGGATCCGGGGTGGGCTATGGAGCGGAGGTCCGCGCCCCCGACGAGAGGCGGACCGGCGCCATCTTGCGTGAGGTGGAACCCGAGGACCTGCTGAAGTTCGGCCTGATCCCCGAGTTCATCGGCCGGTTGCCGGTGGTAGCCACGCTCGAGGACCTCGACGAGAACGCGTTGGTCGAGATCCTGGTGCGGCCCAAGAACGCCCTGATCAAGCAGTACGGCCGCCTGTTCGAGATGGAGGGGGTGAAGCTCTCCTTCACCGACGACGCGCTACGTTCCGTTGCGACACGGGCAATCGCCCGCAAAACCGGCGCACGCGGGCTGCGCTCGATCATGGAGGCAATCCTGCTCGGCACCATGTTCGATCTGCCGGGGTTGGACGGGGTGGAGGAGGTGGTGATCAATCGAGAGGTCGCCGAGTCGCGCACCAACCCACTCTACCTCTACGGCAAGGAGCGGGCCGAGAGCAGCGCGTGACATGAGAGCCTGCCTCTCCCGCCGGACGGGAGAGGTGGAGTCCGATTTCAAGGCCTTGCGCGCTTTGGTCATGCCGCCGATATCAAGCCGCGATGAGACGGGCGAGAAGCCCGACCAAGCGCGGTCTGTGCCGGCATCGGGCGGATGGCGCTGCGACTGTCCAGAAGGAGGTCCAACATGACAGAATCCGATCGGCCGGCCCCGGCTCAGCCGGCGCGCCCGCCCGGAGAAGGGGACAAGCCAGCAGGGGCAAAGCCGAGCCGCGGCGATGTGCTGCCCGTCCTGCCGCTGCGCGATATCGTCGTTTTCCCGCACATGATCGTGCCGCTCTTCGTCGGACGCGAAAAATCCGTCCGGGCGCTGGAAGCGGTGATGAAGGACGACAAGCAGATCCTGCTGGTCGCCCAGAAGAACGCGGCCCAGGACGATCCCACGTCCGACGATATCTATCGGGTGGGGACGGTCTCCACCATCCTGCAGCTCCTGAAACTGCCCGATGGCACCGTTAAGGTACTGGTCGAGGGCGGCCGCCGAGCCCGGATCACCAGCTTCAAGGAAACCCAGGCCTATTTCGAGGCCTATGTCGAGCCGCTGGCCGAGCAAGCGGGCGACGTCAAGGAGCTGGAGGCCCTCGGCCGCACGGTGGTCTCGCAGTTCGAGCAATACATCAAGTTGAACAAGAAGATCGCGCCCGAGGTGCTGGTCAGCCTCAATCAGATCGACGACCCGAGCAAGCTCGCCGACACGGTGGCGGCCCACCTGAACCTGAAGATCGCCGAAAAGCAGGAGGTGCTCGAGACCCAGAAGGTCGGCGAACGGCTGGAGCGCGTGTTCGGACACATGGAGTCCGAGATCGGCGTGCTGCAGGTGGAAAAGCGCATCCGCAACCGCGTCAAGCGGCAGATGGAGAAGACCCAGCGCGAGTACTACCTGAACGAGCAGCTCAAGGCGATCCAGAAGGAGCTCGGCGAGGGCGAGGACGGCAAGGACGAGACCGCCGAACTCGAGGCCAAGATCAAGAAGACCAAACTCTCCAAGGAAGCCCGCGAGAAGGCGGTGGCCGAGCTCAAGAAGCTCAAGACCATGAGCCCGATGAGCGCCGAGGCGACCGTGGTGCGCAACTACCTCGACTGGATGCTCGCCCTGCCGTGGAAGAAGCGCAGCAAGATCCGCAACGACGTGGTCGAGGCGGAGAAGGTGCTGGAGAACGACCACTACGGCCTTGAGAAGGTCAAGGAGCGGATAATCGAGTACCTTGCCGTGCAGGCAAGGAGCCCGAAGGTCCGCGGACCCATTCTCTGCCTGGTCGGTCCGCCCGGCGTCGGCAAGACCTCGCTCGGCAAGTCGATCGCCCGGGCGACCGGGCGGAACTTCGTCCGCATGTCGCTGGGCGGCGTGCGCGACGAGGCCGAGATCCGCGGTCACCGCCGCACCTACATCGGCTCGATGCCCGGCAAGGTCCTGCAGGGCATGAAGAAGGCGAAGACCTCCAACCCGCTGTTCCTGCTCGACGAGGTGGACAAGCTCGGCGCCGACTGGCGCGGCGACCCGTCCTCGGCGCTGCTGGAAGTGCTGGACCCTGAGCAGAACAGCACCTTCAACGACCACTACCTCGAAGTCGACTACGACCTGTCGGACGTGATGTTCGTCACCACTGCCAACAGCCTGCGCATGCCGCAGCCGCTGATGGACCGCATGGAGATCATCCGGCTTCCCGGCTACACCGAGGACGAGAAGGTGGAGATCGCGAAGCGCCACCTGATCGCCAAGCAGTCCGAGGCGCACGGGCTGAAGAAGGACGAGTGGTCGATTTCCGACGAAGCGCTGCGGGAGCTGATCCGCACCTACACGCGGGAAGCCGGCGTCCGCAACCTGGAACGCGAGATCGCGAACCTCGCCCGCAAGGCGGTGCGCGAGATCGTCACCAAGAAAACCCAGAAGGTGATGATCACCCGTAAGAACCTGGAGAAGTACTCGGGTGTGCGGAAGTTCCGCTTCGGCGAGACCGAGGCCGAGGACATGGTCGGCGTCGTCACCGGCCTGGCCTGGACCGAAGTCGGCGGCGAGATCCTGACGATCGAGAGCGTCCTGCTGCCGGGCAAGGGCAACGTGAAGCAGACCGGGAAGCTAGGCGACGTAATGCAGGAGAGCGTCTCGGCGGCGATCAGCTATGTGCGCAGCCGATCGATCAGGTTCGGCATCAAGCCGACGCTGTTCGAGAAGCGCGACATCCACGTGCATGTACCCGAGGGGTCGACCCCGAAGGATGGGCCCTCGGCGGGCATCGCCATGGCCACTTCGATAGTCTCGGTGCTGACCGGCATCCCGGTGCGCCGCGACGTGGCGATGACTGGGGAGATCACGCTGCGGGGCCGCGTGCTGCCGATCGGCGGTCTGAAGGAGAAGCTGCTGGCGGCGCTCCGGGCCGGGATAACCACGGTGTTCATCCCCAAGGAGAACGAGAAGGACCTGGCGGAAATCCCGGACAACGTAAAGAAGAACCTCAAACTCATCCCCGTCGCCGATGTGGACGAGGTGATCGCACAGGCGCTGGTCCGCCGGCCCGAGGCGATCGAGTGGGAAGAGCCGCCGGAGCCGCCGGCGCCGCAGCCGCAGCCGGCCGAAGCCGCGGCGTTGCTGCCGCACTGAACCGATGGGATGCCGGCCGTGCTGGTCACGGCCGGCCTCGCCAGACTTCCACTCTCCCGCCTGGCGGAAGAGCCTGCCCTGGACTTGATCCAGGGTTGGTTCGCGCAGTGAACCGGGCGAGGGTCTCGCCATCGCGGCACCCTGCGGACCAGCCGCGGTAGGCGCGGCGACCCGGATCAAGTCCGGGGCAGGCTCTCTCCCGCGGGGGGAGATGTGTTGTTCGGCTGGGCCCGGGCATGACCGGAGAGGTTGGGCGCTCGTTTTATCGTGTGATCGGCATACCATGCGTTGACGTGGCGGAAATCCGCCATTTACTGTCCGCCCGTCGCCCGGCCGGCGACTCCGAGGGCCGGCGACCTTCGTTTTTTCTGCTCACCGCGCAGGGGGGATTGCTGTGAATAAAATGGAACTGATCACGGCTGTGGCTGAGGAGACCGAATTGTCGCGTGCCAAGGCCAGCGAGGTCGTCGATGCCGTGTTCGGTGCGATCGAAGGAGCGTTGAAGAAGAAGGAGGAGGTGCGCCTCGTCGGGTTCGGCACCTTTGCCACGGCCAAGCGAAAGGCCGGCACGGGACGCAATCCGCGCACGGGGGAGACCATGAAGATCGCAGCTTCCACAACGGTCCGCTTCAAGGCCGGCAAGGGACTCAAGGACTCGGTGCAGTGAGCGGTCGCTGACCGCTTCACCCGGATGGGCGGTTAGCTCAGCGGTAGAGCGTCTCGTTTACACCGAGAGGGCCGGCGGTTCGAACCCGTCACCGCCCATCATATGCCCCGTGGTGGAGAGGGGCCGCACGGCGAGGGAGATGGCGCGCAGGCATGCCGGCGTGCAATCCGGTCATCCGTCCGACGGCGATTTGGTCCAGACCATGGCGCGTGGAAAGTCCGACTGAACCTCGCTCGCTGTCGGATCGGGGCGGGTTGCTGTGGCGACCCGAAGCACCACGCTCCGCGAGGTGACCTCCACGCTTTTTTGCCCGAGCCGGGGAAGCGGCACTTTGATGCGGGAGCAATAGGCGACCAGCAGCGCCGCCAGGCTTTCAGCCCGGAGCTCGGCGATCGGGGTGCCGGCGGAGTCGATCACGCTGATCGCTTCCCGATCGGGCTGGAATTCGATCCGGGAGATCCCGCCGACCCGAAGGCCGAGCGCCGCACTCATTCGCGGAACCGCGGCGAAGGCGTGCAGAATCGCCGGCGAATCGAATTCGACAGTCCGGTGCTCCAATGCAGGAATTGCCGACCTCCTTGGCTCCGACGATTGAGTGCGCCATCCACTCACAATTGACTGAACGAAGCGCTAACGGCCCAGTGCGGCGGATGAGGGGGCCGCGGCGTTGGAACCCTCACCCGGTTCGCTGCGCGAACCGACCTCTCCCGCAGAGCGAAAGAGGTGGTTATGCATGTCGGCATCGAGAATGCGCCGCACACGAGTGGCGAGGCTCTGACCACGGAATGGTTTCCCGAGCAATTCGATGTCGGGGTCCAGGTAGTCCGGATGCACGATCCCAGTCTGCGGGTACCCCGTCATGAACAGGCGTTTCATGTGCGGCCGGATCGCCGCCGCACGGATGGCGAGCTCGCGGCCGTCGATCCCCGGCATCACCAAGTCGGTCAGCAGCAGGTCGATCGTCAAATCGGTCTGCCCCAACACCTCCAGTGCCGCGTTGGCGTCCGCCGCCTCGATGACGCGATAATCGAGGTCGCGCAGTGTGTCGGCGACAAACAGACGTACCTCGGCGTCGTCCTCCACCACCAGGATCGTCTCATTGTTGCCGGGGGAAGCGCTGGCCGGCGTCGAATCCTCAGTGCTCGACGGAGCCTGGGTGTCGATTGCGACGAGGCTGGGCAAATAAATTCGTACCGTCGTGCCACGGCCGAGCGCGCTGTCGACTTCGATATGGCCCTTTGATTGCTTGACGAAGCCATAGACCATGCTCAGCCCGAGTCCGGTGCCCTTGCCGACAGGCTTCGTGGTGAAGAACGGCTCGAAGGCGCGCGCGACGGTATCCGCCGACATGCCGATTCCGGTGTCGGTGACCGCGAGCACGGCGTAGGTGCCGGCGGCGAGGTTGCGCACGCCGGCACCGGCATGATCGAGAATGGCCTGGCCGGTTTCGATCTTCAATCGCCCGCCCTCCGGCATCGCATCGCGGGCGTTGAGCACAAGGTTGAGCAATGCCGTTTCGAGCTGATTGGAGTCGCAGAAGCAGGACGGCACGTCCTCGCCCAGGGCGAAATCGTAGTGGATCGTCTCGCCCTGCGTGCGGCGAATCAGGTCGGCCATGCCGGCGACCAGCTCGTTCAAGTGCACGTCGTGTGGCCGCAGCGGCTGCTTCTGGGCATAGGCCAGCAGACGGTGGGTAAGGGTTGCGGCACGCGTTGCGCCGCTTACTGCCGCGGTCACCGCGCGCCGTACCCTGTCGTTGGCGCTGCTGCCGAGCACGCGTTCAAGTAGCTGAAGGTTACCGATAATGATTGTAAGCAGATTGTTGAAGTCGTGCGCGATCCCGCCGGTGAGCTGACCAACCGCCTCCATTTTCTGCGATTGCCGCAGTTGCTCTTCGATCTGCCGGCGGGCCTGCGCGGCTTCCCGGTCGACGGTAACGTTGCGGCCGATCACGTAGATCAGCCCTTGCTCCGCCGTCATCGTCCAATAGATCCAGCGATAGGAGCCGTCCTTGTGACGGAACCGGTTCTCCATCCGGACCGTGCCGACGCCTTGGGCGAGGCGCCGGCGCCCTTCCGTACCCATCGTGTAATCATCCGGATGACGCAGATGGTTGACATGGATTGTCTTGATCTCCGCCTCGGTCCATCCGAGCGTCCGGGTCCAGGCTGGATTCACGCTGGTGAAGTAGCCTTCGAAATTGCTGACGCCCAGCAGGTCCTCGGACACTTGCCAGATGCGGTCGCGCTCGCGGGTCCGTTCAGCCAGCAGCCCGGCAAAACGCTGACGCTCGCCGGTGGTCAGCATGAGCAGGGCGCCGAGAAGGGTGGTGCTAAGTACGCCGATTATCATCAGGGCCAGGCTTTGCCATCCCCGGTGTTGCGCGAAATAGAGGGACGTCGGGGCAATTTGGATGCCATAGGAGCGTCCGCCGAAGCTGATATTCTGAGTACGGATCGGGCCGCCGCCGGCACCGCGCGAGAAGCTGTCGAACAACGGCATCCCGGCCTCACGATCGAGTAGCTGAATGCCGAGCTGTTCACGCGCCGCGCCAAGCAGCGCATCCATCAACATTGCCATGCGCATGACGGTGAGCACGACGCCCGGCCCATTCGGACCACGAGGGACCGCCAAAGTGAGCAGAAGGCCCGTCCGGTCGGCGGGCGCCTGGACGAGGCGAATGGGAGCACTGGCACTGATGCTGCCTGTGGCGATCGTGCGGCGAATCGCGTCGCCTCGTGCCGTGTTCGACAGCAGGTCGAAGCCGACCGCGGCCTGATTGTTGCTGAACGGCTCCAGATAGGTCACCGGGTAATATTCGGCCCGATCGCCAGCAGGGCGCAGCGTCCCCGCCGCATCCCGCTCCCGGATGGCGAAGCCTGGCTGATCTCGCTGCTGAGCTGCTTCGAAGGCGGTTCGATCCGCGGCTGGAACGCGCGGCGCCCACTCGATCGCCTGGATCGCAGGGAAGCGTGCGAGCAACTTACGAGCACGGATGCCGAAGTCTTCACGTGACAGCGGCGCCGATCCGCCGAACGATGTGCCGAGTTGCTCGAGGAACGCTTCCTGTGCACCAAGCTGCGCCTGGAGGTTATCGATAAGCTGCTGTGACCACAGCCGGAATTCGAGCAGCGACTGCTGGTTCTCCCAGGTGCTGACCTTGGCGAAGATGGCTACGAACAGCGCGAAAAAGAGGATCATCGGCAAGCCGATGGGACGCGCGCGCGCAGCCCACGCAGCGCGCGGCTCGCCGGCGAGCAGCATCGCAAGCGGCAGGAACAGCAGCACGCCGAGCGTGTCGCCCAACCACCAGGTGAACCAACTGGTCCCGAGGTCCGTCACGCTGACGGCGTGCAGCATGGACATGCCGAGAAGCGACAGGGTGGCGCTGGTCAGGCACACTACCGGCGCGCTGAGGAAAAAGCGCGCGACGTCGCGGCCGGCGTCCAACGCCGTCGGGTAACCGACGAGGAGGCGAAGGGTCCAGCCGCCGACGGCAGCCTGCAGCGTCGATGCCGCGGCGATGACCGTTGCGACCGCGATCGCCGCCGCGCTGGGTCCGTGATGAAGACCGCACCCGATCCAGATGTTCAGCAGGAATGAACCGAGAAAAGTCCAGGGCAACGTGGTGCTGCCGCCGATGAACATGGCCGCGACCGCGATCCCCGCCGGCGGGAAGATCGCTGTTGCGTAGCCGGGCGGCACTGCGAGTAGGAGACCCAGCCTACCGGCGATGACATAGGTAACGGCCAGGGTGGCGCCGGCCAGAAGGCGGCTGGCGAGCAAATTCGGTCGCGGTTCGTCAACCCGGCGGACCATTCGTCGATCCCTCTGGCCCTGCGATCGTCCCAGCATCGATCGGACACACTGGACCCGAGATCCCCAGCCCGCAGCCCATCCCATCGGACGTTAGCCTATGATCGAAGCGGCCCACAATGGAGAGAGTTGCATTCTGTCGGGATCGTGCCAGCGGCGACTGTCGGCCCACGGTGTCGTCCGGCGCGGGGCTGTGGCTCTACCTTCCGTCTCGCCACAATCGCCTAAGGCCACAGACGTCGAAGCTCTGCTCATTGGAGACGATTACAAGGTTCGCCACTATGGTGCGCGCCATCATCCCTGCGCTGGGCGACATGATGTGGGCCGAGGATCGATGTCGGCAACGAAATCTCAACGTTTCGTGAGGGCGGCTGTCTTAGCACCTTGTTAACCATACCGGTGCGTTTCTGGTCCGGCGCCACACGTCGAGTCGGAGAACCCAGAATGACACCTTTGCTCGCATTGCAGCCCGTCACCATGCGCATTGATCCGCAGTCCGAGCGAACCGGCCTACCTGGTTTCGCCGACGCTATCTCCTCCCTGGCCGGTCGCTGGGTCATTGAACCCATTGTGGAACCAGACGGAGAGCGCGGCTACATCGTCATGCCGGCGTCCGGCGACGATGCGGATGGCCCAACCTTCGCCATCTGGGAAGTCGGATCTTCGTTCCGGCTAGACGAAACCCGCTGGGATACTTACAGGACGGTGGCGCAATGCCTGACATCCGCGGATGTCCTGACCGAGATCGAGCGCCGAACCGGCATCCAAGAATGGGCCCACATCACCTGATCGCTTGGCCTGACATGATGTGGACAAGGTTATACCCGTGCCGCCAATAGACATGCTGGCGCGACTGGTGGCGTTCGATACCACCAGTCGCAATTCCAATCTGGATCTCATCGACTTTGTACGTGGATGGCTTGATGCGTACGACGTGCCGTATCGGCTGAGCTTTGATGCTACTCGCCGAAAGGCCAACCTCCATGCGACGATCGGCCCGGTACGGCGGGGCGGCCTGGCCTTTTCCGGCCATGTCGATACCGTTTCGGTCGATGGTCAGGCATGGTCCGGCGATCCTTTCACACTGCGCCGACGGGACGGCAAGCTGATCGGACGCGGCGCATGCGACATGAAAGGCTTCATCGCCGCCGTGCTGGCAGCGGTGCCGAATATCAAGGCTCGCAAGCTCACGAGCCCAGTGCACGTGCTTCTGACCTATGACGAGGAAATAGGGTACCACGGCGCTCGCCGACTGGTCGAGGACCTGAACGAGTCAGGATTACGGCCGGCAACCTGTGTGGTCGGCGAGGCCTCCGATATGCTGCCGGTGCTTGCTCAGAAGGGGCGCTTGATAGTCCGGGTCGACGTTCGCGGCCACGCGGCGCACTCGAGCAAGCCCCATAGGGGAGTGAATGCCATTCATGCCGCCGCAGAGGCGATTGCGTGGCTGGCTGCCAGATCCCGCGGCATGACCCTCGACGGCCCGACGGAAGCCGGCTTCGACCCCCCGCACAGCACCGTTCAGGTCAGCGATATCACCTGTACTTCGTTGCCGAATACCATCCCCGACCAGGCACGCTTCGATGTGGAGTGGCGAAACATCCCGGTTGACAATCCAGTCCAGCAGCTCGCTCATTTCCAGGCACATGTGCTCACCGCGATCGAGCCTAGGATGCGGGCGCAGCATCCCGGCACCGGCTTCGAATATACCGTTCTCCTCGAACTTGCCGCTTTGTCACTGCCACCGGAGCACGAATTTGCGCGCGCCGTTTGCGAGATTTCCGGTGTGCAGGCAGGCGGGAAGGTCAGCTATTGCAGCGAGGGGTCGCTCTACCAGCCGGCCGGCATTGCCTGCGTGGTCTGCGGTCCGGGCAATGTCGCGCAGGTGCATCAACCGGACGAATGGATCGCCGAAAGCCAGCTTGTCGCGTGCGACCAATTCGTCCGACGCCTGGTCGATCGCCTGGCGGCGTGACGTGGCGCAGTTCAGGACGCCAGCTCGAATTCGTCCCGTGAAGAGGCGGCGGGCATCAGCGGGAGAACCTTGCCCCGGAGGAGCTCCTCCACAAGATTTGGCCGCATCGGCCGCCCCAACAAATAGCCCTGGACTTCCGTGCAACCGCGATGCTGCAGCATCGTCAGTTGTTGCCGGGTCTCCACGCCTTCGCCAACGACGGCGAGCCCAAGGTTGTGGCACATGGCCAGGATGGCCTCCAGGATAATGCGAACGCCCTGATCATTGGCCTGTCCCTGCACGAAGGATCTGTCGATCTTGATCTTGTCGAACGGGAAGCGCCGCAAGTAACTGAGACTGGAATAGCCGGTACCGAAATCATCCAGCGTGATGGAGATTCCCATTCCTTTCAGAGCGTGCAAGGTGTCCAGCACGACCCTGTTATCGTCCGCCATGACGCTCTCGGTCACCTCGATCTCGAGAAACTCTGCCGGCAACCCCGTTTTGGCCAGGATGGCAGCGATTTCGCCCGGCAGTTCCCCTTCGCGGAGTTGCAACAGCGATACGTTCACCGCAACCCGGCGCCGTGGTTGCCATGCCGCGGCCGCTGTGCAGGCTTGCTCGAGGACCCAGCTGCCGAGCCGGTTGATCAGGCCGCACTGCTCGGCAACTGGAATGAAGATTCCGGGCGACACGTACCCCCGGATCGGATGACGCCACCGTGCCAGCGCCTCGAATCCCGAGATCTCCAGCGAGCCGCCGGTGAATTCCGGCTGGAAATGCACCTCCAGTTCCTGGTTGTCGAGCGCGTTGCGCAAATCGCTCTCCAGCAAGCGATGCTCGTTCACGGCACGGATCATCTGTTCGTCGAAGCACCGGAAAGTGCCGCGGCCATCGGCCTTGGCGCGATATAAAGCGATGTCCGCATGCTTGAGCAACCCATCGCAATCCCGGCCGTCCCGCGGATGGAACGCAACGCCGATGCTGGCGCCGATGCGTACCTTTTGACCCGCCACCTCCACCGGATCGGCCAGCCGCTGCAAAACGAGCCGGGCAAGAGGCATTGCCTCCTCGGCCTTGCGCAGTCCGGGTTGCAGGATCACGAACTCGTCGCCGCCCAGTCGCGCCACGAAACCGGTCTCGCACACCAACTCCTGCAATCGTCGCGCAACCACGATCAGAAGTTGGTCTCCGGCGTCGTGGCCCAAGGTGTCATTGATGCCCTTGAACCCGTCCAAATCGATCATCATGAAGGCGGTCAACACCGGCGCGTCAGCGTGCGGCTCCAGAAGCTTCGGAATTCGCTGGCGCAACTGGAAGCGGTTTGCCAAGCCGGTAAGAGTGTCATGATGCGCAAGATAGCGCGCTCGTGCATCAGCCAGGCGCTGATCGGTGACGTCGGCGTAGGTGTGGACGGCCCCTCCATCCCTCAGCGCATGTCGGCGCACTTCAATGATTTTTCCGTCCCCGCGGGTTGCCTCGAAGCAGCTATCGTTTTCGTCGCCGGTGATCGGGATCGCCCGTGTGCCGGCGCCGGCCTCCGTCAGATCAGAGGCCCGCGCCGCAGCGAGCTTGCGGACCTCGGGTGATGTCTCCTGCGGCAACCCCAGCAGATCCAGCGCCCGTGGGTTGATGACCTGAACATGGCCTTGTGCGTCCAACATGAGAATACCCTGGCTGATCGTCTCCAGAGTGACGGTCAGCGCGCGTCGTGACGCCAGGCTGCGCCGCTTCTGCTTCAGCCAGAAAACGCCGATCACGATTAGCGCCATCGTCGCGATGGCACCGCCCAGGATCAGGCGCTCTCGCAACGACCAGTAATGTCGGAAAACGGTGTTCGCATCGAAGCCGACCATTACGATGAGCGGATAGTCCTTGAGCCTTCGGAAGCTGGTGATCTCCTCGACCCCACTCCATTTATCCCGAAAGCGGAACACGCCACTACTGCGCCGCAGCGCGTTTTCCAACGCCGGAAAGCTCTTTGTACTGGCGCCAATCACGGCGGGCACGAGCGGGCCACGCGCCAGCACGACGCCGTCGCTCGACAGCAGCGACACGAAGCCCTTTCCGACGTCAAGCGTCTGATAGAAGCGCGACAGTTCGTCGCAACCGAGCGACAATACCGCCACACCGGCGAACTCACCCCTCGGGCCCAGCAGTTTGCGAGTAAACTGGATGGTATCCTGCTTGCTGACCCGGCCATGCACCGGCCGACTGATAAAAAGACGATCGGTCGATGGATCCATTTGAGCTCGGAAATGCGGCCGGTCCGCGATGTTTACGTTGCGCGGGATCGGCAGCGTGTCGGCAAATACATGCCCGTGGCGGTCGGCCATGCCGATCGCGGCCGTCATTTGGTCGGGCAGGAGCTGGGTGCGCGCCCACTCGCTGAACTGAAACTGTTCGCCACGCGCTGCGTAGGCGGCACGGGCGCTCAGCAGGGTTTGATCGATCTCGCCGACGGTTCGCCTCGTGCTCTCCTCAAACGCTCGAGCCAGGTTGCCGGTCGATTGCTCCGCTGCGAGCTCTGTCGCGTAGTATTCATGGGTCAGTGCAATGGTGATGCTGGCCCACATCAAAGCCAGAAGACAGAGCAGGGCCGTCAGTTCCGACAGCAGTGTGTCTGTGTTGACGCGCACGAGGTGGCCGACGATCCAGCGTACCGATCTCCGAGCCGGTGCCGTGATGGCGATGGGCGGCATGCACGGCCGCCATCTCAGCCAGCTTCTATGTCTTTTGTTATAATATGTAGTCCACGATTCTGAAACTTGCACCGACATATCCAGCTCGTCTGCCTTCGGTCACCGAAACCAAGCCGGTCGCGTCCGCCCTCAAGACCCGCATCTCGCATCAGGCGATCCCGGCAATCGCGTGGATGCACTGACCGTCGGCTGCATTTTCGACCCCCGTTCTCGTATCGCCCGACGTCATGATTTAAGGGAAGATCGCTAACGCCTCATTAACGCTAATTGTCGAAAAAAGGGTTCGCTCGCCCGGATGAGGCTGCAACTCGAGAGAATGTGGACGCGATGATTGAGAGCAGACGCCAAATGTTGACCGATACGAGCTGCGTAGACCCTCGTATGCCTGACGCCGACCTCGCCAGTCAGGCAGCCGCATTGGAAACGCTGAGGGAGGCGGTTGATCTGGCACGGGCGGGCCATTGCCAGCGGGCCCGAGAGTTATGCGCTGCCGCTATATTCGAAGTTCAGCCGCTGATCGTGGCCAGCAAGGAATTGATGCGCATCACCCTGCATGCGCTCTTGCTGGCCCGTGGTTTCAAGCTGCTATCCCGCCTTCTGATGGCGGTGAGCGGAATGGACGTCCAACTGACGCTGACGCCCGACCACGAGGGGTACGCAGCGCCGCCGCGCCGTGGAGAGGCGGCTGGACGCACGATCTATTTCTTGGATCCAAACTGGCTTGCTCGACTGTCGCCGGATGACGCATTCCTGCAATCGTGGAGCGATGCCCTCACCGGTCGGCCGCCGGGTCGCTCGACAGCCGAGCCCGCGCGATGTTTGGAGCTGGCTTGAGCCGTCACGGTACACCATCATGCCTGTCGAAAGCTGGGCTCCACCGCGCCCGTTGATGCCCGCCCTGCTTTCGCAGGGACAGGCTTGCGCAGGCATGACGACGTATCGTGCGCCCCGGCTAGCCGGCCGACTGCGGTAAATGAGGGCTAGCCGTAAAGCCAGAACGGACGTGCGGGTGATCCGGCAATCTCGGCGATCTGCTGTGCGACGCCGTCCAACCAGGCACGATATTCACCGTAGAGGCGGTGTGCCTCTTCCACATCGACAGCGACGAATGTTACTGTCGTTCCTGCCTTCATCTGCGCGAGGCGCTGCAAATCCGGCGTGATGATGGTGGCGAGCTTCGGGTAACCGCCGACTGTCTGGCAGTCCATCAGCAGCACGAGCGGTATGCCATTGCCGGGCACCTGGATACAGCCCGGCACCATACCATCAGACAGGACATTGTAGCCCGCAGCATGCGGAACGGCCGGTCCGTCGAGCCAAACGCCCATTCGGTCGCCGCGATGAGTCACGCGGTAGGAAGCGGCGAGGAACGCCGCGACGGCGTCCTGAGCAAAGAAATCGTCTTGAGGCCCAAGTACGACGCGAATCGGTCCGGGCTCGCGATGGATTGCATCGACGCGGCGTTCCCGCCCATAAGGGGCTCGGGCGCTCCGCAACGGAAGCATGTCGCCCTCGGTCAGGCAGCTCCCGCCGATGCCGCCCAGCCCGGAGCGTTGATGCGTCGCGTAACTGCCAAGCTGCGGCGACAAGGCAAAGCCGTTCGCCACCGCAAGATAGCCCCAGGCCGCGTCTGGCGCCCCGCCGATATCGATACGTTGGCCGCGCCGCAAGGTATGGCTCTGCCAGCAAGCCAGCCTCGCGCCGTCGGCGGAGACCGCAAAATCCCCGCCTGTCACCGCGATGCGGCAGGAGTCGGTCGCGATTTGCCACCGGCCGCCGACATGCGCGAATTCCACAGCGGCGGTCCCTGGAGCATTACCCACCAAGGCATTGGCTGCCGACAGTGCGGCGGCGTCCATCGCACCGGCGCCGGAAACGCCAAACCGGCGCCAGCCGCGCCGTCCCGCGTCCTGGATCGTCACGAACGGTCCCGGCGCAATCGCCCGCAGTGCACCTTTCATGTCGGTGCTCGCGTCAGTGCCAACAGTGCATCAGTAGTCTGGCCGGCGAGGTGGTCGAATTCGTCCGCATCGATTCGATAGAAGCGTACGCGATCGCCAGCGCGAAACAGGAAAGGATTCTGCCGCCGCGGGTCGAACAGCCGCAACGGTGTCTTCCCCAGGCTGTACCACGCGCTCGGCTGCGGCAGCGGTACGATGGCGGCCTGAATGCCACCAATCATGACAGCGCCGGCCGGGACGTGTGGCCGAGGGCTCTCCCGGCGCGAGATATGCAGCTTTGAAGGCAGTCCGCCCAGGTACGGCAGACCGGGTGCGAATCCCACCATATACACCTGATATTCCGCGCCGGAGTGTATCGCGATGACGTCCTCTTCGGTCAGCGCGAGGCGCTCCGCGACCTCCGTGAGGTCCTCGGCGTACGGAGGATCATAGATTACCGGCACGTTCCAGGCGGTGGAGCCCGCAACCCGCACCCGGCTGCCACGGGACAACAGGCTGCGTAGCTCGGCGACGAGTTGCCGGAAAGAAATCTCCAGGGGCTCATAGCAGATCAGAAGCGAACGGTAGGTCGGGACAGTCTCGATAATGCCATCGAGTTCGGCACCTGCCAGTGCCAGGTCCAGGGCGACGACGGCTTCATTCACCTCGGGCGCTATCGTGTTGCCAAACTCGACTGTCAGCGCGGCATCGCCGACCGGAAGAAAGCGGGGATAGCGTGGGAGTGACGACACTGATTGAAACTCGCAACCAGCGCCTAGAGTTGGCGGACCTGGCGGCCGGGGCCGAGTCCGATCGGGTAGGTCAATGCAAGCAGCAGCGCGAGTACGGCAAGCATTCCGGTCAGCAGGTAGGCATGGCGCATCGCGACGGCGATTCCTTCGACCAGATGACGCAACTCGCCGGCTGCCAGCAAGCCTCGCCGGTGCACGTTCAGGAGCTCCTCGAGCACGCCCGCCACTCCAAGAGATCCGGCGATAAGGCTGGCGTTGAGCACCGCGGCGAATGCGGGCGCGCCAAACGACTGACCGAGGAAACGAAGGAACATGGTCGAGGAAGTTGCGGCCCCGCGCTGCCGCCACCCCACCGAGGTTTGCACCGAGACCATGAATGTCGTGTTGCAAAACCCCATGCCGACGCCGATCAGGATGGCGCCGACCGCAGCCCACGCCGGGCCTCTTGCCGGAGTCATGGCGATGAGCGTGGCGGCGCCGGCAATCAATGCCAGCGCGCCAAGAGTGGCGATGCGGCGATAGGCCGTGCGCGGCAGGCAGAGTCCCGCGGTCGCGCTGCCGAGCACCCAGACAACCGACATAGCGGCCAGGATGACGGCCGATACGCTCGGACCGTAGCCCATCGCGCCTTGGATGTACGCCGGGAGATAGGCGGTGACGCCCATCATGAGAGTGCCGGTGACCAGGCTTCCGATACTGCTGCTGAGAATCACCCGATTGCGCCAGAGCTCGAGCGGGAGCATGGGCTCGGGAACGCGGCGCTCGTGCATGACAAGAGCGAGGCTCGCCAGCAGGAGCACCGCGCTGGCGGCGATTCGCGTGGTGCTATCGAGCGCGGCATACTGCAGTAGAAGCAGCATCAGCGCACCGACGGCCAGCGCGAGCAGCAGCGATCCTCGATAGTCCACCGGGCGCGGTCCGAGTCGTGCATGTTCGGGCAGGAACAGCGCGATCATCGCGACCGCGGCAGCGCCGATCGGCAGGTTCACCCAGAACACCACGGGCCAGGCGCCGTACTGCACGATGGCGGCGCCAAGCGATGGTCCGATCACGGCCGAGACACCAAAGACCCCCGACAGCATGCCCTGCACACGCGCTCGCTCAACCGGGCTGTAGATGTCCCCGACAATGGTGTTGGCGATTGGCTGCACCCCGCCCGCGCCGGCCCCCTGGACGGCACGGAACATCACGAGCTGCAGCATGTTGTGCGAAAAGCCGCACAACGTGGATCCGATCAGAAACAGGCCCGCCCCGACAAAGAACACCTGACGGCGGCCATGGATGTCGGCAAGCCGGCCGTACAGCGGGATCGTCACTGCCTGGGCCAGCATGTAAGCCGAGAACACCCAGGCGAACAGGCCAAACCCGCCCAGGGACTCGGCGATGCTGGGCATTGCCGTGGCGATGATGGTGGCCTCGACGGCGGCCATGAAGCTTGCCGCCATGCATGCGGCCAGGATCAGCGGCCGACGTGGTACCGGTATTCGCAGCGCGAGCGATGCGTTGGCTTCGGACATGGCCGGAAGGATTCTCTGTCGTGCGCAACCGTACAGAGTTGGCGGTACGCCCCCGACAACAGGCTTTGCCATCGGTAGCCGCTGGACGAGAGGAGCCGCCTAGCGGCTCAGGGTTACCACCAGGTCGTCGGTCATGTTGTCCTCCTGGTGCCGCTCGGTATGCGCCGCAGTGACAGGCAGGCCTGCCAGCACATCCTGCGTCCACTCGTCCGGCGTCCAGAGCTGCCGGAAGATATCGTCGCGAGCGAACAGCCGGCGATTCTTCGGGCTATCAAACGGGATGTCGAAGACAACATGCGGCGCGTACTCGAGCTGATAGCGCAATGCCTCGCGGATGCTCTCGGCGGAATCCAGATGCTCCATCACGCCGCCATGCGTGATCGCCTGAAATGTTCCCTTCGGGGCCAGTGCTTCGAGTTCAAACATATCGCAGACCTGAAAAACGGCATCGCAGTCCGGCGCGACCATGCGCTGATTGAATTGCGCCTGCTCTACGATCTGCGGAACGATATCGATCCCCACCACCCGGTAGCCAAGCGTGGCCGCCCCCAAGGCGTGCCGTCCCGGACCGCATCCCAGTTCCAGGACCTTGCCCCCACGCGGCACCGCCCGCGACAGCATGTCGAAAAATGCAGCATTCCGGGCCACCCAGCGATCGACGACATCTCGCGTCAATTGCCAGACACCACGCTGTTGAAACACCCGGATCCAGTCGTCGTCAATCGTCGGCGACGCTCCACTGGCCAGCGAAAGCATTCCTTCCATAAGGCTTTTCCCCCACTCTGCGATTGCTCTGAGCGGCCGCCTTTGCAGCGGCCAAGCTGATGCGACGCCGGCACTGATTTGCGGATCATTAAGGTAGGTTGCAGGGGTTAATTTTGTATTAACGACGAGAGCTCGCAGGACGTGACGAACCCCGTTCACCAATCACGTGCGCAGCGCCGCCCGGCGATGCCAGCCGCTGGCAGGGGTCGCTTCGACTACCTGCTTGAGGGTCTAGGGGCCGCTGCCCGCCGCGGAGACTCGCCTGGGCCGGCGGACCGCTCTCACCTTTCCACTGCTCCCGCCTCCGCAGAAGAACTGATCGGCGCCATCGGACTCGAGTCCCGACACGCCCACCCCTGGCGGCATCTCGAGCCGCTCCAGGACCTCTCCCGTTCGAGGGTCTACTCGCCGTAGATCGCTCTCATCACCTTCCCAGGTGCCGTGCCAAAGCTCGCCGTCGTTCCAGGTAACTCCGGTGACGAAACGGTTGGACTCGATGGTGCGAAGGATCGCCCCGGTTTGCGGGTCGATCTGATAGATCCTCCGGTCGCGGGACTGCCCCACCCAAAGCGTCCCTTCGGCCCATGCAAGCCCCGAGTCACTTCCGCCGGGCGCCGGGATCGTGGTGAGCACACGGCCGGTCTTCGGATCGATCTTCTGGATGCGGGCCCCGGCAAGTTGAAAGAAGTGCTGGCCGTCGAAGGCCGTTCCCGCATGCGCGGCGACATCGATCGAGCGTGCTGTCGTGCCGCTCGCCGGATCGAGGGCGTTTAGCCTGTCTCCGGACGCGAACCATACATGCCGGCCGTCGAACGTAACCCCATGCACGCTGTCGACACCCGGAAAGGGTCCATACTCACGGAGGATTTCGGCCGCCTCTGATCGTTCCATGCTTCCATCCTGTGTTCAGGTTTCTGTCATTGCCAGGCGATCCAGTCACCCGACAGTGGAGCGGGCAGTAACAAGGTCGTCGAGAATCCGGGCACGGGCGGGGTCACCCAACGACGCGCCCGCCCGCGGCCAAACGACTGCACCTTGCCTGCCGCCGCGAGCGAGTCGAGTGCCCGCTGTACGGTGCGCTGGCTGGCGCCGAGTGCAAGCGCGAGGGCCGAACTCGACCACGACTCGCCGTCCGCGAGGAAGGCGAGCACCGCCGCATGCTGCTCTTCGACGGGCCGCGCCAGCACGACCACCTCGTGCGCGCGACGTGGCGCCAGCGCAAACCCGCGCTTCGTCGCGCTGACGTCGGCCAGCGTCCGCAGCACTTTGCGAAGCCGCGCGACTTCGACCCGCAGCCGAGCGCGATGCGACTCATCGACGTGCCTGGCTCGGAAGGCGCAGGTGAGGAGGGTGGCCCTTGGGACGTCTCCGGGCCACGCTTCGCCCAGCGCGCGGGCGAGCGCGAACAACACCGGACGCCTGGCGAGCGAGACCACCGTGCGTGTGTCACGCACGACATAACGGCACGCGTCCACGACGAGCGCTTTCGACGCCTGCAATGCCTCGACATCCTCCAGCAGCAGGGGGCGTTCCTTGCCACGGGCAATCAGGCGCGCCGCGGGCTTGTCCAGCACGAGGGATGCGCTTTCTACCTCCGCCGTTAGCGCGGGGATGTCGGCGTGGCGCGCGGCACGCCCGGCCCGAGTGAGCGCGGCGCGCGCTGCCGCGGTCTGCAGCCGTCGCATCGCGATCCCGGCGACGACCAGCTCATGGACGGCCCTGTGCGCGGGCGAGAGTGGCGTGGCATCGAGTTCGCCAAGCGTCCGCCTGGCCTCGTCGAGGCGCCCGATCAACAGCAGTCGGCGGGCCTCGAGATACCGCGCATGCGCCGCGTTCGCCCGGTCGCCGTGCTGTTCGAGCGTTGCCCGCGCCGCGTCGAGCGCCTTCGCCGGCCAGCAGAGGTCGCGCGAGGCAAGCGCGATCTCGGCCTCGGCGACAACGCACCTGGCGCGGGCCACGGCCGCTTTCGGACCGAAGGCACGCGCCGCCCGTCGCAGCAGCACCTTCGCTCGATCGAGATCGCCGAGCTGCGCCATCGCGATGCCGCGAAGCGCAAGCGCAGGCGGGTCGTCGCGCAGGGCGACCCGGTTCAGTGCGCCGAGGGGATCACCCGCGGCGAGCGCACGTCCCGCCGCGGCGATCAGCGAGTCCATCCGAATCGCGCTACACTTCTATTTGAGCCGGTTGCCTTACCCCGTGGTCTTACTTTCGAGTGCCTTGCGCAAGGCGTCGACCTGCTCGATGAGCGCATCGGCCTGCTTGTCCCCGAGACCGGTCGCATTGCGGACGCATCGTACAATGTACGATGCGCGCTGGCGCAGCTTTCGCCCGGCATCGGTCAGGTTGATGCGAACCTGGCGTTCGTCGGCGGAATCCCGGTTTCGCCTGATATAGCCGAGCGCTTCCAGCCGCTTCAGCATCGGGGTCAGGGTATTCGATTGCAGAAAGAGCTGGCGACCGAGGTCCCCGACCGTTTGACCGTCCTGCGCCCATAAAAGGACCATGGCGATGAACTGGGGGTATGTGAGGTCGAGTTCCCTCAGCAGCGGCTGGTACACGCGATTGAACGCATGGCTCGCCGAATAGATGGCGAAGCACAGGAATTCGCCAAGTTCCAAGGGGACGCTCGTCGAAGGCTCGTGTCGGCGGTGTTTCATCGTGTCCACTCTTCACCCTGAATTGAACACATAGATCGCGCACGATGTAAGCGCAAGCGCTTGACTTGTCCATAGTGAGTCGGATACGATTCAATCTCGCACGACTAAATGGAATGAACCTCCCGAGGTCACCAGGGGCGTCAGACAATGAATCCCGCCACACCGCCAGCGCGAACGACCGGGCATGGCAAGGTCTGCCGCTGTGTCCACGGTCCGGGAATCCCGCCACACTTGTCACTCTCACCCCTCGACGCCCGGCCCTTATCTCATGGGCCGCCAGGCAACGGGTTATCTCAGTTCCGGCTCGGGGGGTTACCCGGAAGGCCCAGGTACACAGATGTTCCTAATTGCGCTCAGCGCTCGAGGGCTGCCAGGTTGGTGGCTCCGAACGCGAAAAGGGAGCGAATTCGAAGGGTTGTCTCACCGAGCAGCTTGCGCAGGAGGCAGGCATCATAATGGTGTTGCAGCGACAGGAAGCAGTTCCCCCGATCTTCATCGGCAGGTGGACGCCCAAGGTTTTGTTTTCGTTGAAAGAGAGACCTTATCGACACGGGCAGTTGCGCCGCCATCTTGGAAGTGTCTCTCAGCGGATGTTGACCAGAACGCTGCGCAATCTTGAATCCACCGGACTGATCGCCAGGCAGGTGACAAGATCGAACACCATCGCCGTCGAGTATTCGCTGACACAACTGGGAAGGACGTTTGTCATTCCACTCGAAGGTGTATGCCGGTGGGCGAGGCGACACGGCAGGGAGGTGACTGCTGACGTGCGTCTTCAAAAAACGAATCGCACGCAATGAGCAGAACAATCCCGCCGCACCTGTCACTGTCACCCTTCGATATCTGCTCTCTCTTACGACCACCACGCACACCCAAGGGAGGAAACAGACAATGGCGACGCACACAACCGGGACACGCGAAGAATGGCTGGCTGCACGACTCGAGCTGCTCAAGGCGGAGAAGGAGCTGACCCGGCGAAGCGACGAGCTGGCGCGGCAGCAGCAGGAGCTGCCGTGGGTCCGAATCGGCAAGGAGTACCGGTTCGAGACCGATGAAGGCAATGCCTCGCTTAAGGACCTCTTCAGGGGGCGCTCGCAGCTCCTCGTCTATCACTTCATGTTCGGGCCCGACTGGAAGGCAGGCTGCCCTTCGTGCTCGATGATTGCGGATGCCTTCAATGGCTCGGCGATGCACCTGGCCAACCATGACGTGATGCTCCGGGCGGTGTCGCGTGCGCCGCTTGCGAAGTTGCAGGCATACAAGGAGAGGATGGGCCGGACTTTCCCCTGGGCCTCCTCGTTCGGCAGCGACTTCAATTCCGATTTCAATGTCTGGATCACTGAACAACAGCAGCGCGAGGGCGCCGAATACAATTACCGGACCGAGGCGCCGACGAGCGACGGCGGCGAGGCGGCGGAACACAGACTTTCCGCCACCTGCGGAGTCGACGCGCTCACCTATCATCGTGACCGGCCGGGCGTGAGCGCATTCGTGCTCGAGGACGACGTCGTCTACCACAGCTATTCCACCTATGCGCGGGGCGTGGACGTCTTCTTTGGCATCTATCACTGGCTCGATCGTGCCCCCAAGGGACGCAATGAGACGGGCGTCTGGTGGCGCCGTCACAACGAGTACGACAAGCACTGAACGCAGCCGGAAGCACGGATCTCAGGAGACAGCGATGAAGTTCCCATTAGCTGAGAAAGTCAGGAAAGAAGGACAGCACGCCATGAACAAGCAGCCGATTGTGTCGCCGCAAGAGTGGGAGGCTGCGCGCGAGCAGCTTCTCGTCAAGGAGAAGGCCCTGACCCGCGCTCGTGACGCGCTCGCCGCCGGGCGCCGGCGAATGCCGTGGATGGCGGTGGAAAAGGCGTACGTGTTCGAAGGACCGAACGGCAGGCTGAGCCTGCTCGACCTGTTCGAGGGTCGCCGCCAACTGATCGTCTACCGCGCCTTCTTCGAGCCCGGCGTGTTCGGCTGGCCCGAGCATGCCTGCCGCGGCTGCTCACTTGGCGCTGATCAGGTCGCCAACCTCGCTCATCTGAACGCCCGCGACACCACCCTGGCCTACGCCTCGCGCGCCTCGCAGGCCGACATCGCGCGCCTGAAGGCGCGCATGGGCTGGGAGATGCCGTGGTACACCATCACGGACAGCTTCGATGCCGACTTCGGGGTGGATGAATGGCACGGCCACAACGCGTTCATCCGCGACGGGGAGCGCCTGTTCCGCACCTACTTCATCAACAATCGCGGCGACGAGGCGATGGGCACCACCTGGAGCTACCTCGACCTGACGGCGCTCGGGCGTCAGGAGACGTGGGAGGACTCGCCGGAGGGCTACCCCCAGAGCCCGCCGTACAAGTGGTGGAACTGGCACGACAGCTACGTCGCCGATGCTGCGCCCGACCCGAAATGGGTCGAGGTCTCGGATGCCGGAGAGGCTGCCTTCCGCAAGCGCGACGCAGGTTAGCAAGGGAGAGAACGATGACTGATATCATGAGAGATGAACTTGGAGCGCCCAAAATAGTCGATCGGAGCATCTTCCAGGCGGAGCTGGACGCATCGCGGGTTCGAGAGAAGGCGCACACGCGAGAAGGCGACGCAGTAGCAGCGGCCCGCCGGCGGCTGCCCATGGTCGAAGTGGATGCTACGACACGACTGATCGGCGACCGCGGGGCGGTGACGCTGTTGGACACCTTCGAAGGCCGCCGGATGCTCATCGCCTACTACTTCATGTGGCACACGGGCCATCCTGCGCCGGAGCAGTGCGAGGGATGCACCTGGGTGACATCGCAGGTGCGCGAGCTGTCCTATATTCATTCTCGCGACGTCACTTTCGCCGTGTTTTGCAAAGGCCCGTACGAAGAGAGCGCCCGTTACCGCGACTTCATGGGCTGGGAGATGCCTTGGTACTCGGCCCACGACTCGCTCGACACCCTCTTGGCGGCACGCCGGGTGACCATGATGTACATCGTTTGCTATCTGCGACAGGGAGCCAGTGTCTTCGAGACCTACTGGACCACGGTTCGCGGCGTCGAGGCGATGGACAACAGCTACCGGTTGCTAGACTTGACCGTGTACGGGCGGCAGGAAACGTGGGAGGACTCGCCGACCGGCTGGCCACGACGGTTCAAGGGCAAGCAAAACTTCCGCACCGATGGACGTCCCACCGCCCAGTGGTCTCGCCTGAAGGCCGGGCGGTCCGACGATCTGGGCGCCGGCGCCCGCGCCCGCTGACTTCATTTCCTGCATTACAGCGATGGGCGCGTTTGGCTATGCGGTATCAGGCCCGTTCGCACGAGGGATGCTGAAGGCGTGCCGCGAGCGATGGAAAATGGGAGTTGTAGCGAAATGATCTCCGATACGACCGACGCGGTCCACTCGGAGGTTGGGCAGCGTCAAGCAAGCGCAGACTGTTTGCTGTCCCTTGCGGCCGCGCCGACCTTCGCAATCATGGCGCTGCTTACAGGGATCCAAGATGGCGGCGCGTCGGCTATGTTGTGCTCGGCCGCGCGCCATGCGTCGCCGTTGACCGGAATGGTCGCGATGTACTTGCTGATGAGTGCCTTCCATTCGGCGCCATGGCTGAGGCTGATCACCGGTTGGCGAAGGGGCACCGGACCTGCGCCTCCGAGGCTGGCAACGCCCTGATCGAGCCGGTCGAAGCAAGTTTGAACTGGTGTCCCAGTTGGACGATCCTGACGACGGGGCGATGCGACGCATTTCCGGACTGCCGCGGCCGCTGTGGGATGCGTCTCGCGCGTCCGGCGAGATCCTTCGCGGTCGACAAAGAGTATTTGGCGGTGCCTCGGCGGAGCCGTCGCACAACCAGGAACAGGCCAGATACGCATAGGCATCAAAGCAGGTGAGAAAGGAAAGGAAGAAAGCATTACCACAGAGGCACGGAGGCACAGAGTTTTATTCTAGAGCACCAAGGCCGGATCCCTTCATTGAGCGAGATCGAACCGTTCAGAGACACCTTCAGGTAATCCACGACCCAGCGCACGATGCGCATCCGATGATCCGTACCGTTAAGCACGCTCCTCTCGCCTATGGATTTCCTCTGTGTCTCTGCGCCTCTGCGGTAAAGCTCTCTTTCTTAGAATCCATATGCTCGGAGCCAGGGCATTGGCGATCCCGTCCGCAGGGAATGCAGCGGGAGCCATGGCGTCGTACGCGGCGCGCGCTGCTATGCCAGCCCCGGGAACCGGCTCAGAGCAGTGTTCACGGCGCGCATGCCGGCCGCATCAATCCGCCCGATCCGCTGTTGGACCTTGGAACGAGGAAGTGTGACGGCTTTGTCGATCATAACTTGCGATGTGCGCTGGAGGCCGTTTCGCGCCTGCGGCTCCAGTGTAATCCGGACCAATGGTGCGTCCTGGAGATCGTTCGTCAGAGGCAAAACGGTGACCGACCGCAATGCTGCGAAAGCATCGTCCTGTACAACAAAGACCGGCCGCGGCTTGCCGTAGGCGCCGGCCGGAGCAGCGGTCACGACATCATCGCGCATTGCGGCTTCCATGCTTCGGTGTCGGCAACACCCTCGATCCAGCGCATCACCTCGGCTTCGTCGCTGTTCGGATCGCCAGCCCGCTCGGCAATCAGCAGCGACTGCCGCCGAGCCTCGGCTTCGAACACGCGCCGACGCTCCCGCTCGACACGCTCGCCGGCGAGTTCGCGCAGCAATTCACCGAGAGACTTGTGGTCTTGCTCGGCAAGCCGGGTCAGCTCTGCCTTCAGCTCCGGATCAAGGCGGAATGTCACCGTGTCCCCCTTGGGAAGAGCGCCGATGTGGGTCATCGTCTACTCTCTGTGAGACAATCGCCACAACAACATATAGGGACGAATTGTCCGACACGGCGAGGGCGGACTCGAAAGCGAGGCCCGGCCAAAATCCCGGCGCGCGGCCGACCCGCTCACACGTGCGGACGCGGCGTCTTCTGGATTGCCCCGGTCATCGGGATGAAGAACACCCCCATGTCGCGCCGCGAGTGGATCTTCCCCCCGGCGTCTTTCGTGTAAACATACAGCACCTGGCCCCGCTTGAACGGCTGGCCGATCGGAATAATCATCCGCCCACCCGGCTTCATCTGCTTGAACAGATCAGGCGGCGCATATTCCGCCGCGCAGGTCACCATAATAAGGTCGAACCCGCCCTCCACCTCCGGCCAGCCGTAATATCCGTCGCCCACCCGGCAGTGCACGTTGTCGTAGCCCAGCGGGGCGAAGATCCGGCTCACCGCTTTCCCGAGCGGCTCGATGATCTCGATCGTGTAGGCGCGGGAGACGATCCGGGACAACAGCGCGCTTTGGAAACCGCTGCCAGTGCCGATCTCCAGGCTAGTCTGCCCGGGTTTCGGCTCCGAGATCTGCGTCATGTAGGCCTGGCCCAGATAATCCGAAAGCGCCGAGCCGTAGCCGATGCCCCAGGGCTTGGGGTCGCTCTCATAGCAGTCGCCCGGCGTGGCCCGGTGCTCCGAGTAGATGTAGTGGAAATACTCGCGCGGCACGGCCTGGAAGGCGGCCATGACACGCGGATCGGGCGTCTTCCCGCGCCCCTTCAGATAGTCGGCGATCCGCTTCATCGCCGCGGGCTTGCGCGCCTGGATGGCGTCGAATTGCGCGTCCGTCAGGCTGACCGGCCGGCCCGACGCGTGCATCGCCGCCTCGTAGGCATGGCGGTTCCAGGCACCGGGTTCCGCCAAGGCGGCGGCAGGGCAGACAGCGGACGCGGCAGCAGCCGCAATTAATCCACGGCGTGTGAGCGGGCCGACAAATGGAGCCACTGGATGCGCCTCCGCACAACGGGGAATGCTGCGAGGGCGACAATATACAAGGCGGCAGCGCACAGAAGAAGCAAACGATAACCGGCTTGGCGGGCAATCAGGTTGGCGAGTGGCGTCGCGACAACAGAGAAGGCTCCATTCAGGCCCCAAGCCCACGGCAACGCCCCGCCCGAACCGAGTCGCGACAAACCCAGCGGGAACGGCAGGCCCAGTGCGAAGGAGACCGGCGCGGCCATCACCAGCACCAGGGCCGCCCGAACCACCCACGGCGCCCCGAGCGTCGCCAGGATCACCGGCTGCAGCCCGGCGAGGACAACCGCGCTCCAGCCCGCCATCACCAGGGTCGCAACAGCGATCCCCTGGCGCGGTTTCCTTGCGAACCGCCCGGACATCAAGCTGCCGATCCCGGAGCAGATCAGCATGCCGGTCAGCACCAGCGCGAAGCCGCTCGCCCGGTCATTCAGCCACAGGCTCGCCTGCTCGATCAGGAAAATCTCGACGAACAGAAAGCCGAGGCCGAGCGCCGGAAAATACAGCATCGTCCGGAGCAATCCCCCACGCTCCGGCTGCATCCGACCGGGTGCAATAAGCGGCACGCTCAGCACAAGAAGCGCGATGACCGCGGCCTGCGCCAGAACCGCGAGGTTCACCAGCGCCCCGATCTCCGCCTGCGGCAGAACTTCCAGCCGCTGCAACAGCAGGCCAAGCTGCGACAACCGCAGCACGGCGTAAAAGAACGGCCGGTCCAACGTCATCGGCGTCAGGTTGAATGCAACGCCCGATGGGCTCTGCTGGCCTGCCAGCACCGCCGCTGCTTCATCCGCTATCGAGTCGTCCGGGCCGCCGGCGGAGACCTCCCCGCTGGCAAAGGAGATGGCCGGCAGGTCGTTATAGATGCCGGCGCGCGAAGCGGCGACGTCGATCCCCGGGTAGTACGACACGTCGAAGGACCGTTGATCGCAGAAGCGCCGGATGGCGGCGATCCGGTCCGCGTCCCAACGTCCGTTGGACAGCAACAGCCGCGCGTTCCAGGCCGAACGATAGATCACGACGTGCGCCGCAGGATCGTTCACACCCGCCGCCAGCAACGCCGAGCGCGCCGTCGCCAGCAGGCGCAGCGCATACACCGGGAAGTCGCGGATCGAGACGGGGAGGGAAACGATCCCGTTCGGTGCCAGGGCACGCAGATCGGCGACGACCGCCTCCACCGTGAAGGCGGTCGCGTTGGCCGGAGCGGCATCCAGAAAGTCGGCCGACAGATCGACGATGTCGTAATGCGCATCCGGGTGCGCGGCCGCGAGCGGCCCTTCGCTCAGCAGACTGACCCGCCGGTCCATGGCCAGCTGTGGAGATGGGCCGAGGCCGTCTCGCAGAGCCCCATACAGTACGGGCTCGGGTTCCAGCGCAACGACCTGACGCGCGCCCAGCCGCAGCGCTTCGACGACCCGGAACCCGCCCGATGCGCCGGCCAGCAGCACGCGAGCGCCGGGCACCAGCGCGTAGGGCAAGGCATCCAGCGACGCCCTGGCATAGCTCACATCCGGCACCCCGGTCCCCTTGGGCAGGGCAGCGATCCGCTCGCCGTCGCGATACAGGCCGAGGCTCCGCGGCGGGCCGGGCAGGCCAAGCATGGCGGCGTCGTTGGAAACGTCGGTATTCACCCGCTCGGTGAAATCGTCGAGCAGCAGGTAGGCGCCGCCCGGCGTGTTGCGCTCGGCGACCACTTTGGCGCCGGGCGTGTGCAGCGGCGCATAGATTGGCTTGAAGTCGTTGATCCGCGGCTGGCTGCCGAACAGCAGCAGCACTTCCATGGCAATCAGCGCGGCGCCGGTCGCAGCGATGCACATCCATCGCCGGCGTGCGTCGTCGTACCACGAATCCATTGCGCAGACCCGGGGCATTGGGTGCCCCGGTTGGGTCCCTGCTTTTGCCGGCATGACGGCGTGTTGCGCGCCAGCGCGCCGGGTACCGGCAATGAAGACGGCGCTGGCGGCCAACGGGACAAGCAGCACCGGCACCAGCCGGAACGGGTGCAGCAGGAACATCAGCACCATCACCACGGCGGCCCCGGCTCCCGCACCGGTCAGGTCCCACGCATAGACCGCACCGATCCGCTGGGCGTTCAGCACGAAGCTCAAACCGATGAACAGGCCGGCGAGAAAGAAGAACGGCAGCAGCGCCGCATAATAGCCGGCGATGTTCCAGAGCTGCGGCGCCCAGGTCACCGGGTTTTGCAGTTGCAGCGGATTGAACGGATTTTCCGCGGTCAGGTGAAAGCCCAGCCCCGCCGCCAACACAAGCAATGGCGGAAGCGCGGCCAGCAGCACCTCGCCGTGCCGGACCGCCTTGTCGCGAGCCAGCGCCAGCGCCACGCCGCTGAACGCGAAACCTGCCATGACGATGGAAATCACCCAGTAGCCGTAGTCCGACCACTCGGCGACGGCGAAGTAGCGGGTCAGCGCAATCTCATAGCCGAGCGCCGACAGCGAGACGAGAAAGAGCGGCGCCAGCACAAGCCGACGGGCGGGTCGACCGGGCAGGCTCAAGGCCAGATGCGCCGCCGTATGAACCCCTCCATCAGCGCGTTGAAGCGCGCCGCGTCGTCGATGAACAGAGCGTGGCCGGCATTCGCGAACACCGCGGTCTCGGTGTTCGGGCGATTGCGTTCCAGGTTGGCGGCCTGGGCGGCGAGGCCGGGGCGGACAACGTAAAGCACGGGCTTTCCGGTCGAATAAATGGCGTCTCGCCAGTACTCGCGCGGCACCGGATAGGCAAGCAGCTCGCGAGCCACCCAATCGGGGGTGTGCAGCGTGGCCTGGGTCAGCCGGTCCAGCCACTCGGGGTCCTGCGGCGTGCGGAACATCGTGCGGACGAAGCGCTCCATGTAGAGCGCGTGCGACACGGGTCGGGCCGGACGGTGCGGCACCGCATGTGGTGCCGGCGCCTCGCCGACCGAGTTATCGACCAGCACGAGGCCGGCCAGCATCCGGTCCCCATCCGCATGCACATAGGCCAGCGTGTCCAGCACGCCCAACGACCAGCCGACCAGCAGCACCGATGGTTGACCCATCCGGGCGATCAGCTCGGCGATGTCCTGCGCGCACCGTCCTGGCTCGTAGCCGGTTGCGGCGATCTCGGATTCGCCCTGCCCGCGCGGATCGAAGGCCACCACGTGATAGGAACGCCCAAAGGCCGCGATCTGCGGCGCCCAGATCCAGGCAGGCATGGTCCAGCCTGGGATGAAGATGATCGTATGGGCGGTCGGCTCACCGGCTTCCAGGTAGTGCAGGCGAACGCCATCGCTGGAGACGAAATATCGGTCCGCGACCCCGGGCAGGGTCTGGGCCGAGGCGGTGTGGAGGAACAGGCTAAACGCGAGAAGCGGCAAGCTCGCCCGGAAGCGACGGTACATGCAGGATACAAGACGGGTTGCGAGGGAGTCGTGTCAACGACGATTCGACACGCTGACAGCGAACGCCCGAGCGGCGGACCGCACCGGCCGATGGTTGGTTCGATCATGCTTGGTCAGCCGCCGGCCCTGCTGGCGACGGATGTTGCCGCAGAACGCAAACGCAATGCCTCTGCGCCCTCTGCGCCTCTGCGGTTAGACTTCCGGCTGACTGCTTACGACCGAATCAGATCTCCTGTATAGCCAGCGTAGGTACGCGCTGCGATGCTGCGGCCGGCAGTGGCGGCGCCAGATGCGAAAGGAACCGCTCGCAATACCGGGCCGCGGTGCTCTCGTGGACGCGCGCGCGCAGTTTGGCATGGCGGGATCGGCGTTCGGCGATGCCCATGGTAAAGGCGGTGTGCATTGCCTCGGCAATCTCATCGGCATCGAACGGGTTGACGATCAGCGCCTCGGTGAGCTCGTCCGCCGCGCCGGCAAAGCGCGACAATACCAGTACGCCGGGATCATCCGGATCCTGCGCGGCGATGAACTCCTTGGCGACAAGGTTCAGACCGTCGCGCAACGGGGTCACCACGCCGACCCGTGCGATGCGATAGAAGCCCGCCAGCGTGCGCCGTGCGACCGTGCGAGTCATGTACCTGAGCGGCGTCCAGTCGAACTCGGAGTACTGGCCGTTGGTGTCGCCGACGACCCGGTCGAGCTGCTGGCGGAGCGCCTGGTAAGCGCCAAGGTCCTCGCGCGAGCGCGGCGCGACCTGAAGAAAGCTCACTCGGCGCCGGTGCTGCGGATATTTCGCCAGCAGCCGCGCGAACGCCTCGAACCGGTTGACCAGCCCTTTCGAGTAGTCGAGCCGATCGACCCCGATCGCCAGCGATCTCGCCGCCAGGCTTGCTTTCATGCGCCTTGCCTCGGCGCCGCGCAGCGACTCAGCCGCCATCTCGGCGAACCCGTCGGCGTCGATGCCAATCGGATCGACGATCACGCGCGGCATGCGTTGGGGCTCGACACCCGGAACCGCCTGCATGCAGGCGAGAAAGGCCGCGCGATAGCCCAGCGTGTGGAAGCCGACGACGTCATAGGCGCAGAACGACGCCAGGACCTCATTCGCCTGCGGCAGCGCATAGACCAGCTCCGGCGGCACGAACGGCGTGTGGAGGAAGAAGCCGATGCGGTTGCGCACGCCGTGGGCGCGCAATTCCTGGCCGAGCGGGATCAGGTGGTAGTCGTGCACCCAGACCAGATCGTCGGGTCGCAGCAGCGGCGCAATGCAGGCGGCGAAGCGCCGGTTCACCGCGCGGTAGCCTTCGTATTCCTCGGTCCGGTAGTCCACCAGGCCGAGCCGGTAATGCAGAAGCGGCCACAGCGCGCCGTTGGAATAGCCAGCGTAGAAAAGGCGATAGTCGGTTTCGCTGAGATCGATGGTGGCGTAGGTGACGCCGCCGGCTTCCTGCATCGTCGGCTGATGGTCGGTACGGGCCGACCGCCGGCCGCTCCAGCCGAACCACAGCGAGCCGGGATGCAACGCATCGGCCAGGGCGATCGCCAGGCCGCCGGCGCGCGGGCCGCGCTCCATCGGCATCGGCACGCGGTTCGAGACCACGACCAGGCGGGCCATTTCTGCACCTCATCATTCCTTCGACTTGGTTATATCTGGCGAATTCTTGTCGAAGGTCGCCTCAAAAAAACCTGATCCGGCGGGCATTTGCGGTCGACAGCCGGCTGCCGCCGGCCGAGACAGTCGCGGGAGTGCAGACCGACAATGCGAATAGCCCAGATCGCACCGCTCACCGAGGCCGTACCGCCGCGGCTGTACGGCGGTACAGAGCGCGTGGTCTCCTATCTGACCGAGGAGCTGGTCGGTTTGGGCCATGACGTGACGCTGTTCGCCAGCGGCGACTCGATCACGAGTGCGCGGCTCGAGGCGGTCTGGCCGCGGGCGCTGCGGTTCGAGACCGATCTGCGCGACCCTTTCGCCCCGATGATGTTGCTGCTGGAAACGGTCCGCCAGCGCGCCGACCAGTTCGACGTGCTGCATTTCCATCTGGATTACTGGTCGTTCCCGCTGTTCAGCCGCCAGCGCACGCCATTTCTGACCACGCTGCACGGCCGGCTCGATCTGCCGGAGTTCGGGTCGCTCTACGACCAGTTCCGCCAGGTGCCGCTGGTGTCGATCTCGGACGTCCAGCGGCTGCCGCTGGCGCAGGCGAATTTCGTAGCCACCGTGCAGCACGGCCTGCCCGAGGCGTTGCTGCAGCCGCAGCCGGCGAAACCGCGCTATCTGGCCTTTCTGGGCCGCATCGCGCCAGAAAAGCGCCCCGACGCCGCGATCCTGATCGCCCGGCGCGCCGGCATCCCGCTGAAGATCGCCGCCAAGGTGGATCGCGTGGACGAAGCCTATTACCGCGACAAAATCCGCCCGCTGATCGACGGCCGGCATGTCGAGCTGATCGGGGAGATCGGCGATGCGGACAAGTCGGAGTTCCTGAGCGGGGCGATCGCGCTGCTGTTGCCTATCGAGTGGCCGGAGCCGTTCGGCCTGGTGATGATCGAGGCAATGGCCTGCGGAACGCCGGTGATCGCTTTCAATCATGGATCGGTGCCGGAAATCCTCGAGGATGGGCTGACCGGTTGCATCGTCGAGAACGAGCAGGCGGCCGTGGCGGCGATCGAGCGCGCCGCGCGGCTGCCGCGTGGGCCGATCCGCCAGCGCTTTGAGCAGCGGTTCACGGCTCGGCGCATGGCGGAGGACTACCTCCGCGTGTATGATGAACTGGCCGAGCTGCCGCGTCCGAGGCTGCGCGTAGTCACCTGACCGGGTCGCCTCGTGATGGCCGGCCTTGGCCAGCCTTCGCCGGGCCGTGACGTTGCGCTCACGTTGACTTGAACGAATTGGCAGTCTCATACTTGTCATGACCCGCGCGCATGCGTTCCAGCAGAACCGCGTCTGGGCGAGGCAGGAGGACAAACGTGCGAACACGGCTGAAGACGGTGCGCCACGCGCTGGCGGTGGCGCTCGGCGGCTTGGCGCTGCTTATGGGTATGCAGATAGCTGAGGCGGCGACGGTGGGCCCGGTCACCGATTCGATGGGGGTGATCAGGATCCCGAAAGGCGCGCCGGTCATCATCGGCGGATATTGGGTGCTGTCCGGCCCGGACACGGCGCTCGGCGTGGACGAGAAGCGCGGCGCTGAAATCGCGATCAAGGATGTCGGCGGCAAGCTGCTTGGCCATCCGATCGTGCTGGACGCCGAGGACGACCAATGCGACGCGGAAGGCGGCCAAACGGCGGCAACCAAGCTGGCCTCGACGCCCAACATGGTGATCGTGATCGGCCCCGGCTGTTCGTCGGCGGCGACGCCCGGCGCGCCGATCCTGTGGCAGGCCGGCATCGTCAATATCTGCACCGCATGCACCGCACCGGCACTGACCGCGCCCGACCGCAAGCCGGAATATGACGGCTTCGCCCGGACGGTGTTCAGCGACAAGGATCAGGGCGCTTCGGATGCCGGATACCTGGCCAAGGTCGCGGGCTACAAGACGATGGTGACGGTACACGACGGCAGCCCGTACGCTCAGCAGCTCGCCACAGTGGCGGGCGACGATTTCGAGAAGCTCGGCGGCAAGGTGCTGTCGCGGGAGGCGGTGGCGCCGACCGATGTCGATATGCATCCACTGCTGACCCGCATCGCCAGCGAGAAACCGGATGTCGTCTACTTCCCGATCTTCACTGCCGCAGCGGCGCAGATCCTTCGCCAGTCGAAGGAGGTGCCTGGGCTTGAGCACACCGCGTTCTTTGGTGGTGCATCGCTGCTGTCGTCTGACTTCATCGAGGCCGCAGGCCCGGCTGTGGTGGGCTTCCGCATCGGTTATCCCGACCTGTCGCCGCAGGCGATGGGCAAGGGTTATCCGAAATTCGTCGATGAGTACAAGAAGGACTACGGCGAGGGGCCGATCTCCGGCTTTCACGCCAATGCCTATGACGGCCTCATGCTGGCCTACAAGGCGATCATGAAGGTGGCGAAGACTGACAAGGCGGGCAATCTCTATATCGGCAGGAAGGCGCTGCGCGACGCGGTGTTCGCCACCAAGTTCGACGGCA
>Ga0335075_10000394_pt1 | contig 79446 bp, 80 predicted proteins | sample Lox_Sample_24_FD_206723 | JGI IMG/M metagenome (GOLD analysis project Ga0335075, IMG submission 206723) | Soil microbial communities from Loxahatchee National Wildlife Refuge, Florida, United States - Lox_Sample_2.4 | ecosystem: Environmental > Terrestrial > Soil > Wetlands | place: USA... | reverse complement strand
TATACCGACACGGCCGACGCGCCGGCGGATGTGGACCGCGACAATACCGGCAACACCTATGCCTTCGCGCACAATGGCCGCCTGTTCGCCCTGCGCGAGGACAGCCATCCCTATGAGATCGATCCGGGCACGCTGGAGACGCAGGAGGTCTTCGACTTCGACGGCAGGCTGAAGTCGAAGACCGTCACCGCCCACCCCAAGATCGATCCCGAGACGGGCGAATGGTGGGGCTACGGCCTGTTCGCCGAGAAACGCTATGACGGCGACATGGCGCTGCAGGTCGCGGACAAGGACGGCAAGCTCTATCGCGAGGAGGCCTTCCAGTCCCCCTATCCCGGCGTCTGCCACGATTTCGCGGTGACTCGCGAACATGTGATCTTCCCGATCATGCCGCTCACCGTGGACGTCGAGCGGCTGAAGGCGGGCGGCGATTTCTACGCCTACGATCCGGACCTGCCGAGCATGTGGGGAATCATGCCCCGCGAGGGCAGCGTGAAGGACCTGCGCTGGTTCAAGGCGCCGGGCGCGTTCAGCGGCCACATCATGAACGCCTTCACCGAGGGCCATAAGGTCCATGTCGACGCCACGATCAGCCATGGCAGCGGCTTCCCCTTCGTGAAGACGGTCGACGGCCGCGACTGCGAACCCGCCTTCGCCACCGTCAGCCGCATGACCTTCCACCTGGACAGCAATGACGACCGCGTGGAAGAGGCGCCCTTCCCCGGCGCGGTGGGCGAGATGCCGAAGATGGACGATCGCTTCCAGATGCGCCGCTACCGCTACGGCTATATGAAGACGCGCGACGGCCTCGCCCGGCTGGACTGGGAGACGGGCGAGCGGCTCGTCCACGCCATCCCGGAGGCGCCCGGCGGCGTGCAGGAGCCGGTCTTCGTGCCGCGCTCGCCCGACGCGCCGGAGGGCGACGGCTGGGTGCTGTTCCTGGTCAACATCCACGCGGAGAACCGCGCCGAGCTGCGCATCGTCGACGCGATGGACGTCACCGCCCCGCCGGTGGCGCGCGTGCTGCTGCCCTTCAACCAGCCTTCGGCTTTCCACGGCTGCTACGTGGCGGCCTGATGACCGACACCGTATCGCGCACCGCCGAAATCGAGACCCTGCTGGACCGCCCGTTCGGCGGCTGGCGGCTGATGGTGTTCCTGCTCTGCGGGCTCGTCATGGCGATCGAGGGCTTCGACATGTACATGCTCGGCGCCATGGTGCCGACGCTGGCGCAGGGGCTCGGCGTCTCGCCGGCCGCGATCGGCGCGGTGTTCATGGCGCAGGGGATCGGGCTCGCCTTCGGCTATGTGGCGCTCGCCCCGCTCGCCGACCGGTTCGGACGCAGGCCGCTCATCCTCTGCTGCGTGCTCGGCTTCGGCCTGATCACCCTCGCCACGACGCAGGCGACGACGCTCGGCCAGGTTTCCGGCCTGCGCCTCGCCGCCTTCGTCTTCTTCGGCGGGATCATGCCCAACATCATCTCGCTGATCGCCGAGCTCTCCGCCTTCCGGGCGCGCTCGCGCAACATCATCCTGCTCAACGCCTGCTTCGCCTTCGGGGCGGCGATGGGCAGCCTGATCGCGCCGAAGCTGGTCCAGGCCTATGGCTGGCAGGGCGCCTTCTGGGCCGGCGGGCTCGCCCCTCTGGCGATGCTGCCCGTATTGTATTTTCTGCTCCCCGAATCCGCGCGCTTCATGGTGGTGAAGGGACGACCGGTCGAGCAGGTCCGCAAGGTGATGCGCCGGATCGCGCCGGAGGCGGCGACCGTGGACGCCTTCACGACGCTGGAGCCGCCGGCGGGCAAGGTGCCGGTCGCGGCCCTGTTCAGCGAGGGCCGCCTCGCCAACACCCTCCTCTTCATGCTCGCCGGCGGGATGATGATGTTCGTCGGCAACCTCGTCGCCTCCTGGGCACCGACCTATTGGAATGCGCTGGCGGGCTATTCCATGGCCCAAGGCTCGGCCTTGTTCTCCACCTCGTCGTTCGGCGCGATCGCCTGGCCGGTCATCATGATCCTGCTGATCGGGCTGATCGGGCTGCAGCGTTCGCTGATCGCCTGCTATTTCCTCGGCGCGGCGGCGATGCTGGTCTTCGCCGTGCAGCCGGCGACGCCGCCCTTGATGATCTTCGTCGCGATCACCTACGGCGCCTTCGTCGTCGGCGCGATCAGTGCCCTCTACGCGCTGATCGCCGCCGCCTATCCGACGCACATGCGCGCGACCGCGCTCGGCTGGACGTCGGGGCTCGGACGCCTGCTGTCCATCCTCGGCCCCGGGATCGGCGGCTACATGCTCTACGCCCAGTGGGGGCAGACGGCGATCGCGCTCGTCTTCTCCATCCCGCTGGCCATTGCAGGCCTCGCGATCCTCGCGGTGAAGCTGAAGCAGCCGGTCTGAGCTAGCCCGTCACCTTTTCCATCGGCCCCGCGCGGGCGACGTGGATGCGGCTGATCAGGCCGTCGCGCAGTGTATAGTGGACGAAGGTCTTGCCGCGTACCTCCTCGCCCTTCTTCAGCGGCATGACCGGGAAGTCCGGCGCGTCCTTGAGCGCGGTGAAGCAGGTCGTGCTGTCGAGCGAGATGGCGTCGTCGCCAGCGATCGCCGCGTGGATGATCTGGTTCTCGCCGACCGACTGGAACAGGTCGCTGTAGAAATCCACGATCGCCTGCTTGCCCTTGAGGATGCCGACCGAGCCCAGCTCGAGCTCGACATCGTCCTGGTAGAAGGTCGGAAAGCGCGCCACGTCGTTGTTGCTGAACGCCGCGACATAGGCGTGGAACGCCGCGAGCTGGCTCGGATGGGCGCCGAGGCGGGGCAGCTTGGAGACCTGATATTCGGGCGGCCAGGTGACGCTGTCGAGGCGCTTCACCTTGCCGTCGGCGTTCAGATGATAGGTCACGAAGAACTTCACCGTGATCAGGTCGCCCGGCAGCATCGCGCCGAACGGGAAGTCCGGCCTGGGCTTCGTGCAGTGGAAGTCCATGTCGACCTGGACGAAGAGATGATCCCTGCCCTCGACCACGAGCTGCGGCCGCATCACCTCGCGCACCCCGTCATGCGCCCAGGCGAGGAAATCCTTCAGCGCCTGCTTGCCCTTCAGGTGCCGCGTGGTGGCGACGAACTCGCAATCGTCGGCATAATATTCGTCGATCAGCGCCTCGTCCTCGCCGGCATTGAAACGCCGCTCATAGTCACGAAAATCCATTCCCTGCTCTCCTATTCGGCCGCGGCCAAGTCGCCCCGCTCCGCCGCCAGCCGCCGCGCGACGGTGCGCCGCGCCATGATCGCGCCCTTGTCCCTCGGCAGGATGACGGGCCGCATGTCCATCAGGTCGCGGCCCTCCATCTGCGCCTCGATATCCTCCATCATCGGCCCGTCCTCCGCATCGAAAATGCCGCCGAAGAACTTCGCCCATTTGGCGTCGTTCGCGGGATCCTGATCGAAGCTGCGCACCGCCGTCCAGAAATAGTGGGTTTCGGCCGGCCCGGCCGGGGTCATCAGATGGGATTGCATCATATAGGGCTTCACGTCACGCCGCCCCGCGGGCGCGGCGTGGATGTCGAAGCGGATGCTGCTTGGGCAGGACCAGATGATGTCGTTCCATTGATCATAGGCCACGCCGGGCGGCACGCCATTGTCCGCGACCCCGGCCCTGGTGACGTTCGGCGTGAGGTTGCGGCCGACGATCCGCTCGCCCTCCTGCCGGACGAGATATTCCTCGCCCGGCGCCGGACCCGCCTCCTCCTTGTAGCCGCCGATGGTGGAGGTGTGCAGCCAGAAGAGGTGGGTCAGGTCCATGAGGTTGTCGTTGCACAGCTGCCAGTCGCCCTTGTAGCTCTGATAGCCGGTGATCGTGCGATAGCCGGGCGCGTACATGTGGCTGTGATCCGGGATGTCGGCCGGATCGGCCAGCGCCGCCTCGCCCATCCAGATCCAGGCGATGCCGTCGCGCTCGACCAGCGGAAAGGTGCGGATCCGGATGTCCGGCGTCTGCTCCTGATAGGGGCTGCGCGTGCAGCGCCCGGCGGCGTTGAAGCGCAGGCCGTGATAGACGCACTCGACCTCGTCGCCGAGCCGGCGGCCTTTGGTCAGATAGGCGAAGCGATGCGGGCAGCGGTCCAGCATCGCCACCGCCGCGCCGGCCTCCGTCCGGTAGAGCAGCACCGGCAGGCCGAGCAGACGGCGGGCGAGCAGGCCCTCGCCGATCTCCCCGGGAAAGCCGGCGGCGTACCAAGCGTTGAAGACGAAATCGCTCATGTCAGCCTCCTGAAGCGAAACGGGTTGGCAAGGCGCGCGCGCTGCGGCACGGCTTGGCGATGGCCGGTGACGACAAAGCCTGGGGCGAACGGACGCCCGCCTTCGCCCATCTGATCAAATGGGCCGAAATGGCCGTGCGCAGCCGGGTCGAGAAGGCGATGCGGCCGCTGACCATCTCGTCCGGGCAGCTGCTGCTGCTCGCCGTGCTCGAGGAAATGGGGGAAGCGACGCCCGCCAGCCTCGCCCGCGCGCTCCACCTGACGCCGCAGGCGATGACGACGCTGTTGAAGCCGCTCGACGCCCGCGGCCTGATCGCGCGGCGGCCGGACGAGACCAACCGGCGGCGGGTGCTGCTGCGGCTGACGGACAAGGCGGACGCGGTGCTGGCGGAGGTGCGCAAGGCGACGCCGGAGATCGAGGACGACATGCTCGCCGCGCTGAGCCGGAGCGAGCGCGAAACTTTGCGATCCTTGCTCATGCGGATCGCGCGGCCGTTCGGCTGACGCATCGTCCGAGTCCTCTCCCTTATATAAGGACTCAGTATATATAGCGCTGGGTCAGCCGTCCAGCAGGAACAGCGCCTCGACCGGGACGCCGAGCGCGCGGGCGAGCTTGAGGGCGAGGATGGTCGAGGGCACGAAGACGCCGTTCTCGACCGTGTTGACCGTCTTGCGGGTGACGCCCACCAGGGCGGCCAGCTCGGCCTGGGTCAGGCCACGCGCGGCGCGCAGTTCCTTGAGGCGGTTGGTCAGGCCCTCGGCCATGCGGGCGTCAGCCCTCCCGGTGCGCCCGGCGTTCCAGCATACCGAAGCGGATCAGGGCGGCGCCGAGGCCCAGCGACATGATCGCGTGCACGGCGTGGCGGGCGGGCATCGGCTCGAACTGGTCCAGGAAATAGAGGAAGATGCCGGTCAGCATGGCCGCGACGAAGCCGACGCGCAAGGCGTCGTGGCGGTTGGCGCGGGTATTCTCGTCGTCGATCAGGTCGCGCACCGCGCGGCCGTGGAACCAGAAGCCCTTGGTGATCAGCAAGGCGAGGAGCACGACGGACAGGACCAGCCAGGCGCTGACCTTCACATAGTCGACCGCGCGCCCGCCGGCGCCGGACGGCTCCGCGAAATAGCTGATCTGCTGGCCGAGATAGAGCACGGCCAGGACCGGCAGCAGCCGCGCCCGGCGGCGGCTCAATCGTTCCGCGCGGGCATTCAGATCCTGTCCTCCGGTCACGTCGTTTCCTCCCAAGGATGATACCTTGAGGTTACACGTAACCTATGGGTTACATGGGGTCAAGGTGGGATTGGGGACTGGGGACTCGGGACTGGGGACTGAAAAGGTGCCCCTAGTCCCTAGTCCCTAGTCCCTAGTCCCCGACCTCACAGCCCGATCGTCACCGCCTTGAGCTCGGTATAGGCCTCGACCCCCGCTCGGCCGTTCTCGCGGCCCCAGCCGGATTGCTTGTAGCCGCCGAGCGGCATGGCCGGATCGACGCCGGCGCCGCCGTTGATCCGGACCGTGCCCGCCTTGAGCCGTTTCGCCAGCTTCAGCGCGGTGGAGAGGTCGCGGGTCCAGATCGCCGAGGATAGGCCGTAGGTGGAGTCGTTAGCCGCCGCGGCGATCGCCTCGAGATCGTCGTCGCCGAAGCGCATCGCGCAGAGGACCGGGCCGAAAATCTCCTCCTCGACCACCTTCATCCCCTTGGCGGTGCCGGTGAGCACGGTCGGCTGGATGAAATAGCCGCCGCCGGTTTCCGGCCCGTCCGCGCGCACCCCGCCGACGCCGACCGCGGCGCCCTCGTTCGCGCCGGCGTCGATATAGGAGAGCACGCGGTCCAGCTGCTCCTGGCTGACGAGCGGCCCCATCTCCGTCCCCGGCGCGAGACCGGCGCCGACGCGCAGGGTCCGCGCCCGCTCGCTAATCCCCTCGACCACCTGGTCGTAGACCTTCTCGTGCACGAACAGGCGCGAGCCGGCCGCGCAGACCTGGCCGGCATTGCCGAAAATGCCCATCGCCGCGGCGGGGATCGCCTTGGCGAGATCCGCGTCGGCAAAGATCATGGTCGGGGACTTGCCGCCCAGCTCCAGCGACACGCGCTTCAGATTGCCCATCGCGTTGCGGACGATGAGCTTGCCGACCGAGGTCGAGCCGGTGAAGCTGATCTTGTCGACGCCCGGATGGTCGACGAGCGCGGCGCCCGCGGTCCCGCCATAGCCGGTGACGATATTGACCACGCCCGCCGGAAAGCCCGCTCTGGCGACCAGCTCGCCGAGCAAGGTGGCGGTGAGCGGCGTCTGCTCCGCGGGCTTCAGCACCACCGTGCAGCCCGCGGCGAGCGCCGGGGCGATCTTCGCTACCGCCATCACGAAGGGGAAGTTCCACGGCACGATCGCCCCCACGACGCCGACCGGCTCGCGCAGCGACATGGCCTGCCACTCGCCGGGCCAGGAAATCTGCATCGTCTCGCCGGTGAGCTTGGTCGCCCAGCCGGCATTGTAGCGCAGCTGCTCGGCCGCGCCGCCCACCGCGCCGAACTTCGCCATCATGAAGGGCATGCCGTTGTCGAGCACCTCGGTGAGCGCGATCCGCTCGCCCTCCGCCTCGACCAGGTCGGCGAGCTTCAGCATCAGCCGCGCCCGCTGGGCCGGCGGGGTCGCCGCCCAGGGCTCGAAAGCCGCGCGCGCCGCCCGTACCGCCCGATCGATATCCTCCCTGTCGCCCATGGCGGCGCTGGCGAAGGCCTGGCCGGTCGCGGGATCGACGACCTCGAAGGTCTCGCCCGAGGCGGCTTCGACGAATTCGCCATTGATGAAATGCGTGCGCGCCTTGGCGGCGAGATCGGCCTTCAGGCTGGTGAGGGTCTCGGGGGAATAAGGTGCGTTCATGATTCTGGTCCTCGGCTCGCTCCGACCCCAGACCCGTTCGGGCCGAGCTTGTCGAAGCCCTCTTCTTCTCCCACCGCCCGAAGAAAGGAACGGGCCTCGACGGGCTCAGCCCGAACGATGGTGGGTCTCTGTCGGCAATCCTACCCCTTGTTGCGCGCGCTGCGGATCTCGGTGAACTTGCCGTCCGGCCCGATGCGATAGAGGATCAGGCTCTCGATGTGGATGGAATCGCCCTTCTTCATCGGCCCCGCGATGAAATCCGGCCAGTCCTCGAGCGCGTAAAATTCGGTGGCCACGCGGCCGGCGAGGCCGGTCTCGTCGAGCACGACGTCGAGGATGGTCAGGGTCTCGCGCACCTTGGCGAAGACGCCGGTGTAGAAATCCTGGATGCCCTGCTTGCCGCGGATGACGGCCTTCTGTCCCAGATAGAGCACGACATCGTCCGCATAATAATCGGTGAAGGAGAAATCGCCCCGGTTGAAGGCGCCGATATATTTCTCCGCCCATTCTTCCTTGGTCAGGGTCATGCCGCTTCCTTTCTGTCGGTGCTGCGCGGGTCTTCGGCCGGGAGCGGCGTCAGGCCCAGGATGATGTCGCTGGCTTTCTCGGCCACCATGATGGTCGGCCCGTTGGTGTTGCCGCCGGGGACGGTCGGCATGATCGAGGCGTCGACCACGCGCAGGCCCGTCACGCCGCGGACGCGCAGCTGCGGATCCACGACGCTCATGCTGCCCGTGCCCATCGCGCAGGTCCCGACCGGATGCTGGGTGACCTGCGCATGTTCGCGGATATGGGCGTCCAGCTCCGCATCGCTCTGCCTGTCCAGGCCGGGCAATATCTCGTCCCCGGTAATCTCTCCCTGCCGCCCGCTCGCATAGATGTGGCGGGCGATGCGGATGCCGTCGCGGGCGGTGCGCAGATCGGCGGCTTCGGCGAAATTGTTGAGCAGGATCGCGGGATGGGCGCGCGGATCGGCCGAGCGCAGCGAGACCCGCCCGCGGCTCTGCGGGTGGAGCAGGATCACGTCCGCGCTGATCCGGTCCTCCTGGCGGGGCTTGACCAAAGGAAACCATAATTCCGCGTCCATGCGGATCGGGTTCGACCAGAGCTGGATGTCGGGCTGGGCGAGCTCGGGCCGGGTCTTCAGGATCGGGTTGCAGCTGTTCACCTGGCTGGCGAAGGCGCCCTTGCCGGTCAGCCACCAGCGCAGCACCGAGCCGGCCGCGCGGTCGGCGCGAAGCTCGCCGAGGAAGCTGATCCTGTCCTTCAGCTTGAAATGGACCGGCACGCGCGGATGTTCGGAGAGGTTCTGGCCGACGCCGGGCAGGTCGCGATGGACCTTGATGCCGTGCCGGATCAGATCGTCGGCCGGACCGATGCCGGACAGCATGAGGAGCTGGGGCGAACCATAAGCGCCGCCGGAGAGGATCACCTCGCGATCCGCATGTTCGACGACGATCCGGCCGTCCTTGACGAATTCGACGCCCGTCGCGCGGCCATTCTCGATCAGCACGCGATTGGTCTCGGCGCCGGTGATCACGGTCAGGTTCGGGCGGCCGATGGCGGGATCGAGATAGGCGCGCGCGGTGCTGGCCCGGCGGCCCTTGGCGTCGATGGTCAGCTCGCCGCGGGCGAAGCCCTCCTCCCGCTCGCCATGAAGATCGTCGGTGCAGGTGAAGCCGGCGGCCTCGGCGGTCGCCATCAATTCGTGGTGGAGGCGGCTGCGCGTGTCGTTCTGCACCACGGAGAGCGGCCCGGAGCCGCCGTGGAAGGGCCCCTCCCCCCGCCAGCTCGTCTCCATCCGCTTGAAATAGGGCAGCACGTCCGCATAGCCCCAGCCCGCGCAGCCCATCTGCCGCCAGGTGTCGAAATCGAGGCTGTGGCCGCGCATGAAGAACAGGCCGTTGATCGACGACGACCCGCCCAGCACCCGGCCCCGAGGCAGGAAGATGCGGCGGTTATTGAGGTGCGGCTCCGGCTCCGACCAGAAGCTCCAGCGATAACGCTCCTTGGTCAGCGCGCGCAGGAAGCCGAGCGGCATGGTGAGCAGGAACTTCCGGTGCGTGCCCCCCGCCTCGAGCAGCAGCACCTTGTTGTCCGGATCGGCGCTCAGCCGGTTGGCGAGCACGCAGCCGGCCGAGCCCGCGCCGACGATGATATAGTCGAAGCTCACGCCGCCGCCGCGAGAGGCGGCTTGCCGAGGATCATGTCCGCGGCCTTTTCCGCCACCATGATCGCCGGCGCATTGGTGTTGCCGCCCGGGATGATCGGCATGACCGAGCAGTCGACGACGCGCAGGCCCTCGATGCCATGCACCTTCAGTTCCTCGTCCACCACCGGGCCGATCGCGCAGCTGCTGGTCGGGTGCATGGCGGTGCCGATCACCGAGCGGACGAAGGCGTCGATCTCGGCGTCGGTCTGCACCTCGGGCCCGGGCAGCAGCTCCTGCTTCACCAGAGCGGCGGCGTCTGGCTGGGCGAACAGCTCGCGGGTGAAGCGGACGATCCGGCGGAAGGCGGCGCGGTCGCCCTCGGTGGCGAGCAGGTTGAACAGGATTTTCGGCTTGTCCTTCGGGTCGGCCGAACGGAGCGTGACCGTCCCTTTGCTCTCCGGATGGAGCAGCACCGAGGCGACGGCCATATAATCGCCCTTGCGCGCCTTGATGCCGGGCATCCAGACATGGGCGTCCATCGCCACCGAGCTGACCAGCCATTGCAGGTCCGGCCGGTCCAGCCCCTCGCGGGTGCGGACGAAGCCCTGGGCGCCGATCGGCATGGACGAGATCGGGCCGCTGCCGAAGAGCTGCCAGCGCACCGCCGCCAGCGCCATCCGGTCGAAGCGCAATTGCCGGTCGAAGGTGAAATCGCCCGCCGCCTCGTACAGGCCGCGGATCGAGGCATGGTCCTGCAGGTTGCGGCCGACCTCGGGCAGATCGAGCACGACGTGGATGCCGAGCGCGCGCAGCTCGTCCGCCGCGCCGATGCCGGAGAGCTGGAGGATCTGCGGCGAATTGAACGTGCCGGCGGAGAGGATGACCTCCTTGTCCGCATGGACGCGGTGCAGCTGGCCGTCCCGCTCATATTCGAGGCCGATCGCGCGCCCGTTCTCGACGAGGATGCGGGTGGTGAGCGCCCGGTCGATCACCATCAGGTTCGACCGCGTCATGGCGGGGCGAAGGAAGCGGGCGGCGCTGCTGCCCCGGCGGCCCTTGTGGGTGGTGATGTCGGGCGAGCTGAAGCCCTCGGCCTCCGCGCCGTGAAAATCGTCCAGATGCCGGTAGCCCATCGCCTCGGCGGCGCGGATCACGCCGCCATAGATGTGCGGATTGGGCGGGTTGCGCGAGACGGTGAGCGGACCCTCGCCGCCATGATGCTCGGATTCGCCGCGCCAGTTCGCCTCGGACTTGCGGAAATAGGGCAGCACCTCGGCCCAGCTCCAGCCGCGCGCGCCCATCTGCGCCCACTGGTCGTAATCGGGCGCGTGGCCGCGCGAATACATCATGCCGTTGATCGAGCCGCAGCCGCCGATCACCTTGCCGCGCGGCGCCGGGATGCGGCGATTGTCGGCATGCGGCTCCGGCTCGGACAGATAGCCCCAGCCGATCTCCGGCGTGAGCATCGCCCGGAACCAGGCGAGCGGCATCGAGACGAGATTGCTCTTCTCCGACCCGCCCGCCTCGATCAGCAGGACGCGGTTGGCGGGATCGGCCGAGAGCCGGTCGGCGAGCACGCAGCCCGCCGAACCGGCGCCGACGATGATATAGTCATGCGCGGCCATCATCCGCCTCCTTCGTCGTCCCCGCGCAAGCGGGGATCCAGGCGGCGGCGGAGCTGGATTCCCGCTTCCGCGGGAATGACGGGACGTGGCTCATGGTCTAGATCTTGAAGAGCTTTTCGGCATTGGTCTGGAAGAATTTCTTCTTGGTCGCGAGCGGCATGTCCATCGCGTCGAGCGCGACCACCTCCTCGGGCGGGCATTGATAGGGATAGTCCATCGCGTAGAGGACGCGGTCCTCGCCGAGCACGCTCTGCGTGAACTTGATCGCCGGCTCCCAGGCCATGCCCGAGCAGGTGATGTGGAAATTGTTCTTCAGATAGTCGGAGACCTGGCCCTTGAGCTGCGGCTGGAAGGGATAGCGCTTCGACTTGAGGCCGGCGCCGTACATGTAGTCGAGCCGGTACATCCAGAAGGGCAAGGCCTCGCCCATATGGCCGAGGATCACCTGCAGCTTCGGGAAGCGGTCGAACGCGGCCGAGCCGATCAGGCGCAGCGCATGGAAGCCGGTCTCGACGCCGAAGCCGAAGACGGCGCCGTCCAGGCCGGCGTCGAGGAAGGGCTGGATCATCTCGCGCGGCGGCGTCTGCGGGTGGAGGTAGATCGGCACGTCCAACGCCTCGGCGGCTTCCAGGATCGGCCAGAATTTCTGGTCGGAGAGATATTCGCCATGGGTGTGCGAGTTGATCACGACGGCGCGCATGCCGAGCTTCGTCACCGCCCGCTCCAGCTCCTTCGCGGCATGGGCCGGATCCTGGGGGGCGACGGCGGCCATGCCGCTGAAGCGGTCGGGATGGCGCTTGCAGGCCTCGGCGAGCCGGTCGTTGGCGAGCACGGACAGGGTGACCGCCTTCTCCTTCGAGAGGATCTGCGTGCCGGGGGCGGTGATGCCGATCACCTGCCGGTCGATGCCGCGTTCGTCCATGTCGGCGAGCCGCTCCTCGTCGAGATTCTGCAGGCGGCGGAAGATGGCGGTGGCGCGCTCGCTCTTGTGACGCATGTAGAAGCCCATCAGGCTTTCGAAGCCGGGATCGACATCGTCCTGGTCGAGCACCTCGGCATAGAGGTCCATCATCTCGGGCGGCGCGAAGGCCTCCTCGGTCGCGATGCGGAGATAGCCCTGGGCGCCTCCGGTCTTCAATTCGGTCATGGCACGCGTCCTCACATTTGATGGATGGATTTGGTGACGAGGCAGGCCTCGAGCCCTTCCGGGCCGTCCTCGGAGCCGTGGCCGCTTTCCTTGACGCCCTGGAACGGGCTGTCGGGCGCGGCCATGGCGGTGGTGTTGATGCCGACCATGCCGACCTCGAGCGCGTCGCCGATCAGGTTGGCGGTGCGGCCATTCTCGGTGAAGGCGTAGCCGGCGAGGCCGAAGGGCAGGCGGTTGGCCTGTTCCACCACCTCGTCGAAGCTCCTGAACGGGGCGGTGACGACGACCGGGCCGAACGGCTCCTCGTTCATGATCCGGGCGGCGAGCGGGACCTCCGAGAGGATGGTCGGCTGGAAGAAGAAGCCGGTCTCGCCGATCCGCGCGCCGCCGGCGCGCAGGCGGGCGCCGTGCGCGACGGCGTCGGCGACGAAGCCCTCGATCGCCTCGGGCCGGCGGGGATTGGCCATCGGGCCCATATGGCTGGTGTCGAGCAGGCCGTCGCCCACATTCGCCCGCGCCACCCGCTCGGTGAGGGCGGCGACGAAGCGGTCGTGGATATTCTCCTGCACGTAGAAGCGGGTCGGCGAGACGCAGACCTGGCCGGCATTGCGCAGCTTGGCGACGGCGAGGGTCTCGACGGTCTTGTCGAGGTCGCAATCGTCGAAGACGATGACCGGCGCATGGCCGCCCAGCTCCATCGTGGTGCGCTTCATCGTGTCGGCGGCGAGCTTCAGCAGATGCTTGCCGACCGCGGTCGAGCCGGTGAAGCTCAGCTTGCGGATGACCGGGCTGGCGAGCAGGTGGCGGGAGACCTCGTCCGGCACGCCGAAGACGAGCTGGCAGACCCCCGGCGGCAGGCCGGCGTCGAGCAGGGCCTGGACCACCGCCATGGCGGAGGCGGGCGCCTCCTCGGCGGGCTTCAGGATCACCGAGCAGCCGGTGGCGAGCGGCGCGCCGAGCTTGCGGCCCGGATTGTGGATCGGGAAATTCCAGGGCGCGAAGGCGGCGACCGGGCCGACCGGCTCGCGCATCACCAGCGAGCGCACGCCCGCCGGGCGGACGAGGACGCGGCCGTAGAGGCGCTTCGCTTCGGCGGCGTAGAAATCGAACAGGCCGGCGCAGGCCATCACCTCGATCCGCGTTTCCACGAGGGTCTTGCCCTCCTCGCGCGTGGCGTTGCGGGCGATGATGTCGGCCCGCTCGCGCAGCAGCCGCGCGGCGCCGGTCAGGACCGCGCCCCGCTCCTCCGCGCTGGCCCGGCGCCAGAGACGGAAGCCCTTGTCCGCCGCGTCCAGCGCCCGGTCGAGATCGGCGGCGTCGGCGAGCGGCAGCTCGCCGAGCGTCTCGCCGGTCGCCGGGTTGACGATGCGCTGCGTCCGGCGGGTGCCCGCGTCCAGCCATTCGCCGTCGATATGCAATTTGAGCGCGGGATATTCGCCGGCAGGACCGTCGTGCAAAGCCATGTTATTATTCTCTTTCTCAGGCGCCGATCTGGTCGGCCGTGTACCAGTTGCCGTGCAGGCCCTGGCGGATTCGGAAGGGAAGCTGGATGGTCGCGACCGGCCCGTCCGCGAGCTTCATCGCGTCGAGGATCAGCAGCCGCGAGCCCATTTCGGCGAGCCGGTTCTCGATCGTGACGAGGTAGCCGTCGCCCTCCACGTCCGAACCCGGACGCGGGATGAAGGCCGGCTCCTGCATCGAGGAGACGGGACCGACCCAGAAGCTGTCGCTCTCCCCCGTCTCGAGATCGATCCGGGCCAGCGTGTTCATCATCATGCCCGAGGCGGAGCGGCCGCCGGGCAGGTCCACCGGCTTCTCCATGTCCTGAACGAGCAGGAAGCCGTGTTTGTAGGGCTTGCCGGCGAAGCGGTCGTCGATGCGCGGGAATTCGCCGACCAGATCGGTCTTCCGCTCCATCTCGATGCCGTCGCTATTGCCGAGCATGTCGACGGTCCAGCGGGTGATCCGCGACGCCGCCTTCTGCGGTTCGAACGGAGCGCCTTCATAATCGGGGAAGAAGGGAAACATGTTCCCCTCCGCCATCGGCGTGTCGAAATGGACCTTGGTGCCGACGTTGAAGGCGTTCATCACATGGCTGGCGAAGCAGTTCGGCGCGGAGAACCAGCGCAGATCCTCGGCGGTGCCGTTGCGCGGCAGCACGCCGAGATGGATCGGCCGCTGCTTGTCGAAGCCGAAATGGGGCAGCCTGTTCTCCAGCCGCTCCCAGTCCGAGGTGATCGGCACGACGTGGAACACGACATAATCCTCGGTGATCCCGAAGTCGTGCATCATGCAATAATAGGGGATCTCGAAGCGCACCGCCTTGGTGATCTCCCCCTCCGGGCTAATCGTGTAGAAGACCATGTCCTTGGTCAGCAGGCCGGTCGCGGCATAGGAGAAGGCCAGGGTCTCGCCGGTCTTCGGATCGACCTTGGGATGCGCGGTGAAGGTCTCGCTCTCCAGCTTGCCGTCGAAGGTGTAGACCGGATCGGTGGTCTCCAGCGTCAGCGGGTCCATCGCCGTCGGCGGGCTGTCCTCCTTCAGCGCCAGCAATTTGCCGCCGATGACGACGACATTGGTGTTGGCGGTGGAGCGGACCTTGCCCTTCGCCTCCTCGGTGTCGGTCAGCGGGTTGCGGTACATGCCGAACAGGGAGCGGCCGGCCTCCTCCTCGAGGATGAACTTCTCGGTGCGCGCCCATTTCTGCTTCATCGACGCCTGGCCGCCCTTCAGCCGGAACATCGTGACCATGCCGTCGCCATTGAACCAGATGTCGTCGCCGGCGAGCGGCGCCCAGCGGGGATCGGGCGCGACCCGGTAGAAGGCGCCGTCAAGCTCAAGCGGGATCGCGCCCTGGATGACGGGAAGATGCGGCACCTCGGCCTCGACGCCCGAGGGCGAGAAGAAGCCGGTGAAATTGGGGGTGTTCGGGAAGGTCACGTTTGCGCTCCGGGAATCACCGGGACGAGCAGATGGCTGTCATATCGGCCGCCCGTCCGGATGATGTGGCGTCCGCTGTTGCGGGTCTCCTCGTGCCGCATCATCGCCGGGCCGGGCTGGGGAATCTCGGTGTAGATATCCTCGCCCTTGACCAGCACGCGCAGGCTTTCGCCGGCGCGGAACAGGGTGGCGGACGGCCAGATCTCGATCTCGACCGGCACCGCCTCGCCCGGTTTCAGCGGCTCCTCATGCGTATGGAGGTGGACGGGCTGCCAGGGCGTGGACTTCTCCTCGTCGAGCGCGCGATGGGAGGCGCGCAGCCAGCCGAGCGCGACCGGCCCCTCCTCCGAGACCGCGTAGAAGCAGAAAGGCACGATTTTGCCGTCCGCATCGAGCTTCTGGAGCGCGACGAACAGGTCCATGTCGGTGGCGCTCTCGGGCTCGATCCATAGGCGCAGCTTTGCGTGGCCGGTCAGCTCCGTGTCCTTGACGAAGCGCAAATCGAACCGCGCGCTGCCGCCGGTCTCGCTGTCATAGGCAACGGACGCTTCCGCCGCGACCGGCTGCGCGTTGAGCGAGCCGTCGAGCGCGTCGAGCCAGAGCGGGGTATATTCGGTGCGGGCGAGCGGCCATTCCCGCTCGTCCCGCCAATGGCCGACCCAGGCCCGTTCGCGGACCTCGATCCGCACCCGGGGCCAGTCGAGGCTCCCCTGCCCTTGCAGATGAACGTCGAAGAACTGCCGCAGCAGTTCGACATTGGGCGGATCGTAATAATGCTGCCACTTCTTCTGGCCGTGGACGAGGAGATATTTGTCCTCGCTCGACGCATGCTTGAAGGCCTCCAGCGTCCCGCGCGTATGGAAGCCCTGATCCGACCAACTGGCGACGAAGAAGGCGGGACAGGTGGTGGCCGTCAGGTCGACGTCCTTGCTCTCCCAATATTCGTCGATCAGCGGGTGGGCGAGCATGTTCGCCAGCGTGTCCTCGGTCCGCGTCGTCGACCAGCGCAGGCCCATCGTCGCCTTGGGGACGAAGCCCGTGTCGCGGATGCCGCCATGATAGCCGAACTCGCGATACCAGTCGGAGAAGGCCTCCCACGGATTGATCGCGGCGAGGTGCGGCGGATGCAGCGGCGCGACCTGATATTGCGAGGCGGCGAGATAGGAGACGCCGCTCATCCCGACCTTGCCGTTGCACCAGGGCTGGACGCCCAGCCATTCGATCAGGTCGTAAGTATCCTCGGCCTCCTGCGGGCCGCCATGGTTCATCTCGCCCTGGGAATACCAGGTGCCGCGCGGATCGGGATAGACGACCGCATAGCCGTGCGCGCACCAATAAGCGGGGTCCGGCGCCTCGAAGGCGGTGTGCTTCGAGATCCAGCCCGGCTCGATCCCGGCCGCGGGCCAGAGATTGTCGGCGAGATTGTGCTTGCCGTAAGGGCTCCAGCCCAGGATCGCCGGCACGGTCGCGCCGTCCGGCAAACCCTCAGGCAGATAGAGATCGATCAGGATGCGCGTCCCGTCGCGCATCGCCACCTCGATGTCCCGTTCGAAGCGAAGCCCGTCCTCGACGCGGACCAGATGGCCCACGCCGGGATGCGGCTGCTTCTTGAACACGGCCTGCGTCGGATCGACGCCGTCCCGCATGATCGGGGCGAAAGGCTTCGACGCCTTCGCCACCGGTCAGAGAACCTGGAAGTAGTGGATTCGATTGGCGCCCGGGACCTTTTCAGCAACGCCAACGAATACATGCTTGCTCAGCCATTCGTGCGGGCCCGCGGGCGCGTCGAACTTCGGGCTGACCCGCATATAATATTCGGACCAGTCGGCGGGCTCGTTGCGCGACATGCGGGCCGCGACTTCCGGGGTGCTGGCCCACCGGAAGCCGCGATTCTGCATGTAGATGATCGCGCCGTCGTCCGCTTCCAGAAGATAGCGGGCGTCGAAGTCGATCACGCCGTTCGGCCGCACCAGGGGGAAATCCCCGCCGGACATGGGCACGACCCGGCCGTTCAGCTTCGGCCCTTCGATCTTGCCCTCCGCCGCATAGATGGCGCAGCGCTGGTCGCCCAGGGCGGTCGGGTCCACCTTGTAGAGGCGGGAGAGCTCGATCGAGATCGTGAACGCATGTTCCAGGACCGGCTGGAACGGATGAACAGCAGTCATTTCACCCTTTCCCAGGCTCAGAACGAGAAGCGCACGCCGGCGCGGTAATAGCGGCCGACCACGTCGTAGAGCACGTTGTTGGTCGGGCCGAAGCTCGACGGGATGTCGTTCGGCGGATCCTTGTCGAACAGGTTGTTGACCACGCCGAACAGCTGGATCTGCTGCTCGCCCCGCTCCCAGATCGTGTATTGGGCGTTAAGGTTCACATAGGTGACCGCCGAGACCTTATTGTCGTTGATGCTGGTCGGCGACAGCGGATTGTAGCCGTCCTGATGCGGGCCGACGCGGGTGACGTCGTAGAGGCCGCCCGAAATGTGCCGGACCTGGATCTGGCCCGAGAAGGGCCCGCCCTGATAGGTCAGGAAGGCGTTGATCGTGTAGTCGGGCAGGCCCGAGGGCTGCGACACGCCAGAGCCGTTCTGGCCGGCGCGGTCGATCGCGACGCCCGCGATGTCGATCGTGATCAGGTCCTTCACGAAGGTGCCGAGCACGCGGAAGTTGAGGCTCGACCGCTCCGACAGCGGGAGGGTGTAGTCGAGCTCGACGTCCCAGCCGCGCGTGATCAGCGTGTTGATGTTGAGGTTCGGGTTGCGGACCTGGGTGATCACCAGGGTGTTCGGGTCGCGATCGAACAGGGCGCAGAGCGGGCTGTCGAAGGCCGGACCGCTGGCGTTGCAGCGGTTGACGATCGTCTGCGCGCCGAGCGTGGTGATCGCGCCGTCCAGCGAGATGTCGAACCAGTCGACCGAGGCCCGGAGCGTGCCGGCACTGCCCAGCCGGGCGGTGACGATCGCGCCGGCCGTCCAGGTGTCGGCCACTTCGGGCACCAGCGCCGCATTGCCGCTGAGCAGGGTCGGCACGAGGAACTGGCTGCCGGTGCGGCCCGTGTCGGTGACCGACTGGAACGAGCTTTGCGGCGCGCCGTACAGCTCGAACAGGTTGGGCGCGCGAATGTCGCGCGACCGGGTGGCGCGGAAGCGGAGGAAATCGGCGACCTGCCAGTCGGCGCCGATCTTCCAGGTCGTCTCGGTGCCGCTGTTGCTATAGTCGGTGACCCGGACCGCGCCGTTCAGATTGGCGGAGCCGATCACCGAGACATCGCGGAACAGCGGCAGGCCGAGCTCGACGAAGCCCTCGCGGACGTCGAGGCTGCGATTGCCGCCGGAGATGCCGCCGCCCGGGCTGGTGTGGAAATCGTTCGCCTGCGAGATCGCGTCGGTGACGCTGGTCACGCTGTCGCGGCGATATTCGACGCCGGTCGCGAAGGAGAGCGGGCCGGCCCAGGCCTCGAACAGATCGCCCCGCAGGGTCAGGGCGACGACATGCTGCTTCAGCGTCGTGTCCTGCATCGCGGTTTCGGTCACATAGTCGCGGGCCGCGGCGGAGCTGGCGCCCGCGCCGAACGGATTGAGCGGCACGCAGCCGGCGGCCGCGGCGCGGAAGGCCGGGCCCGGCAGGGTCGCGCGGCAGACGATATTGCCGTTGGCGACGCCGGTCTGGAACAGACCCTGGTCGACCGAGTCGATCGCGAAGCCCATGCGCGAGTTGACCGTCGTGTTCTCGCCGCGCTGCGAATAATTGGTCTGGCCATATTGATAATAGCCGTCGAGCGTCAAGCTTTCGGTCGGGCGCCAGGTGAAGCCGGCGACGCCGCGATAGGTCTCGCGCTCGACATGGCCGCGCTGCGGGCCGATGTCGTTCCAGATGCGGCCGAAGGGCAAGGTCGTGCCCGGCGCCATCAGCGCGCTCACCGAGGCCGGCAGGAAGGCGTTGTCGCGCTGGATCTGGTAGGAGCCGGCGGGCGAGACGTCGCGGCGGCTGGCGCCGAGGATGTCGCCCTCGACCCGGCCGAACGAACCCTGGATGAAGAGGTTCAGCTCGCTGTTCACGTCATAGTCGAAATTCGAGAAGACGTTGAGCCGCTCGCTCGGCGCCGACAGCGGGTAGAATTGGTAGAAAGGCAGCACCGGATCGCCGCCGCCCGACTGGAACAGGCCGGAGGCCGGGCCGACGCGCGCATAGACGCCGTAATCGTGCGCGAAGGTGGTGCCGTTCGGGTTGAACTCGAGCCCGCGCAGCGCCAGCGGCACATTGGGGTTGGCGAGGATGATGCCGTTCAGCGTCGCCGTGGCGGTGCGCGCATTGGGCAGGATGAGGGTCGCCGGCTGGCCCGCGATCACGCGGGTGGTGGTGCTGCCGGTCACGAACGGATTGGCCACCGTATTGTAGCTCTGGGCGCACCAGTCGCGCGAATAGCAGTCGCCGGTGCCGTCGCTGTTCACATATTCGGCGCCGATGATGAACCGGGCGCGGTCGTCGTCGAAGCGGACGCCGTAGGCGAGCGAGAGCTGATATTCCTCGCCGTCGCCCTCATTGGCCTGGCCATATTGGGCGGAGCCGCGCAGCCCCACCAGGTCGCGGTTGAGGATGAGGTTGGTGACGCCGGCGACGGCGTCGGAGCCGTAGGCGGCGGAGGCGCCGCCGGTCACGACCTCGACGCGGCGCAGCAGGGCGGTCGGCACGAGGTTGAGATCGACCGTATTGGCCGGGGTGAACGAGCCGCCCGAGACGGTCGAGGCGACCACGCGGCGGCCGTCGATCAGCACCAGGGTGCGGTTGCCGCCGAGGCCGCGAAGGTCGGCGGTCGAGGCGCCGAGGTTGCTGACGAAGATCGCCGTGGTGGCCGGCGAGCTCTGCGCGCGGAAGGCGGGGATTTCGTTCAGGATCTGGGCGACGTTGGTCGCGCCCTGGCGCTCGATCTGCTCGTTGCCGACGACCGTGACCGGGGTCGGCGTGGTGAAGCCGGAGCGGCCCAGGCGGGAGCCGGTGACCACGACATTGTTGTCGCCCGACGCCTCTTCGGCGGGCTGGGCGGCGTCGGCGGCGGGCGCCGCGACATCCTCGGCCGGGGGCTGCGCTTCCGGCGCCGCGTCCTGCGCCCAGGCGGGCGACGCGAAGCACAAAGCTGCGACGAGAGCCAGCGAGCTGACCACCGCGTGGCCGCGCGCCTTGGTCGATTCGCGATTGGGGATTGCAACCATTTGCCGTTTCCTCTCCAAGCGTTCCGCGCTCTGGTGACGCGTTTATTGATAACTCAACAATCCGTTGATAACTCAACAGCACACACACCACAAGCCCGTGCGACGACCGGGCGCGTGCAAAAAACGGAGAGGGGCGTTGACCAAGGGGATCGATGAGGCGAGCGATTCGCTGCGCGCATTATGGGAGGCGTACGGCCTGCTCCATCTGCCCTACCGGATGCTCATTCTCGCCAAGATGCTGGACCGGCTGGCCTCCGCCACGATCCTGCGCGGCGAGCATCTGGCGCTGGCCGAATGGCGGGTGATGGCGAACCTGGCGCGGACCGGCCAGTCGACGGTAAACGCCCTCGCCGCCGCCACCTATGTGGACCGGGCCGAGGTGAGCCGGGCGTCGCGCTCGCTGGAGAAGCACGGTCTGGTCGCGCGCGGCTCGCACCCGTCCAGCAAGGCGAAGCGGCTGCTCAGCCTCACCGAGGCGGGCCGCGAGATGGCGGCCCGGATCGGCGTCCAGCGCCGCGCCTTCTACACCTATCTGCTCGACGGGATGAGCGAAGAGGACCGGCAGAAGCTGGACGATCTGCTGCTCCACGTCGCCGTCCGCGTCGAGCAATATGATGCGGAACAGGCGGCGGCACTTGCCAATGCCTAGCCGAACGGCGACACGGGACGTCCGGTTCGACCGGCAAAGGGGAGCGATAAAATAGCGAGCAAGCTGAAAAATCCCGCCAATGACGGGACGCCGGAAGAGACCGGCCGCGAGATCGCCGGCTGGAATTATCCCGGCCTCGATTATTCCACCTTCCGGCTGGTGCTCGTCGCCAAGGCGATCGACCGCCTGACGCTGAAGATGCTGGACGACAATTGCGAGCTCACCATCGCCGAATGGCGGGTGCTGAGCCGCCTGGCGCCCGCGGAGCATGGCGCGACCGTGCGCGAAATCTCCCAAATGGCCTGGGTGGACCGGGCCGAGGTGAGCCGCGCCGCCACCTCGCTGGAGGCCGGGGGCTACACCTCGCGCCGGCCGAATCCGAGCGACGGCCGCTCGCCCATCCTGTTCATCACCGAGGCCGGCACCGCGCTCTATGAGCGGCTGCTGCCGATCCGCGCCGAATTCCACCGCACCCTCGCCTCCGACCTGACCGATGCGGAGCGGGCCATGCTCGACTCGCTCCTGTTCCGGATCGCGCGCAAGGTGGCGGACCTCAATGCCGAAGCGGGCGGCTGATCGGGGCGGTTGACACCACTCTCCCACTTGTTGATTATTCAACAAAACGAAGGAGAGGACAGGATGACGCACCCCTTGTGGCCCGACGGTGTCCCGGCGACGATGCCGGCGCAGGACCGTGCCGATATCATGGACCTCTATGCCCGCTACGCCTGGGGCCTCGATCTCGCCGACAAGGAGATGCTGGTCTCGGTCTTCGCCGAGGACGGCGCCTTCGACCATCTCTGGCAGGGCACGTCGAAGGGCCATGAGGCGATTCTCGACAAGATGGACGAGCTTTGGAACCGCCGCCAGCATTGGTGGTACGGGCGCCAGCATCTGTTCAACAATTTCGTGATGGAGCCGCGGGAGGAAGGGGCGCGGGTGCGCGTCTTCTTCCAGATCCTGCAGTTCAACGTCGAGTATAAGACCAACTTCGTGTTCGGCATCGGCACCCGCGACGACAAGCTCGTGAAGCGGGACGGCAAGTGGCTGTTCCACAGCCTGCACGTCAATGCCTGGACCGACGCCGACCAGGTGCCCTGGAAGGGCGAGTTCCGGATCGACAAGCGGCCGCGCAACCCCTCCCCGCCCGCCGACACCCGGCCCTTCCTGGATCAGTCGAAGGATCCCTGGTGATGCGCATCGCCGCCGCGGTCTCGCGCGACGGCGCGGCCCATCCGCGGATCGAAGAGGTCGAACTGGAAGCGCCGCGCGCGGACGAGGTGCGCGTGCGCATCGCAGCCACCGGCATCTGCCATACCGACCTGCACTGCCATTCGGGCCGCGGCATGCCCGTGCCGAAGCCGATCGTGCTCGGCCATGAGGGCGCGGGCGTGGTCGAGGAGGTCGGCGCCGGCGTCACCAGCCTGAAGATCGGCGACCATGTCGTGATCAGCGGCGGCAATTGCGGCCAGTGCCCGAGCTGCCTGTCGGCGCGGCCGACCTATTGCCGCGACGCGATGAAGCTCGCCTTCGCCGGCATGCGCGGCGACGGCTCCTCCCCGCTCAGCATCAACGGCGAGCGGCTGGCGGGCTCCTTCTTCGCCCAATCCTCCTTCGCCACCCATGTGGTGACCCCGGCGCGAAGCGCGGTGAAGGTGCCGAAGGACGTGCCGCTGCACCTGCTCGGCCCCTTGGGCTGCGGGATCATTACCGGCGCCGGCTCGGTGCTCGAGGCCTTCCGGCTCCGCCCCGGCCAGGCGATCGTCGTGTTCGGCGTCGGCAGCGTCGGCCTGGCCGCGATCATGGCGGCGCGCCTCGCCGGCGGCGCGACGATCGTCGCCGTGGACGTGGACCCGGCGCGGCTGAAGCTCGCCGAGGAGCTGGGCGCCACCCATGCGCTCGCGTCGGACGCGAACACGCTGGGCGCGCTCAAGGAGATCGCGCCCCACGGCTACGATTACAGCTTCAACACCACGGTCGTGCCGGCGGTCTACGATCTCGCGACGCTCTGCCTTGCCAACGAAGGCACGGCGGGGTTCGTCACCCGCCCGATCGGCGAGTGGCAGCCCAATATCGCGATGCTGCTCGCGGGCGGCCGCAAGCTGCAGGGCATTCTCGGCGGGAGCGCCAACCCGCAGACCTTCATCCCGCTGATGATCGATTATTGGCGCCAGGGCCGCTTCCCGTTCGACCGTCTGGTCGCGGAATTTCCGTTCGAGAAGATCGACGAGGCCTGGGCGGCGTGCGAAGCGGGTACGGCCCTGAAGCCGGTGCTTCGGATGGCGAGTTAGCGTAAGGAAGAGCGGCAATGGCCAGCTTCAACGTCCAGGAATTCATCGACCGGCAGCCGGTCCGCAGCCCGCATTATGCGATGCTCGGGATTTGCGGCATCGCCATGTTCATCGACGGGCTGGACGTGTTCATGGTCGGCAAGATCGCGCCGGCGATCGCGCAGGGCCTGGGCGAGGAACGCTCCGCCATGGGCTTCGTCTTCCTGCTCCAGCAGATCGGCCTGGCCATCGGCGCCTTCGTCGCCACCCCGCTCGCCGACCGTTTCGGCCGCAAGCGGATGCTGATCATCTCCTCGCTGATCTTCGGCGTGCTCACTCTGGCGACCGCCTTCGTGACCACGCTGACGCAATTGGCGGTGCTTCGGGGCCTGGCCGGCCTGTTCCTCTCGGGCGGCCTGCCCATGGCCGTGTCGCTGGTCGCGGAATCGACCCCGCGCCATCGCCGCGGCACCTTCATTGCCATCTCCTTCGCCTGCTACAGCATCGGCTCGACGCTGGGCGGCGGCGCCATCGCCGCCTGGCTGATCGACGATTTCGGCTGGCAGAGCGGGTTCTGGGTGGGCGGCATGCTGCCCTTGCTCAGCGTCCCGCTCATGTATTTCTTCCTGCCGGAATCGCTGCAGTTCACGGTCAGCCGCAATCCCCACGATCCGCGCATCCCGGCCATGCTGCGCCGCATCGATCGCAATGTCGTGCTGGACGGCAGCGAGGATTTCGTCGCCGGCGACGGCTCCAACCGGGCGGACAAGGCGCGGCTGACGGACATCTTCCGCGGCGGCCGGGCGCGGACGACGACCTTGATCTGGCTCGCCTGCGTCTGTTCCATGGGAACGAGCGCCCTGCTCGCCGCCTGGCTGCCGACCTTCTTCGAGCAGATGGCGGGCATCCCGATCCAGCGTTTCGCCGTCTATGCGATGATCGGCTTCATCGGCGGCCTGGTGGGCACGCTGTCCATGGGCTGGCTGATGGACAAGTTCCGGCCGTCCCGCATCATCCCGCTCTTCTACTTCGGCCTGGCCGCGACCATGATCGGGCTCGCGACCGTGCCCTTCGGGACCCCGGTCTTCGTCGGGGTGATGATCGCGATGAGCCTGTTCCAGGTGGGCGGCCAGACCGGCCTGAACACGCTGATGACCCAGATCTACCCGGCCAGCATGCGCAGCACCGGCATCGGCTGGGCGGGCGGCGCCGGCCGGATCGGCGGCATCGTCCTCCCGCTCTTCGGCTGGTGGGCGACGAGCGAGCATTTCTCGCTGGAGCTGACCATGACGTTGATCGCGACCATGCCGCTCGCCGTCGCCGCGATCATCCTGATGGTCCGCGACAAGAAGGCGCCCCCGCCCGTCACCGGCCCGGCGGCGGCCGGCGCAGCGGCATAAAGACGTTGAGAAATCAACGATGATATGCGAACGGCCCTGACATGGCTCCCCGCGACACCATCTGGCAGAAGATCGAGACCCGCCCGACCGCGGGCCGGACCGAGGTCGGCTTCGGCGCGCTGGCCGAGATTATCGGCCTGCATATCAGCCTCGCCAATGCGGCGATCCTGCAGAATTTCAAGAAGCGCTTCGAGACGCTGCAGCTTACCCCGAAGCAGACCAGCCTGCTCTGGCTGGTGAGCGACAATCCGGGCGTCAGCCAGGTGGATTTCGCGCGCCTGTTCGGCATCGACCGGGCGACCATGCTCGGCATCACCAACACGATGACCAGGCGCGGCTATATCGAGCGGCGGCCGATGGCGAACAATGCGCGCCGGCTCGGCCTTCACCTCACCGACAGCGGCGCGGCGGTGCTCGCCGAGGCCAAGGCGCAGGTGGCGATCCACGAGGAGTGGGTGAAGCGCCGCTTCACCCCCGCGGAGCTCGACACGATCATATCGCTGATGGCGCGCCTCTACGAAGACGACGACGCCTGACACCTGAACGGAGAGGGACCAATGACCCACGCCGATTGCTCGCTCGAGCATGTCTTCGACATCGAGATCTTCTTCGGCGCGGACCGCTTCCTGTTCGGTCCGCTCCCCGGCGGCGGCCAGCAGGGCTATACCCCGCCGATCGGCGGCACGATCAGCGGGCCGAAGCTGAACGGCACGGTCGTGCCCAATAGTGGCGCCGATTATGCCTTCCTGCGCGAGGACGGGGTGCTGGACCTCAACGCGCACTACCTGCTGAAGGCCGACGACGGCACCCCCATCTACATCATGAACAAGGGCTATCTGGTCACCAATCCCGGCGGCTCCCAGCCCCATTATTTCCGGATCACGCCGTATTTCCGCGTGCCCGCGGGGCCGCACGACTGGCTGATGCGCACCTGCATCGTCGGCGGCGGCGAGCGGCGGACCGGCCCCGACCGCTCGCTCTTCCGCTATTACGCGCTGCGCTGAGCTCGGTCGGGCCCATGCGCCCCGTCACCCTGAACTTGTTTCAGGGTCCAGGGCGGAGCCGTCCATTTGCCTGTGATTGATCGCGGCCTCGGGATCGCGTCGACCCTGGACCCTGAAACAAGTTCAGGGTGACGCTTCAGGGTGGCTCGAATAACGCGCCCGGAATCTAGCCGCTGTTCCGCAGCGCCGTGGCGATGGCGTTGATCGAGAGCTGGATGCCCTCGCGGATGCGGGGATCGTCCTCGCCGGCGCGGTGGCGCTTCAGCAGCTCGATCTGCAGCTGGTTGAGCGGCTCGATATAGGGCAGGCGCAGCCGGATGCTCTCGTCCAGCGCGGGGTTCTTTTCGAGCAGGCGGCTCTGGCCGGTCGCGTCCAGCAAGGCGTCGCGCGTGCGCTCCCAGCCATCCCGGATCCGGCCGAAGATTGTGTCGGCCATCGCCTTGTCCTCGACCAGGCCGGCATAGAGGGTGGCGATGCCCATGTCGGACTTGGCGAGCACCATCTCCATATTGTCGAGCGTGGTGCGGAAGAAGGGCCAGGCCTCGACCATGTCTCGGAGCAGGCCCTTGTCGGCGAACGCCGCCAGCGCGTGGCCCGCGCCGTACCAGCCGGGCAGCATCACCCGGGCCTGCGCCCAGGAGAAGACCCAGGGGATGGCGCGCAGATCCTCGATCAGGTCGCTCTTGGTGCGGCTTGCCGGACGGGAGCCGAGCTTCAGCTCCGCGATCTCGGCGATCGGCGTCATCTGGCGGAAGAAGGTGCGGAAGCCCTCCGTCTCGTAGACCAGGCCGCGATAGGCGGCGAAGGCGCTGTTCGAAATCTCGTCCATCGCGCCGTAGAAGAGATCGCGGCGGCGGGCGGAGCGGACCTCGAGGCTGGCCAGCAGGGTCGCGGCGGTCATCGCCTCCAGGTTGATCGCGGCGCTTTCGACAGTGCCGTATTTGGCGGCGATCACCTCGCCCTGCTCGGTGATGCGGATCCGCCCCTGCACGGTGCCGCGCGGCTGGGCGCGGATCGCGGCGAAGCTGGAGCCCCCGCCCCTGCCGACGGCGCCGCCGCGGCCGTGGAAGAGCTGCAGCGCGGCCTGGTGCCTTTCGAAGACGTCGGCCAGCGCCCGGCTCGCCTGGTGGAGCGACCAGACGGAGGTGAGATAGCCGCCATCCTTGTTGGAGTCGGAATAGCCGACCATCACCTCCTGATGGCCGCGCCGGGCGATCGCGGCGGCGACTTCGGGCAGATCCAGGAAATCGGCCATGATCGCCGGCGCGTTCCGGAGATCGCCGATCGTCTCGAACAGGGGCACGGCCATGATGTGCGTGCCGTCCGCCTCGCCGGGGCGGTAGAGGCCGACCTCCTTGAGCAGGATGTTGACCTCCAGCAGGTCGGACAGGCTGTCCGTCTTGGAGATGATGTAGGTGGTGATGGCCGCCGGGCCGTAGCGGGCATGCGCCTCCGCCGCCGCGCGGGCGATGGCGAGTTCGGAACGGGTCTCGTCGGAATAGGCGGCGAAGGCGCTGGTCAGCGGGCGCGGGCTGGCCAGCTCCCGCCGCAGCAGGGCGACGCGGCCGGTCTCGGAGAGCGCCCGATAGTCCGCCTCGACGCCCGCGACGGCGAGCAGCTCCGCGACCACCCGCTCGTGCACGTCGGCATTCTGGCGGAGATCGAGCGTGGCGAGGTGGAAGCCGAAGGTCTCGACCGCGCGGATCAGCCGCTCGAGCTGGCCGTCTCCTTCCGGCGCGAGCGCTTCGACGAGGATGTTGAGATCGGCGAGCAGGTCCTCGGGCCGGGCATAAGGCATGCCGGACACGGCGGCGGGACGCGGCGCCTCCTCGCCGAACAACGTCTCGTAGGTGGCGGCGAGGCGGGCATAGATGCCGCTGATCGCGCGGCGATAGGGCTCGTCGGCGCGGGTCGCGCCGAGATCGCCCGCCGCCGCGGCCAGCGCCTCCAGCGCCGGGCTGACCGGGGCCAGCTCCGAGGACAAGGACAGTTCCGCGCCGAGCCGGTGCAATTGCTCCAGATAGTCGGCGAGCGCCGCCTCCGCGGAATGGCGAAGCGCGAAGCGGAGCGACTCCGCATCGACGTTCGGATTGCCGTCCCGGTCGCCGCCGATCCAGCTGCCGGCCTTCAGGAAGCTCGGCGGCCGCGCGCCGAGCGCCCGCTCCCAGCGCGCCTGCAGCGCCGGGATGACCGGCAGGAAGACGTCGCGCAGATAAGCGAGCGCGCTCTCCACCTCGTCGGCGACGTAGAGCCGCTCGCGGCGCAGCGGCCGCGTCTGCCAGAGCAAGGCGATCTGGCGGCGGATCGCCTCCTCGACCAGTTCGCCCTCCGGCGTTTCCGCCAGGCCCGCGTCGCGCAGCCGCATCAGCGCCGCCACCCGGTTGCGATGGTCGATGATCGACTTGCGGCGGACCTCGGTGGGATGGGCGGTGAGCACCGGGACGATCAACGCGCGCTCGAGCAGCTCCAGCACCTCGCTCTTGCCGACGCCCTGATCGGCGAGCCGCTTCAGCGCGGCGGCGACGTCGGCGCCCGGCTCGGCGGCGAGGCCGCGCCGGTCCTCGGCGAGATTGGCGAGCATCGAGAACAGCATGAAGCCGCGCACGAAGGCGAGCGTGTCGTCGAGGGTGAGCGCGCCGAGCCCGGTGTCGACCGCGGCCGGCGCCACGCCCCGGTGCCGGTCGACCGAGGTCGCGCGGATATATTCGATGCGGCGGAACAGAGCCTCGCCGTCATGCGCGCGGATGACGTCGCCGAGCAGCCGCCCGAGGAAGCGGATGTCGGGATTCTGGGCGATCGGCGGGATGGCGTTCACAAGCAGCGATGCTGCACCGCAACATGAGTCGCGTCAATCGGCTTTGGCCTTGCCGCGCTGGCGCCGCGGCGCCGGCAGGGTGAAGCCGACCACGGCCCCGCCTCCGGCCCGGTCCTCGGTCCAGATCCGTCCGCCATGGGATTCGATGATCGTGCGGGAGATGGAGAGGCCGAGGCCGAGCCCGGAATCCCGGGTGGTGGCGAACGGGGAGAAGCGCGCCTCGCTGGGCTGGCTGAAGCCGGCGCCATTGTCGGCGACGGTGATCGCCACGAACTCGCCCTCGCGCGCGCTGGCGATCTCGATCTCCGCGTCGTCGCGGCCTCGGGTCGCATCGCAGGCATTGCCGATCAGGTTGATGAGCACCTGCTGGACCTGGATGCGGTCGGCGCGGACGCTGCGGGCGTCGGCGCCGAATCTCGTGCGGAGCGCCGGCCGCTCGGCGCCGCCGGCGATCGTGACGAGCGCCAGCGCGTCGTCGACGACCCGGGCGAGGCTGACGATCGTGTCGGTGCGCGGCTGGTTGGCCACCATCTCGCGCACGCGGCGCAGGATGTCGGCGGCGAGATGGACCTGCTGGCCGGCCGCATCCAACCCTTCGCGCACCGCCTCCAGCGCGCCCTCCCCGTTCTTCCTGAGCCGGCGGCGGCTGCCGTTCAGATAGTTGGAGGCGGCGGTCAGCGGCTGGTTGAGCTCGTGCGCGATCGTCGCCGCCATCGCATTCATCGCCTCGAGGCGGGACAGATGGGCGACATGGGTCTGCAGCCGGTCGAGCAGCATCCGGGCGCTGATATTCTGATCGGTGCCGTGCAGGCGCACGACCTTGCCGCCGGCGTCGAAGCCCGGCAGGACGACGCCCTGGTGCCGCGCCTCGGTGCCGCTCGGCAGCCGCACCTCATATTCGATCTCCTGCGGCTCGCCGGTGCGGATCGCCTCGGCGTGCGAGCGGGCGATGACCTCCCTGCCCTCCTCGGTAAGATAGGCCTGGAACTCCTCGAAGGTCGGGCTGCCCTGTTCAGGCGTCCGCTCGAACTGGGCGCAGAGCTGCGGCGACCAATAGACCTCGCCGGTCCTGAGGTCATAGTCCCAGTCCCCGATCTTGCCGACGCGCTGCGCCTCGCTCAGCCGCTCATTGGCCCGCGCCAGCGCCGCTTCGCGCTGCTCGCGCCGGTTCAACGAGACGGTCACGACCAGAGCGAAGACGACGAGGATGAGGCTGATCAGCCCGGCGCCGACATAGAAGACGATCGCGCGGTGGCGCGGCACGGCGAGCACGTCGGATTCCAGCACGCCATAGGTCACGAACAAAGGATAGTCGCGCAGCCGCCGGTGGCTGAAGAAGCGCACCTCGCCGTCGGTCACGCTCGGATTGAGGAAGGTGCCGGCCGGGTCCCGGATCTGGTTCCGCATCACCCTCGTCCCGCCGACATTGTTGCCGGACCGGGTCACGCCATTGTGCAGGCTGGCGCGGACGATGCCGTCGAGGCCGATCACCGTCATCATGTCGTGCGGCTGGACCCGGGCATCGCGGAAGAAGGCGGTGAACTGCTCGGGCGGGAAATTGATCGCGATCACGCCCGCGAAGCTGCCGTCCGGATTGTTCAGCCGGCGGCTGAGCCAGATCAGGGTGCGGCCCGCATCGCGCGACTGGAAAGGCGGACTGATGTAGAGCCGCCCCGTGTCGCGCGCGACATGGGCGCGGAAGGCGGGATGATCGGCGACATTGGTCCGCGAGAGCGGCGTCGTCACCGACGTGGCGATCAAATCGCCATTGGCGTCGGCGATACTGATCGCGAGGAAGGTGCCGGTGCGCGCGACATTGCCGGTGATCCGCGCCGGATGGCCGGGCCGGCCGATAAATTCCGGCCCGACGTCGCCGCGGGTGAAACGGCCGCCGACATAGCGGGTGACCAGTTCCGCGGATTCCAGCGTGCGCCGGACATATTGTTCGAAGGCGATGGTGCGGTTGACGTTCTGCCGGACCGCGTCGTCAATGGCCTGGGCGTGCTCGAAATGGACCTGCGCGACCACGAACCACCAGGTGCCCGCGGCCAGCGCGAGGCAGAAGCCCCAGATCAGCGCCTTGAACCGGCGCGCCCGCCCGGGATTGTGCGCCTCGGCGGCGGGTGGGGCGATTGCGGAGACCATCGCCGCCGCTTATGGCGGGCGCCGGACAAAGTGCAATCGTCGATCACAACGGACACGGAATGACCCCGCGCGCGCCAGAACCGGAGATGATGAGCGGCTTCGGCAGCCACTTCGCGACCGAGGCCGTCGCGGGCGCCCTGCCCCATGGCCGCAACTCGCCACAGCGGCCGGCCTTCGGCCTTTATGCCGAGCAATTGTCCGGCACCGCCTTCACCGCGCCGCGCCACGAGAACCGCCGGTCCTGGCTGTACCGGCTGCGCCCGAGCGCCGCGCATCCGCCCTACGAGCGCTATGTCGGCGCGGCCCTGTTCGCGCCGGGCACGAGCGATGCGCCGCTACCGCCGAACCGGCTGCGCTGGGACCCGCTCGCCATGCCGGAAATCGCGACCGACTTCGTCGACGGCCTCGTCACCATGATGGCCAATCGCGATCCCGCCGATCTGGAGGGCGTCGCGGTCCATGTCTACCGCGCGACGGCCGACATGGCGGACCGTTATTTCTTCGACGCGGACGGGGAGCTGCTGCTGATCCCGGAGCGAGGCCGGCTGGATCTCAGGACCGAACTGGGCCGGATCGAGCTCGAGCCCGGCGAAGTCGCCCTCATCCCGCGCGGCGTGCGGTTCCGCGTGCTGCTGCCCGACGGCGCGGCGCGGGGCTATGTCGCGGAAAATCACGGCAGCCTGTTCCGACTGCCCGAGCTCGGCCCGATCGGCTCGAACGGCCTCGCCAATCCGCGCGACTTCCTGACGCCGAGGGCCGCCTATGAGGACCGCGAAGGCAGCTTCGAGCTGATCCAGAAGCAGCTGGGCTCGCTCTGGGTCACGACGCTCGATCACAGCCCGCTCGACGTCGTCGCCTGGCATGGCAATCTCGCGCCGTGGAAATACGACCTCGCTCTGTTCAACACGATCGGGACGGTCAGCTTCGACCATCCGGACCCATCGATCTTCACCGTCCTCACCTCGCCCAGCGACGTGCCCGGCCGGGCCAATGCCGATTTCGTGATCTTCCCGCCGCGCTGGATGGTCGCCGAGGACACGTTCCGCCCGCCCTGGTTCCACCGCAACGTGATGAGCGAGTGCATGGGCCTCATCCACGGCGCCTATGACGCCAAGGCCGACGGTTTCGCGCCCGGGGGCATGAGCCTGCACAATCTGATGGCGGGACACGGGCCCGACGCGGCGAGCTGGCAGGGCGCGAGCGAGGCGGCGCTGAAGCCGCACAAGATCGAGGGGACCATGGCGTTCATGGTCGAGACCTGCTGGCCCTATAAGCCCACGCGGTTCGCGCTGGACCATGCCCAGCCGGATTATGACGAGGCCTGGGACGGCTTTCCGAAGGCGGTGTTGCCTTAGCGCCATCGTGCTCCGGCGAAGGCCGGAGCGCTGCGTCGAGGGCGTGGCGTGTCCCGCACCGCTCCGGCCTTCGCCGGAGCTCGGCCATGGGTTATGCCCGCTTGCGGTTGTGGTCGTATTCGCCCTTGGCGAGGAAGGCCTTCACCCCGCGCGCCGCCTGGCGGATGCGATGCTCGTTCTCGACGAGGGCGATGCGGACATAGCCCTCGCCCTCCTCGCCGAAGCCGACCCCCGGCGCGACCGCCACGCCGGCCTCGGCGAGCAGGCGCTTGGAGAATTCCATCGCGCCCATCGCCCGATACTCCTCGGGGATCGGCGCCCAGGCGAACATCGAGGCGGCGGGTGCCGGGATTTCCCAGCCGGCGCGGCCGAAGCTCTCGACCAGGCAGTCGCGGCGCGACTTGTAGAGCTTGCGGTTGAACTCGATAATGTCCTGCGGCCCGTTCAGCGCGGCGACGGCGGCGGCCTGGATCGGCGTGAACGCGCCATAATCCAGATAGGATTTCACCCGGCCGAGCGCGCCGACCAGATCGCGGTTGCCGACCGCGAAGCCCATCCGCCAGCCCGCCATCGAATAGGTCTTGGACATGGAGGTGAACTCGACCGCCACCTCCTTCGCGCCCGGCACCTGCAGGATGGAGGGCGTCGGCACGTCGCCGAAATAGATTTCGGCATAAGCGAGGTCGGAGATCACCCAGAGATCGTGCTCGCGGGCGAAGGCGACGACCTTCTCGTAGAAGTCGAGGTCGGCGGTATAGGCGGTCGGATTGGACGGATAGCCGATCACCAGCACCTTGGGCCGCGGCACGGTGAAGCGCACCGCCCGGTCCAGCGCCTCGAAGAAATCGGGCCCGGGCGCGGCCGGGATGGAGCGGATCGCGGCGCCGGCGATGATGAAGCCGAAGGTATGGATCGGATAGGACGGGTTGGGCGCGAGCACGACGTCGCCGGGCGCGGTGATCGCCTGGGCGAGGTTGGCGAGCCCCTCCTTGGAGCCGAGGGTCACGATCACCTCGCCGTCCGGATCGAGGCCGACGCCGAAGCGGCGCTCGTAATAGCCGGCCTGCGCCTTCCTGAGGCCGGCAATGCCCTTCGAGGCGGAATAACGGTGGGCGCGGGGATCGCGGGCGACCTCGGCCAGTTTCTCGATCACATGGGCGGGCGGCGCGCCGTCCGGATTGCCCATGCCGAGATCGATGATGTCCTCGCCCCGCGCGCGCGCCGCCGCCTTCATCGCGTTGACTTCGGCGAAGACATAGGGCGGCAGCCGGCGGATGCGGTAGAAATCGGTGCTGGTCATGACGCAGGACGCTCTGCCGGTGCGCGAACGGCCGCGCAACCCCATTCCTGCCGGATGCGGGCCGGTGACGCGGAGGGGGTACAGAGGCGGGGCTTTTGCTATGGTCGCCGCCGCAACGATTCGGCGCCGCGTTCCGGCGCCGACCAACAGGGAGGAAGTCGATGCGTTTGATGTTGACCATGGCGACGGGTGTGCTCGTCCTTACCGGGCTCGCGGCGTGCGGCCAGAACGAGCAGTCGATCCGCAGCAATTTCCGCACCCAGGCGCTCGCCAATTGCCAGCGCGGCGCCGACGCCAGCGCCCGGGCGCAGCTCAGCCAGGCCGGGATCAATATCGACCAGCTCTGCACCTGCGCCATCGACCGCTACATGCAGCAGGCCTCGCTCGACCAGCTGAAGCAGGACGCCAACAATCCCGATCCGCCCGCTCTGCGCGCGACCTCGATCCAGTGCGCCAGCGAGCTGGTGCGCCAGTCCACGCCCGCCGCGGCGCCGACTCCGGGCGCGGCCCCGGCGCCGGCCGAGCCCGCGACCGAGGGCGAAGAGGGCGGCGCCGAGAGCAACGCCGCGGAATAAGCGGCGGTTCAGGGTCCGGCCGCCGCGGCGCGCGACGCCCGCGGCGGCCGGCCTGGACAGCCTCGGCCGCGGGCAGGTGCCCATTTCCGGCGAACCACCCCGTGGGCGCGCGCGTCTTGCCTACAGCTGCCCTCTTGGAGTAAGCAGCGCGAACACGCGAAGTTTGGAGACGGTCGTGACAGCAGCCGGCAGATCGAGGGAGGGCCACGTAAAGTCGTGCTCCCCGCGAGACGCCGGGTTCGCTTGTCCAATTCCCATGCGTGCGGCGAATTGAATTGATCGCTCCGGACATCTGTTCGGACGCGCAATCCTCCACCGCTGACGTATAAGGGAAGCGCGACATGCACGCCCCAGTAAAAGATCAATCCTCGACGACGGACCGCCCGGGACTTCGGGCGCTGTTCGTCCGCTACCCGTTTCGGGCCGGCTCCTTAATCTTCGGGGGAATCGTCGTTATCTATGCACTGGGGGCCAAGGGCCTCAGACGAGTGCTGTTCATGGATCGAAACAACGTCATCGTCCCCGCGTCCGACGTCCATCCGTCGGGGGACGACACCGGCCCGGGGGCGGACCGGAAGCTCGCCGGGGCCAAGCCTCCCGCCAAAGCCCTTCCGCCGGGCAGCTATTCACGGGAGAGCCTCCCGCCACCGCGTCCCGAAGTGCAGGCGATCCTCGACAGGGTGAAGAAAAGCGCGCGCGACGAAGGCGCGGATGGCCTGTCAAAAAGCGGCAAGGCTCCCACCAAAGCGCTGCGCAGCAAGCGCCGGATCGCAAGCGGCGGCCCGGCCAAGCGACGGCTCGACATGGCTTGATTGATCTCGTCTTAACCGCCAAAGTGAATGCCCCTCTCAGGAGGGGTTTTCTTTTGGGGAGGGGGCATGGGTATATTTGAGGAACTCGGCGCGTCCGAGGCCGTGGCCACGCAGAAATTCAGCATCTACATTCCCAATAAAGACAGAAACCATCAGATCCTGCCCGACTGGAGCACCTGGATCGATTCCGCCATCTATCTTCTTGCCGAGATCAACGGAGGCAGCACCAGCCTCCCGGCGTCGAAAAGCGCCTGGAAAGGCGAGGACGACAGAATGATGAGCGAGGAAGCCGTGGTGGTCTACTCCTTCATTCGCCATCCCGACGAGTTCGAGAAGAATCTCGGCACGATCAAGGCCTTCATTCGCGATTTCGGCATCCGGGCCGATCAGGAATCGGTGCTGGTCGAGCTTGCCGATTGCGAAGCCTGCTTCATCAACAGGGACGATTTCAGCTAGCGGCCGGCGGACGGGCATGCACGGCCGGCGCTCGCCCCATGCCCGCGCCAGAGATGTGCGCGTAAACCGCCGCTTCTGCTATCCACGACGCGCCGACTCGGCGCCGTACCCGAGTAAGACAGGGGAATCGACCATGCGCATGATCCTGATGACCGCCGCCAGCGCCCTGCTCGTCGCCGGCCTCGCCGGCTGCAATCGCGACGCGCCGACCAATCAGCCCGGCCAGGCCAGCCGGAACGCGTCCGCGCCCCTGATCGACCGGGGCGGGATCCGCGAATTGCTGCTCATCGGCTGCCGGAACGGCGACCCGAACGCGGCGCGGCAGCTCACCCAGGCCGGCATCAATGTCGAGCAATTCTGCATCTGCGCGGTCGACCGCTATGTGCAGGGGGCCTCGGACGCGGAGATCCAGCAGATCAGCACCAATCCGAACCAGGCCCGGCTGCAGCAGGCCTCCGAGCAGTGCGTCGCCGAGATGACCGGCCGGTCGCGCGGCGCCCCCAGCGGCAACACGACCTCCGCGCTCGACGCGGCGACCGGCGATGCGGCGAATGCCGCCGACGCGGCCGCGGCGGATGTCGAGAGAGCCGTCGGCCGGTAGCGCCGGGGCCCGCCGCGCGGTCAGCCGCCCTGCAATTCGTGCCGCCGCATGGCGTGCCGGAGCTGATCGTAGGTCAGCGACAGCGCGGTCGCGGCGGCGCGCTGGTTCCAGCGGCAGCGTTCCAGGGCGGCGGTGAGGATCGCCTTCTCATAATCGGCGATGGCGAGGCGGAAATCGGCGCAGTCGCCCGGATCGTAGGCGGTCGGCGCGGACGAAAAGGGGACGGCGCTCTCGACGGCCAAAGCCGCGGGCGCGGGCTCGCGCTGCGCGCCCTGCCCCGCCAGCGGCCGCCACGGGCTTTCGAACGGATCGAACTGGATATCCTCGATCGGCCCCTCCAGCCCCGCCCAGCGGTAGACGGCCCGCTCCACGACGTTGCGCAGCTCGCGGACATTGCCGGGCCATTCATAGGTTTGCAGCTTCGCCATCGCCTCGGCGCTGAAGCCGGGCCAGGTGTCCATCTCGATGTCGAGGCCCATGCGGCGGCCGAAAAATTCCGCGAGAACGGGAATGTCGCTCTGCCGGTGGCGGAGCGGCGGGAGGGTCACGACCTCGAAGCTGAGGCGATCGAGCAAATCGGCGCGGAAGCGGCCCTGCTCGACGAGGCGCGGCAGATGCTCGTTGGTCGCGGCGACGATGCGCACGTCGACGGTGAGCGGGCGGCTGGAGCCGATCCGGGTCACCTCGCCATATTCGATCGCGCGCAGCAGCCGGTCCTGCGCCGGACTGGAGAGCGTCGCCAGCTCGTCGAGGAAAAGCGTGCCGCCATTGGCTTCCTCGAAGCGGCCGGGCCTGGCCTTGGTGGCGCCGGTGAAGGCGCCCGCTTCATGGCCGAACAATTCCGCCTCGATCAAGGTCTCGGGCAGAGCGGCGCAGTTCATCACGATGAGCGGCCCGTCCCAGCGCGAGGAGAGGTGGTGCAGGCGCTCGGCGATCAGCTCCTTGCCGGTGCCGCGCTCGCCGATCACGAGCACGGGGCGGTCGAGCGGCGCGGCGCGGCTGGCCCGCTCCACCGCGTCGAGGAAGGAGGTGGACTGGCCGACCAGGTGGGTGTTGCGCTCCATTCCCGACACTTGGCGCATTTTCCCACCTGTTGGCAAGATGTGAGTGGCGAAAGCCTTCGTCCGTCGATCAAAAGTGGCGGATTTCAGCCGTTTTCGGCACTTGGCACGGCCCCTGCTTAGTTGAGGGGGTCACGCCGGATGGATCGGCGGGGCAGACCAAGGTTCAGGAGACCTGCAATGCTCAAGACCGACCGTATCGCACAGGTCGCCACCGCCCTGGTCGGCGCCCTCGTCATTTCCACCCTGTCGATCGGCGCCGCCGTCGGTCCGGTCCGCGCGGCCGAGCCCGGCCAGTCGTGGATCGCCGCGGAGCCGCTGGTCGCCCCCGTCGCGGGGGACCGTGCCGGTGCGTAAGCTGAAGCCGGTCCGGATCCAGGTGAAAGCGGGAGAGCTGATGCGCATCTCTTCTCCCCGCGCTAAACCCGAATCCGAGCCGGCCCGGCGCTATGATTCAAGCAAGGAGCTTTTTCCCATGGGCATTTTTTCGCGGACGCGCGATATCGTTGCCGCCAACATCACCGACCTGCTCGACAAGGCCGAAGACCCCGCGAAGATGATCCGCATGATCATCCTCGAAATGGAGGAGACTTTGGTCGAGGTCCGCGCCTCGGCGGCGCGCACCATCGCCGACCAGAAGGAGATGCGGCGCCAGATCACCAAGCTGGAGCGGCTGCAGGACAGCTGGGTCGAGAAGGCCGAGCTCGCGCTCTCCAAGGGCCGCGACGACCTCGCCAAGGCCGCCCTCTACGAGAAGCAGAAGGCCGCCGACATGGCCGGGCAGCTGCAGGGCGAGATCGAGGTGCTGGACGAGGCGCTGCGCGCGTCGGAGGCGGACATCGCCAAGCTGCAGAACCGGCTGCGCGAGGCCCGCACCCGCCAGAATGCGGTGATGACCCGCATGGAGCAGGCGCAGAACCGTTCGCGGGTCCGCGAACTCTATAACGGCCCGAAGATGGACGAGGCTATGTCGCGCTTCGACACGCTCGAGCGCCATGCCGATCTCGCCGAAGGCCATGCCGAGGCGCTGGGCCTGGGCGCGCCGCCCAAATCGCTCGAGGAGGAAATCGCCGAGCTGCGCAACGCCGACAAGGTCGATGCCGAGCTGGAGGCGCTCAAGGCCAGCCTCGCCCGCCGCTCCAATGGCGGCGAAGCCAAGAAGGACTAAGCGGACATGGATCCCGAACTCTTCATCCCGATCCTCGCGATCACCGCGCTGTTCATCGTGCTGCCGTGGATCGTCTTCCACTACATCACCAAGTGGAAGGCGCAGGCGACGCTGACCACAGAGGACGAGAATCTGCTCGACGAGCTGCACGAGCTCGCCCGGCGGCTCGACGACCGGATGCGGACGATCGAGCGGATCATCGACGCGGAAAATCCCGCCTGGCGCGGCCTCGGCCACGACCCGGTCGAGGAGCTGCTCGAGGACCGTACCGACCGGCTGCACCAGGCGGCCGAGCGCACCAACCGCCCGGCGCGCGCCAGGAGGAAGTCATGAACAGCCCACGCACCAAATTCTACAAGGACAAGCAGAACGCCAAATGGTCGGGCGTCTGCGCCGGGATCGCGGACTATACGGGGATCGACGTCACCGTCATTCGCCTGGGCTTCGTGCTGGGCACCGTCTTCACCGGCGGCTCGGGCCTGCTCGCTTACTGGATCATCGCCTGGATGACGCCGGAGAAGCCCGGCCGGCTCTACGAGAAGACCCGCGAGGACAAGAAGTTCTGGCAGAATGTGCGGTCCAATCCGCGCCGGGTCGCCCGCGACGTGCGCTCGCGTTTCCGGGAACTCGACCGCCGGCTGGCCGACGTCGAGGCCTATGTGACCAGCTCGAACCACCGCCTCGCCAGCGAAATCGAGCGGCTGCGCTGAAGCCGGAGCAAGGGGAAAACAGATGAACGGCGGAATTGCGATCTTCGTCCTGCTGATGACCGCCATCGGCGTGGTCGGCTGGCTGATCAACAACTGGATCCGGGCGAAGCACGGCATCCCGACCGATGAGGAATTGGCCCTGCTGGCGGCCCAGGGCGGGCCCGAGCAGGCGCGGCAGGTTCACCTGCTCGCCGACCAGAACGAGGCATTGCGGCAGCAGGTGGGCCGGCTCGAGGAGCGGATCGCGGTGCTCGAACGGATCGCCACCGATCCCGCCGAGCGCACCGCCCGCGAGATCGAGCGGCTGCGCCACGGCTAGAGGGGAAAAGACATGGACTGGGGTGGACCTTTTTTCGTCATCGCGATCATCGCGATCTCGACCTTCGGCTGGGTCGCGACCAGCTGGATCCGCGCGAAGCACGGTTATCCGCTGGAGAATGAATGGTCGGGCACGAGCCATAAGGGAAATCCGGACGCCGAGCGCCGGATCGAGCTGCTGACCAACGAGAATGCGGGCCTGAAAGGGCAGATGGGCCGGCTCGAGGAGCGGATCGCGGTGCTCGAGCGGATCGCCACCGACCCCGCCGAGCGGACCGCTCGCGAGATCGAGCAATTGCGCAATTCCTAGGGAGTGACGAGAGATGGGTGACAAAGCGGAGCTGATCGGGACGATCCTGCCCTGGGTGGCGGTCATCGTCGCCGCCGGCGTGGTCGGCTGGGTGATCAACACCTGGATGCGGATCAAGCACGGCTACCCGCTGGACGGGGCCTGGGGACAGGCCATCTATCCGAAGAAGAACGAGGAAGTGATCGAACGGGTCAAGCTGATCAGCCAGGAGAATGCGCAGCTTCGCGCCGAGCTCGGCTCGGTCAAGGACCGGCTCGCCAATGTCGAGCGGATCGTGACCGACGACAGCCACCGGCTGACGCAGGAGATCGAGGCGCTGCGGCTGCCGAAGAATTGAGGGGGACAAGATGGAATTCTTCCTGATCGTCGTCGGCATCCCGGTCGTCTCGGGCATCGGCTATGCGGCCTTCGAGCGCTGGCTGAAGCACAAGGAGAAGATGGCCAAGGCGCTGACCGCGCAGACCGCCGAGAAAGCCGCCCAATATGCGGCGCGGACGGAGCGGCTGGAGCAAAGGGTGCGCGTGCTGGAGCGGATCGTCACCGACAAGGGCATCGAACTCGCCGACGAGTTCGAGCGCCTGCGCGACGAGCGGCCGCACTGAGCCACGGCGTGGGCAAGGGAAGGGAAAAAGCATGAGCGGTGGCCAGATTACTGCGATCATCATCGTCGCGATCGTCATGTTCGCGAGCGTGGTGCGCGCCGCCTTCGGCTCCGGGAAGCTCGGGCATCGCGGCCGGCGCGGGCGCGACGAGTCGCTGCCGGCGCGCGACGATGCGGAGACCCGGCGGCTGCGCGAGGAGGTCAGGAACCTCAAGGAGCGCCTCGCCGTGATCGAGCGGATCACGGTGGAGAAGGAAAACAGCCTGGCGCGCGAGATCGAGCAATTGCGCGACGAGCCCAGGCGCTGAGCTGGAGCTGAGCGGCGTGGGCCGCGAGGAGGAAGACGAGAGATGAATCCGTTCGAAATGGTCGTCATCATCGTGATTGTCGTGACGATCGGCGGGGTGATCCGGGCGATGCTCGGCGTCCGCAAGGACCATAAGGGCAACGAATATTTCGATCGCGGGCGCAATGACGACCGGATCGTCGAGGAGATCAAGCGGCTGCGCGAGGAAGTGAAGGCGCTGAAGGAACGCCAGGCGGTGATCGAACGGATCACCGTGGAGAAGGAAAACAGCCTCGAGCGCGAGTTCGACCGGCTGCGGGACCAATAGGAGCGCGACGATGACCGACGGCGGCGAAACCCTGCTGAGCGTGGCCGTCCTGCTGGCCGGAGTGGCGATGCTGAGCTTCGTCATGCTCCGGGGCTGGGAGGGCTGGCTGCGGCTGCGCCGGCTCGAGCTGGAGCAGGCGCGCGGCCCGGGCCTTCCGGCGGCCGCGGCGGGCCGGCGCCTGGAGCTGATCGACCTCAAGGACCGGGTGAAACGGCTGGAGGCGATCTGCGACGGCGCCGACGGCTGCGCCTGAACCGTTGCCGGAAGCGCAGGCGTTCGGCACCGCCCCGCGTTTCGGCCCGACGGCGGCGGGGCTGCTGTTCCTCGTCCCGGGCCTCGGCTTCGCCTGGCTCGGCTGGGGGATCATGCGGCGTCCGCGGCGCAAGGGCGGTTGAGGATCGGCGCGCGCGCCACTAAGCGGACGGCCATGGCTTTCGCGACCCTCGACGACGTGCATGACGATTACGCGCTGCTAGAGGCGGACGACCGCTACCGGCTGCTGATCGATCTCGGCCGGGCGCTGGAGCCGATGCCGGACGCGCTGAAGACCGATGCGACCCTGGTGCGCGGCTGCTCGGCCTCGGTCTGGCTCTATCCGGTGGCGCGCGACGACGGCCGGCTGCACTTCCTCGCGGATTCCAACGCCGCGATCACCAAGGGGATCGTAGCCCTGATCCTGCTGGCCGTGCAGGACCGCGCGCCGGCGGACATCCTGGCGATGCCGATCGAGGAGGCTCTGGCCCGGTTCGACCTGACCAGCCAGCTCAGCTCCAACCGCACGCAGGGCATTCCCAACATGATCGCCCTGATCCGCGAGAGCGCGCGGCGGCTGGCGGCATGAGCGGCTTCGATCCCGAGCGGTTCATGGACTATGCCTCGCGGGACGGCTCCGGCCATGGCGCGGCGATCGGCATCCTCTATCACGCCCATGGCGACGATTGGGTGGAGCTCGCCCTTCCCTACCGCCCCGAGCTGGTCGGGATGCCGCGGACGCAGGTGCTCGCCTCCGGCCCGATCGTGAGCCTGATGGACATGGCGACCAGCCTTTCCGTCTGGATGAAGCTCGGCGCCTTCCGCCCGCAGGCGACGCTCGACCTGCGCGTCGACTATCTGCGCCCGGCGACGCCCGGCCGGACGGTGATCGGACGCGGCACCTGCTACCGGGTCACGCGCAGCGTCGCCTTCGTCCGCGGCATCGCCCATGACGGCGATCCGGACGATCCGGTGGCCAATGTGACCGGGACGTTCATGGGGACGGAATAGGGATTTCGCGGGAGGGGAAACGACATGCGCGCCTGGCTGACCTTGCTCTTCGCCATCCTGTTCGCGTCGACCCCCGCCGTCGCGCAGCAGCGGCCTTCCCCGATCCGCTACAACCAGCCGGTCATCGCGATCACCCATGCGACCGTGGTGGACGGCACCGGCGCCCCCGCCCGCCGCGACCAGAATGTGATCGTCCGCGACGGCCGGATCGCCGCTATGGGGCCCGCGGCGCGTACCCCCGTGCCGGACGGCGCGACGGTGATCGACGGCACCGGCAAGACCCTGCTGCCCGGCTTCGTCTTCGTGCACGAGCATATGTTCTATCCGGTCGGCGGCGGCCATTATTCCCCGATGCTGGCCAGCTTCCCGCCGCTCTATCTGGCCGGCGGCGTGACCACGGCGCGGACCGGCGGCGCGGTCGCGCCTTATGCCGATCTCAGCCTGCGCGACGCGATCGCGGCGGGGACGGCCATCGGCCCGGATCTCGACGTCACCGGCCCCTATATCGAGGGGACCGGCCTCGGCATCATGGAGCTCCATCCCGCCGCCGATGCCGACGCGGTCGAGCGGCTGGTCGATTACTGGGCCGACACGGGCGTGACCTCGTTCAAGGCCTATATGATGCTCGACCGGGCGGGGCTGCGCCGCGCGATCGAGACCGCGCACCGGCGCAATCTGCGCGTCACCGGCCACCTCTGCGCCGTCACCTATCGCGAGGCGGCGGAGCTCGGCATCGACAATCTGGAGCATGGCTTCGCGGCGATGACCGATTTCGTCGAGGACAAGCAGCCGGACGTCTGCCCGCTGCGGCAGACCTCGGCCCTGCTCGCCAATGTCGATCCGGACTCGCCGCGCGTGCGGGAGCTGCTCGCTTATCTGGTCGCCCGGCGCGTCGCGATCACCTCCACCCTCGTCGTCTTCGAGGATATGACCCCGGGCCGGCCGCGGCTCGGCGAGGCCGAGCGGGCGGTGCTGAACGAAAGCGCGCTACGCAGCTACGACGCGATCCACCGCGTCATCGACGCCGCCCCGCCCGGCCTGCGCAACCAGGAGGAGCTGGCCAAGTCGATGCGGCTGGAGCGGCTCTTCGTCCAGGCGGGCGGCCTGCTGCTGGCGGGGACGGACCCGACCGGCGCGGGCGGCGCCCTGCCCGGCTTCGCCAGCATCCGCCAGATGCAATTGCTCGTCGAGGCCGGCTTCGGCTTCGAGCAGGCGGTGCAGGTCGGCACGCTGAACGGCGCCCGCTTCCTGCGCCGCGAGCGCGAGGTGGGCTCGATCGAGACCGGCAAGCGCGCCGACCTGATCCTGATCGACGGCGATCCGGTGCGGGATCCGGCGGCGATGAGCCGGATCGTGACGGTGTTCAAGGCGGGGATCGGCTATGACCGCGCCGCCTTGCTGGCCTCGGTGAGGGGTTTGGTGGGGTACAGATAAATCCTCCCCGGAACGGGGAGGGGGACCATGCGCAGCATGGTGGAGGGGCCGGGACGGTGAAACCGTCGCGGTGCGACGGCCCTCCACCACGCCGCTTCGCGCCGCGGTCCCCCTCCTCGTTCCGGGAAGGAATTAACCCGGCCGCCGCTCCTCGGCGCGGCGAAGCACCTCATAGCTCGCCTGCACCGCCTGGAACCGCGCCGCGGCTTCGGCGTCGCCGGGCTTCAGGTCCGGATGATTGGCCTTGGCGAGGCGGCGATAGGCGGCCTTGACGGCCTCGAAATCGGCGTCGCTCTCCAGCTCCAGCACGTCGAGCGCGCGCAATTCGTCGCGGCTGCGGCTGCCGTCGCCGGGCCCGCCCCAGCCGTAATGATTGGCGCTGGCGAAGGCGTCGGCGCCCTGCCGCTCGCTCTTTTCCCGCGCGGCCGCCTCCTCGGCGGTCAGCCCTTCGAAATAATTCCAGTTGCGATTGTACTCGGTCGCGTGGGCCAGGCAGAAATACCAGCGGTCCGGGCTGTTCGGCGATTTGGGCGCGGGCCGGTCGCCGGGCTCGTCGCAGCCGTGCCGGTCGCATTTGCGCACGGCCTCGGCCTCGCGCGAGGCGCCATATTCGCGCCAGCGCGGAAAACCCCAGTCGTTCGATCGCTTCGGCCGTGCCATAAGTCGTCCAGAATAGACGGGGCGGCGGGTGTACGCCACCTCGCCGCCGCGCCGGTCCACAGAAAAATTCGCCAGAGGGCCTGTAAGCCGGGTTCTGTCCGTCCGCCGGAGCGGACTGGGCGACCATTCCTCTAGGACCGCGTTCGCACGCGGCCTCAAGCAATCAACCCGGGCGACGAGCCGGAACGTGGCTCTCTGGGTTTTCCGGAAAGCAGGCTTTCCGGCAGGGCCCATGTGCCGCCCCTATTCGATCTTGCTCCCGGTGGGGTTTGCCGTGCCGCCGCCGTTACCGGAAGCGCGGTGCGCTCTTACCGCACCCTTTCGACCTGGCCGGACCGAAATCCGGTGGATTGCTTTCTGTGGCACTTTCCCTGGGGTCGCCCCCGCCGGCCGTTAACCGGCACCGTCGTTCCGTGGAGCCCGGACTTTCCTCGCGCAGCCGAAGCCACCCGCGGCCGCCCGGCCCTCTGGTGGAGGGGGATATAGCGAAGCGGGAATGGAGATGTAAGCCCGGGTGGCGCGGTGTCCGTTATGGGTGGTGAGCGTCTGCTTCATTCGGAATTGAATTCCGCACTCCGCCAAGGCGACAAATTTTCGGTGATCCGGTTTCTGTCATTGTCACGCTTATCCCAATGAAACGTGAATTTGGGAGGGCCACATGATACGCAGACTCATCATTGGAACAGCATTGTTCGCCGCCGCCTCTGCCGGGCCAGCGCACGCACGGAATGGCGATTTTTACATCGGCGCCGACTTCGGGGTGATGCTGCCCAACGATACGTCGCTGACATTCACGCCCGGCATCGGCGCCGGTACCACCGGCACCGCCACGCTTGACTATGACCGCGGGTTTGATGGCGGGGTCTTCGCCGGCTATGATCTGGGTATCGTGCGGATCGAGGCGGAGGCGTCCTATCGATCGGCGGATGTCGGCGAGATCGCCAGCAACGGCGTCATTTTCCCGGGCACTGCCGGAGCGACAGCCGTTCGTGAGGCGGGCGGTGGCGATGTCAGCGCGCTCAGCTTCATGGGCAACGCCATGCTGGATTTCGGCAACGAGGACGGCCTCTCTTTCTTTGTCGGTGGCGGCGCCGGATATGCCAGAGTTGAGATCAACTCCCTACGCGCCTTCGCCAATACTGGCGTGATCCTCGATGACAGGGAATGGCGCTTTGCATGGCAGGGGGTTGCGGGAATTCGCCAGGCGGTCAGCAACAACGTCGATGTGACGATACGCTATCGCTACTTCAATGCAGGCAGTGCGGAATTCGTTGGCTTTGGCGGTCGTGCCGTCGATGCCAGCATCCGCTCACACTCGCTGATGGGCGGAATCACCTTCAACTTCTGGTAAGACGGCCTTGTCGATGTCGCCGACCAATGGCTTGGAGTGAGTTGGCCCGAGGACCATGTCTGCAACTGGTCGAACGCAGACGTTCGATTTGTTGGATACAAATAGGATTTCGACTGACATGCTCGCCGCGACTCGGCTTCTTGTCCGGGTCGTCGGCTCCTTGAGATTTCCCGCTATTACCTTGTTCTGCCGGCCGGGGCGGGCGACCCCTTCATGGCCGTCAATCTCGGCAATCCCGGACCCCCATGGCCAGTGCGAACATTGGGACCATTCGCTCAATCGTCGCCCTGCGGTTTGGGAAGCAGCAACGCGAGCAGGATCATCCGGCATTCCGCGTCGATCGTGCCGTCGACCAGCTCGGGGCGGAAGCGGCGCTGGAAGGCGACGGTGGCGGCGAGCGGATCGGTCACGTCATAGCCGAACCGCTCCAGCGCGAGCAGGAAGCCGCTGTCGGTCCAGTTCGGGTCCATCAGGTTGCGGGTCGGCCGCGGCAGCGCAAGCCTGAGGCGCGCGAGCCGGCCCCAGGGGAAGAGCTCGCCCGGATCCTGGCGGCGGGTCGGGGCGATGTCCGAATGGCCAACGACATTGCCGCGGGTGATGCCGTGGCGCTCCTTGATGCCCGCGACGAGCGGGATCAAGGCCTCGATCTGCGGCTCCGGAAAGGCGCGATAGCCCCATTCGTGGCCGGGGTTGATGATCTCGATGCCGATGCTGTGATCGTTGAGCGCGGTCCGGCCGCGCCAGTAGGAGCGGCCCGCATGCCAGGCGCGCTTGTCCTCCGGCACGAGGCGCAGGATCTGCCCGTCCTCGGCGACGACATAATGGGCGGAGACCCGCGCCTCCGGATCGCGCAGCCGCGCGATCGCCGAGGCGGCGTCCTGCATGCCCGTATAATGGAGCACGAGAATGGAGACGGGCTGGGTGCGCTCGTCGAAATTGGGCGACGGGGCCTCGATGATCCCTTCCTGCATGGGAAGAGTTACGGCCTGAAAGCGGGACGAGGTCAAGTCCGGCTGTTCGTGCCGCCGCTTTCGTCACCCTGAAACACGTTCAGGGTGACGGCGGTGCGTTGCGACGCCGCTAAGCCACCTTCGCCTGTCGCTGCGCCGAGGGGATGTAGAGGCCGCGGCACTCGGCGTCGGAGACGAAGCGGTCGGTCTGGCCGAGCACAGTCTCGCCGGCGCCGAGCATCAATGCGCCGTCCGGGGCGACCGCTTCGGCGAGACGGTTGAAGGCGAGCCGGCGCATCTCCGGCGAGAAATAGAGCAGGACGTTGCGGCAGAGGATGATGTCGAACCGGCCCGGCGCGGGCGGCGGCTCGATCAGGTTGCGCGCCTCGAAACGGACCTGCCGGCGCAGCGCGTCGGAGATCTTCCAGTCGCCGCCGCCGAGTTCGTCGAACCAGCGGATCATCTGCATGACCGGCAGGCCGCGCTGCACCTCGAACTGGGAATAGGTGCCGGACCGGGCGCGCTGGACGGCGGCCTTGGACAGGTCCGTGCCGACGATGTCGATCTGCCAGCCGCCCCAGCGGAGCTTCTCGTCGGCGAAGCTCATCGCCAGCGAATAGGCTTCCTGCCCGGTCGAGCAGCCGGCGCACCAGATGGAGAGCCGCTTGCGGTCCGCGCGCGTCCGCTCCAGCCGCTTGATCGGCCCGGCCATGAGCAGGTCGAAGGGCAGCTTGTCGCGGAAGAAATAGGTCTCGTTGTTGAGCAGCGCCTCGATCACGATGTCCTGCAAGGCCGGATCGGCGCGGGACACCAGGCGCGAGACGAGCTGGTCGATACTGTCATAGCCGCGCTCGCGCATGATCGAGGCCAAAGCGGTCTCGATCCGCCAGCGGCGGTTGGTGGCGAGCTGCTGTCCGGTCTTCGCCTCCAGCAGGCTGGCCAGGATGCGGCGGGAGGTCTCGCTCACCTCCACGGCTGCAGCTCCGCCCGCTGGCCGACGCGGCGCGCGAGCTCGGCCGGGGGCAGCACCGCCGAGGCGAGCCCGGCTTCCGCGACCGCGCGGGGCATGCCCCAGATGGCGGCGCTGTGCCGGTCCTGGGCGAGCATGACGCCGCCGCGCTCGACGAGCAGCCGCGCGCCGACCGCGCCGTCGCGGCCCATGCCGGAGAGCATCACGCCGACGCCGTCGCGGCCATAGGCCTCGGCCACCGATTCGAGCATCGGATCGCAGGAGGGTAGGCAACCGGACTGGGCGCGCTTGCGCTCCAGGCGGACGCGCACCTCGAGGCCGGCGCGCGCGACGCAGAGATGGGCATCGCCGGGCGCGACATGGATATGTTCGGGGATCAGCAGGGCGCCGTCCTCGGCGACATGGGCGATGCGGCCCGACGCGCTTTCGAGCTGGCGGGCGAAATGCGGCATGAAGATCGCGGGCAGATGCTGGGTGACCAGGATCGGCGCGCCGATCCGCTCCGGCAGAGCGCGCAGGAAGGCGAACAGCGCATGGAGGCCGCCCGTGGACGCGCCGAGGGCGACGCAGCGCAGCTCGCCCTCGCCCATGTCGCGCAGGGTGACCGCCGTTTCCGGCGCGTCGTCGAAGCTGGGCAGGACCCGCTCCACCGGGCCGATGCGGCGCAGCCGATCGGCGAGCACCTCGGCGAAGCGGCCCGCGAAATTGCCGATGCCGGGCTTGGAGAGGGCGTCGGCGGCGCCAAGCGCCAGCGCGCGGACGCTGGTCTCGGCGCCATGCTCGGCCATGGAGGAGACGATCAGGACGCGCGCGCCCTGGCCGGCGCGGACGATGTCCGGCAGCGCCTCGAGCCCGGACGCGCCGGGCATCTCGACGTCGAGGATGATGATGTCGACGGTGACCGTCTTCAGCGCATCCAGCGCCTCGCTGGCATTGCCGGCGGTGGCGACGATCTCGAATTCCTCATGCTGCGCCACCATGCGGGAGAGCACCGCCCGGGCCACCTCGCTGTCGTCGACGATCATCAGACGAATGGGCGGCGCGGCGGACCCTTCGGGTCGCCGCCTGGCAAGGGCCGTGGCGAGGCTCACGCGACGCCGACGATCTGCAGCTTGGAGTGGAGCGTGTCGCGGTCGAACGGCTTCATCACATATTCGTCGGCGCCGGCGGCGATCGCGGCGCGGATATGGGCGATGTCGTTCTCGGTGGTGCAGAACACCACTTTGGGCTGGATGGCGTAATCATGCTGGCGGAGCGCGCGAAGGAACTCCATCCCGCTCATCACCGGCATGTTCCAGTCGAGCAGGATCACGTCGGGCAGGCTCGCCTCGCAGCGGTCCAGCGCCTGCCGTCCGTCCTCGGCCTCGTCGACCGAGAAATCGAGCGTTTCCAATATGTGCCGGGCGACCTTACGGATCACCTTGCTGTCATCGACAATCAGGCAGCTTCGCATCTCTTCCCCCAGCTTCTCACGCCGCAAAATGCCCCTACGCAATTGAATTTAACGGCAAGAGGTAAGCACAAGTTTAAGGCGGTAACCGGTAACCCCCGTGTGGCCGGGCGTGCCGTCAGGCGGCGCGCGCGGCCGGGCCGGCGATCAACTGGTGCGGATCGACCAGCAGGAACAGCTCGCCTTCCGCCTCGATCATGCCGAGCGAGACCCGGTCCCAGCCCTGCCCGAGCGGCGCCCGCGGCGGGACCGGCGGCGCATTGGCCTCGATCACGTCCTCCACCTCCTCGACCAGCAGCGCATAGGTATGGCCGCCCGACGGAACGACGATCGCGTCCCGGACGATTCCGTCCGAGCGGCCCGCCTCGAGCGCGGCGAGCCCGTCGATCACGGTGAGCACGCGACTCCTGAGCGCCGAAAGGCCGGCCACGTGCGGCGCGGCGCGGGGCGCGGGGCTGAGCCCCTCCAGCTCGACCACGGCTTCGACGTCCGCGGCGGGAAAGGCGATGCGGCGCCCGGCGAGGCGCGCGATGAGGAGCAGTTCAGCCATGCTTGCGATCCCCCGCGGCGGCGCCCTGGGCCGGCCTCGCGGCGGCGAGCGCGCCGATCAGGGCGGCGCGGTCATAGCGGTAGACGCTCCCCTCCCCCTCCGCGGCGGCGCGCAGGCGCACGACATTGGCGTCGCTGGGAACCTCCTGATTTTCGAGCGCGATCAGGATGTCGGCCGGATCGCCGGCTTTGGCGATACGGTAGCCGAGGCTCTCGATCAGCGGGCGAAGCATATTGTCCACCCAGGGATCGCCCTCGGGCAAGGCGCAGATGGGCTGGACGGCCTGGCCCGCGCCGGCATCGGCGTGGAGCGCGAACAGCCAGTGGGGATCGAGCAGTTCGACGGTGGCGCCGTCGACGAGAAAGGCGCCCGCCACCTCGCCCGGCACGGCCGCGCCCTGCAGGTCCAGGACGAGCGCGCGGATGTCGATCACCTCGGCGAAACCGTAGGCGATCTCGGTCTCGCCGTCGGTGAGGCGGAGGATGCGGAGCTTCTCGGCCTCCGGCGCGGCGGCGCAGCCGGCCAGCGGCAGGATCCGGCCGCCGAGCGCGACCCGCAGCTTGCCGGCGCTGAAGCCGATCGCCGAGACCGGCACGTCCTCGATCCGCTCGACCAGGCCGACCGGCACGGCGCGGCGGCCGCCATCGAGCGTGCGGAAGAGGAGCAGGGTCGTCTCGCGGGCTTTCGCCTCGGCCTGCTCGGTGCCGGCGGCGAGGTGGCGATCCAGCTCGCCTTCCTCGAAATGCACGCCAGCGCATTTCGCCATGCCCGAGGGATCGAGCAGAAGGATCGGGCGGCCGTCGTCGGCGAGCGTGGTGCCGGCATAGAGACCGGCGGACATCACCGCGGGCGCGGCGGGCTTCACCACCAGCTCCTCATGATCGTGCACGGCATCGACGAGCAGGGCATAGACGTCCCCGCCGGCGGGCTTGAGCAGGATGATGCGCTGCTCGTCGCGGGAGGCGCCGCTTGCGACGCCGAGCAATTCGGGCAGGCCGATCAACGGTACGCGACGGCCGCGCACGGTCGCGACCTCGGCCTCGCCGACCGGATCGATGCGGACCGCGCCGCCGTTGACGCGCAGTATCTCGTCGATCGCGGAGCGGGGAATGGCGAAGCACTGGCCGTTCACGCTGACGGTCAGCGCTGGAATGATGGTGAGGGTCAGCGGCACGCGGATGGCGAGCCTGACGCCGTGACCGAGACGGGAGTCGATGTCGACGACGCCGCCGATCCGTTCGATATTGGCGCGGACCACGTCCATGCCGACGCCGCGGCCGGAAATGGCGGTGACCTCGCCCGCCGTGGACAGGCCGGCCGAGAAGACCAACGCCTGCTTCTGGGCCAGCGAGAGCCTGTCGGCCTGTTCGGCGGTCAGCAGGCCGAGCGCCCGGGCCTTGCTGACCAGCGCCTCGCCGTCGATGCCGCGGCCGTCATCGGCCACCTCGATGATGATCTGGTTGCCCGCCTGGCGCGCCGAAACCTTGAGCGAGCCGATGCGCGGCTTGCCCGCCTCCTCGCGCTTCTCGGGCTTCTCGATGCCGTGATCGATGGCGTTGCGGACGATATGGGTGAGCGGATCGCGGATCATCTCGATCATCTCGCGGTCCATCTCGACGTCGCCGCCATCGGCCTGGAGGCGGACCTGCTTGCCGAGATCGGCGGAGAGATCGCGCACGAGCCGCGGCAGGCCCGCGAACAGGCTGTCGATCCGCTGCATCCGGGTGCGGGTGATCGCGTCTCGAATCTCGGCGATACATTGGGAAACCCGGTCGAACGCCGCCTCGATGGCGACGTCGCGCGGCAGATCGCGCAGACGCCGGGCAAGTTCGTTGCGCGCCAGCACCGCGTCGGAAACGCCGCTCATCATCCGGTCTAGCAGGTCGACGGAGAGGCGAATGGAGCGCACCGCCTTCTTGCTCTCGGTGTCCGCCGCCGGAGGCGCCTCGGGCTGCAAGGCGGGCACCGCGGCCTCGGGCGAAAGCGCGGCGATCAGCTGCTCGTCATCCTCGCTGCCGACGCTCTCGCCGGACTCCAGCGCCTGGACGAGTTCGCCGATCCGGTCGATCACCGCGAGCACGGCGTTGACCAGGGCGCGGTCCGCGGGGCGCTTGCCGTCGCGCACCTCGGCCAGGGCGCTTTCGGCGGCATGGGAGAGCTGCTGCAGGCGGGGCAGATCGAAGAAGCCCGAATTGCCCTTCACCGTGTGGACGAAGCGGAAAATCTCGTCGAGCCGCGCCCGGTCGTCGGGCGCCGCCTCCCAGGCCACGATCGCGCCGGACAGGGCCTGCGCCATGTCGCGCGTCTCGGCGATGAAATCGTTGATCAGCTCGTCCATGGCAGGCGAGCTATGAACGAGGCTGGTAAAGAAGCGGTTTACCGTCGCTTGCGGATCATGCCGGGAGCGAGGCTCCGATGATCAGCATATTGGCCTCGCCGTCGGCGACCTGGATCTGCCCGCCGCCTTCCTGCACCAGGCAATGCGCCAGCCAGGCGGCGGCGGCGCGCGGCGCGACCTCGTCCTCCGACGTCTCCCCGGTCAGCACCTTCTTGAGTTCGGGATCGAGCACGATCCGCGTGCCCTCGGCGCGGACGACGATGTCGAGGCCATGCTCGTTCTTTTCGGCGCCCACGTCGAGGCTGCCGCCGCGGACCAGGGCATCGCCGGCGATGAGCACGATGTTCAGCAGCACCTTCAGCGCCGCCTTGCTCATCGTCGGCTCGTCGACCATCCAGCCGAGCCGGATGCGGCCGTCGGCGCCGAACAGCCCCTCGATCGCCGCCCGCGCCTCGCGCGTGTCGACCACGTCCGCGAAGCCGCCGGCGGCGCCGAAGGCCAGGCGGAAGAATTTCAGCTTGTTCGCCGAGGCCCGCGCGCTTTCCGCGAGCAGGTCGAGGCAGCGGGCGCGCATTTCCGGATCATGCTCGTCGGCCAGCAGCTCGATGCCATTGTTCAGCGCGCCGACCGGCGAGAGCAAATCGTGGCACAGCCGCGAACAGAGCAAACTGGCGAATTCGTGCGATTTCATGCGCTTTGGAGCCCCGTGGCCGTGGGTTTGGCCCCTATTGGACTCTGGGAGTCGGGGATGCAAGGCGCTAGGATGCGGGGATGAGGAAGCGGCGGCTGCACCGAAGTTGGAGCGACATAGCCCTGTCTCTCCGTTCCGCCGCGCGCGATTGTTGGAAGATCGCGCTGTTCCTCGGCGGTTTCGCGGCCCTGATCCTCGGCGCCGCATCGCTCGCCTCCCACAACCGGCGCCAGCCCACGAGTGAAGACGAGGCCGTCGTGATGCGCTTTGGCAGCCGCCCGAGCAAATATGCCGAGCCGGCGATCGTCATCGTCCGGCTCCGGGACGGCTCCTCCCGGCAGCTGCTTGCCGCGCAGGCGAGCCTTCGCCTGTGCCGGCCGGGCAGCCGCATCCGCATCGTCCGGCAGGGAGGCGCGATCAGGGTGGCGGCGCAGGGTTGCGGTTCGCCCGCCTCTTGAAATCTCCGTCCGAATTCCCATCTTCAGGCTCTAGTGTCTGGGGGACATTCCATCATCACCGCCACGATCGCCGGAGACGCCATTGGCTGGCGGCTCGATCGTGCCTTGGCGGCGGCCGTGTCGACCCTGTCGCGCGAGCGATTGAAGGCGTTGATCTCCTCGGGCGGCGTGGCCGGCCCGGCGGGACTGGTCCGCGATCCGGCGATCAAGGCGCTGGCGGGCGATTATCAAATTACCGTTCCCGACCCGACGCCGGCGCATAACGAGGCGCAGGACATCGCGCTGGAGATCGTCCACGAGGACGAGCATCTGCTGGTCGTCGACAAGCCGGCCGGGATGGTCGTCCACCCCGCGGCGGGCAATCTGGACGGGACGCTCGTCAACGCCCTGCTTCACCATTGCGCCGGTCGCCTTTCGGGCATTGGCGGGGTGGCGCGGCCGGGGATCGTCCACCGGATCGACAAAGATACGTCCGGCCTGCTCGTGGTCGCCAAGACCGACGTCGCCCATGAGGGCCTCGCGGCGCAGTTCGCCAAGCACGATATCGACCGCCGCTATCTGGCGATCGCTGCGGGCCTTCCGATCCCGGCCGCGGGCACGATCGACGCCCCGCTCGCCCGTTCGGCGGCGGATCGCAAGAAGATCGCGATCGTGACCGGCGCCCGTGGCAAACGGGCCGTGACCCATTATCGAATCGTCGAGCCCCTGCGGGGCGCGGCGCTGACCGAATGCCGGCTCGAAACCGGGCGGACCCACCAGGTCCGGGTGCACATGGCCTCGATCGGCCATCCCCTGCTCGGCGACCCGGTTTACGGCCGGTCCCGCAATGAGCATCGGGAGCTGTTGAAAAGACTGAATTTTCACCGACAGGCCCTGCACGCCGCCGACCTCGGCTTCGTGCACCCCGTCACCAAACTTAAGTTGGCCTTCAAAAGCGCCTTGCCGTCCGATATTCAGGAACTGTTCGGGGCGCTTCGTGTATAGCAAGCAAGTGCCGGGCAAGGGGTGTGCGAGCCCCCCAGATGGCGCCCAGGGAGTATTTGATTACCATGGCAGGTAGAAATGTCCCGGCAACGATCCCCGCGGCGGGCGGTGAGGCAGGCCTCAACCGCTATCTGTCGGAGATCAAGAAGTTTCCGATCCTCTCGCCGGAAGAGGAATATATGCTGGCCAAGCGCTGGACCGAGCATCAGGACACCGATGCGGCGGCGAAGCTGGTCAACTCGCATCTGCGGCTCGTGGCGAAGATCGCCATGGGCTATCGCGGCTATGGCCTGCCCACGTCGGAGCTGATCTCCGAGGGCAATATCGGCCTCATGCAGGGCGTGAAGAAGTTCGAGCCCGAAAGGGGCTTCCGCCTCGCCACCTATGCGATGTGGTGGATTCGCGCCTCGATCCAGGAATATATCCTGCGCAGCTGGTCGCTCGTGAAGATGGGCACCACCGCGGCGCAGAAGAAGCTCTTCTTCAACCTCCGCCGGATGAAGAACAAGATCGACGCGTTCGAGGATGGCGACCTCAAGCCCGAGGACGTCACCAAGATCGCCACCGATCTCGGCGTTTCCGAAGAGGACGTGATCTCGATGAACCGCCGCATGGCGATGGGCGGGGACACCTCGCTCAACGTGCCGCTGCGCGACGATTCGGAAGGGTCCTGGCAGGATTTCCTGGTCGACGACGAACCGCTCCAGGACGAGCGCGTCGCCGAGGCCGAGGAGACCAGGCTGCGGCACGATCTGCTCGTCGAGGCGCTCGGTGCCCTCAATGAGCGGGAACGCCATATCCTGACCGAGCGGCGCCTGACCGACGAGCCGAAGACGCTCGAGGAATTGAGCCAGGTCTATGACGTCAGCCGCGAGCGCATCCGCCAGATCGAGGTGCGGGCGTTCGAGAAGCTGCAGAAGGCGCTGATGAACCTCGCCGGCGAGCGGCGGCTGCTGACCGCCGCCTAGACCATGTGAAGAGAGCCTGATTCACGCTTGGGCGGAGGCGCGCGGCGCTTTCACCTTCAGGGATCAGGCTCTAGCGCGCCGTCGATCCGCTTTCATTGTTTCCGGCCGGGGCCGGCGTCGCGGGCGCCGGTTCCCCGCGGCGGCGCACGCCCTGCAATTCGCTCGGCGGCTGCGGCCGCGCCGTCTCGGCGGAGCGGCGGCCGAGCGGCTGCTGGGTCGAGCCGCCGCTTTGCCCGGTCAGCGCCCAGCGCTGGCTGCTGCTCAGCTCGGGCTGGCTGCGGGTGCTCTCGTCGATCACCGCGGCGGCGCTTTCGCGCTGCAGCGGCTCGTAGCGGCGCAGGACCGAGCGCTGGAAGCTGTCGACGCTGGCATGGGCGGCCGCGACGTCCGCCGGGCGGCCGCCGTTCATCGCCGCCTCGGCCGCGGCGATCGCGGCCGCCTGCCGATCCGCCTCCGCATTGGCGAGCCGCGTTTCCGCGCCCGTCGGCTGGCCGAAGCCGCCGCGCCACATGATCACGGGTTCGGCCCCCGCATAGCGGTCGGTGAAGGCGTCCGGGCGGCCCTGATTGCCGCGCCAGCGATAGAAAATGTGCAGGCCCACATTGGCGTTCTTGACGAGGCTCGAGGACCAGTAAGGCACGACATAATTGGCGTGATAATTGAGCGCGAGCCCGACCGGCGCATAGACATAACCGTTGAGCGCGGCGGCGGCCACGTCGCGCGAGCGGCCCCAATAGGTCGGCATCGGCTGACGGCGCAGCGAACCGTCGCAGGTAAAGCTGAACTGGCAGCCGGTGCGGCGCTGCGCGCCCTCGAAGACCACGCCGCAGACGGTGTTCGGATAGGCCGGATGGCGGACCCGGTTGAGGATCACCTGGGCCACGGCCCGCTGGCCGTCGAGCGGTTCGGTGGCGGATTCGTAATAGATGGCGGCGGTCAGGCAATCGAGCGAGCGTTCCCGGTCGGCGCGGCTGCTATTGGCGAGCGTGAACGGCACCGCCGCGGGGTTGGCCCCGCCCACGACGGGCACGGAGGCGTTGATCGCCTCGGCGCTCTCCGCCGAGATCTGGCGAACCTGGGTCGCGGTCATCGCTTCGGCCCTGGCCTGCAGCCGGGCGGCGGGCTGGACCGCCGGCGCGGCGCCGCGCGCCTGCGAGACGGCGACGTTCCGCCCGCCCTGCACGAGCGCGAGCGCGGCCGCGAACCAGAGCGCGGCGAGCGCCACGCAGACGAGCGCAAGGCCGAGGCCGCGTATGGAGGCGGACGCCTTGCCTTCGGCTTCATCCGGCCCGGCAGACAGTGCCAGCTCGCTCATTCCCGTCCTTTTCCGTCTAAGTGTATCATATACGCAATACACCTTGGTCGCGCAATTCCGCGCTTTTGTCGCAACATTGGGGCAGCAGCATGACGCATCGCACGATCCGCCGCCTTGGTCGCAGCCGCGTCGCGGCAACGCGGCGAGGCTCCTACCGGCTCCGTCACGACAAGACAAAGCCGTTTCAACCGGGGCGTTCGCCCCGCAACGCTCAGATGGGGCCTGTAATGATTAGATCAAGCTTGCTGACCGGCGCCGCGACCATGGCCGCCACCCTCGCCATCTTCACCGCGACGCTCGCGTCGGGCTCCGAAGCCTATGCGCAAGCGCGCCGCACCGCGACGGCGGCCGCGCCGACGGCCGGCGGCACAGCCCAATATTGGATGTCGGCAGAGACCACCTCCGGCCTCGCCGCCCAGGCCGGCGCCGGCGGGCAGCCGGGCCGGCCCTCTCTGGTGGGCGCCTTCACCGGCACCGGCGCCGGACGCGGCGGCCCTGGCTATGTCCGCAATCTCCGCCTCGAACTGGGCAGCAACCGGCGGGCCGCCGGCACGCCGCAGGCAGACCATTTCATCCCGGCCGGGCTCAATGCCGGCCCGTCTTTGCCCCTGCTCTCGCCGGAGCCGAGCCGGAACGAGACCCGCAATCTCTACAATCCGGGCAATGGCGACGACGGCGGCAGCGCCCGCATGCTGATCTATTTCGGCTGCGGCGAGCGCGCGCGGCCCGGCCAGCCGATCGAGATCGACCTGCGCGCCCTCGCCCGCGGCCAGGTGCCTCCGGGCATGGCGCAGCTCGCCATCCAGGCCATGAACGGCCCGAGCCAGGCAAACAGTGCCACGGTCGGCACCTGGCCGAACGAGCGGTCGCGCACCACCATCCCGGCCAGCGGCTCGCTGGTCGGCGCCCACCGGATCGCGGGCAATTACAGCCCGGAGATCAATTTCAGCCTCGCTCCGAACCAGGACTTCCTCGCGCCGATCCGCATCACGCAGAACACGCGCGCGCCCTCGGGCGCGGTGCCGGTGGCCTGGCAGGCCGTGCCGAACGCGACCGGCTATTTCCTGATGGCGGTCGGCTCGCGCGGCGACAACACGATCGTGATGTGGTCGTCGAGCGAGATCCAGACCAACCAGATGGGCGGCCTGGACTATCTGTCGCCGGCCGAGGTCGCGCGGCTGATCCAGCAGCGCGTCGTGCTCAACCCGAGCGTGACGCAGTGCACCGTGCCGGCCGAGTTCAACCAGGGCCTGCAGGGCGCGTCGCTGATGATGACCGCTTTCGGCCCCGAAGCGAACTTCGCGGCGCCGCGCCCCGCCAGCGCCACCCGCGCCTGGCGTCCGGAGTGGACCGTGAAGCTGCGGACGCGCTCGCAATATAGCGGCCTGCTCGGCCAGGACCTGGAAGCGATGATGCGCGGCGAGGACAGCGCGGACAACGGGTCGAACCGGACCTCCCGCGAGCAGCCGCGCCGTCGCCGCGGCGGCCTGGGCGGCGTCATCGGCGGTATCCTCGGGCAGTAGCGTAATCCCGACGCCGGGCAGTAGCGTATCTCCGGCGAAGCGTTGTAGGAGGGGGGATGGCCGAGCTCATCCCCCCTCCTTCGTCCGCCCTCGACAACACCCATTGCACCGCCGCGCAATATGATGCGCTCTATGCGCGCTCGCTCGCCGATCCGGACGGCTTCTGGCGCGAACAGGCCAGGCGACTGGACTGGGTGAAAACGCCGCGGACGGTCGCCGACTGGTCCTACGACCCACTCGATATCAAATGGTTCGAGGACGGCGTTCTTAACCTCTGCCACAATGCCGTGGACCGGCATCTGCCCGAACGCTCGAGCCAGACCGCGATCCTCTGGGAGGGCGACGAGCCCGGCGTCACCCGCGTGATCAGCTATGGCGAACTCCACGCCGAGGTCGTGCGCATGGCGAATTGCCTGAAGGCCCTGGGTGCCGGCAGAGGCGACCGCATCACCCTCTACATGCCGATGATCCCCGAGGCTGCGGTGGCGATGCTCGCCTGCGCGCGGATCGGAGCGGTGCACAGCGTCGTCTTCGGCGGTTTCTCGCCCGAGGCGCTGCACGGCCGGCTCGACGACGCGGCCAGCCGCCTCGTCGTCACCGCCGACGGCGGCAAGCGCGGCGGCAAGCTGATTCCCCTGAAGGCCAATGTCGACGAGGCGATCGCGCTCGGCGCGGCGGTCGATGCCGTGCTCGTGGTCCGCCATCTCGGCAATGCGATCGGCTTCGAGGCCGGCCGCGATCATTGGTATGACGAACTCGGCGCGACCATGCCGGACGACTGCCCCTGCGAGCCGATGGGCGCGGAGGACCCGCTCTTCATCCTCTACACCTCGGGCTCGACCGGGAAGCCGAAGGGCGTGCTGCACACGACCGGCGGCTATTGCGTCTGGGTGGCGACGACCTTCCACTATGTCTTCGACTATCGAGAGGGCGAGATCTTCTGGTGCTCGGCGGACGTGGGCTGGGTGACCGGTCACTCCTACGTCGTCTACGGGCCGCTGCTGAACGGCGGCACCACCCTGCTCTTCGAAGGCGTGCCCAATCATCCCGATTTCTCCCGCTTCTGGCAGGTGGTCGAGAGCCACAAGGTCAACATCTTCTACACCGCCCCGACCGCGATCCGCGCCCTCATGCGCGAGGGCGAGGCGCCGGTGAAGAAGCACGACCGCTCCTCGATCCGGTTGCTCGGCAGCGTCGGCGAGCCGATCAATCCGGAAGCCTGGCTCTGGTATTGGCGCGTGGTCGGCGACGAACGCTGCCCGGTGGTCGACACCTGGTGGCAGACCGAGACGGGCGGGATCATGATCACCACCCTGCCCGGCGCCCATCCGATGAAGCCCGGCTCGGCGGGCCGCCCCTTCTTCGGCATCGTGCCGGAACTGGTCGACGCGGACGGCAAGGTGCTGGAGGGCGCGACGTCGGGCAATCTTTGCATCGCCCGCGCCTGGCCCGGCCAGATGCGCACCGTCTATGGCGACCACGAACGCTTCCAGCAGACCTATTTCAGCGCCTATCGCGGCAAATATTTCACCGGCGACGGCTGCCGGCGCGACGAGGACGGCTATTACTGGATCACCGGCCGGGTCGACGACGTGCTCAATGTCTCGGGCCACCGGCTCGGCACCGCGGAGGTGGAGAGCGCCCTCGTCTCCCACCCATTGGTCGCCGAGGCGGCGGTGGTCGGCTACCCACACGACATTAAGGGCCAGGGCATTTATTGCTACGTCACCCTGATCGCGGGCGAAGAAGGTTCGGACGCGCTCGCGGCGGAGTTGCGTGCCCTTGTCCGAAAGGAGATCGGCCCGATCGCGACGCCGGATCTCATCCACTTCACGCCCGGCCTGCCCAAGACCCGCTCCGGCAAGATCATGCGCCGCATCCTCAGGAAGATCGCGGAGAACGAGTTTGGCGCGCTCGGCGACATCTCGACGCTCGCCGAGCCGGCCCTGGTCGACGACCTGATCGCGGGACGGAAGAACCTCTAGGCGGTCAGCGGCGCGCGCCAAACTGGCCGACAAGTCGGGTCAGCGCCCGCAGCCGTTCGGGCCGGCGCGTGTCGCAATAGTCACGCATCGCTTCGGCGAGCCCGACCAGCCTGGCCAGCCTGGTTCCGCGCCGCGGCGACCAGGTCTCGCCGCGCAACGCAAGGCCCGCGGCCTCCATCGAGAATTCGTAGGAGGTGCCGTCCGCGCCGCCGTCGAGACGCTCGCCGGGGCGAACCTCGTCGAGCATCCCCCGCCAGACGGCCCGCAAGCGGGACACGATGGCGGCTTCGAGGGGCACCGCGCAGCGCGTCAGCGGCACGTCGCGAGGATCTTCGGGCAGCCCCGCCTCGAGACGCCTGATCTCGTCCTGGGTGCCGTCGCGCAGCTCCGCATCGGGATCGCCCAGTTCGCCTTCGAGGGTCATCACGCCCCCGCGCCCCGATCTGAGCCTGGCGAGAGACTGATAGGTCCAGAGCTGCAGGGAGGGTCGCAGCGCGAAGATCTCATACCCGTCGCCCCGACGCCTGATCCCGACCACCTGCTCCACCTGAAAGGACGGCAACAGGACGGCGCGGAGCGCGACGTCCGGCTCGAACGCTTCGGCGAAGGCACGGCTTATGTCGGCGCGATAGGCGGCCAGGAGGGGATCATCCGGCTGCCGGACGGGCATGAGCCGGTCCTGCGCCATCGCCTCGCCGGTTAGGCAAGCGGTCAGCACGGCGATCAGGAGGCGAAACCTCATGGCCCTTCATAGCAGGAAGACCAGCCTGCCGCAGCCATTCCGTCGACGGGAAACCGCTAGGCGGTCTGCTGCTGCGGCGCCGGCTGCTGCGGCCCTTCGCCGGCCTCCTCGATCTCGACCATCAGCCGGTCGTAGGATTCGGCGTCCGGCGAGGCCTGGAATTCCTTCGTATGCTTCCAGAGCTGCAGGTTCATCATCATGAACAAGTCGGCGACCAGTACGGTCGTGAACAGCGAGCGGACGATATATTCGATCGGGAACTGGATCAGGTTCGGATCCCAAGGCCGGATCGCCGAGGTCTGCTCGTTCGTGCCGATCAGCGACTTGCCGAACAGCTCGGCGGTGAAGGCATAGGTAACGATCAGCGCCAGCCCGATCCCCATGATCACGAGCACGGTCGTCTGCACCGAGCCGATCTTCGCGACCTCCTCGTCGGTCCGGAGCGGCCGCGTGAAGGTCCGCCCGTTGAACATGTAGAGCATCGGCGCGCCGACCAGGGCGACCACGCCGAGAATGAGCAGCGCGTTGCCCGCGACCTGGTTGATCGTGGTGAAGATCACCAGGAACAGGAAGATGTAGAGCGGGGTCGCCGCGACCAGGAACAGACCGGGCAGGATCGCCTCGGGAATCAGCGCCTTGATGCGCAGGCAGGCACGCAGCACGCCGGGGATGAGCGAAAGCACGGCCGGCATCAGGGTCACGTAGACGAGCATCGCCCCGCCGAGGCTGAGCACGGCGCTGACCTGTCCCGCCTGCATCGGATTGACCTGGGAATAATCGGCGCGCCAGGTGAACGGGATCAAAGCGAGGAGCAGCGGCGTGAGGAACGCCACCATCCAGCCGCGCAGCAATACCGTCCGCGACCGCCGGTGCTGGTCCCAGCATTTCGCCGCCAGCCAGGCCGTCAGCGCGATCACGTAGAGCGGCAGCAATTCTGCAAGGCCGACCAGGATGCCGATGCCCGACAGGCCGTCGAAGCCGTTGGAAAGCCCGCCGACCGTTTTCAGCACCGCCGCGACGAGCGTCGGGATCACGACGACGAACAGCACGCTGCGCCGCCAGACGAGATAGCGCCGGGCATCGACCTCGTCGACGCCGTTGGCGAGCAAGGTCGCTTCCTCGTCCGGCTCGACGGGCAGGGTCTGCAGGTTCCAGTTGAAGGCGCGCTTGATGTGCAGGCCGGCCTTGCCCGGCGCCTGGGGCGCGGCGTGCGCGACGGGCGTATAGGCCAAAGTCGGCTGGGAAACCGGCTGCGGCTCGGCCGGCGCCGGCGAGGGCGCCGCGGAGGTCGGCGGCGTGCCCATTACGGGGGCCGGAGCAGGTACGGGCGCCGGCGTCGGTGCGGGGGCCGGCACGGCCGTGACGCCGAAGGCCGGCAGCTGGCCGGCGTTCAGCCGCACGCTCGCCCCGTTATACCAGACGCCGTCGTCCGGCAGGATGCGCCGCTCGGCGATATAGGCGCCGAGCTGGGCCAGCGTGTACGGCCCGAATTGCTGCGCCCCGTCCCGGGTCATCCACCACGCCGCCTGGCCAGGGGGCGGCAACGCCGTCCCGCAAGTGGCGCAGGAAACGGAGGAGGCGTCCTCCTCGGCGGCGGTGCCGGCGCGGCAGGCCAGACACGGGACATTTACGGTAGCCATAAGGGTTTGTCGGCGACCGGTCCGGCGACGTCAAGCCGGTCGGACGCAAGTTCGCGCCGCTTTTTCCATTTCGTCGCGGCCCCTTTCCTGCCGCGACCGGCTCGGATAGAGCCGCGCCATGGCTTCCTCCTCCCTCGGACGCTCACGTTGAGGATCGTCGCTGCCGATATCGGCGGCACGCATGCGCGGTTCGCGCTGGCCGAGTTGCGCGAGGGCGAGCGGCCGGTCGTCGGCGAGATGCGCAAATACCGGACCCGCGACTATCCCGGCCTCGCCGAGGCCTGGGCGCGGTTCGAGAAGGACAATGGCGAGCCCCTGCCCCGCGCCGCCGCGCTGGCCGTCGCCGCGCCGATCGAGGGCGAGACGCTCACCTTCATGAATTCGGACTGGCGGATCGGACGCCACGGCCTGAAGGACGAGCTGGGCCTCGACAAAATCAGTCTGCTCAACGATTTCGGCGCGGTCGCTCATACTGTGTCCGTAATGCCGGGCGACGAGCTGGTCGCGATTACCGGCCCCGGCGACCTGCCCTCCCACGGCATCACGACGGTGGTCGGCCCCGGCACCGGGCTCGGCGTCTCGATCCTCGACCGCCGGCCGAAAGCGGGTGGCGGGGGCGTCAACATCATCGAGACCGAAGCCTCTCATATCGGTTTCTCCCCGCTCGATCCGGAGGAGGAGGAACTGGCCGACTTCCTCACCGCGCGCTACGGCCGCGCCTCGGTGGAGCGGATCGTCTCCGGCCCCGGGCTGATCGACATCTACGCCTTCCTGGGCGGCGGCGACGCGCCGGACCCGAACAAGGCCGGCATCCTCTGGGACGCCGCGATCTCGGGGGCGGACCCGCTCGCCGAGCGCGCGCTCTCCATCCTGGTCCGCTGCTTCGGCGCGGCGGCGGGCGACATGGCGCTCGCCCACGGCGCGATGGGGGTCGCGATCACCGGCGGCCTCGCCAACCGGATCGTGCCCCTGCTGAAGAGCCCCGCCTTCGAGACCCGTTTCACCGCCAAGGGCCGCTATCGCGAGCGCCTGCAGCGCACGCCGGTCCGGCTGCTCACCTATCAGGAGCCGGGGCTACTCGGCGCGGCGATCGGGTTCCAGCGCGAGCTTCGCGCCTGAGCCCTCAGCGCGGCGCCATCCGGATCGCGCCGTCCAGCCGCACATATTCGCCGTTGAGATAGACATTCTCCGCCATGAACACGGCGAGCCGCGCATATTCGGCGGCGGTGCCGAGCCGCTTCGGAAAGGGCACCTGCGCCGCCAGCGCGTCGCGGACATTCTGCGGCATCATCGCCATCATCGGCGTCTCGAAGATGCCGGGAAGGATGGTGTTGACGCGGATGCCCTCGCCCATCAGGTCGCGGGCGATGGGGAGCGCCATGCCCAGCACGCCGGCCTTGGACGCGGAATAGGCGGCCTGGCCGATCTGCCCGTCCTGAGCCGCCACCGAGGCGGTGTTGACGATCAGGCCTTTTTCGCCGTCCTCGAGCGGCTCGAGGTCGGCCATCCCGGCGGCCGAGGCGGCGAGCACGCGGAATGTTCCGATCAGGTTGATCTGGATGGCGAGCTCGAACTGGTGGATCGGATAGCGCTTGACCGCCTTGGTCTCCTTGTCGCGGCCGACCGTCTTCACCGCGTTGGCGACGCCCGCGCAATTGACGCAGATCCGCTCCTGCCCGTTGGCCTCGCGGGCCCTGGCGAAGCCGGCGTCGACCGACTCGTCGGAGGTCACGTCGACATGGCAGAAGATGCCGCCGATCTCGGCCGCGACCTTCTCGCCCTTCTCGGCGTCGCGGTCGAACAGGGCGACCTTCACGCCGCGTTCCGCGAGCGCCCGCGCCGTCGCCTCGCCGAGGCCGGAAGCGCCGCCGGTCACCACCGCGGCGATATTGCTGTCGAGTTTCATGTTTCGGGCTCCCTCAGATCCGTTGCGCGGCTCCTAGAGCGAAGCGAGCCGCCTCGTCTAGGCCGGGGCGCGGAAACAGGTTATGCTCACCGTTTCTGAAGGAGGCGCCGTGACCGACTTCGACCTCGTGATGATCAAGCCGTCCCATTATGACGAGGACGGCTATCCCATCACCTGGTGGCGCACCTTCCTGCCCTCCAACTCGCTGGCCGCGCTGAACGGCATCGCGCGCGACTGCCAGGAGCGGCAGGTCCTGGGCCCCGACGTCTCGATCAACCTGTTCACCCATGACGAGACCAACAATCATGTTGTGCCGGAGAAGATCATCCGGCAGGTCCGCAAGCGCGGTTCGAGGGCGCTGATCGCCTTCATCGGCGTCCAGTCGAACCAGTTCGGACGGGTGATGGACATGGCCCGGCCGATGCGCGCGGCCGGGCTGCCCGTGGCGATCGGCGGCTTCCACGTCTCGGGCTGCCTGTCGATGCTGCCGGACATTCCGCCGGAGATCCGCGAGGCGATGGACCTCGGCATCGCCATCTTCGCGGGCGAGTGCGAGGAAGGCCGACTCGACGAGGTGCTGGTCGACGCCTTCAACGATGCGCTGAAGCCGACCTACAATTATCTGAAGGACCTGCCGAGCATCGCCGGCGCGCCCATGCCCCTGCTGCCCAGGGAGGCGATCCAGCGCAATTGGGGGCAATGGTCCAGCTTCGACCTGGGGCGCGGCTGCCCCTTCCAGTGCAGCTTCTGCACGATCATCAACGTGCAGGGCCGCAAGAGCCGCTTCCGCACCGCCGACGATCTGGAGGCGATCCTGCGCGAAAATCTGGCGCAGGGGATCAAGGCCTTCTTCATCACCGACGACAATCTCGCCCGGAACAAGGATTGGGAGAGCTTCTTCGACCGGCTCATCCACCTGCGGGAGGCCGAGGGGCTGAAGGCCAATCTCCAGATCCAGGTCGATACGCTCTGCCACCGCATGCCGAACTTCATCGAGAAGGCGTCGCGCGCGGGCGTGAACCGCGTGTTCATCGGCCTCGAGAATATCAACCCGGACAATCTGATCGCCGCCAACAAGCGCCAGAACCACATCACCGAATATCGGCTGATGCTGCAGGAATGGCACAAATATGGCGTCTTCACCTTCGCCGGCTACATTCTCGGCTTCCCGGCGGACACGCGCGAATCGATCCTGCGCGATGTCGAGATCATCAAGCGGGAGCTGCCGCTCGACGTGCTGGAATTCTTCTTCCTCACCCCCCTGCCCGGCTCCCAGGATCACAAGGATCTGTACCTCGCCGGGACCTGGATGGATCCCGACCTCAACAAGTATAACCTCAACACAAGGGTCACCCATCACGGCACCATGACCGACGAGGATTGGGAGGCCGCCTATCGCGAGGCCTGGGGCAGCTATTTCACCTGGGAGCATATGGCGACGGTGGTCCGCCGCCATGCCGTCTTGCCCAAGGGCCGGCCCAAGAAGGCCGCGCAATATATGAACGAGTTCAAAATGATGTTCGAGATCGAGCGGCTTCATCCGCTGGAGGGCGGAATCGTCCGCCGCAAGCGCCGCAAATCCCGCCGGCCGGGGATGCGGCGCGTCCCGGCCCTGCTCTTCTACCCCGCCTTCGCCGCGGAATGCGCCGGCAAGGCCTGGCGCTACTGGCGCTACCTGAGGACCGAGAAGAAGATCGTGAAAGATATTGCCTCCGATCCCGCGCGCTGGAACTATACGGACGTCGCCCTGACCGAGGCCGACGAGGGGGAATTGGAGACGATGGGCCTGTTCAGGGAAACGCGCGGCGGCCTCGCCGCGGTCGAGAAGAAGCACCGCCAGGACGCTCTGCTGGAGAGCGTGCGCGCCGGCCATGCGGGCGCCGCCGCCTGATGCTGGGGGAAGGACGGGGCAGCCGGGTCCAGATCATCGTCGCCATCGCTCTGGTCGCCTTGGTCGCGGCCGGGGCGATCGCCTTCTTCATGACGCGCGGCGGCGCGCCGCAAAGCCCCACCGACGTCGAGGCGCTGTTCGAGCGCAGCGCCGCCGACCGTGACGCGGCGCGCGCGCTCAAGGCCAATTTCCCGGACGAGTATCGGCAATTGCTCCAGCGCGTCGCCGACGCCAGCCGCGAGCGGGGCCGCGAGGCGGCGGTGCGCGAAACGTCGCAGTTTATGGAGCGCTTCATCCGCTCCAAGGCCAATGCGATCATTGCCGCCCCCGACCGCGACCTGCAGCGGATCGGCGGCGGCCAGGTGGCCCTGATCCAGGCGCTGCGCGACGAGAATGTGAACCTGTGCGCGCAATATGCGGTGCGCGGCCTCACTCCCGGCACACGGCTGTCGCCCGCCACGCTCGCCTTGCTGTCCCGCCTCTCCGTCGTCGTCATCGAGGCGGCGCGCGCCGGCGAGCAGCCGGGTCGCCGCCCGCGTCCGACGCTGAGCGACGACGACGGTCGCGCGTGGATTTCCGCGATGCGCGACATCGATCCCGCCGTCGCCCGGCAGATGGAAAGCAATACGGCGATCAGCCAGCCGCCCGCGGGCCAGTGCCGCGCCGGTGTCGTCCTCTACGAGGCGGTGACCCGCCTGCCCGCGGCGACCGCCGCCAACGTGACGGCCTTCCTCGTCCGCGAATCGATGAACGCGCCGCCGCCCATGCCCGTGGTCGCGCGTTAAGCGGCGCCCACGACAATGCCCGTCTGGAACGCGCGCCCCGGGCGCGCTATGGCGCGTGTCAGCGAGGCGAATATCCCATGTCAGGCAATCCTTTTACCAAACATCCCCATGAGGTCGGCGAGTCCTACGGCCAGCATTTCGGCCAGGCCGCCTGGTTCGGCGTGCGCATGATCGGCGGCGGCATCGCCTGCCTGATCCATGCCGTCTTCCCCTTCTTCTGCGTCACCACCGGCAGCCGGATGATGAACAAGCTGCACGGGCGCCTGCACGGCCGCGCCGACAAGGCGAATTGGGAGCGGCACCCGATCATCTGAGGAGCTTCGTCGGCAACGGCGCCGACCGCGAAGCGTCAGAAGCGCATGAACAGCCCGACGGCGGCGATGCCGCGATCGCGGCGCGACACGTCGGCGGCGCGGCCGATCGGCTCGGTATGGGTGCGCGGACGCGCCGGCTCGGTCACGCCGAAACGGCCGACGCCGACATGGAGCCGGTCGACGACGGGCATGCCGAAGCGTCCGTCCCGCATCGGCCCCGGCGGCTCCCGCCAGATGCGCGCGCGCGGTTCGCCCGCGGGCTGGGGTTCGGGCTTTTGCGGCGGTGCGGCCTGTGCGGCGGCGCCGAGGCCGAGGATGATCAGCATTGGGATGGACCGGAAAGCGCGCATCGCCTGAACCCTTGTGCGTCTCGCCTTATCGTTTCGCGGGCAAAGCGCGGACGAGCGGCCGCGAGTTCCGATTGTTCGCCTGCCCTCCAGCCTCTAGTCAGACGAATGGAGGTACCGATGAGACGAATCCTGCTGCTCGCCGCGCTGATCGCGATCCCCGTCACTGCCATGGCCCAGCAGGACCCGCCGGCGGCCGCGGAGCGCGATGCGCTGACGCCCGAGCAGATGGTCGATCTGCGTCAGTCGAAGATGGGCCGGGGCGGCTCGACGCTGTCCCGCCTGAAGCAGGCCGCGGATGCGGGCACCGATCTCTCCACGCTCGGCGAACAGACGAGATGGCTGGCCGATTGGGCCGAGGAGCTGCCCCGCCTGTTCGCGCCCGGCACGGACGTGGCCGGCACCGATGCACGCCCCGAAGTCTGGTCCGACAGCGCCGGCTTCGCGGCGCAGGCGGAGCGGTTCAGGACGGCCACGCGCGACCTGGCCGCCGCGGCCGCGGCGAACGACCGGCCCGCCTTCCTCGCCGCCTGGACCGCCACGCGCGCGACCTGCGGCAGCTGCCACGAGGGCTACAAGAACTGACCGTCGGCCCGGCGAAGGCCGGGTGACGTCAGAGCCTCAGCTTGCGCCGGTCGGCGAGCACCGCCCTGGCCGCATTGTGGCCGGGGGCGCCGGTGACGCCGCCGCCCGGATGCGCGCCCGCGCCGCACAGATAGAGGCCCTTCAGCGGCATGCGGTAATCGGCATTGCCGAGCATCGGCCGGTTCGAGAAGAGCTGATCAAGCCCCATCTTGCCGTGGAAGATATCGCCGCCGAGCAGGCCGAAGCGACGCTCCAGGTCGAGCGGCGACAGGGCGATCCGCCCCACGACCAGATCCTTGAAGCCCGGGGCGTAGCGATCGACATGCGCGATAATATGGTCCGCGACCTCGTCCCGCCGCGCGTCCCACCCGCCCTCGATCTCATAAGGGAAATGCTGGCAGAACAGGCTGGCGACATGTCGGCCTTCCGGCGCGAGGCTGTCGTCCAGGGTCGAGGGGATCAGCATCTCGACCACCGGCTCCTTCGAATAGCCTTCGGTCCGCGCGGTCAGATAGGCGCGGTCCATATAGCCCAGCGACGGCGCGACGATGATGCCGGCGGTCATCTGGTCGCCGGGCTCGGGCAGCGAGGTGAAGCGCGGCAGGCCCGACAGCGCGACGTTCATCCGGAAGGTGGCGGATTCGCTGGCCCAATGGCCCATGCGCCGGCTCGTCTCCGGCGCGACCGCGCCCTCGGGCAGCAGCGCCGTGAACAGGCGCTTGGGGTGGACGCCCGAGACCACCGCCTTGGCGCGGTAGGACTTGCCGCCCGCGACGAGGCCGACGGCGCGATCCTGCTCGACGATGACCTCGTCGACCGGCGTGTCGAGGATGATCTCGACCCCTTCCTCCCGCGCCACCCTGGCCATCGCCTGGGTGATCGCGCCCATGCCGCCGATCGCATGGCCCCAGGCGCCGTCGACGCCGGCGGCCTCGCCGAAAACATGGTGGAGGAGGACGTAGGCGCTGCCCGGTCCGTAGGGGCTGCCATAATGGCCGACGACCGCGTCGAAGCCGAACAGGGCCTGGACGAGGTCGTGGCTGAAATAGCGGTTCAATATGTCCGCGGCCGACTTGGTGAAGAAATCGACCAGATGGCGCTGCTGCTCCAGCCCGAGACGGCCGACGCCCCCGCCCAGCTTCAGCACGGCCAGCAGGTCGCCGAGCCCGCCGCCGGCATTGGGTGGCGCGCGCAGCAACCATTGGCGAAGCACGCCGACCACGCTGTTGAGCGCCTCGGAATAGGCATCATAATGCTCGGCGTCCGCCGGGCTGTGCCGGGCGATTTCCCGCTTCGTGAGGCCGCCCCGGCCGGACAGCAGATAGTCCGCGCCAAGTGTCGGCAGGAAATTGTCGATCTTGCGGAGCACGACCTTCAGGCCATGCTCGTAGAGCCGCATGTCGCGGATGATCTGCGGGTTGAGCAGGCTGACCGTGTAGCTCGCCGTCGAGTTGCGGAAGCCGGGATGGAATTCCTCCGTCACCGCCGCACCGCCGACGACGGATCGCGATTCCAGCATCGTTACCTTGTAGCCGCGCTGGGCGAGGTAGAAGGCGCAGGTCAGGGCGTTGTGTCCCGCCCCGATCATCAGGATGTCGCTGGTCCGTGTCTCGGTCATTACGGGCCTATCGCCGGTCAGGTGCTTGACTTCAAGGCCATGCGGTTCTTGGCTGGGCCATGGCCGCGCCGCCCACGGATATTTACGACCCGGCCTTCGTGAAGGGCGTGTTCGACCGCTGCTCCGGCAAATATATCGGCTTTTCCTGGTTCTGCTCGTTCGGCTTCACCGAGCGCTGGCGCCGGCAGTGCGTGGCAGCGATGCCCGCGCCGCCGGGCGCAGCGCCGAAGGGCTATGATCTCATGGCCGGCACGGGCGAGGTCTGGCCGCATCTGCTGAAACGCTGGCCGGACATCGCCGAGATCGTCGCGGTCGACATCTCCAGCGGCATGCACCGGCTGGCGATGGAGCGGCTGCACCGCCATCGGGCGCAGAAGATCGCCTTCATCGAGGATGACGTGCTGGCCAGCGACCTGCCGGACGAGAGCGCGGACTTCGTCATTGCCACCTTCGGGCTGAAGACGTTCAACCCGGCGCAGCACGAGAAGCTCGCCGCCTTGATCGCCCGGGTGCTGAGGCCGGGCGGCAGTTTCTCGCTGATCGAGGCCTCGGACCCGAAAGGCTGGTGGCTGCGGCCACTCTATCTTCTCCATCTCAAGCTGGTGCTGCCGCTGGTCGAGCGGCTGTTCCTGCGCGGCGCGCAGGATTTCGCGATGATCGGCACCTATTCCACCAATTTCGGCGACGCCTCCGCCTTCGCGGCGATGCTGCGCGCTCACGGGCTGGACACCGACTATCACCGTTTCTTCTTCGGTTGCGCGACCGGTGTCGCAGGCCGTAAGCCCGCCGCCTGATGATCGCCCTGCTCCTCCTCGCCCTTGCCCTTTCCATGGACGCCTTCGCGGCCGCCTTGTCGCAGGGCGCGGCCGGCGCGGGCAGAGGCGCGGCGCTCAGGATCGGCGCGGCCTTCGGCTTCGCGCAAGGGGCGATGCCGCTGCTGGGCTGGGGGCTCGGCCTCGCCTTCGCGCAGGTGCTGCAGGCGGTCGACCACTGGATCGCGCTGATCGTCCTGTCCGCGCTGGGGCTGAAGATGCTGCGCGAGGCATTCGCCGGCGACGCAGGCGGCGCGCCGAGGCAGCTCGCCGGCTGGGCCCTGTTCACCTGTGCGATCGCGACCAGCATCGACGCCGCCGCCGCCGGCCTGACCCTGCCGACGATCGGCCTTCCCATCCTGCTCTCGGTCGCGACGATCGGCGCGACCACAGCTGTCCTCTCCTATGGCGGTGTCCTTGCCGGCCGGGCGGCGGGGCAATGGCTCGGCCGCTATGCGGAGGTGGCCGGCGGCCTGATCCTGATCGGCATCGGCGTGAAGATCTTCGTCGAGCACCAGTTCCTCGGCGGATGACGGGCGGCCGTCCGCTGCTGGCTTTCCTGCTGCTCGCGGCCGGCGCCGCCGAGGCCCGTCCCCCGATCATCGACATGCACATCCATGCCCGCCGCGCGGCGTTCGATGGCACCAATGCGCCGGCGCTCTGCGCCCCGCCGACGACCATGCCCCGCTGGGACAATAGCCGCCCCATCGCGGAGGGGCTCAGCCCGGATCCGCCCTGCCCCGCGCTGCTTCAGCCCGAGCGCAATGCCGACGGGGTGATGCGCGGCACGCTCGCCGTCATGGCGCGGCGCAATGTCATCGCCATGGTCAGCGGCGAGCCGGAGGATGTCGCGCGCTGGCGGGCCGCGGCGCCGGAGCGGGTCATCGCCGGGCTCGACCTCAGGACCCGGCCCGGCGGGCGCCTGCCCGCGCGAACGCCCGATGAGCTGCGCCGCCTCCACGCCGCCGGCGCCTTCACCATCCTCGGCGAGGTGATGGCGCAATATGAGGGGATCGCCCCCGCCGATTCCGCGCTCGAGCCCTATTGGGCGCTGGCGGAAGAACGCGGCATTCCGGTCGGCATCCATCTCGGCCCCGGCACCGCTGGGACGGCCTATGCCGGCGGGCCCCACTACCGGGCGGCGGCAAGCAGCGCGCTCGGCATGGAAGAGGTGCTGATCCGCCACCGGCGCCTGCGCGTCTATCTCATGCATGCGGGCTATCCGCTCGGCGACGACCTGCTGGCGCTGCTCTACGCGCACCCGCAGGTCTATGTGGACATCGCCGCGATCGTCGCCACCGAGCCGCGCCCGGCGTTCCACGCCTATCTAAGGCGGATCGTCGAGGCCGGCTTCGGCGACCGGATCATGTTCGGCACCGACCAGGGCATCTGGCCCGGCCTGATCGAGGTCGCGATCCGGTCGATCGAGGAGGCCCCCTTCCTCAGCGCGGCGCAGAAGCGCGACATCTTCTACAACAATGCCGCCCGCTTCCTGCGCCTGACCCCCGCCGAGATCGCCCGCCACCACGCCATGTGAGGCGGGCCGTCAATCCGCCAGCGGCACCGCCAAAGTCGCCTTCACGCGGCTCTTCACGAAGGTGGTCTCGAAGCGGCGCACGCCGGGCTGCTCCAGCAGCCGCGCGGCGAGGCCGTTATAGGCGTCCATGTCGGGCGCCACGACCAGGACCAGGATGTCGAACGGCCCGGCGAGATTGAGGACCAGCTGCACATTGGGGCTCGCGGCGAGGCGGCGACGGACCACGTCCACCTCGTGCGGGGCGTGGCGTTCCAGCTGGATGTTGACCACCGCCTGCAGCGGATGGCCCGCCGCTTCCTCGGAGATCAGGGCGACATCGGCCACCACCGCGCCCGTGGCGCGCAGCCGCCTGAGCCGCCGGGCGATGGCGGAGGGGGAACGCCCGACCTGCTCGGCCAGCATGTCCGCGGTCTGCAGATTGTCGCGCTGCAGGCAGGCGAGCAATTGGCGGTCCAGCCTGTCCAGCTTGCCGTTCATCGCGCCTCACCCCGCATATTTGCCAGAATCTGGCAAGTTCACGGCCGTCTTTGCCCGAAATCGCCGCACGTCCCAAGCGATAAGCAGATGGGGACTGTAAGCGTGGGAGTTTCCTGAATGCGGCATCTGTCCGTTCTGGCCGTCTCGGCCTTCATCCTTGTTTCCGTGTCGCCCGGGGCGGCGCAGCAGCGCGTGCGCGTTGCGGCTCCGGCCGGCGGCGCGCCCGGCGCCGAAGCGCCGCTGCCGCCACTCGACAGCCGCGCGGTCGTCGCCGACGTCCGCCGCATCATCGCCGAGCGTTACGTCCTGCCGGAACGGCGCCCGGCGCTCGACGCCATCCTGGCGCGCGGCCTCGCCTCCGGCCGCTATAACGTGACCGACGCTGGCGAGCTCGCCGAACGGATCAATGCCGACCTAGAAACGGCGGGCCGAGACCGGCACCTCAATTTCAATCTCAACCCGCGCCAGGCTGCGATGCTGGCCGCGGGCCGCGCGGCGCAGCCGGACAACAGCGCCTATGAACGGCAGGTCCGCGCCACCAATCACGGCATCACCTCGCTGCGCGTCCTGCCCGGCAACGTCCGCTACATGGAATATGACGGCTTCCAGTGGATCGGCCCGGAAAGCGCCGCCGCGCTCGAAAATGCGATGCGCTTCCTCGCCGGCGGCGACGCGGTGATCATCGATCTCAGGCGAAACGGCGGCGGCAGCCCGGAGGCGGTCCAGTATATCATCAGCCATTTCCTCCCGGCGAACCGGCCGCTCATGTCCTTCTACATGAACGGCAATCCCACGCCGGACCGGACCGAGACGCTGGCCGAGGTGCCGGCCGGCCGGATGATCGGCAAGCCGCTCTACGTGCTGACCAGCGGCGGCAGCGCCTCGGCCGCCGAGGAGTTTATCGGCCATGTCGGCGGCTACCGGGTCGGCGAGCTGGTCGGCGAAAACAGCGCCGGCGCCGGCTTCCGCAACGATCTGGTGCCGGTCCAGGGCCGCTTCGTGCTGTCCGTCTCGGTCGGGCGCGCCGTGCTCGCCGCGACGGGGCGGGACTGGGAAGCGGTGGGCCTCGCGCCGACCGTGCCCACGCCCATCGCGGGCGCGCTCGAGACCGCGCAGGCGCTTGCGCTGCGCCGCCTCGCCGGCAATGCCGCGGGCCCCGACCGGGCGCGTCTCGAGGCCATGGCCGAGGGCATCGCCGCGCGCGCCGAGACCCGCAGCCCGGCCTTGCCGTTGGCCGCTTATGCCGGGACCTATGGCGAGCGCGAGGTCCGGGTCGGCGGCGGCAAGCTGTGGCTGCACCGCGGCAATCGCGCGCCCTTCGCCCTGATCCCGCTCGGCGGCAATGTCTTCACGCTCGACGTGGACCCGTCGGCCCGGCTCAGCTTCGAGGTGTCCGGCACGGCCGCGACGGCCTTCGCCATGGGCCCGGCGGGGCTGCCGCCCCAAGGGCGTTTCGCCCGCACGCCCTAAGGCGTTTTGCGCCATTTTGGCCGTTGCGGCACCGTGGAAACCGTATAAGCAATGCCCATCGAGAGTGGGAGCAAATAGATATGAAACTGGGTCTCTTCGCCGGCGCGCTGCTGGCCACCATGTTCACCGCCACGGCGGCCATTGCGGGGCAGCAGGATTTCACCATCGTCAACAATACCGGCCATGTCGTGGTGACGCTGAACGTGTCGCCCTCGTCCGAGACCCGCTGGGGCCCGGACATTCTGGGCCAGGAGGTCCTAGCCAATGGCGAGAGCGCCGAGGTGAGCTTCGATCGCAACGAGGACATCTGCATGTGGGATATCCGGGTCACCTATGACGATGGCGACACCGGCGACTGGCGCCAGGTCAATCTGTGCGAGGTCTCGACGGTCACGCTCAGCTGAGCGCCGCCCGTACCGGCCAATAAGGCCCCGCCGCGTAGCCGCGCGGCGGGGCTTTTTCTTGCGCTTCGCTGCAGTCCCGGTCTCGAACAGATGCGTCCCGGCGCGGGTTGGATTGCTGCTTGATTTGCTCCGGCTGAAGTCCATCATGGCGAATATTGCCAATTCCCCGACAAGGGTGGCCGATGTTCAGCTGGACCGAATATGACAGTCCGCGCCGGAGGATAAGCGGCACCCGACCGCGGCTGCCGATCCGGATGCTGCTCGCGACGCGGGGCGATCCGCGGCTTGAGGAAGAATTCAATCTCGTCGGCCTCGTCCGCCGGATTCTGGGCTCGCATGAGGATGAGCGCGCCGCGCGGGTGATGCTGCCGTTCATCTATGCGGGGAATGCGACCGACGAGAGCATCGCCGCGCTCGTGAACCGGCCCTGGCTCGAGCCCGATCCCGCCCGTCTCTCCGACCCCCGCGCGGACACCGGCTCGCACCGCCCGGTCGCGGAGCTTCGCCTGCCCGATTTCCCGCTCGGCGCGGCGGCGGAAGCCGGTCCAGGCTTCGACATCGTCCACTTCGTCGATCCTGGCCTGATGATCGACGACCAGCCGCATTTTCCGCTCGACAATCAGCGGTCGCTGACTGCGGGCGCGCTTTGCGACGCGCTGGTGGCGATGCGGTGCCGGCTGCTGATCCTGCAGTCGCACAACCGCTATTGGGCGGAACAGCTCGCACGCTGGACGGTCGGCGCCGGCGGGCCCTCCGTGCTCACCGTCGACACCCTGTCGCCGATCGGGTCCGAGCGCTTCTTCGTGAACTTCTACCTCGGCCTGCTGCACAATGAGGGGCTGCGCAACGAGGCGACGTGGGTCGATCCCTTCCACGAGGGCGTCGAGGCGCGGCTGCACCTTGCCGAGGGCGCGGACGAAGAATGGCGGTTCGACTGGCTACGCGACGGCCTGAAGGCGCGCGCGGAGCGCTTCGAGCTTTCCGTGCGGCCGTTCCGCTCGGCGGCCGACGATGGTCTGCCCGATCCGGCCGTCCTCGTTCATGCGAGCGACCGCCCCCTGGTGGAACGCTGGCGTACGCAGGTAGACGCGATGACTGGCCCCGCCAGCCCGCTCGCTCCAAGCCTGTCGGACCGGCTGGATGGGCTGGGCTGGCACCGGGAGGCCGACGGCGTCGTGCCGCTGACCGAAATCGAGGACGACCTCGACCTCCTGGAAATGGTGGAAATGGGGTTCCGCGAGGCCGTGCTGGCGCCCGCGCCGCGGGTGTTGAATGCGAACTTCGCGGGCGAAGGCAGGCTGCTCGAGCCGCACGAACCGCTGCGCCCCGGGCGGCGCTACGACCTGCTCGTCGATATCGGCCCGCAATGGGATCGCGCGATCAGCATCGTCGAGGGCCACAGCGCCTTTCCGACCCAGGCGCTGCCCGCATCCGCTGACGGCCACCGGATCGAGATCGTCTTCGCCTCCGACGGCTTCGCCGAACCGCTCGTCGCGGGCGCGCTGTGGCTGCCGGACCGCGGACGCAGCGTTCCGATCGTGGACGGCCGGCAGGCGGAGGCGCCGGGCCCGCTGCGGCTGCCGCTGACGACGCCCTCGCTGGAGATGGGCACGCGCACGCTGCACGGCCGCCTCTGCCTGTTCCATGGCAACAACCTGCTGCAATCGGCGGTGGTTCGCGCCATCCTGTCCGCGACGGATGCACCGGCCGAGGCGTCCAACAGCGTCACCGTCGACTTCGTGCTGAGCGGCGGCTTCCACGACGTCGAGAGCCTGCGCACCCGCCGCCTCGAAGCCGCGCCGGCCGACACAGGTCGCGGCGAACTGCGCGACATGCCGGTCGGCTTCAACATCACGCTCAACGACGATGGCGGCGGCACGCACCGGCTCATCCTGCCGTCGCTCGGCGCCCCGGTCAGCGTCGATTACGACCCGGACGCAGCGAAGGACGTGCTGGCTCGGGCCAGGCGCGACCTGCTCAACCTGTTCTGGAAGCGCGACGCCGAGGGCGCCATCATCCTGACGGGCGGCACCCCGATCGGCGGCCTTGACGATCGCAACGGCAAGGACAGGCCGGGCTTCCTCCGGGACCTGCTCACCCTCGCCAACACCGGCAGCAGACTGTTCGCCCAATTGTTCAGCAATGTCAGGCCCTCGGCGGACCGAACCGCGGCGCAGCTCATGAACGATGTGCGCGCCGCGCTCGCCCGGGGAACGGTCGTCCAGATCGCGCGGACCGGTTCGGCCAATTACGTCTTTCCCTGGAGCCTCGTCTACGACTTCCCGATCGACGAGAAGCGGCCGCTCAAATTCTGTCCGGTGGTGAGGGAATGGGACGAGCAGAGCGGCCGCCGAACCGGACCCCACGCCACCGCGTGCCCGCACGGCGATCACCATGCCCATGACAATCTTCTCTGCCCCTACGGCTTCTGGGGCGTGCGCCACAATATCGAGCAGCCCCCTTCCGGCCGCGGGCCCGGAGAGGACGCGCCCTGGCAGGCGCCGCGCCGCACGGGCGGCGGCGGGAACGCGCTGCTGCAGGCGGCGGTGACCAGGGACGCAGCTTTGGACGGCGGCCGGATCGCCGCGCACCTCCATCAGCTCTCTACGATCCAGGGCTTCCGTTTCGCGCCGCCCGCCGCGGCGGACTGGACCGCCTTCATCCCCCTGCTCAAGGCCCCGCAGCTCCTCTATTTCCTCTGTCACGGCGAATATGATCCGGCGCGCAGGGAGCCCTATCTCGGGATCGGCCTGCGCGACGCGGATGCGCAGCATCGCATCTATGCCAACGACATCGCCCAGGCGATGCTGAACGGGGTCGACCAGGATTATTGGCAGCGCAATGCCCCGTTGATCCTGATCAACGGCTGCCACACGGCGGATCTCGAGCCGGGTCAGATCTGGAACTTCGTCCAGTCCTTCACCCAGGGCGGCGCGGGCGGCGTGATCGGCACCGAGGTCAGCGTCCGGCTGCCGGTCGCGACCGAGGCGGCCGAGCTGCTGCTCGAGACCCTCGGCAAGGGCGAGGCGGTCGGCGACGCGATCCGCGCCATGCGCTGGGCGATGCTCGACAAGGGCAATCTGCTCGGCCTGGCCTATACCCCTTATTGCCTGGCCGACCTCAGGCTGGCCGCGGCCTAGGCAATATCGGGCAGCTTGCCGCCGCCGCTGTTGCCGCCGCCACCCTGGGCGCCCGGCTGCTCGCCGAGCCAGTCGGGCGACGTGGGCTGGATGGCGACGACGATATAGACGAAGAAGCCGACCGCGAGACCGATCGAATAGGCGCCGAACGCGCCCGTCTCCTTGGCGAACAGGCCGGTGATCGCGGCGCCGCCGATCGCGGCCACGACGGTGCTGATGTCGCTCAGCGCCTCCCGCTTCGATCGCCGCAAGATGCCGCTCGTCACCCAGCCGATGACCAGGCCGAAAGCGATGGCGCCGCCCAGATTGAGTGCTTCCGCGAAAGTCATATCCGCCCCTCCCCCCAACACATCCGCCCGCTTCTACGGACGTGCGGCAGTTATAGACGGGTAGGGATAGGGCGTCCACGGCACCGATTAGGGCGTGTCAGCGCGGGACTATTTTGGAGACCTCGGCGCGGACTTGCCGGTCAGCGCATCAGCACCAGCTCTTCCGACATGGTCGGGTGGAGCGCGATGGTGTCGTCGAACTGGCTCTTGGTCAGGCCGGCCTTCACCGCGATCGCGGCCGCCTGCAGGATTTCGGGCGCGTCGGGGCCGATCATGTGGAGGCCGACCACCTGCTCGGTCTCCTCGTCCACGATCATCTTGTAGAGCGAGCGCTCGTTGCGGCCGGCGAGCACGTTCTTCATCGGCCGGAAGTCCGCGACATAGGTCTTGTAGGTGTCGAGCTTGTCGCGCGCCTCGCTCTCCGTCATCCCGACCGCGGCGATCGGGGGATGGCTGAACACCGCCGAGGGGATGTTCGTATAATCGACCCGGGTCGGCTTGTTGCCATACATCGTGTCGGCGAAGGCCTGGCCCTCGCGGATCGCGACCGGGGTGAGCTGCACCCGGTCGGTGACGTCGCCGATCGCGTAGATCGAGGGCACGGAGGACTGGTTGTCCTCGTCGACCAGGATCGCGCCGTTCACGCCGATCTTGACGCCCGCCGTCTCCAGCCCCAGCCCTTCCGTGTTCGGCGCGCGACCGATCGCCCAGAGCAGGAGGTCCGCGTCGATCGGGCTCGCGCCGGCGAGATGGATGCGCAGGCTGCCGTCCTTGCGCTTCACGATCTTCTCGAAGGGCGCGTTGAACTTGAAGTTGATGCCCTTGGTCAGGGAGATTTGCAGCAGCCGGTCGCGGATCTGCTCGTCATAATGGCGCAGAATCCGGTCGCCCCGGTTCACGATCGTCACCTCGCAGGCGAATTCGTGAAGGATGCCGGCGAATTCGTTGGCGATATAGCCACCGCCGGCGATCACGGCGCGCTTGGGCATCCTGTCGAGATGGAACATCTCGTTCGAGGTGACGCCATGTTCCGCGCCGGGCACGTCGGGGACGACGGGCCGCGCGCCGGTGGCGATAAGGACGGTGGCCGCGGTCAGGACGGAGCCGTCCGCCAGCGTCACCTCGTTCGCGCCGGAAATGACCGCGCGCTGCTGGAAGATCTCGACCTGGTTGCGGTCGAGAATGTCTGTGTAGATGCCCTCCAGCCGCTCGACCTCGGCCAACACATTGTCGCGCAGGGTCGGCCAGTCGAACTTGCCCTTGCCGACCTTCCAGCCGAAGCGGACCGCGTCCTGCAGATCCTCGGCGAAGTGGGCGCCGTAGACGAGCAGTTTCTTCGGCACGCAGCCCCGGATCACGCAGGTGCCGCCGAGCTTATACTCTTCGGCGATGGCGACCCGGGCGCCATGCGCGGCGGAGACGCGCGCCGCGCGCACGCCGCCCGAGCCGGCGCCGATGACGAACAGGTCGTAGTCGTAGGTCTTGGTCATGGCCTGGGCTCCAGCCAGACTTGGCGTCCGGCGAAATCGGTGGTGAGGATGAAATGGCGCAGGATCGACGTGCCGATATTGAGGTCGGACGCGGTCTCGCCGGGATCGATGGCGGCGCGCACGTTCGTGAAGGTGCGGCCGGCGACGACGAGGGTCCTGAGCATGACGATGTCGCGGCTGCGCGCGCCGCCGAGCCCCCCGCCCTCGCGGCGCTCGAGAACCCTGCCGGGCGCGGTCAGGCCGATCCGCTCGGCATAGGCCCGGCCGATGAGCACCTCGCTGCCATTGCCCGTGTCGAGCACGGTGTCGACCGGATCATGGCCCTCGACCGCGGCGGGGATGGTCGGCGTGCCGCGATGATCGCCCAGCGGCAGGCGGACGCCGCGCGGTTCGCCCTCGGCGACGGTCAGCGTACCGCCGGCGAGATCGAGCCTGAGACGGGCATTGTCGAACAGATCGCGGCCGAGCAGCATCTCCACCGGCCGGCCGAGCAAACGCGCCGAGACCTCGCCGAGATCGAGCACGCCGGCGCGCAGCTCCAGGCTCACCCCCGCCGCCTCGACGGCGACATGGTCCGCGAACCGCGCCTCCATGGCGGCCGCGCCGGAGCCATGGGCGGTCGCCGAGCCGCTCTGGGTCAGGCCGAGCCGGGCCGCGGCATCGTCGTCGATCACGGTCATCTCCGCCGCGCTGTCGAGCA
>Ga0335075_10000393_pt1 | contig 79458 bp, 75 predicted proteins | sample Lox_Sample_24_FD_206723 | JGI IMG/M metagenome (GOLD analysis project Ga0335075, IMG submission 206723) | Soil microbial communities from Loxahatchee National Wildlife Refuge, Florida, United States - Lox_Sample_2.4 | ecosystem: Environmental > Terrestrial > Soil > Wetlands | place: USA... | reverse complement strand
GTTCGTCGCCTTCGCGGCGGGCGCCGGCGGCGCCATTCTCACCCTCTGGCTCACGGGCGAACTCTGGAACTCGCGGTCCACTGTTCAGCCGAGCAGCTACGGCAGCCCGGCCACCGGCGGCGTGACGGGCGCCGACACGGGCATGACTCCGCCGGCGCCATCACCCGCGCCCGCTCCGGCGCCCGCGCCGACGGGCGGCGCGGTGCCCACCGCCGACACCTTGGCGGGCAGCTGGGGGCCGAACTGCCCGGGCTCGAACAGCGACGCGATCACCTTCTACCAGGACGGCACCGCGGAGAGCGACGGCGAGAGCGGCTCCTGGAGCCTGAACGGCAATTACGTGACGCTCAACAACGGCCGCCAGAACATGACCCTCTACTGGGAAATGGTCGGCAACGATTCGGCCCGGGTGAGGCGGTCGGGCGACAGCCGGACGGAGACCGTCAATCGTTGCTTGTAAAGGTTGCGGGGGCGGGCATTTTCCCGCCTTCCCCGCGCCCTTCGGGCTTGCTAGGGAGCGTCCCGAACAGGAGGAATACGGCGCATGGCCAGCGACGAAGCCGCCAAGGAAATCCGGGCGCACGAGACGAGTTACCACCGGTTTCTCTTCATGATGAAGTGGGGGACGATCCTGAGCGTGATCACGGGATTCATCGTCATCCTGATCATCGCGAAATAGCGAAGGGGGTCCGGGGGTGAAGATCGCGGTTCTGAAGGAAACCGAAGCGGGGGAGCTTCGGGTCTCCGCGACGCCCGAGACGGTCAAGAAATATGTCGGCCTCGGCGCCAGCGTGGCCATCGAGGCGGGCGCCGGAGAAGGCGCCTCGATCGCGGACGCGGATTATGCAGCGGCCGGCGCCACGGTGGGCGCGCGCAAGGACGTGCTCAAGGACGCCGACGCGGTGCTCGCCATCCAGGGGCCGGACGCCAAGGCGCTGGCCGGTGCGAAGCCGGGCGCCTGGCTGATCGCCTCGCTCAACCCCTTCGGCCGGCGCGACCGCGTCGACGATTATGCCAAAGCGGGCCTGGAGGCGCTGGCGCTAGAATTCATGCCGCGCATCACCCGCGCGCAATCGATGGACATCCTGTCCAGCCAGGCGAACCTCGCCGGCTACAAGGCGGTGCTGGACGCGGCCGGCGAATATGGCCGCGGCTTCCCGATGATGATGACCGCGGCCGGCACCGTCGCCGCCGCCAAGCTGTTCGTGATGGGCGTCGGCGTCGCCGGCCTCCAGGCGATCGCCACCGGCCGCCGCCTCGGTGCGCAGGTCTCCGCGACCGACGTGCGCTCGGCGACCAAGGAGCAAATCCTCTCGCTCGGCGCCAAGCCGATCTTTGTCGAGAATGTCGCCGGCATCGAGGGCGAGGGCGCGGGCGGCTACGCGACCGAGATGTCGGACGAGTATAAGGCGGCGCAGGCGGAGCTGGTGTCCAGCCATATCGCCAAGCAGGACATCGTCATCACCACCGCCCTCATTCCGGGGCGTCCCGCCCCCCGGCTGATCTCGGACGCGCAGCTGCGGACGATGCGGCCGGGCAGCGTGATCGTCGATCTCGCCGTCGAGCAGGGCGGCAATGTCGAGGGCGCGGTCGCTGGCGAGGTGGTGGTGAAGCATGGCGTCAAGATCGTCGGCCACCGGAACGTGCCGAGCCGGCTCGCAGCGGACACCTCCGCGCTCTTCGCGCGCAACATCTACAATTTCCTCTCGGCGTTCTGGGACGCGGAGAAGAAGGCGCCGGTCTTCCCGGACGATGACGAGATCGTCGTCGGCGTGCGGCTTACCAAAGGCGGCCAGGTCGTCAGCGAACGGCTGAAGGGATGAGGGGTGCGGCGGCGACGGCGGGGATGCTGTCGGCGGCGATCCTGCTGGCGCCCGGCTGCGAGCGGCGGCCCGAGCCGCGCAATTCGAAGGAAGAGCCGGTGCGGCGGGCGGCCTATCTGACCGCTCTGGCGCGGGAGCTGCTCGATACCTGTCCCGCGGGCGCGACACCCGTCGGCGAGGCGGCGCGCTACGAGGAATTGAAGCGGCTGGCGGCGCAGACCGGCGCCGGCCATGCGCTCTGGCTCGGCGAGAATGACGCCGCCGCCATCCGCCGGGTCTCGGCCGGCGAACGCTGCGGCGCCGGCGAAGCGCCGCGCCGCGCGGCGCTCGGTGCCTATAGCCGTTCGCTGGACAGCCTGGCGGGGCGGATCGCGGAGTATCGGCCATGAAGCGCATGCTTTCCCTGCTCCTCCTCGGCGCGCTCGGCGCCTGCTCGACCGCGCCCGGCACCGGCTGGAGCCGCGCCGGCGATCTTTCCACCTACGGCGCGATGCACGTCTTCGCCCGCGCGGCGATCGACCAGGAGGCTTATTGCTTCGGCCGCGACCCGGCCCTGACCCTCGCCGACTGGGAGCGGGACTTCGCCGCCCGGCAGCAGGCGGTGACGCAGGTGCTGATCGGTCGCTACGGCGCCGAGCGGACCGACGAGGCGCGCCTGGTCTACGCGCCGCGCGTCGCCTGCGGCGACATCCACGATCCGCAATGGCGCATCCGCTACACGCGCATGCTCAGGCTTCTTGAAACACGGTTCCGGCTGCAGGCCGGGGGGGAAAGCTGATGGACTTCATCTCGATCCTGTCGATCTTCGTCCTGGCCTGCTTCGTGGGCTATTATGTGGTCTGGTCGGTGACGCCGGCGCTGCACACGCCGCTCATGGCGGTGACCAACGCGGTGTCATCGGTGATCATCGTCGGCGCCCTGATCGCGGCCGCCTCGCATGGCGAGGGGCTCGCCAAATGGCTGGGGCTGGCCGCGGTGGTGATGGCCAGCGTCAACATCTTCGGGGGCTTCGCGGTCACGCAGCGCATGCTCGCCATGTACAAGAAGAAGGAGCGGTGATGCAGGCCGCAGGGGGGAACACGATCCATGCCTGAGCTCGCCGCCATGCCCGCGCACGCCGCCGTGGCCGAACATGCCGCCGCCGTGCCCGCCTGGGCGTTGATCGCCTATCTCGTCGCGGGCGTCTGCTTCATCCTCGCCCTGCGCGGCCTTTCCAGCCCGGAAAGCTCGCGGCGCGGCAACGCCTTCGGCATGTTCGGCATGGCGCTGGCGGTCGGCGCGACCCTGATCGTCTACGCGCCGAAGCTGCCGAGCGCCGAGATTGACTGGGGCAATGCCGGGCTGATCCTCGGCGCCATCCTGATCGGCGCCGTCATCGGCATCGTCACCGCGCGGCGGATCGCCATGACCGCCATGCCGCAGCTCGTCGCCGCCTTCCACTCTCTGGTCGGCCTCGCCGCCGTGCTGGTGGGCGCGGCCGCCTTCCTCAACCCGCTCGCCTTCGGCATCGCCGATCCGGACGGGACGATCCACATCGCCAGCCGGATCGAGATGGGCCTCGGCGTTGCGATCGGCGCCATCACCTTCTCGGGCTCGGTGATCGCCTTCCTGAAGCTCAACGGCAACATGTCGGGCAAGCCGATCATGCTGCCCATGCGACACGTCATCAATCTCGGCACCCTGGTCGCGATCCTCGCCCTGATCGGCTATTTCACCCAGGACCAGAGCCCCTGGATCTTCTGGACGGTCACCGCGCTCAGCTTCGCCATCGGCTTCCTGCTGATCATCCCGATCGGCGGCGCGGACATGCCGGTCGTCGTCTCGATGCTGAACTCCTATTCGGGCTGGGCCGCGGCGGCGATGGGCTTCACGCTGCACAACAGCGCGATGATCATCACCGGCGCCCTGGTGGGCAGCTCGGGCGCGATCCTCTCCTACATTATGTGCCGGGCGATGAACCGCAGCTTCATCTCGGTGATCGCGGGCGGCTTTGGCGGCGACGCGGCGGCGGCGGGCGGGGGCCAGGCGATCGACCGGCCGTGGAAGCGCGGCTCGGCCGAGGACGCGGCCTTCCTGATGAAGCAGGCGGAGACCGTGATCATCGTCCCCGGCTACGGCATGGCGGTCGCGCAGGCCCAGCATGCGCTGCGCGAGATGGGCGACGTCCTCAAGAAAGAAGGCGTCGAGGTCAAATATGCGATCCATCCGGTGGCGGGCCGCATGCCCGGCCATATGAACGTGCTGCTCGCCGAGGCCAACGTGCCCTATGACGAGGTGTTCGAGCTGGAGGACATCAACGCCGAGTTCAGCCGCGCCGACGTCGCCTTCGTGATCGGCGCCAACGACGTCACCAACCCGGCGGCGAAGACCGACAAGACGTCGCCCATTTACGGCATGCCGGTGCTCGACGTGGAGAAAGCGAAGACCGTCCTGTTCGTGAAGCGCTCGATGGGCGGCGTCGGCTATGCCGGCGTCGACAACGAGCTCTTCTACCGCGACAACACGATGATGTTGCTCGCCGACGCCAAGAAGATGGTCGAGGAGATCGTCAAGTCCCTGGGCTGAGGTGAGCGCCGCCTGGCTTCATCTCGGCGCCCTGTTCGGCGAGGGCGTCGAGCTGCTCCGCCGCCGCTGGGGCGCGGTCCTCGCCTGGACGATCGTCTATCTCGCCGCCATTGCCGGCGTCGACCTGATGAGCCGGTACCTCTGGCGCCTGGACCCGACCGGCCAGTCCGGCGCGCTGTTCTATTTCCTGCTCGCTTTGCTGCTCGCGCTGGTGACGTCGCTCCTCCTGACCGCGGCCCTGCGCGCCCTCCTGCGCCCTCGGGAGATGGAGTTTGCATCGCTCGACGTCGGCTTGGACGAAGCCCGGATGATCGGCATGACCTGTCCCGCGCCCGTAACGATGCGTCTTGCCGCCGTCAGCAAGATGATGGAAAAGATCGTGAAATCGCGGCGCCGGGCAAAGGCCGGGTCGCGACGGCATGGCATGTCGAGGGGGGAAAGACAGTGACCGTAGGCTCTATTCTGGAAGGTGCATTCCGGCTGATCAAGGAACGGCCGGGCGCGTTGCTGCTGTGGATCGTCATCCAGCTGCTGGTGACCATCGCCAGCAGCTATGCGCTCATGCTGATCGTGCAGGGCCAGATCGACGCCTATCTCGCCGGCGCCACGGAATCGGAGGTCGGCGTCGGCTATCTCGTCCAGACCCTGCTGATCACACTGGCCGGCCTGGTCGTCTCGAGCATCCTCTACGCGGCGGCGCTGCGGGCGGTGCTCCGGCCGGGAGAAGGCGGTCCGGGCGCGCTTCGCCTCGGCATGGACGAGGTGCGGACCTTCCTGCTCACCTTGCTCTACGTGATCATCTTCTTCGTGGGGATGATCGTGCTGACCTTCATCTTCGCTTTGTTCATGGGCGGCGCCGGGACGCGGACCGCCGGCGCCGGGGCGATCATCGTCATGGTGCTCGTCTGCGTCATCGGCGCCTATTTCGGCACCAAGCTGTCGCTCACCTATCCGCTGACCCTGATGCGGGAGAGCTTCGCGATCGGCGAGGGCTGGAGCCTGACGGACGGGCGGTTCTGGACCCTGTTCGGCGCCTATCTGATCCTGTTCCTGATCATGCTCGTCGTGGCGGTGGCGTCCACGGTGGCGACCGACTGGGAATATTTCCAGCTCATCGCCCAATATGGGCTCAACTCGGAGCAGGCGGACGCCTTCACCCTGCGCGAGGTCCAGCAGCTGGCGGCGGGCGACATCGATGCCATGCTCATCCTGAAATGGGTGCTCGGCGGGGTGCAGGGCGGGCTGTTCCTCGCGCTCGGCGCCGGCGCCGTCGGCACCGCCGCCAAGGAATTGACCGCCGACGAGGACGGACTGACCGACACCTTCGCCTGATCGGGCGGCGGGGCGGAAAGTCGCGGAGGGCGCCGGGAAACATCCATTATGGATGTATGCTGCCGATCTTCTTGCGCGGACGGTCCGTCGTCTTGGGTCCGAGCCGCCGATAGCTGGCGGCGGGCCGGAAGTTCGGGCATGATCGTCCCGACATGGTCGATTATCGGGACGATCCTGCCGTCCATCTCTTCGGGGATAGCGAGGCGGCGCTGAGCCGCATGCGCCGGAGCGCGACCGCGGCCGGCTGCCGGATCGTCTCGGAAGCGTTGATCGAGGCGGCGGCGGATCCAGCCGCGGACGCCATTCCCGGCGCCGCCCTGCTGGTCGAGCTCGAACTGACGACGGCGGGCGAAATGGCCATTGCCCTGCTCGGCCGAATGGAGCGGGAGGCCCGCAGCGGCGCGCGGCGCGGGATTATCTCCGGGCCGCCCGCCCTGATCGACCTGATCGCGGCGCTCGCGCCGCATCCCGACGTGGCGCATCTTTGCGAGGCGGACGAGGCGGCGCGCGTCGCCGCCATCGCGGCGGCATCCCGGCCACCGCGCGCGCGGCTCCGCGATCCGGCACGGGACGAGGATGCGCGCCTGCTGCGACGCGTGTCCGAGGATGTCGAGAAGATCAGGGCGATGCTCGCTGCCATGACCGAGCGGCGCGGCAATGGCGAGAGCGGGGGCGCGGCCGGCGATGCGGCCGCGGACGCCGCCTATATCCGCGCGATCATCCGCGGCCGTCGCCTGCGCGACCAATATTTCCGCATCGATCTCTTCGCCGATCCGGCCTGGGACATCCTGCTCGATCTGATGGCGGCGCGGCTGGAAGGGAAAAGGGTGCCGGTCTCCAGCCTCTGCGTCGCCGCCGCCGTGCCGGCGACGACGGCGCTGCGCTGGATCAAGCTGCTCGCCGAACGCGGCCTGATCGTGCGCATCGTCGATCCGACGGACCGGCGGCGCTCGCATGTCGCCCTCGCGGAGGAAACCGCGCGGACGCTCGGCGCCTATCTCAGGCAGGCGCGGCGCACGGGCGCGGAGGTCGGCTGACGCTTGCCCCGCCCGCCTGTTGGTGGCAGGGGGCGGGCATTGCTTGAACGCCTTGGCGGAGGGAAAACCGGTTCCCACTTTTCCTGCCAAGGCTTGGCAAGGGCGCTTAGCTCAGTTGGTAGAGCAGCACGTTTACACCGTGCGGGTCGGCGGTTCGAGCCCGTCAGCGCCCACCAGAACATGGCCCGGGAGAGCGAGAGGATGGCGAAGCGCACCTATCATGGCAGCTGTCATTGCGGCGCGGTGCGGTTCGAGGCGGATTTCGACCTCGATGCCGGCACCGGCAAGTGCAATTGCTCGATCTGCTGGAAGAAGAGGAACTGGAGCGTCGGCGGCATGAAGCCGGCCGATTTCCGGCTGCTCTCCGGCGAGGAGGTGCTCGGCGACTATCAGTTCAACACCATGGCGGGCCATCACCGCTTCTGCCGCACGTGCGGGGTCTCGACGCACGGACATGGCTATATCGAGGCGATCGGCGGTGACTATGTCTCCGTCTCCGTCGCCGCGCTCGACGACCTCGACATCGCCGACCTGATCGACGCGCCGGTCCAATATATGGACGGGCTGCACGACAATTGGTGGAACCCGCCCGCGGAGACGCGGCACCTCTGAGCTAGAGGCTCCGGATCAGCTTCACCGCGACCGCCGCCCAAGGCGGGTCGGTCACCACCGTCTGGCGCTGGCCAGCGCCGTGCGGGAGGATGTGGAGCTTGCCGTCCTCCCTGCCGATCAGGCGGCCGAACAGGAAGCGGCCGGCGGGCCGGGGAACGAGGATGTCGCGATTGAGCGCGCCGGCATAGGCCTCGGGCTCGAGCCGGTTCAGCCAGATTTCGTCACCGCTGCGATAGTCGCCGGACGCCGACTGGACGGTCACCGCGATCATGCCGGGCGCGGGCCGGGGCGGCAGCGCGACGCCGGCGCGGCGGGGGGCATGCGCGCCCTCATGGTCCAGCGTGGCGGCGAGGGGAACGTCTTCCTGCGCGGGCAAGGTGACCAGGTCGGCCGCCTCGACGCCCAGCGCCTTCGCGATCCGGTTGAGCCAGCCGACCGAGACGGTGCGCGTGCCCGTCTCCAGCCGGCCGATCGTCTGCGGCGTGGTCGGCGGCTCGCAGCGATCGGCGACGTCCTGCAGGGTCAGCTTCTTCGCGCGGCGTACCTCGCGGATACGGGTGATCATGGACATTACCTCCAAACCGGATCGGTTATTTCTTTCCTACAGATTTATCCAGATGGCAAGCCCTTGCCATGACGAAAGCGACTCGGGCCCGAACCAATCGCCTGCTGGCGGAGCGCCCCTTGCCGCGCGACGGGCGCGAGCGGACGCCGAAGCGCGGGGCCAGGCCCGCGCGGTCGGTGACCGTCAACCTCACCGAATCGCCGCTGGGCTGGCTGAAGGCGCGCGGGCTGATCAGCGAGCGCCAGTTCGTGGCCGGCGAGACCCTGCGCGAGGCCTGGGAGCAGGCGTCATTGGGGCCCGCCGTCACCATGCGCTGGGACGTGGCGCCGCCGGGCACCGCCGCCCGCGCCGCGCCGGACCATGAGGCGCCGACCATGGTCCAGCTCGCGGCGAGGAAGCGGTTCGACGACGCGGCGGCGGCGGTGGGCGAGGGATTGGCCGACATCCTCTGGCGGGTGGTCTGCGCGGGGGAGGGGATGCGCGACGCGGAACAGGCGCTCGGCTGGCCGGCGCGGGCGGGCCGGGTCGTGCTCGGCATCGCCCTCGACCGGCTGGCGGATTACTACCGGATTCGCTGAGCGGGCCAACCCAAGCCTGGACGCCACTGGCGCCTGCCCGAATATCGCTTAAGAAACGGCGATGATCATCGGCATCGATCTCGGCACGACGAACAGCGCGGTCGGCATCTGGCAGGACGGCGAGGCCCGGCTCGTGCCCAATGCGTTGGGCGATCTGCTGACCCCGTCGGCGGTCGCCATCGGGGATGACGGCCAGGTGCTGACCGGACTCGCCGCGCGCGAGCGGATGGTGACCCATCCGCATCTGTCCCGCACTGTGTTCAAGCGGCTGATGGGGACGAATGCGAAGGCGAAGCTGGGGCGGCACGAATTCGGCGCGGAGGACCTGTCCGCCTTCGTGCTGCGCAGCCTGGCGGCGGACGTCGAGGCCTTTTGCGGGGAGCGGCCCGAACGGGCGGTGATCACCGTCCCCGCCTATTTCAACGACAAGCAGCGCAAGGCGACGCGCCGCGCGGGCGAGCTTGCCGGCCTGAAGGTCGAGCGGCTGGTGAACGAGCCGACCGCGGCGGCGCTCGCTTACGGCATCCATCGACTGGGCGAGGAGAATCCGTTCCTGGTCTTCGACCTGGGCGGCGGCACGTTCGACGTCTCCATCGTCGAGATTTTCGACGGCATCATCGAGGTGCGCTCCTCCTCCGGCGACAACCGGCTCGGCGGCGAGGATTTCAACGAGGCGGTGGTCGCGCTGGCGCTGCAGAAGATCGGCGGGCGCGACTGGAAGGCGATCGCCGACCCGCGGCTCCGGGCCGTGCTCGGCGCGGCGGCGGAACGGACCAGGCGGGCGCTGACCGATGCGCCCGAGGCGCCGTTCAGCTTCGTCTGGCTGGACGAGCGGTTCGAGGCGACCATCACCGAGGCCGGCTTCGAGGAGGCGGCGGCGCCCCTGATCGCGCGCCTGCGGGAGCCGGTGGTGCGGGCGCTGCGGGACGGGCAGGTGCGCGCGGAGCAATTGAGCGAGGTGGTGATGATCGGCGGCGCGACCCGCATGCCGATCATGCGCAAGGCGGCGACGCGCATGTTCGGCCGTTTTCCGGCCAACCGCATCCATCCCGATCATGCGGTGGCGCTGGGCGCGGCGGTGCAGGCGGGCCTGCAGATGCGGGACAGCGCGCTGAAGGAGGTGCGGATGACCGACGTCTGCCCGTTCACGCTCGGCGTCGAATCGAGCGAGCGGGCGGCGGGCGGCGGTTTCCGCGATGGACTGTTCTCGCCGATCATCGAGCGCAACACCGTCATCCCGGCCAGCCGGGAGCAGATTTTCGGGACGATGCAGGACGGCCAGCGCTACGTGGATTTCCGGATCTTCCAGGGGGAATCCCGGCTGACGGCGGAGAATGTGCTGCTCGGCAAGGTTCGGATCGAGGTGCCGCCCAAGCGGGCTGGCGATGTGCTCGTCGCGGTGCGCTTCAGCTATGACAGCAGCGGCCTGCTCGAAGTCGACGTCGAGGTGCCGGAGACCGGCCGCAAGGAACAGGTCGTGATCGTCGACGAGGAGGCGGCCGACGAGAAACAGCTCGCCGAACGGCGCGCGGCGCTCGCCTTGCTGAAGGTGCATCCGCGCGACGACGAGATGAACATGGCGGTGAAGGCGCGGGCGGGCCGCTGCTACGAGAATCTGCTCGGCGACGAGCGGCACTATGTGGGCATGCTGATGTCCAGGCTGGACCAGGCGATCGAAAGCCAGGACCCCCGGACGATCGAACGGGTGCGGGCCGAGGTGGCGGGCGAGCTGGACAAGATCGAGGGCGAAAGCTTTTTGTGAGGGTGACCGACGCCTGGGCCCGGCTCGGCATCGCGCCCACCGGCGAGGCCCGCGAGGTGAAACGCGCTTATGCGGCGGCGCTCAAGGCGATCGACGTCGACCTGGACCCGAAGGCGTTCATCGAACTGCGGGAGGCGCGCGATCTTGCCCTGCAATGGGGCGGCGAGCTGCCGGAGTGGGAGCGGGAGGATTACGATCCGGACGCGCCCTGGGCGGAAGACGAGTTCCGGGAGGAAGACGGCGGCGAGGTGCCGGGACAAGGCTTCCCGATCGACCTCGGCCTTAGCGGGATCGATCCCTTCTGGGGTGGCCATAGGGCCGGTGGCGCCGCGCGACCCGAGGCGGTGGCAAGCGCGAACCGGGCCTTGAGCGAGGCGGCGGCGCGGCTGGAGGCGCTTCTGTCGGCGGAGGACGCGTCGGCCAGCGAGGTTGAAGCCGCGGGCGCGGCCCTGCTAAACGCCTGCGATGAGGCTTCGGTGGATGATTCCGCCGAGATGGAGCGCTGGCTTCGGCAGGCGCTCGCGCAGGCCATCCCCCGCTCCGATCCGGTCTTTCCGCTGGCCGACGCCAGGTTCGGCTGGAGCGGCTCGGCCTTTGTCGGGGGCAATCGCCACGATCCCGACCTCTACGACCTGCTGGATCGGCAGGACGCCCGCGCGACGGTGGCGCGGCTTCGGCAACATGGCAGCGTGGATGAACGCGATGCGCTGGCCGAACTGACCAGGCCGGGGCGGAGCCGGCTGGGCTGGTTCGAATTCGGTATCGCCAGGAGCGTGCGCATGTTCCTGAACGAGGCGGTCGCCGCGAACCGGATGATCGAGCATGATCTCGACCCCGGCACGCTGGCCTGGTGGCAAGGCTATTTCGAGGGACGCCATCTGCCTGGCGCCTTCTGGAGCCTGCTGCTCCTGCCGGTGTCGCTGACCGCCGGCCTCTCACTGTTCGGGGCGATCGACAAAGACTTCGCGACGATTGGCTTGACCTTCGCGGCGGCGGAGGCCGCCATCCTGGTCGTGATCCTGCTCTATGCCGAACTCAGTTTCCGGGCCCGCAAGCGGGCGCGCGAGCAGGGCTGGTGGGATTATGGCTCCGGCAAAGTGCGGCTGCTGGTCCTCGCGGCGATGCTGCTGCCGGTGGGGGCGGCGTTCGCGCCGGTGGGCGTCGCCGCGTCCGTCGCGACCGGGATCGCCGCGGCGGCGCTCGGCGCGGCGGCGCTGTTCCTGACGCCGGCGCCCCGGCGCACCGATTACGACGCGGTGGAAAGCATGACGGCTATCGGCTTCCCGGCGGCGGGCCTGGTCGCCGCCGCGACGATCTGCGTGGCCGCGGTGATGGGCGGCACGCTGGCCGACGGGACCCAGCTCGGCTTTCCGCTGCTGATCCTGTGTCTCATCGTGTCGCGGGCCTATCCGCTGGCGACCGGCGACATGGCGAACCTGAAGCGGACGCGCGCGCGGGCCATATTGGCGGCGACGGGGCTGTCCGCGGCGGGGATGCTCGTATCCCTGTTCTGCTTCACGCCGGCATTGCCCCCGGTCTGGCTGCTCGCGCTCGCCCCGGCGGTGGTGATGGCGCAGCATCTCGCGACGGGCGGAACGACCGCCGCCGTGCGCCTGATCGAATGGGGCGCGCGGGCCGGGGCGATCCTGTTCCACATCATCGTCGGCAAGCGATTGTTCGAAGACTGGGGCCGGAGCATCGTCGCTTCGCTGCTGCTCTATCTGCTCGTCTACAGCCTGATCCGGATCGCCGTCGCCTGGCGCTGGGCGGGGCGGGCCGCGGACGAGCCCGCTTATTTCTAGGCAGGTCGCTTGCCGCGCGGGCGAAGCCGCGACAGAAAGAGGGCAAGGCCGGGTGGACAGAGCGGGGGCGGGCATGGCGGGCGTGGATCCGGGGGAAGAGAAGACGATCGTCCTGTCCGGGCCGCTGCCGCCGCCGCGCGCCATGCCGGCGGCGCAGCGGATCGAGGCGCTGGATTTCGTGCGCGGCGTCGCGCTCTGCGGCATCCTGCTGATGAACATCATCGATTTCGGCCTGCCCGACGCCTACACCAACCCGCAAAATTCCGGCGGGGCGAACGGGATCAACCTCGTCACCTGGATCGTCACCGAGATCGGCTTCGAGGGCACGCAGCGGGCACTCTTCTCGATGCTATTCGGGGCGAGCGTGATCCTGTTCACCTCCCGGCTCGAGGCGCAGGGGCGGACCGACGCCGCCGACCTCTACATGCGGCGCAACCTCTGGCTGGTCGGCTTCGGCATGATCAACGCCTTTCTTCTGCTTTGGCACGGCGACATCCTCTATTCCTACGGGATCATCGCCCTGTTCGTCTTCGCCTTCCGCAAGCTGGCGGCGGCCTGGCTGCTGGTGATCGGGGGCGCCGCCTTGCTCGCCGGCGCGGCCTGGAACCATCACGAGACGCGGGGGACGCTCGACGTCTACGCGCCTTATCCCGCCGCCGCCGCCGCCCGCGACGCGGGGGAGGAGCTGACCGATGCGCAGGAGACGGCGATCTCGGACTGGGAGACGGAGCGGGCCGAATATATTTCCAGCCCGGAGAGCATCGCCGAGAAGATTCGCAATTACACGGCCGGCTACGGGCACACCTTCAGCTACATGACCGAGGTCAACGTCATCTACCAGACCTACGGCCTCTACCGCTATTTCTTCGACGTCTTCGGGATGATGCTGATCGGCATGGCCCTGTTCCGGCTGGGCGTGCTGACGCTCGAGCGGCGGACCAGCCTCTACGTCGCCATGGCGCTCGGCGGCTATGCGATCGGGTTGGCGACCAATGCGATCGAGACCAAGCACATCATGGACGGCGGCTTCAGCGCGATCGCCTTCGCGGAGGTCGCGACCACCTACGATCTCGGCCGGCTGGGCATGACGATCGGGCATCTGGGGCTGCTGCTGCTGTTCGTGCGCAGTGGCCTCCTGTCCTGGGTTCGCCGCGCCTTCGCGGCGGTCGGGCAGATGGCGATCACCAACTATCTGATGCACTCCGCCATCTGCCTCGTCCTGTTCATCCTGATGGGCTGGTACGGGCAGCTGGAGCGGCACCAACTCTATTATGTCGTCTTCGCGATCTGGGGCGCGCAGCTCCTGCTCAGCCCGCTCTGGCTCCATTTCTTCCGGTTCGGCCCGATCGAATGGCTGTGGCGCAGCCTGACCTATGTGAAGTGGCAGCCGCTCCGGCGCGATCGCCCGACGAGAGCCTAGACTCGGCCAGCTGTATTATATATATAATACAGTATGAGCCTGATCCTCTTCGCCGTCGCGCTCGCGGCCGCGCCCGCCGCGCCGGACCATGTCGGGCGCCTCTATTCCTATGTCCGCAGCAACAGCGACGGGACGGAGGCGGAGCGCATCCACGTCTATCGCGCCGCCCGCGAGCGGATCGAGGTGGCGAAAATGCGGGGCCGCTGCCGCAACGCGGCCTTCGTCACCGGCGAACTCGATCTCACCACCGGCCAGGCGCGGCGGCTCCACGCCGGCCGGCTGCGGCCCAATGCCGGTCACGAGAATTTCGGGCTGCTGAGCTTCGATCCCGGGCGGCAGCGGATCGACATCGCGGTGACGACGCCGGAGGGCGAGATCCGCGACAGCGTCGCGGTGCCGGACCAGCCTTGGCATCTTTACGATTACGATCTGGCCAGCCTGACGATCACCGCCCAATACCGCCCGGACCGGCGCGCGAATTTCAGCTTCGGCGTGCCGCTCGTGCTGGTCAGGCCGGGCAACGACATTCTCTCCTATCTCGGCCGCGCCGACGCCCGCTTCGTGCGCTCCGAGCGGCACAATGGCCGCCGCGCCCACCGCTTCGAGGTCGGCGGCCCCGCCTTCGGCGCGCGCGGCGGCCCGCTCTGGTTCGATGCCGCCGACGGCCATATCATCGAGGCGCGCTTCGGCCTCCCCAACCATGTCGAATATCGCGACTTCCGGCTGCGCCTGACGCGGGTGAGCGACGGCGGTCCGGCGGCGTGGCGCCGGCTGCTGACCGCCCATTATGCGGGCTGCCCGGCGGGCTGAAGCGCGCTAGAACAGTCCCGGAGTGAAACCGGCTTCGGGAGTCGCCATCATGATCGTCTACGGTTCGTCGCTGTCGCCCTTCGTCCGCAAGGTGGTCGCCTTCGCCGCCGAGAAGGGGATCGAGGTCGAGGTCAAGCCGGTCGCGCCCGGCAGCCAGGATCCGGAGTTCCGCGCGGCGAGCCCGTTCGGCAAGATGCCGGGCCTGCGCGACGGCGATTTCGCCATTTCCGATTCCAGCGCCATCGTCGCCTATCTGGAAGCGGTGCGGCCGGAGCCCAACCTCATTCCCACCGAGCCACGGGCGCGGGCACGGACGATCTGGTTCGACGAATATTCGGACACGATCCTGTTCGCCTGCGGCGGCAAGATGTTCTTCAACCGCATCGTCGGGCCGCGCTTCATGGGCATTCCCGGCGACCAGGAACTGGCGGACAAGGCGGAATGCGAGGAGCTGCCGCCGCTGCTCGACTATCTGGAGGGCGTGATCCCGGAGAGCGGCTTCCTCGTCGAGGACCGGCTGACCCTTGCCGATATCTCGGTGGCGAGCCCCTTCGCGAACCTCAAACATCTCAACATCGTCTTCGATCCGGCGCGTCACCCGAAGACGATCGCCTATGTGGAGAAGATCCTCGCTCGGCCAAGCTTCGCGCCGATGATCGCGCAGGAGACGCGCTTCCTGGAGCGGACCGCGGCCTGACATGGCCCGTCCCGTCGCCGAGATCGCCTCCTATCACGCCCATGTCTATTTCGGGCCGGGGCAGGAAGAGGCCGGGCGGCGTGTCCGCGAGGGCGTGGCCGCGCGTTTCGCGGTGCGCATGGGCACCTGGTGGACCCGAAAGGTCGGCCCGCACGACCGGCCGATGTTCCAGATCGCCTTTCCGGTGGAGCTTTTCGCCACGTTGGTCCCCTGGCTGATGCTGAACCATGAGGGCCTGTCGATCCTCGTCCATCCCAACACCGCCAACCAGCGGCGGGACCATGTCCGCGACGCGCTCTGGATCGGCCCGCCGCTGCCACTCCACGAGGAGGCGCTGCCCGACGAGGACGAGGAACCGCAGCTGGCGGGGGAGATCAATACGGCGCCGACGTTGGCGCCCTGAGCCTCAGGCCTGGCGCATCCCGATCAGCATCAGGTCGATCAGCGGCGCATCGGGATCGGCCAGCTCCTGGAGCAGGCGGCCGATCTCGCTCTCCAGCCTGGCGCGGCCGGCGTCGGTGAGGCGCGCGCGGGTGCGCATCAGGCGGAAGGCGCCTTCGCCCGCCTCGCCGCCGGCGAGCAATTCCTCCAGATAGGCGCGAGCGATGCGGCCGCGTTCGTCGGCGCGGCTGCCGTCGCCGCCGAACGCCGAGGGGCTGACCGCGAAGCGCCGCGCGACCGCCTGGAAGAAGCGCTCGCTGACCGCCCGGCGCTTCTCCTCGCGGGCGACGCGGATCAGGCCGGCGGCGAGCAATTGGTCGACATGATGGTAGAGTCGGGTGACCGGTACGCCGAGCCTGGCCGCCGCCTGCTTGATCGTCGCCGGGCCGCAGAATTGCTCGAGCAGGGACTGGCGCAGCGGCTCGGCGAGCGCCTTCAATTGCTCCGGCGTCTCGACCAGGAAGGTGTCGGCGACGGCATCGCCGCCGGCCGCCGCCGTCTCGTCGCTCATCCCCGCGTCGTGCGTTCCTCGAACCATAAGCGGTTGCTGCCATAATCGAGGGTGATCCGGCCAGCCCCGAACATGTCCGCGCCGAGCACACCTTCGATCCGCGCGCCGGCGACGCGCTGGATCGGGGCGAGCACGTCGGCGACCGCCACCTGCTGGCCGTCGCGGGTGAGCGTGCCGAAGCCGATGCGGGCCCGGCCGATGCGCGCGCCGCCTGCGGCGGTTCCGCCGGCGCCGCCGAGCTGCACACTCTGGCCGGTCTCGATGCCCGCCGCGCTGGCGAGGGCGGGGGAGAGGAGGGTGGTGCTGGCGCCGGTGTCGAGCGCCATCAGGAAGGGGCCGCGGCCGTTGATCGTGACGTGGACCAAAGTGAGCGGCCGCGACGGGGCGATGGTGAAAGCGACGGCGTCGGCGGGGCGGCCGGCGCGGGCGGTGAAATCGACGCGGCGGCGGCCATAGTCGATCGAGACGGTGCGGCCGGCGACGAAGCGATGGCCGACAATACCGTCGATCGGCTGGCCGATCTGCCGGCTGACCGAATCGATCAGGGTGGAGACGCCCGCGCGCGCCTGCGGCAGCCGGACCGGGCCCAGCGCGAAATTGGCGACGCTGGCCGGGCGGATGGTCACCGGCGCATCGCCGACCGCGCCGCGCGCCTGCCGCTCGCCCTCGGCCTGCGCGACCGCGCCGGCGCGTTCGGCGAGGCCGGGGCTGATCAGGATGTCATAGGGCGCTCCGTTGCCGGTATCGAGCAGGACGCGGGCGGGATGGGCGCCGGCGCCGATCTTCGCCTCCATGACCACGAAGGGGATGTTGTTGGGCATCTCGAACGGAACCGCGTCAATCATAATTCTTCCTTTCATTCAATCATGATTAAATCATTTAGATCATATTGAATGAAAGTCAAGCACGAGGGGGTCCTGCCTCATCGAAGGCGTCCGGCGAGCGCGTAATCCGGCGTGTTTTCATAAGGATATGTCGGCTTGCCTGCGGCGCACGCAGCCAGCTTTCCCGCCCGGTTGAAACCCTTTCGGACCCGGCTCGTTACGTGGCCAGACAAACGGGAGGATTTAAATGCTCGGTACGATTCTCATCATCGTCCTGGTCCTGGTCCTGCTCGGCGCGCTGCCGACCTGGGGGCACAGCCGCAACTGGGGCTACGGCCCGTCGGGTCTTCTCGGTACCATCCTGGTGATCGTGATCATCCTCGTGCTGCTCAGATATATCTGACCTTCCCCTCCGGGGTCCGCCGGCCACCTCGGCCCTTGAGTGCGGACCCCGGCCCCGGCTATGCCCCTGGGACATTCCACGGCCGGGATCGCCTCGCTCACATGTTCCGCAAGCTTTACGACTGGACCCTGCGCATGGCGGGCCACCGCCACGCCGTGCGCTACATGGGCGCGGTTTCCTTCGCCGAATCCAGCTTCTTTCCGATCCCGCCCGATGTGATGGTCGTGCCCATGGTGCTCGCCCGGCGGGAGCGGGCCTATTGGATCGCGACGGTCTGCACGGTGACGTCGGTGCTCGGCGGCATGCTCGGCTATGCGATCGGCGCGTTCTTCTGGGAAAGCTTCGGTCCCTGGCTGGCGACCTATATCGGCCTCACCGAGGAGGTTCGCCATTATTTCATCGAATATGGCGTCTGGATCATCCTGCTGAAGGGCTTCACGCCGATCCCGTTCAAGCTGGTGACGATCGCCAGCGGCCTCGCCGGCTTCAACTTCCCGCTCTTCGTCCTGCTTGCCCTGATCACGCGCGGCGCGCGTTTCTTCCTGCTCGCCTGGGCGCTGAAGAAATGGGGCGAGCCGGTCCAGGCGTTCATCGAGAAAAGGCTGACCCTGGTAAGCTGGGTGTTCCTCATCTGCCTGGTCGGCGGCTTCGCCCTGGTGGCGCTGCTGTGAGCCTGTTCGCAGCCCTGCTGCTGCTGCAGGCGGCCGCCGCGCCGGAGCCGGCCTGGCAGGGGCTGGGCGTGCATGGCGGGATCGACACCGCCTTCGATCCGGCCAGCGTGCGCGCCGAGGGCGGCCGCGTTCGCGTCAGGATCCGGGGCACGGCCCCGACGGCGGGCGAGGACGGGATCAGGACCGTCGCCGGGACGACCGAGATCGATTGCGCGGCGGGGACCGCGACCGCGATCGATGTGAAGGGCTATGATGCGCAGGGCGGGCTGATGCTGAACGCGATCGTGCCGCAGGCGGACCGGGTGGCGGAGCCGATCCGGCCGGACAGCCCGAATGCCGCGGTGCGCGCGCGCGTCTGCAACGGGCACGGACAGTGAATCATCGAAAAGGATCGAGCGAATGATGCCGACTTTGCTGCTTGCCGCGCTCGCGCTCCAGACCATGCCGGCGCCGACTTTGGACCGCTGGGAAGGTACCGGCAGCGACGCGATCGGCGAATCCGCCATCGATCCGCAGAGCATCAGCAGGACTGGGGACGTCGTCACGGTGATCGTGCGCACCCGCATCCACCGCTCGGAGAGCACGGGCGGCGCGATCCTGGGCGTGATGCGCTACACCTACAATTGCCGGACCGATCGCGTGCGCATGCTCGCCGCGGACGTTTATGACGCGAATGGCCGCTTCGCCGGTACGGCCGAGGCCGGCCCCGAGGAGCAGATCCGCCCGGATTCGCCGAACCAGCGGACTCGGGATCGCGTCTGCCGATGACCGGGATCGAGGAGAAAGCGGCGGTGAGGGCGCTGAGATGATGACGGCCTGGCTGGTCATCGCGATGCAATTGCTGCCGGCGCCGACCCTGCCGCGCTGGCGCGTGGTCGGCCGCAACGCCCAGGCCGAATATGCGGTCGATCCGCAGAGCGTCCAGCGGCAGGGAACGCGGGTGCGCGCGGCCGTGCGCTTGCGCTTCCTGCGGCCGCCGGCGGGGGCGCCGGCCTTGGGCGTGATGCGCTACGTCTATGATTGCCGGCGAAACACGATCCGCTCCGAGGCCAGCGACATCTACAATGCGCAGGGCCGCTTCGTGGGCACGATCCAGACGCCCGCGCACGAACTGCGCGACGTGCCGATCGGGCCGACCTCGCCCAATGCGCAGGTCCGCAATCATCTCTGCGCGGGAGGGCGGCGCTAGAGGAGGGGACGCGAACAGGGGGAAGGCAATAGGGGCCGATTTTTTCGATGGAGTAAGCTTATGACTATCGCCGTCCTGACCGCCGTTTTGTTCCTCCAGACGCTGCCCGCGCCGGGCAGCGCGCAATGGGAGCCGCTCGGCCCGCCCCAGCCCGGCATGACCAACGAGGTCGATCCGGCGAGCGTCGCGCGGAGCGGCGACAATGCGTCGCTGCGGATGCGCTCGACCCGCGCCGCCGCGGATCCGGAGGGCATGAACGTGGCGGTGATCGCCTTCACCGTCGACTGCCGCCGCCGCACCGCCACGCTGGACGGGGTCGATCTCTATCGGACCGACGGCAGCTTCGGCCGCTCCGTGCCCGGCGACGATCCGCGGCCGATCGGCAGCGACCCGATGCAGCGCGCGCTGTACGAACGCGCCTGCCGGCCCGCGGCGCCGGCAGCCACGCCGGCATCGCCCGCGCCCGCACCCGGCAATTAGAGGAGGTCCGCATGGCCGACGCCTGCCCGCATGAGCATCTGGTCCAGGACGTCACGCCGAGCGCGGACGGCTGCGAGGAATGCCTGCGGACCGGCGACTGGTGGGTGCACCTCAGGCTCTGCCGGATCTGCGGCCATGTCGGCTGCTGCGACGACAGTCCGAACCGGCACGCGCGGGCGCATTTCCATGCCACCGGCCATCCGGTGATCGAGGGCTACGATCCGCCGGAAGGCTGGGGCTGGTGCTGGGTGGACGAGGTCGCCTTCGATCTAGGCGACCGCAAGACGCCGCATCCGAGGCCGATCCCGCGCTTCGTGTGAGGCGGGTCTAAAGCGGCGGGCGCCGGGCGAGGATGGCGACCAGCAGCGCGCCCAGGCCGGCGACGACGGCGACGATGCCGCCGATGGTGAGCATGCGGATGCCGTCGAGATCGACATAGGGACCGGGCGTCCTCGTCAGGATGATGGCGAGCATGATCCCGCCGCAGAGGAGGCCGGCGAAGCCGAAGGCGCGGAGACCCCGGAGCCGATCCTCGGTCCGGGCCGCCTCGGCCTCACCGGCGTCGCCGCCCGCGGCCCGGTAGTGCGGAGCGTAATGGCTGCGCACGCTTTCGCGGCGGCGCGGATCGATGGTCGCGTTGAAATGATCCAGCACCTCGCGCGCCTCGGCGCGGGCGCCTTCCGGAGAGGGGATCCGAAAGACGGCGAGCCGCGAATGGCCCTTGCCCTGCTGGAAGGTGACGAATTCGAGCATGGCCGGCTGCCCCTCCACCAAAGCGATGTCGACCAGCTTGCCGCGGGACGCGAAATAGCCGAGCCCGTAGCAGGCGTCGCCGATCAGCATCGCGTCGGTGCCGATGCGGATCTCCATCCCCTCGGGCGGGAGCGCGGCGGGCAGGCGCAGGCGATTGCGCAGCGAGTGGAACAGGCCGTCGCGCGCCGTGTCGCGCCGGCGGAACGTCGCCCAGTCCAGCATGCCGACCCGCCAGCTGGCGAGCAGGCCGGTGCCGCTCCGGAGCGCGTTCCGCTTGCGGAGGACCGCATAAGCGATGCCGGCGAGGACGAGGCCGCCGAGGGTGGCGAGGAAGCCCAGGAACGAAATCGTCTGCCAGGCGCGCATATTGGCTTCCCACACCGGCAGGCCGCTGGCCAGCCGGAGGCCCGACCAGCCCAAGGCAAGGCCGGCGGCGGTCGCCAGGAGCCCGATGACGATCCAGAGGCCCGGTCGGTTCACGCCTGTCCTTCCGTCGCGATGGGCCGAGCCTAAGCGGGGCGCGGATCGTCTTCAAGCCGGGGCGGCCGGCTTTGCCACCCCGACACTGGATCGCCGCCCCGGCCTGGCCTAGAATCGGGCGAGGGGAGGGACATCATGCGCCGCCTGCTCATCGCCATCCTGGCCGCGATCCTCGCCACGGGCGCCGCCCGCGCGCCGGCGCAGCCGGCGGTGCCGTTCGACCATCTGCCGGCGCTGAAGGGCGGCTATTTCCGGCACGATTCCCGGATCCTCGGCCGGCCGCTTCACATCTACGTCCGGCTGCCCGCCGATTATGCCGAGCAGCCGGAGCGCCATTATCCGATCGTCTACCTGCTCGACGGGGACTCGCTCTTCCCGATCCTCGCCGCCATTCACCTCTTCCTTACCTATGATGACGGGCTGCCGGAGGCCATCGTGGTCGGCATCGCTTATGGCGGCTTCGATCCCGCCGTAAACCGGCGGGACGTGGACTTCACCGGTCCGGCCGAGGGCGCCGCGCCGGAGCGGGCGGGCGCGCCGGCCTTCCAGCGCATGCTGCGCGAGGAGCTGCTGCCGGAAGTCGAGCGGCGCTGGCGCGCCGATCCCGCGCGGCGCATTCTGTTCGGCCAGTCGCGCGGCGGCAGCTTCGTCCTCTACTCGGCGTTCACCGAGCCGGATCTCTTCTGGGCGCGGATCGCGAGCAATCCCGCCTTCGAGCCCGGTCGCGCCCGCTTCTTCGGAGCGCCGCCGTCGGCGACGCGCCGCGACCTCAGGCTGATCGTCTCCAGCGGCACGCGCGACCGCCCGCATCTGCGCGCAACCGCCGTGGAATGGTTCCGCCACTGGGCTGGCCGCGGCGCGCCGTGGACGATCCGGGCCCAGACGATCGAGGGCGGCACCCACGCCGCCGATGCGGGCACCGTCTATCGCGAGGCGCTGCGCTGGCTGTTCCCCGCGCCGCCTCCCGCCACACCCTAACGCAGCAGCGCACCGCCTTCGCCCAGATCGTTCCGGATCGTCGTCGCGGCGACGCCGCCTTCGCCCATGGCATGGCTGATCTGGTCGAGGCCGATCACCACGTCGCCCGCCGCATAGGCGCCGGGGATGCTGGTGCGCTGGTGGCCGTCGACGAGGATGCAGCCCGTCCCCTCCGCCAATGCCGCGCCGATCTGCGTCGCCAGCTCGTTGTGAATGTCGGAGCCGAGCGCCGGATAGACGCTGTCGAACGTGTGGTGGCCGCGAGGCGTCTCGACCACGATCGCCTTGTCCAGCGCCGCGACCGCCTGGCAGGGTCCGTCCACCGCCTGGACGCCGAGCGCCGCCAGCCGCTCCCGGTCCGCCGCCGCGAGATCGTGGGCGCTGTCCGGCGCGATCAACGTGATGTCGGCCGTGTAGGAGCGCAGGAAGGCCGCCTCGGCGACGCCATGCCGGCCCGAGCCGATCACGCCGACCTTGCGGTCGGTCACCTCATAGCCGTCGCAGATCGGGCAATAGCGGATCAGCCCGCGCTCCAGCGCCTCGTCGTGCAGGCCCTCGTCCATCGGCGGGCGGCGATTGGCGACGCCGGTGGCGAGCAGCACGGTGCGTGCCGTGACCGGCCCGGCGCCCCATTCCCCCGCGAAGCCGCCGTCGATCCGGTCGAGCCGGGTCACCCGCCCGGTCTCGATCGCCGCGCCATATTTCTGCGCCTGCGCCGTCATCCGCGCGATCAGCTCCGCGCCCGAAATGCCGTCGGGAAAGCCGGCATGGTTGTTGGTGCAGGGGATGAGCGCGGCCCGGCTCTTGCCCGCGTCCACCACGCGCAGCTTCAGGTGGAAGCGCGCGAGATAGATGGCCGCGGTCAGCCCGGCCGGGCCGCCGCCGACGATCAGGCAATCGAGGTCGGGCGCGTTCATTTCGGCTCCAGCGCGGCGTCATGGCGATTGTTCCACCCCGCGGCTGCGCCTATTCCGGTCATGCCGGAATAAGGAGCTGAACGCCCATGCGTAAGTGGATTGCCGCCTTGCTGCTTGCCAGCCTTCCCGCGCCGGCCGTCGCGCAGAGTCCGGCGCCTCCCGCTTCCGGTTCGCTCGCCGCGCGGATCGAGGCGCTCGGCCCCACGCTCGATGGCTATTTCGAACGCTATATGGCCGAGCAGCACGTGCCCGGCCTGGTCTACGGCATCGTCGCCGACGGCCGGCTCGCTTATGTCCAGACTCGCGGCAGCCTGACGCCCGAGGACGCGACCCGGATCGTCACGCCGGACAGCCTGTTCCGCATCGCCTCCATGTCCAAGGCCTTCACCGCGCTGGCGATCCTGAAGCTGCGCGACGCGGGCCGCCTCCGGCTCGACGCGCTGGCCGAGGACTATGTCCCGGAGCTGCGCAACTGGCGCTATCCGACCTCGGATGCCCCGCGCATCCGGGTCCGCGACCTGCTCAGCCATGTCGGCGGCCTCGTCACCGACGATCCCTGGGGCGACCGGCAGCAGGTGCTGACGGAGGCCGAGTTCACTGCCATGCTCCGCGCCGGCCCGCCCTTCACCCGGGCGCCGCAGAGCCAGTTCGAATATTCCAATTACGGCTATGCCCTGCTCGGCCGGATCGTCAGCAATGTCTCCGGTCGGCCCTATCAGGACTATATCCGCGAGGAGATCATGCGGCCGCTCGGCATGGCGGCTTCGGGCTATGATGTGCTCGCCTCCCCGCAGGAGCGCCGGGCGCTCGGCTGGCGCTGGGAGAATGACGCCTTCGCCCGCGAGCCCGACATGCGCGACGGCGCCTTCGGGGCGATGGGCGGTGTGCAGACCAGCGCGCGGGACTATGCGCGCTGGGCCGCTTTCCTGCTCGCCGCCTGGCCGCCGCGCGACGGCGCGGAGCAGGGGCCGGTGCGCCGGTCGACGGTGCGCGAGCTTGGGCAGGGGCTGAACTTCGTCGCGGTCGCCCGCCGTCCGGGCGACCCCGAATCCTGCCCACAGGCGGCCGCTTACGGCATGGGTTTCCGCGTCGCCCAGGATTGCGACCTCGGCCTGACCCTCGCCCATGGTGGCGGCTATCCGGGCTACGGCTCCTATCTGCTGCTCCTGCCCGATCATGGCGTGGCGGTCTTCGCCTTCGCCAACCGCACCTATGCCGGTCCGTCCCCGCCCGTCTGGCAGGCGGCGCTGGCGCTGCACCGCGCCGGGCTGCTGACCGGGCGCGCCATCCCGGTGAGCGAAGCGCTTGCCGCCAATTACCGCGCGGCGGGAGCGATGTGGACGGCCGGGACCGTCGAGCCGGGCCGGCGCAACCTCGCTATGAACTTTCTGCTGGACCGCAGCGCGGAGAATTGGGCGTCGGTATTCACCCAGCTGAAGGCCCAGACCGGCACCTGCCGCACGGACGGCCCGCTCACCGCCACCGGCGCCATGGCAGGCAATTTCACCTGGACCTGCGAGCGCGGCACGCTCCAGGGACAACTGCTTCTGGCGCCGACAAGTCCACCGACCATCCAGGCGCTGCGTTTCCGGGCGGTGCCCGATCCTTGATCCAGGACCTTGGTCGGCGTATATACATAATGTAGATACGGAGACTTGAGATGACGAGGCCCCGCAAACATCCCAAATTGGGGGATAATCCTGACTTCATACGAGTTCTTGGGGCGCTCCCTTGGCTGAAAAGCCCTGACAAGAAGCGGTATCGCGCGAAGGTGTTCAAATCCGGCAATTCGCTCGCCATACGCATCCCTGCCGGCACCAAGCTCGTCGCTGGCATGGAAATGGACCTGATCGTGGAGGACGGCGCCTTCCTGTCGCTGGAGCCGGTCGAACATCCCAAGCGGAAGTTCAACATCGCAAAGGTCGCGGGGTCGGCGCGAGATCTCCTGTTCATCAGCGACGAGGACCGCTTGTTCGATGAGCGGCCTTTGTTGTGGGACCGGCAACCCGAAGCAGACTGATCGAATGAAATATCTTCTCGATAGCAACGTGATCATCGCCTTGGTGATGAATGCCGATGAGGCGCTCGTTCGTCGCGCCGCCGATTGCGACGAGGGCGATATGGTCACATCGGCCATTGCCTATGCGGAAGTGGCCTATGGTTCCGTTCGTGATCGACCCCCTGCATTCGAACAGTTGCGGGCGTTCGTCGAGGAAGTCCCCGTTCTCGACTTCGACTATAAGGCGGCCATTGCCTATGCCTCGCTCCCTTTTCGGCGCGCAAGCTACGACCGGCTGATTGCAGCACACGCATTGTCGCATGGGCTGACCGTGGTGACCGACAATGTCGCCCATTTCCGCGACGTACCGGGCCTCCAAGTCGAGAATTGGATGAAATGACTTGGGCCGCTACCATCCTGACCCTCTATCCGGAGATGTTTCCCGGCCCGCTCGGTGCCAGCCTCGCCGGGCGGGCGCTGGGGGAGGGCACCTGGTCGCTGGAGACGGTGCAGATCCGCGACTTCGCGACCGACAGGCACAGGTCGGTCGACGACACGCCGGCGGGCGGCGGGGCGGGCATGGTGATGCGCGCGGACGTGCTCGCCGCGGCCCTGGACAGCGTGCCGGACGACCGCCCCAAATTGGTGATGAGCCCGCGCGGGCGGCCGCTCGACCAGGCCCTGGTCCGGGAGCTTTCCGCCGGCCCCGGCGTCACCATCCTCTGCGGCCGGTTCGAGGGGATGGACGAGCGCCTGTTCGAGGCGCGGCCGCTCATTCCCGTGTCGATCGGCGACTATATACTGTCGGGGGGCGAGCCCGCCGCGCTCATCCTCCTCGACGCTTGCATAAGGCTGCTTCCCGGGGTAATGGGCGCGCCTTCGAGCGGTGAGGAGGAGAGCTTTGAAAGCGGCCTTCTCGAATACCCTCATTATACCCGGCCTGTTGAATGGGAAGGGCGCAGGATCCCCGAAGTGCTGCGATCGGGGGATCATGCGAAGATCGCCGCCTGGCGGAAACAAAGGGCGGAGGCAGAGACACGGCTAAGGCGGCCGGACCTGATCGAGCGTCATGGGGACGCGCGAAGGCCATCGCCCTCTGGCGCGCGGCGGACGAACAAGGACGAATGAGATGAACCTCATCCAGCAGCTCGAGGCCGAGCAGATCGCCGCTTCGGGCAAAACCATCCCGGAATTCCGCCCCGGCGACACCCTCCGCGTCGGCGTGAAGGTGGTCGAAGGCGAGCGCACCCGCATCCAGAATTTCGAGGGCGTCTGCATCGCCCGCGCCAATAAGGGCCTGGGCAGCTCCTTCACCGTGCGCAAGATCAGCTTCGGCGAGGGCGTCGAGCGCGTCTTCCCGCTTTATTCGCCGAACGTCGATTCGATCGAGGTCGTGCGCCGCGGCGCCGTCCGCCGCGCGAAGCTCTATTATCTGCGTGGCCGCACCGGCAAGTCGGCCCGCATCGCCGAGCGCCGCGATACGCGTCACCTCGACGCCGCCCGCGCCGAGGCCGAGACGGAGAGCGCCGAGGCCTGAGCCTCCCGGCAACCGGACAAGAGAGGAAGGCGGTCGCTGCGGCGGCCGCCTTTTTCTTTGCGCGCGGGCGCGTTGACCTGATCGGCCGTCATGCTGAACTTGTTTCAGCATCCAAGGTCGTTGCGGTCATCAAGGCGGAGGCTGCTTGCCAAACTGAGAGGTGCTCCACCCTGGACCCTGAAACGAGTTCAGGGCGACGAAGAAGGGCAAGCCTGTCCTCTCCGAGTGCATCTAAGATATATCTTGACTTTGTCGATTTCCAAGATATATCTCAGCGCATCTTAGATAGGAGTTTGTCCGGATGGGACGTTTCAAGATGCATGGCTGCGGTCCGCGCGGCAGGGGTTTTCCGGAGGCGATCATCGCCATGGGCATGGGGCGCGGCTGGGGCCGCGGCTTCGGCGGGGGCTGGGGAGCCTGGGGTGGCGACGAATGGGGCGGCGGCGGCGGCCGGGGCCGCGGCGGGCGCCGGCGGATGTTCGATTCTGGCGAGTTGCGGCTCGTCCTGCTCAAGCTGATCGCCGACCAGCCGCGTCACGGCTACGATCTGATTCGCGCGATCGAGGAACTGACCCATGGCGCCTATGCGCCGAGCCCCGGTGTGGTCTACCCGACCCTGACCATGCTGCAGGACATGGGCTATGTCGAGGAGGCGAAGGGCGAGGGGTCGCGCAAGGTCTTCGAGGCGACCGCCGAGGGGCGGGACCATCTGCTCGACAAGGGCGAAGAGGTGACCAGCCTGTTCGAGCGGCTCGAGGATGTCGGCGGCGACCAGCGCAAGGCCGGCGGCGCGCCGATCAAGCGCGCGGTGGGCAACCTGCTCTCGGCGCTCTGGCACCGCGCCACGCGCGACGATATGGACGAGGCGCGGCTGCATGAAATCGCCGCCATCCTCGACGAGGCGGCGCAGAAGATCGAAAGGCTGAAATGACCGTTACCAGCACCGCCGATGTGCCCACCGCCAATGGCAGCCGCTATCTGCAGCAGCTGTGCAAGCATTGGGCGCACAATCTCGCCGTGGAGTTCGATGCGCGCGAGGGAAGGGTGACCTTCCCCCGCGACGCGCGCGGCGCCGACTGGCCGGGCGATGCGCTCGTCACGATGACGGCGGGGGAGGGCGTCCTCACCTGCCGCATCGACGCTTCAGTAGAGGGCCAGCTGGAAGGCCTGAAGGGCGCCGTCGCGCGCCACCTCGACCGTTTCGCCTTCCGGGAAGCGCCGCTCAGCTTCGACTGGAAAGACGCGGCCTAAAAATCCTCCCCGGGAACGGGGAGGATTTCATCCTCAGGGGACCGGGCTGCGCTGCTGGCGGCCGCCGTCATTATGCTGGCGGATGACCCGCATATAAGCCTCGGCCAGCTCGTGATTGACCGCATCCCAGCCGTAGCGCTGGCTGGCGTGGAAGCCCGCCTCGCCCGCCGCGCGGCGGGCGTCTTCGTCGGTACAATAATGGGCCAGCGCGTCGCAGAAGGCATCGATCGCGCCGGGCCGCACCAGCCGGCCGGTGACGCGGTCGGTAACCAGGCTCTCGCTGCCCGTCGCGATCGCCGCGACCACGGGCAGACCGGCTGCCATCGCCTCAAGCGTGACGTTGCCGAAGGTCTCGGTGACCGAGGGGTTGAACAGCATATCCATCGAGGCGACGGCGCGGCCGAGATCCGGGCCGGCCTGGAAGCCGGCGAAGATCGCGTCGGGCAGGCGCTTCTCGAACCAGTCCCGCGCCGGACCCTTGCCGACGATCAGCACCTTGTGTCTGATGCCGCGCCGGGTCAGCCGGTCGATCGCGTCGGAGAAGACGTCGAGGCCTTTTTCCATCACCAGCCGGCCGGTGAAGCCGACCACGGGCACATCGTCCTCGATGCCGAGGCTCCTCCGCCGCCAGGCGAGGTCGCGGCGGCCGGGATTGAAGATCTCCCGGTCGATGCCGCGCGTCCAGATGCCGACGTCATAGTTCATGCGCTGCTCGCGCAGCAGCTGCGCCATGGAATCGGACGGCGCAAAGATGGCGTCGCAGCGGCGGTAGAAACGCCTGAGCGTCGCGAGCACCAGCGGCTCCAGGAAGGCGAGCCCGTAATAGCGCGGATAGGTCTCGAAGCGGGTGTGGACCGAGGCGATCACCGGCAGGTCCCACCTGCGCGCCAGGCTCACGGCCCGGTGGCCGGTAATGTCCGGGCTGGAGACGTGGATGATGTTCGGCTCGAAGTCCGCGATGTCGCGCTTCACGCGCGGCGGGATCATCGTGCCGACCTTATATTCCGCGCGGCCGGGAATGGGGAAAGCGGGGAGGGAGACGAGGTCCCCCTTCGGCTCGAAGGCCGGCGTCTTGGTGGTCGGCGAATAGACCCGCACCGCCGCGCCCTGGCGCAGCAGATAATCGGCGAGCCGGTTCAGCGCCTGGTTCGCGCCGTCCCGCACATAATTGTAATTGCCGCTGAAAATCGCGACGCGGAGGTCGGAGACGTCCATCTCCGGACCGATAGGGGCCTCGTCGGCGGATGGCAAAGCCCGTCCACGCCGCGCGCGCGCGGGCAAAGCGGGGACGTCGAGCCCCTTGGCGGCCTCGCGTAGGGCATCGGGCAGGCCGGCTTTCCGGTTGACGCTTCTTGAGGACATCAGCCTTCTCTAAACGAAAAACGCCCCGCCGACCGTAGCCGGCGGGGCGCTTCATCCGATTTGCCTCAGGCTTCGTCGCCGTCGGCGGCTTCGGGCTGGAGGTAGTCGCCCGCATCGGCGTCGGTGCCGTGGCCGGATGCCACCACCGCCTCGAGCGGATCCGAATGCGTCGCCGCCTCGGGGCCCTGGGCGAGCTCGGCGGCATGCTCTTCCTCCGCCGAATTGGCGGCGATGATCGCCTCCTGGATCGAGCGGTGCGCGGCCCGCAGCGCCGCGTCGCGCGACGAGGCGGCGATGCGCAGCCGCTTCATGCCCGCGCCGGTGCCCGCCGGGATCAGGCGGCCGACGATGACATTCTCCTTGAGGCCTTCCAGATCGTCGATCTTGCCCTGCACCGAAGCCTCGGTGAGGACCCGGGTCGTCTCCTGGAAGGAGGCCGCGGAGATGAAGGAGCGCGTCTGCAGGCTCGCCTTGGTGATGCCGAGCAGCACCGGCTTGCCTTCCGCGAACTTCTTCTTGCCCGAGGCCTTCAGCTTGGCATTGGCCTCGTTCATCTCCTGCCGGTCGACCTGCTCGCCCACGAGGAACGTGCTGTCGCCGGATTCGGTGATCTCGACCTTCTGCAGCATCTGGCGGACGATCACCTCGATGTGCTTGTCGTTGATCTTCACGCCCTGCAGTCGATAGACTTCCTGGATCTCGGACACGAGATATTCGGCCAGCGCCTTGACGCCGAGCACCTCCAGAATGTCGTGCGGATCCGGGGAGCCGCCGATCAGGTTGTCGCCGCGCTTCACGAAGTCGCCTTCCTGCACGTCGATGACCTTGGACTTCGGCACCAGATACTCGACCGGCTCGCCCCCATCCTCGGGAACGATCGCGATCTTGCGCTTGGCCTTATAGTCCTTGCCGAAGGCGATCCGGCCGGAGACCTTGGCGATGATCGCATTCTCCTTGGGCTTGCGCGCCTCGAACAGCTCCGCGACCCGCGGCAGACCGCCGGTGATGTCGCGGGTCTTGGCGGCCTCGCGGGAGACGCGGGCGAGCACTTCGCCGGCCTCGATGCGCTGGCCGTCCTCGACCGAGAGCATCGCGCCCGGGGAGAGCATGTAGCGCGCCGCCTCGCCCGATTCCTCGTCGAGCAGGGTGATGCGGGGACGCAGATCCTCCTTGCTCCGCGCGGACGCGCGGAACTCGGTGACGACGCGCTGGGCGATGCCCGTCGCTTCGTCGGTCTGCTCGACGAGCGTCTTGCCCTCGATCAGATCCTGGAACTTCACCACGCCGCCCTTCTCGGTGATCACCGGCATCATGAACGGATCCCACTCGGCGATCCGGTCGCCCTTCGACACGATGTGGCCGTTGTCGGCCATCAGGTGCGCGCCATAGGGGATGCGGTGCGTCGAGCGCTCGCGGCCGTCCATGTCGACGATCGCCAGCTCGCCGTTGCGGGCCATGGCGATGCGCCGGCCGCGCGGGTCCATGATGGTCGGCAGATCGCGCAATTCGATCGTGCCGTCCGCCACGGCCTCGAGGCTGGACGTCTCGTTGAGCTGGGCGGCGCCGCCAATGTGGAAGGTACGCATCGTCAGCTGCGTGCCCGGCTCGCCGATCGACTGGGCGGCGATCACGCCGACCGCCTCGCCGATATTGACCGGCGTGCCGCGGGCGAGGTCGCGCCCGTAGCAGCGGCCGCAGACGCCATGCTCGCTCTCGCAGACCAGCGGGCTGCGAATGTGCACGGACTGGATGCCGAGCTCGTCGATCTTCAGGGCCGCGGCCTCGTCGATCAGCTCGCCTTCCTTGACGATGACGTCGCCAGTCTTGGCGTCGACCACGTCCTCGGCCGGGGTCCGGCCCAGGATGCGCTCGCCGAGCGAGGCGATCATGGCGCCGCCCTGGACGATGGCGCGCATGTCCAGGCTGTTCTCGGTCTGGCAATCCTCCTCGACGACGACGCAATCCTGCGACACGTCGACGAGACGGCGGGTCAGGTAGCCCGAATTCGCCGTCTTGAGCGCCGTGTCCGCGAGACCCTTGCGGGCGCCGTGGGTCGAGTTGAAATATTCGAGGACGGTCAGGCCTTCCTTGAAGTTCGAGATGATCGGCGTCTCGATGATCTCGCCCGACGGCTTGGCCATCAGGCCGCGCATACCGGCGAGCTGCTTCATCTGGGCCTGCGAACCGCGGGCGCCCGAATGGGCCATCATGTAGATGGAGTTGATCGGGGCCATGCGGCCGTTCTCGTCCTTCGGCTGCGCCTTGATCTTGTCCATCATGGCGTTCGCCACCTGGTCGCCGCAGCGGCTCCAGGCGTCGATCACCTTGTTGTACTTCTCCTGCTGGGTGATCAGGCCGTCCTGATATTGCTGCTCATAATCCTTCACGAGCGCGCGGGTCTCGTCGACCATCGCTTCCTTCTCGTGCGGGATGATCATGTCGTCCTTGCCGAACGAGATGCCGGCGCGGAAGGCGTGACGGAAGCCGAGGCCCATGATCGCGTCGGCGAACAGCACCGTCTCCTTCTGGCCGGTGTGGCGGTAGACGATGTCGATGACGTCCGCGATCTCCTTCTTGGTGAGCAGGCGGTTGACCGTCTCGAAGGGAACCTTGTGCGACTTCGGCAGGGTCTCGCCGAGCAGCATGCGGCCCGGCGTGGTCTCGACCCGCTTCATGTACGGCTTGCCGTCCTCGTCCGTCTGCGGGACGCGGCTGACGATCTTCGTATGCAGCGTCACGGCGCCGGCGTTGAGCGCCTGGTGGACCTCCGACATGTCGGAGATCATCGCGCCTTCGCCCGGTTCGCCCTCGCGCTCCATCGACAGATAATAGAGACCCAGCACCATGTCCTGCGAGGGCACGATGATCGGCTTGCCGTTGGCGGGCGAGAGGATGTTGTTGGTCGACATCATCAGGACGCGCGCTTCCAGCTGCGCCTCGAGGCTCAGCGGGACGTGCACGGCCATCTGGTCGCCGTCGAAGTCGGCGTTGAACGCGGCGCAGACCAGCGGGTGAAGCTGGATCGCCTTGCCCTCGATCAGCACCGGCTCGAAGGCCTGGATGCCGAGGCGGTGCAGCGTCGGCGCGCGGTTCAGCAGCACCGGATGCTCGCGGATCACCTCGTCGAGGATGTCCCAGACTTCCTTGCGCTCCTTCTCGACCCACTTCTTCGCCTGCTTCAGGGTCATGGAGAGACCCTTGGCGTCGAGGCGCGAATAGATGAACGGCTTGAACAGCTCGAGCGCCATCTTCTTCGGCAGACCGCACTGGTGCAGCTTAAGCTCCGGTCCGGTCACGATGACCGAGCGGCCCGAATAGTCGACGCGCTTGCCGAGCAGATTCTGGCGGAAGCGGCCCTGCTTGCCCTTCAGCATGTCCGAAAGGCTCTTCAGCGGACGCTTGTTGGCGCCCGTGATGGTGCGGCCGCGACGGCCATTGTCGAACAAAGCGTCGACCGCCTCCTGCAGCATGCGCTTTTCGTTGCGGACGATGATGTCCGGCGCGCGCAGCTCCATAAGGCGCTTCAGGCGGTTGTTGCGGTTGATCACGCGGCGATAGAGATCGTTGAGATCCGAGGTCGCGAAGCGGCCGCCGTCCAGGGGGACGAGCGGGCGCAGTTCCGGCGGGATGACCGGAACGACGTCGAGGATCATCCACTCGGGACGATTGCCGGACTCCAGGAAGCTTTCGACGACCTTCAGCCGCTTGATGATCTTCTTGGGCTTCAGCTCGGACTTGGTGGTCTCCAGTTCGTCGAGCAGGGCCTGGCGCTCGCCCTCAAGGTCGAGATCCATGAGCATCTGCTTCACGGCTTCCGCGCCGATGCCGGCGGTGAAGGCGTCCTCGCCATATTCGTCCTGCGCGTCGAGCAGCTCGTCCTCGGTGAGGAGCTGGAACTTCTCGAGCGGGGTCAGGCCCGGCTCGGTGACGATGTAGCTCTCGAAATAGAGCACGCGCTCCAGCTGCTTCAGCTGCATGTCGAGCAGCAGGCCGATGCGCGACGGCAGCGACTTCAGGAACCAGATGTGCGCGACCGGCGCGGCGAGCTCGATATGGCCCATGCGCTCGCGGCGGACCTTCGAGACGGTGACCTCGACGCCGCACTTCTCGCAGACGATGCCCTTGTATTTCATTCGCTTGTACTTGCCGCACAGGCATTCGTAATCCTTGATCGGACCGAAGATGCGCGCGCAGAACAGGCCGTCACGCTCGGGCTTGAACGTGCGGTAGTTGATCGTCTCGGGCTTCTTGATCTCGCCGAACGACCAGGAGCGGATGCGCTCCGGCGAGGCGATGCCGATCTTGATCTGGTCGAACGTCTCCGGCTTGGCGACCGGGTTCGCGAAGTTGGTCATCTCGTTCATATTCAGTCCCTTTCAGGGGAAATTCTTGGCGGAGGAGGGCGAAGAGAAGGGGCGCCGGGCGCCCGCTCCCTTATTCCGCCGCCTCCGCGAGTTCGTCGTCGCTGTCGTCGATGATCGAGTTCAGCTCGACGTTGAGGCCGAGCGACCGCATCTCCTTGACGAGCACGTTGAAACTCTCCGGAATGCCGGCCTCGAACGTGTCGTCGCCCTTGACGATCGCCTCGTAGACCTTGGTGCGGCCGATCACGTCGTCCGACTTCACGGTCAGCATCTCCTGCAGCGTGTAGGCGGCGCCATAGGCCTGGAGCGCCCAGACCTCCATCTCGCCGAAGCGCTGGCCGCCGAACTGCGCCTTGCCGCCCAGCGGCTGCTGGGTGACGAGGCTGTACGGCCCGATCGAACGCGCGTGGATCTTGTCGTCCACGAGGTGGTGGAGCTTCAGCATGTAGATGATGCCCACCGTGACCTTGCGGTCGAACGGCTCACCGGTGCGGCCGTCGAACAGGGTCGACTGGCCCGACGTGTCGACGCCCGCAAGCGTCAGCATGTCGGACACGTCCGTTTCCTTGGCGCCGTCGAACACCGGGGTGCCCATCGGGACGCCGGAGGTGAGGTTCGACGCCAGCTCGATCACCTGCTCCTCGTCGCGGCCATCGATGTCGGCATGATAATTCTTGCCGTAGATGTCCTTGAGCTTGCCGCGGAGCGGCTTGGTGTCGGCGCCGGCATTCCGGCCCCTGGCATGGATGTCGTCGAGCATCGCCGCGACCTGCTTGCCGAGGCCGCGCGCGGCCCAGCCAAGATGGGTCTCGAAGATCTGCCCGACGTTCATGCGCGAGGGCACGCCCAGCGGATTCAGCACGATGTCGGCGGCGGTGCCGTCCTCCAGGAAGGGCATGTCCTCTTCCGGCAGGATGCGGCTGATGACGCCCTTATTGCCGTGACGGCCGGCCATCTTGTCGCCCGGCTGCAGCTTGCGCTTCACCGCGACGAACACCTTGACCATCTTCAGCACGCCCGGCGGCAGCTCGTCGCCCCGCTCCAGCTTCTCGATCCGGTCCTCCAGACGGCGGCGGATCGCGGCCTCGGCCTCGTCATACTGGGCCTTCACGGCCTCGAGATCGGCCTGGACCTTGTCCTCCTTCACGGCGAACTTCCACCAGTCGTGCGGCTCGACGCTGTCCAGCGCCTCCGCGTCGATCACGCCGCCCTTCTTCACGCCCTTGGGCGCGCCGACGGCGGTCTGGCCGAGCAGCATCTCGCGCAGGCGGGCATAGGAAGAGCGCTTCAGGATGGCGCGCTCGTCCTCGGCGTCCTTGCGCAGACGATCCTTCTCCTCGGTCTGGATCGCGCGGGTACGATCGTCGATGTCGATGCCGTGCCGGTTGAAGACGCGGACTTCGACGACGGTGCCGGCCACGCCCGGCGGCAGGCGGAGCGAGGTGTCGCGCACATCACTGGCCTTTTCGCCGAAGATGGCACGCAGGAGCTTCTCCTCCGGCGTCATCGGCGATTCACCCTTGGGCGTGATCTTGCCGCACAGGATGTCGCCCGGCTCCACCTCGGCGCCGATATAGACGATGCCCGCCTCGTCGAGGTTGCGCAGCGCCTCCTCGCCGACGTTCGGGATGTCGCGGGTGATGTCCTCCGGCCCGAGCTTGGTGTCGCGGGCCATGACCTCGAACTCCTCGATGTGGATCGAGGTAAAGACGTCGTCCTTCACGATCCGCTCGGAGATCAGGATGGAATCCTCGTAATTATAGCCGTTCCACGGCATGAACGCGACGAGCACGTTCCGACCGAGGGCGAGCTCGCCGAGATCGGTGGAGGGGCCGTCCGCGATGACGTCTCCGGCCACGACCAGATCGCCCTTCTTCACCAGCGGACGCTGGTTGATGCAGGTGTTCTGGTTCGAGCGCTGGAACTTCATCAACGTGTAGATGTCGACGCCCGACTTGCCCGCCTCGACCTCGTCGGTCGCGCGGATCACGATGCGGGCGGCATCGACCTGATCGACCACGCCGGTGCGGCGGGCGGCGATCGCGGCGCCCGAATCTCGGGCGACGGTCTCTTCCATGCCGGTGCCAACGAACGGCGCCTCGGCGCGGACCAGCGGCACCGCCTGGCGCTGCATGTTCGAGCCCATCAGCGCGCGGTTGGCGTCGTCATTCTCCAGGAAGGGAATGAGCGAGGCGGCGACAGAGACGAGCTGCTTCGGCGACACGTCCATCAGGGTGATGATGTCGCGCGGCGCCATCAGGAACTCGCCGGCCTGGCGGCTGGAGACGATCTCCTCGATGAAGTGATTGTCCTTGTCGAGTTCTGCATTCGCTTGCGCGATCGTGTGCTTGGCCTCTTCCATGGCGGAGAGATAGACGACGTCCTTCGTCACCTTGCCGTCGACGACCTTGCGGTAGGGCGTCTCGATGAAGCCGTACTTGTTCACCCGGCTGAAGCTGGCGAGCGAGTTGATCAGACCGATGTTCGGGCCTTCCGGCGTCTCGATCGGGCAGATGCGGCCATAATGGGTCGGATGGACGTCGCGGACCTCGAAGCCCGCGCGCTCGCGGGTGAGGCCGCCCGGCCCGAGCGCCGAGACGCGGCGCTTGTGCGTCACTTCGGAGAGTGGGTTGGTCTGGTCCATGAACTGCGACAGCTGCGAAGAGCCGAAGAACTCGCGCACCGCGGCGACCGCGGGCTTCGCGTTGATCAGGTCGTTCGGCATGACGGTCGAGACGTCGACCGAGCTCATGCGCTCCTTTACGGCGCGTTCCATGCGCAGCAGGCCGACGCGATACTGGTTCTCCAGCAGCTCGCCCACCGAACGCACGCGGCGGTTGCCGAGATTGTCGATGTCGTCGATCTCGCCCTTGCCGTCCTTCAGGTTCACCAGCTCCTTCACGACCGCGACGATGTCCTCGGTGCGCAGGGTGGTGATGGTGTCGTCGGCGTCGAGGCCGAGGCGCATGTTGAGCTTCACCCGGCCGACGGCCGAGAGATCGTAGCGCTCCGGATCGAAGAACAGGCCGGCGAACAACGCCTCGGCGGTCTCCTTCGTCGGCGGCTCGCCCGGGCGCATGACGCGGTAGATGTCGGCGAGGGCGCTGTCGCGATCCTCGGACTTGTCCGCCTTCAGCGTGTTGCGAATCCAGGCGCCGGTATTGGTGTGATCGATGTCGAGCAGCTCGATCCGGTCGATGCCGGCCTTGTCGAGCTTCTCGAGATTCTCGGGGGAGAGCTCGTCGCCCGCCTCGATGTAGATTTCGCCGGTGCTCTCGTTGATGAGGTCATAGGCGCTGTAGCGGCCGAACACCTCCTCGGTCGGGATGAGCAGGGTCTCGAGCCCGTCCTTGCCGGCCTTGTTGGCGGCGCGGGGGCTGATCTTCTGGCCGGCCGCGAAGACGACCTCGCCCGACTTGGCGTCGACGATGTCGAAGCTCGGCTTGTTGCCGCGCCACTGGTCGGCGACGAACGGAATCTGCCAGCCGCCCGAACCGCGCAGGAAGGTGACGCGGTTGTAGAAGGTGTTGAGGATCTCCTCGCTGGTCAGGCCGAGCGCGTGCAGCAATGCCGTCACCGGCAGCTTGCGCTTCCGGTCGATGCGGACGTTCACGATGTCCTTGGCGTCGAACTCGAAGTCGAGCCACGAGCCGCGATAGGGGATCACGCGCGCCGCGAAGAGATATTTGCCCGAGGCGTGGGTCTTGCCGCGGTCATGGTCGAACAGCACGCCCGGCGAGCGGTGCATCTGCGAGACGATCACGCGCTCGGTGCCGTTGACGATGAACGTGCCGTTCTTCGTCATCAGCGGCATGTCGCCCATGTAGACGTCCTGCTCCTTGATATCGAGCACCGAGCGGGTTTCCGTATCGGGATCCACCTCGAACACGATCAGGCGGAGCGTCACGCGCATCGGCGCCGCATAGGTCATGCCGCGCTGGCGGCACTCGTCGGTGTCGTACTTGGGATCCTCGAGCTCGTAATGGACGAAGTCCAGCTCGGCCGTGCCGGCGAAATCGCGGATCGGGAAGACGCTGCGCAGGGTCTTCTCGAGGCCCGACACATAGCCGTCCTGCGGGCGCGAGCGGAGGAATTGCTCGTAGCTCTCGCGCTGAACCTCGATGAGGTTCGGCATTTCCGAGACTTCGTGGATGTTCCCGAAGATCTTGCGGATGCGCTTGGATGCGGTGGGCCGGGTGTCGGTCGCCGGGGCTGCCTTGGTCGCCATGGAGATTTTTTCTCGCTTCCTGTCCCAGCGGGGCTGGGATCCCTGTCAAAAACCGGAGCGCACAAACGCAAAAAGCCGCGGATTCCCGGCTCGGAAATCGCAGCTTCAGCGTCCTGTGAAACCTCAGGGACTCAATGCGTTGATCGCGCTGCGCGACGGCGCGACCTGTTCCGAGACTCTGTGGTGAGGGGCGCGATATAGTGGGGGCTGTTGGAGATGTAAAGGGGAGGCGGCGGCCGTCCGCCCGCCGCTAGATCTCGTAGCCCATCCGCTCGGCCCAGGGTGCCAGGATCGGCAGGACCGGCGCCAGCTGCTCCCTGTACAATGTCCAGCGCCCCTTTGCCCGCGCGTGCACGGCCTCGGTGACCTGGGCATAGCTGGCCGAGCCGATATGGCCGCGCCCGCGTGCCGTCGCGCCATGGCCGAGCAGCCGCGCGTCCCAGTCGAGGCCGAGAAAGCCGAGCAGCGGGCGAAGCTCCGCCTCAGTATTGTCGACCAGGCGTTCGTAACGGACTTCGTGCACGGCCATGGGCAGGGCCGCGCGGCAATTGCGCCAGACCTGCATCACCGCGTCGTAGAAGAGGGCGGTGTCCTCGAGGTCGAGGAAATGCGCCATCGTGCCGCGCGGATCGAAGCGGACCATGAATCCGCTCAGCACGACGTCGCAGGGGTGGCGCTCGACGAAGATGATCCGCCCTTCCGGAAACAGGCGGTGGATCAGCGGCAGATAGGTGAGGCCAAGCGGGAGCTTGTCGATCGTCAGCCGGCCGGCGGCGTCCGGCGCGGCCGCGTCGAGCGCCTCGAAATAGCGGGCGCGGAGGGTCGCGACCTCCGCCGCGTCCAGGTCCGGCAGGCGCCGTGGATCGCCCAGCGCCTGGGCGGCGGCCTCGAGGATCGGCTTCTCCTCGAGCACGACGGCCGCGTCATGGCCGGCCAGCATGGTGTCGAGCAGGGTGGTACCCGAGCGCGGGAAGCCGAGCAGGAAGACCGGCGCCGGCCGCTCCGCCGCCGCCACGCCGCTGAACCAGCCGCGCTCCCATAAGGGCGCCGCGATCCGGGCCGTCTGCAGCACGCTTTCGCGATGCGCGCGCGCCGCCGCGCGAGGATCGGCGACCACGGTTCCCGCCTCGCGGTTCATCTCGGCAAAGGCGGCGAAGGCGCCGGCGCGATCGCCCTGCCGGTCGCGGATCCGGCCGATCAGCTCGGCGCGCGCGCCGCCGTCGCCCGCGGGCGGCGCGGCGTCCGCGGCGGCGAGAGCGGCCGCCAGCTCGCCGCGGCGATAATGGAGGCGCGCCGTCAGCAAGGCGGTTTCAGGGGGCGCAATGCCGATTGCCGCGGCCTGCCGGAGCAATGTCGCGAGCTCGTCGATGCGGTTGCCCCGCTCTGCCAGGTCGGCGAGCGCGAGCAAAGCGGGCGCGCAGCCGGGATCGAGCGCGAGCGCCTCGCGCAGCGCCGTCTCCGCCTTTTCCGGCCGCCCGAGCAGGTCTTCGAGCCGGGCGATGGCGACGCGCACGGCGGGGTCATGGGGCAGAGCGCGCGCCTGCGCCCGCGCCGCGGCGAGGCTGGCCTCGCCCTGTCCGGCGGCGGCCTTGGCCTCGGCCAGGCCGGCGCGGATGCTGGCAAGCTGGCTGGCCAGGGGGCCCGTCGCCAGGAGGCCGGCAATGGCCGCCTCGGCCTCGTCGGTCCGTCCCGCGCCGCCCAGCACGCGGGCAAGCTCGATGCGGGGCAGGGGATTGTCGGGAAGGAGCGCCGCGGCGCGGCGGAGATGGGGAACGGCCTGGTCGAGGTCGCGCCGGCGGGCATAGAGGACGCCGATGAACAGCCGCAGCGGCCCGTCGTCCGGCGTCTCGGCGATGGCGGCCTCGCCCGACAGTATGGCGCCGGCGAGTTCTCCCCGCCGGGCCAGTTCGATCGCCTCGCGCGCCTTTGGCGGAACCGATGCCAGCGTCTTGCTCCCCAGCCTAACGGGCCGCCGCTAGGCCCGGGGCGGGCTTCGCCGCCATCGCGGCGCGACGAGCGTCAGCGGAGCGGGACGAACGTCCCCGCGGCGTGCGGTGGGCCGTGCCGGCCATGCCGCCCTTGCCCCGGCGCGGGATGCTGCTATCGAACCCGGGTGATTGAAGAACTGATCGAATTCATTCCGCAGAACGCCATCGAGCGGAAACTGGTCGACGAGATGGCGGGCCGCTGCACCAATGACGCGCTGGTCGAGGCTTTGCTCGGCGCCTCCATCCATGTCGCCAGCAGCGCCAACATGCTGCCGGACGGCAGCGGCTTCTCGCCGCTGCTGATGAACGCGCACAAGGATGTCGTGATCGCCTGCTTCACCGCCCGGGCGCGGCTCGGCCTCTATCCCGAACATGCCAAACACGCCTTCGAGATGCGCTGGCGGGATTTCATCCTGAGCATCCCGCCGGGCAAGGGCGCGGTGATGAACCCGGGCTATACGCACCAGAAGATCATCCACGCGGACGAGGTCCGCAAGCTCAAGTCCTGGCTGGGCTCGCCGCAGATTTCCTGACCGGGCATCGCGCGCGCCACTAGCCGCCGTCGCGTCCCGCCGAATGGCGCGCATCCGCCTGCGCTTCCGCGCCCGACTTCGCTTCGGCGCTGACTCCCCACATCCTGACGCAGATTAAGCGACGGGCCGAGCCCTTTACGCCGCGAAGTCGTTGTAGGTTCGACATGAAACAGCACCTTAACCATCTTCGCCCCGCGACGGCCGCGCTGTTCGCCGCCCTCGTCCTGCCCACCGCGCCTGTGTTCGCGCAAACCCCGCAGCCGGCCTCGCCGCCGCCAGTGATCGCCGCCCCGCCGCCGGTCGCCACGCCCACGCCGGCGCCGATCACGGTGGCGCCGCCGCCGCCGACCGTCTCGCTGACGCCGCGTCCGGCGCCGGTCGCGACGCCGGCCCCGGCGACCCAGACCCGCACGGCGACCCCGCGCCCCGCGCCGCGCGCCCAGGCTCCGGCCCGCACCGCCACGCGGACACCGGCCCCGGCCGCCAGGGTTCCGGCGCCGGCCGCCACGCCCGCCCCCACGGCACCGGCGCCCGTCGCCCAGGCGCCGGCCGAGACCCTGCCGCCGCCCGCGCCCATCGAAAGCGCGCCGGTCGCGCCGGTCGAGGCCGCGCCGGTCGAGACCCAGACCGAGTCGACCGCGTCCCTCCTGCCCTGGATTATCGGCGGCATCGCCGTGCTTGCGCTGCTCGCCGGATTCTTCCTGTTCCGCCGCCGGCGGACGGAGGAGGTCTATGAGGAGGCCTATGAGCCCGCGCCGCCGCGTGCCGCGGCCGACGAACCGACCTTCGTGGCGCCCCTGGACGTCGCGCCGGTCGCCGCCGAGCCGGTCTTCATCCGCCCGTTCGCCGATCCGGTGCCCGAGCCGCGCGCGGTGACCCAGCCGGTGGCCGACGAGCCGACCGCCGTGCCTCCGCCCGAGGAGATCGCGGTTGCCGAGGCCGACCATGCCGACGTCGAGGCGCTCGCCGCCTCGTCCGAGCCGGTCGCCGGTCGCCCGTGGCTCGAATTCCTGATGCGCCCGATGCGCGCCGGCACCAATCGCGACAATGCGATCGTCCAGTTCGAGCTCACCGTCGGCAATACCGGCGACGTGCCGGCGCGCGACGTCCGCATCTCGACCTGGGTGGTCGCGGCCGGCGAGGGCACCGACTATGAGCGCTCGCTGATCGATCCGCCCGCCGACGCCGCGGTCGAGCGAGTCTCGATCGACGCCGGCGAGGGCGCCACGGTCGAGGCCAAGATTGGCCTCGCCAAGGAGGGCCTGGACGAGTCCGTCCTGCCGGTCGTGGTCGCCGACGCCCGTTACACCCTGCCGGACGGCAGCGAGGGTCGCACCCATGCGAGCTTCGCGGTCGGCGTCCCGGCGGCGGAGAGCGGCGAACTCGAGCCGTTCCTCACCGATCGCTCGTCGGGCCTGCGCGAGAATGTCGAAGCGCGGCTCTACGGCGAACCCGAACGCGTCTGACGCATTCTCCTGACCCCCAGCCCGAGGAGGGCGCGAGGAGGGGCGGTCCCCGGCCAAGGGACCGCCCCGTTTCGTATCGGGGACCGGCAGTCTTGGGGAACAATACGCTGCCCCGGCGAGGCCGGAGCACCGGCCGGATACGGCACTGAAGCGCGCGGGGGCTCCGGCCTTCGCCGGGGCACGAGGGTGTCGCAACCCCTAAAGCGGCTGCGCCAGGTCGTCGCGGATGGAGCGCCGGGCGAGGAAGAAATGCACCGCTGCCCAGAGATAAAGGAGGGCAGTCAGCGCGAGCGCCATGGTCAGTCCGCCGGCCGGCCCGTGGGCGTCGGCGAAACGATCGCTCAGCCCGCCCACCAATACGGGCCCCAGCCCGGCCCCGATCAGCGAGTAGAGGATCCCGATCACCGCGGTCGAGGTGGCGCGCATGCGGGGGTGCATGAGGTTCTGAAAGAGGCCCTGCGATGGGCCGAGATAATTATACTGGAAGAAGGTCGCGACCGCGAGCAGGGCGATCGCCATCGTGGGCGTCCCGCTCGTCACCGCCAGAATGTAGACCGGCGTGGTGATCACCAGGCACCAGCCGGGAATGTCGGCATAGGCGCGGGCATCCCTGCGCGCCAGCCGGTCGCAGAGCCAGCCGCAGCCGACCACGCCCGCCACGGCGGGCAGGCTGGCGATCAGCCCGGTGGTGAGGCCCGCCTCGGCGAGTGAATAGCCGTGCCGCCGCACGAACCAGGTGGTCAGGAACAGGTTGAGGCCGAAGCCGGCCATGGAGGCGATGGTCGAGCCGATCAGCAGGTGGCGGAAGCTGTGCCGCTTCCACATCCGCATCAGCACGGCGCCGAGCGGCGGCACCCGGTCGCCGTCCGCGCCGAGCGCGTCGTGCTGCCCCCTGACCGGCTCGTCGACGCTCAGCAGGACCAGAGCGGAGAGCAGGAAGCCCGGCGCCGCGGCGATCAGGAAAGCCGCGCGCCAGCCCCATTCCTGCGCGACGATCCCGCCGCCCGTCAGCCCGATGAACGCGCCGATCGGCGGCGCGAGGACGAACACGGAGATCGCCGTGGTCCGTTTCTCCTTCGGGAAATAGTCCGAGATCACCGACTGCGAGCTGGGCAGGCCGACGGCCTCGCCGACGCCGACGCCGACGCGGGCGAGGAACAGGGCGACGAAGCTGGTCGCCGCCGCGCAGAGCGCCGTCGCCACCGACCAGAAGAAGGTGCCGACGCCGATCAGGGTGATCCGCCGTCGCCGCTCCGCGATCCGCGCGACCCAGATGCCGAGCAGCACGTAGAGCAGCGCGAAGGCGAAGCCGCCGACCAAACCGACCTCGGTGTCCGACAGCCGGAACTCGGCTTTGATCGGGTAGACCAGCACGTTCATGATCACGCGGTCGATGAAGCCGCAGGTGCTGATCGCGGCGAGCACGAACAAAGCCCAGCCCGGTCTCACCTTGCGCAAGACACCCTCCCTTCGGGCGCGCTCCGCGGCGCGCCTCGAATGTATGCCTAGCTTACGATCATGCGGTGGGGAAGGGTGCTTGCTCCGGTCCTCCGGGAGGTTTATCCTTCGCCTCAAGGCCGTCAGGGCGGCCGCCTGTCCGCGGAAAGGGCCAAGCCCGCCTCTTCGATAGGATGCGATCCATCATCGCCTTTTCCTGCCCGTCAGGCGGACGCGGGCCCGAAGGGAAAGGGTCGATTCATGTCTGAACTCCCACGCAATCCGTCCGCCGAGCATCTGCGCAAGCAGGCCAAGCGCCTCGCCAGGGCCGAGGGTCTGAAGCTCGCCGCCGCCCAGCACAGGCTTGCCAAGGATTATGGCTTCGCCAATTGGGCGGCGCTCATGCGCGAACTTGCGCGCCGCCGTTCCCCGCTCTCCGACGCGGCGGCGCGCGGCGATTTCGAGGCGGTGCGCGCCTTGCTCGCCGAGGGCGCGGCCGCGGACGGCGCGCCGCATGAGGTGGACGCGCCGCTCTACCTCGCCTGCGACGGCGACGCGCCCGATGCGGCGAAGCTCGCCGTCGCGGAATTGTTGATCGAAGCTGGCGCGCATCTGCAGCGCGGCAACAGCCACGGCGCCACCGCCCTCCACGCCGCCGCCAGGCGCGGGCCCGCCGCGCTGGTCGAGCGGCTGCTCAAGGCCGGTGCCCTGTATTGGCAGGGGGATGCGGAGGACCGCCGCGCTTATGATTATGCCGCGGTGGGGGAGGGGGCGGACAGGGAGCGCATCCTCTATCTCACCGCCGACGGCCCGAAGATCGAGGACGGCGATTTCCGCGCCGCAGTCGCCGCGGTCCAGGCGGGCGATACGGTTGCGCTCGCTCGGCTGCTCGATGCCCGGCCGGAGCTGCTTGACATGGCGGCGATCGAGCCGGAACTCGGCCCGCGCGGCTATTTCAGCGATCCCCGGCTCTTCTGGTTCATCGCCAACAACCCGACCCTCGTTCCGCACTCGCCCGCCAATATCGTCGAGGTCGCCCGGCTGATGATCGAGCGCGGGGTCGCGCGCGAGGATCTGGAATATGCGCTCGGCCTGGTCGCGACCAATATGCAGATGCCGACGGACCTGCAGATCGACCTTGTGCGGGTGCTGATCGACGCGGGCGCGCGCGTGTCGGCGTCCGACATGGCGGGCGTGCTCGGCCACCGCCAGACCGCCCTGGTCGCCTGGCTCGTCGAGCACGGGCTGGAGCTCACCGCGCCCATCGCCGCCGCCCTGGGCCGCACCGACGCGCTGCCGGCCCTGCTCGCCCGGGCAACGCCGGCGGAGCGGAGCGACGCGCTCGGCCTCGCGGTCATCAACGGGGAGGGCGGGGCGGCCCGGCTCAGCCTCGAGGCGGGCGCCGATCCCGACGCCTTCATGCCCTGCCACACCCATTCCACACCCCTCCACCAGGCCGCGCTGGAGGGCCGGATCGACTTGATGGAGCTGCTTGTCGCGCACGGCGCTCGCCTCGACATCGAGGACAGGCTCTGGCGCGGCACGCCGCTCGGCTGGGCGATGCACAACGGGCGCAAGGAGGCGGAGGCCTGGCTTCGCGCGCGATCGTGAGAGCCGCGTATCGATAAACGATATCTGGGCTTGACGTTATTCGATAACGAGAATATCGAAAAACAATAAGCAATCACGGAGTCGTCCGATGTCCCAACCGTCCGCGGCCCTTGCGGCGTCGCGCCTGATCCTGCGCGCGCTGATCGTCCTGAACCTGGTCTGCGCCGTCTTGTTCGCGCTGCTGCTCCTGCTGTCCGCTTTCTACGAAGACAGGGTGCTCGCGGCGCTGCAGGGCAATGAGATCGGGCCGCCGGCCGACGTGCTCGGCGCGTCGCGCCTCGTGCTGGCGATCGCCCTCGCCACGGTGCCCTTCGCCCATCTGCTGCTCAGCCGCCTGCGCGCGATCGTCGAGAGCGTTCGGGCCGGCGCGCCGTTCGTCGCCGACAATGCCCGCCGGCTCAAGGCGATCGCTTGGCTGCTCCTCGTCCTGCAGCTTATCGATCTCGCCTACGGCATCCTGGTGATGAGCCTCGCGCCGATGACCGACGAGCTGGACTGGAGCTTCTCCCTGACCGGCTGGCTCGCCGTCCTCCTGCTCTTCGTGCTCGCCGGCGTGTTCCGCGAGGGCACGCGGATGAGCGAGGATCTGGAGGGCACGATCTGATGGCCATCCTCGTCAAGCTGGACGACGTCCTTCACGCCCGCCGCATGACGCTGACCGAGCTCGCCGGTCAGGTCGACATCACGCTCGCCAATCTGTCGATCCTCAAGACCGGCAAGGCGCGGGCGATCCGTTTCTCGACGCTGGAGGCGATCTGCCGCGCCCTGCGCTGCCAGCCCGCCGACCTGCTCGAATTTCAGGAAGAGGAATGACAATGTTCAGTGAAATCAAGGAAACCTACGCCACCAGCGCGCGCTTCGTCCGCGCGTTGCCGCTGATCGCCGCGCTGCCGGTGCTGGCCGAGGCGGCGCAGCATGTCGCCGAATGGCGGATCGGGATGTATGACAGCCTTGCCCAGGCGAGCGCGGTCGAGGCGCATCCGCTGCGCATGGGGTTCGGCTATGTGAAGACCGCCGCTCTGCTGCTGATCTGCTATTGGGTCTGGCGCTATTTCGGCCTGCGCGGCGATACCGCCCGCGCGCGCCGGCTGGAGGCGGGCGCGGTCGCCTCCTTCGTCCCGGTGGTGCTGTTCGGCGTGGTCATGATGATGATCGACAGCCGCCTCGGCGAGGCGCTCGGCGCGGTCCTGCCGGGCGGCGGCGCGCAATTGCTCGCCATCTTCGGCGTGGTGTTCGCATTGATGGCGTTCGAATTGCTGTTCGCGCCCTGGAAGGTGGCCTCCGCGCTCGACAATCGGCGCCTGGACATGGGCCGCTCCCTGGCGATCATGCGCGGCAGCTTCGGCTGGAGCTTCGCCTTCCTGCTGGCGATGTTCCTGCCGTTGATGATCCTCCACTATCTGCTGGGCGGGTTCGCCATCGGCGCGCCGCCGGCGGTCTCGGCGGCGCTGCTCGTCGTCGACTGCCTGGTGGTGGGCGCGCTGGCCGTGGTCCTGCCGGCCACCGACTTCATGCTCGCCCGGCGGGCGGCGGCGAAGCGGGGTGTGGATCTCGCCGAGCAGGGCGCCGGCCTGCCGCGCGCCGTGCCGGCCCGGGCCTGAGAAAAAGGGCGGCTCCCGCGAGAGCCGCCCTCAGTCTTCCACCGACCGGAGCCGGCGATCTTCGATGAGAAGAAGAGCTTACTTCAGCTCGACGGTGCCGCCGGCTTCCTCGATCTTCTTCTTGATCTCTTCGGCCTCGGCCTTGGAGACGCCTTCCTTGATCGCCTTCGGCGCGCTCTCGACCAGCGCCTTGGCTTCGCCGAGGCCCAGGTTGGTGATCGCGCGGACCTCCTTGATCACGTTGATCTTCTTGCCACCGTCGCCGGTGAGGATCACGTCGAACTCGGTCTGCTCTTCAGCGGCCGGAGCGGCGGCGCCGCCACCGGCGGCCGGAGCGGCCGCAACCGCGGCGGCGGCGGAAACGCCCCACTTCTCTTCGAGCGCCTTCGCGAGGTCGGCGGCTTCGAGGACGGTCAGCGACGAAAGCTGGTCAACCAGCGCATTGATGTCTGCCATTGTAAGTCTCCAGTTAAATCGTTCGGTTCAGTTTGAAAGGGTCGTGCTTATGCGGCGTCCTTGGCGGCATAGGCGCCAAAGACACGGGCCAGCTGCGCACCCGGCTCGTTGATCGTGCGGGCGATCTTGCTCGCGGGCGCCTGGATGAGGCCCACGATCTTCGCGCGCAGTTCGTCGAGCGACGGGAGTTCGGCCAGCGCCTTCACTCCGTTCACGTCGAGGATGGTATCGCCCATCGCCCCGCCGACGATCTCGAGACGATCGTTGGTCTTGGCGAACTCGACCACGGCCTTGGCCGCGGCGACGGGGTCATCCGAAGTCGCAAGCGCGGTCGGGCCGGTCAGCAGGTCGCCGATCGGCTGGTAGCGCGTGCCCTCGAGCGCGATGAGAGCGAGCCGGTTCTTCGCGACCTTGTAGCGGGCGCCAGAGTCGCGCATCCGGTTCCGCAACGCCGTGGACTGGGCCACGGTGAGGCCGAGATTACGGGTGACGACCACCACGTTGCTCTCGTTGAACGTCTGCTTCAGCTCAGCGACCGCTTCCTTCTTTTGAGCGCGATCCATGTTGCTCTCCACATTACACAAGGCGGACCATTCCGCCCTGCGGGTACGTGTCCGATGAGGAGAGGGTTCAGGGCCGAAGACCTTCGGCAGACCACGCGTGACATCGCACGCCCGCGCGGCAAAAACTCTTCCCCGTCTAGGCCGGACATTAAGAGGGCCGATTGCCCTCACCGACTGTCTCGGACGGAACGCGAGCGGGCGAACCCGCAAGCGAAGGCGCGCATCTAGCGGTTTCGCGCCGAAAGTCAACGCACCCGGTCCGGCAGGGCGCCGCGCGTAGGGCTATCGGCTTGATCAGGGGGCGATTCCTGCTATCGCGCCCGCCTCTACGGCGGAGCATGAAATGGCGGAATCGAAGACCGACAGGCACTGGAAGCGCTGGGCGCAGCAGGATCCCTATCACGGGGTGCTGGGCCTGGGTTTCGACAAGAGCGTGATCGACGATCCGGCGGTGTCCGACAATTTCTTCGCCCAGGGCGAGGAGCATATCGCGCAGGTGCTGGACGACGCCTCCCGCGTCGCGACGCCGGGGACCGGGTCGGCGCTCGATTTCGGGTGCGGCGTCGGCCGCCTCGTCCGCCCGCTGTCCGAGCGGTTCGACCATGTCGTCGGCGTCGACGTGTCGCCGGACATGCTGCGCATCGCGCGCGAGAATTGCCCGGACGAGGCCCGGACGACATTCGTCGAGAGCCTCGACGATCCCGCGGTCAAGGGCCGCCGCTTTGATCTCGTCCATACCTATATCGTGCTGCAGCATATCAGGCCGTCGCAGGGCCTGCCGATCATCGACCGGCTCGTCGATCTCACCGCGCCCGGCGGCGTCGCGGCGCTGCATTTCACGGTAGGCGACATCCTCCCGCGGCGGCGGCGGCTGAACTGGTGGCGCTATCGTCTGCCGCCGCTGCACTGGGCCTATAACGTCCGCACGGGCCGCCCCTGGAACCTGCCCATGTCGGAGATGAACGCCTATCCCATGGCCGAGCTGCTGGAGATGCTCCGCGGCCGGCTGGCGCAGCCCATGGTGATGCGCAGCGTCGACAATGGCTGGCACGAGGGTATCGTGCTCATCGCCCGCCGGGAAGGCTGAGGCTCAGCCGAAGGCGGTGTCGTAGATATTGCGCGGCCCCGACAGGGTGAAGGCGTCGCCGGTCGGATCGACCGGCACGCCCGCGAACACGTCTTCGCCGGCGAGCCAGGCTTTCTCCGCGTCCGGCCTCGCCAGCGCCGCGTGCAGGCCGGCGTTGAACTCGTAGGACCAGGGCGCGTAGCCGGCCCGCTTCAGCGCGCCCGCCAGCGCGATCGAATAGCCGGCGCGCAGGTTGATATAGAAATCCGGCGTCGGAATCTGCGCCTCCACCTCGCCCTGCCGATAGGCGCGCTCGCAGATCCGGGCGTCGGCCGACACGGCGGTGCGGCACACCGCCGGCCGCGCCGCATAGATGCGGCACTGGTCGTTCGCGAGCAGGGGGCAGGGGGTGATCACGCCCTCGCGGCCGTCGAAATCCAGCGTGCCGGTGACGGCATAGACCGCCGCCACCGAGGCCCGCACCGCCTCCCGGTCGCGCCCCGGCACCGCTTTCTTCGCGAAGAGGATTTCGGGCGCCCGCGCGGACACCCAGGCGTGACAGCAATGGGAGCAGCCGCGGCGGCAGGCGAGGGCCTTGCTCGGGCCGGGGCGACCGGCGCTCGTCATATTCTCCTGGAAGAAGGTCATGAGCGGGGCGACGGTGCCGGCGTCCTTCGCCTCCTCGAGCAGATCGTGCAGCACGCGCATCAGCGCGACGATCATCTCCAGGTCGGTTTTCCCGCCCGGCAGCCCGCGCGCGACGATGCGCCGATCCTCCTTCAACTGCCGCCGCCGCTCCGCCCGCTCCATCGGCCGATGCTATAGCGGCGGCGGCCGTCATGGCGAGGCATGAAACGACGAAGCAATCCGGGCGGCGGTCCCGCCGCGCCGGATTGCGTCGCCGCGCCCGACCCGGAATGAGCTCAGATGGTCTGCGCCGCGGCCGCGGCCGCCTGCGCCACCTCGAAATCTTGGGCGACGGCGCCGCCGGAGACGCCGACCGCGCCGATCGTCTCGCCATATTCGTCGCGGATCGGGATGCCGCCGGCGAAGACGACGAGGCCGCCATTGCTCCGGTCGAAGCCCGGCGAGGTGCCGCCCGGTTTGCTGAACTCGTAGAGCGCCTCGGTATTGAAGCCGAACAGGGCAGCGGTCCGGGCCTTGTTCATCGCGATCTCGGCCGAGCCCAGCAGGGCGCCGTCCATGCGGACGAAGGCCTTGAGGTTGGCGCCGCTGTCATAGACGGCCACGTTCATCGGAACGCCGATCGCGTCGGCGGCCTTGCGGGCGGCGGCGATGGCGGCGTCGGCGCGGAACTGGGTGATGTTCATCTCGAAAAATCCTTCCGGAAAAGGGGGTGGCCGCGGCGCGCCGGGGAGGGCGGCGCCGCGGCCGGGAGGCGGGGCCGGCTCAGATCCGGTTCTCCCAGGCGGCGCGCTGGTGCTGCTTCAGCATGTCCTCGATCACCTGGGGGACGACGTTGCGGAACTTGCCCTCGTCGGCCGGGACGATCTCGATCATCCGGTCGATCATCTCGGTCGGGTCCATCTTGCCCTCGGGGGTGGCGAAGAAGTCGTCGAAGCCCTTGCGGAGATCGGCGCGCTTCGTGAAGTTCTTGCTGTCGTCGAGCCAGCGGAACGGATTGTCCGCCATCGTCTCGTTATAGCCGGTATAATAGGCGCCCGGATTGATCGTCTGGACCTTGATCCCGTAGCCGGCCAACTCCTGCTGCATCGCCTCGGCGAAGGCCTCCAGCGCATGTTTGGTGGAGACGTAGGTGCCCCAATTGGCCGGGGTGAACAGGCCGCCCATGGAGGAGGTGAAAACCACCTTCTTGCCCTGGTTCGAGCCCTCGCGGATCCATTTCTGAACGACGCGCTGGGTGAGGTCGAGCGGCAGGAAGACGTTCACCTCGTAATTCTTGCGGACCAGCTCCAGCGGGATCTCCCAGACCGGACCGGCCTCGCCCATGCCGGCATTGTTCCAGAGGATGTCGAAATCCCACCGGACCGCCTGTTCGATGTCATAATGGTCGGTGAGGTCGAGCCGCTCGACGCGGAGATTGTCGAGGCCGAGCGCGGCGGCTTCCTCGCGCAGCGGGGTGACCTGCGAGGACACCTGGGTGGTGGCGATGATGTTGTGTCCGTTCCTGGCCATGCCGATCGCGGCGGCCTTGCCGAAGCCGGAACCGGCGCCGGTGATGAGGATGGTCTTGGTCATTGGTCTTCTCCCTGGTTCCCGATGCGTCAGTGCATCGACAGGGAGAGGATTAGGCGGCCGCGGCCGGGCCCGCCGTTCGCCGGTTGCGGCGACTGTCGCCAAATTGCGGTGTCGCGCAAGATCGGGACATTTTTGCGATATTAGCGCGTGGCGGGGACGGCCGTGTTGGTCGGGGCCGGGAGCTGCGGCGCGGGCTGGGCCGGGGCCACCTGCGCCGGCGCCTGCTGCTGCGGCGCGGCCTGGACGGGCGCGGCCGCATTCTGCTTCGGCGGCTCGTCGTCCAGGTCCCTGCTCGCCCGCTGCATCAGCCAGCAACGATTGTCGGCGACCCGGCAGGAAACGATCGAGCCGCTGTCGGTGTTGATCCGATGGACCATCTGCCCGTCCGCCGAGGTCACGATCTGATATTCGAGGTCGGAGCCGCCACCGCCGCCGCTGCCGGCGCCGTAAATGCCGAGCGCGATCAGGCCGCCGGCGATGACGACCGAGGTCACGACCTTGCGCACCGCGCCGTCGATCACCTCGCCGAGCGTCGGTTCGGACAAACGCCCGCCGCGATCCCGATCCAGATCGTCCTCGTCGTCCCAGCGGTCACGCACCATCGCTTCGTCCTTTCGCCCGCCTGCCTAGCGGAGGTCCGGGCAAAGCAAAAGAGTGCAGCGTCCGGTCTAGCGCGGTGCTTCCCCGACACGGATCGCATTGTCCCTAAGCCACCGCACGCGGTCCAGATAGGCGGTCTGGACCCGGTCGCCGGGATCAATGGTCTGGCCGGCTTCCTCGATGCGGATCAGCGCGCTGTCCCAATAGGAGCGATCCTCGGTCAGCGCGTACAGCATGATCTCGGTATGGGCGAGCATGGTCCCGCCGCGCCCCCATCCCGGCGGGTTCGCTTCCCGCGTGATCATGCTGCGCCCTTCTGTCAGCAGCCGTCGGGCTTCGAGCAGCATTGCGGGGTTGCCCGGCCGCTTGCCTACGGTGAGGAGCGCGTTGCCGAGATTTACCCGGAACAGGCCCTGGATGTAGCGAAAGTTGCGCCCGTTCAGGGAATCGTGGCCCGCGCGGCAGGTCGCGATGGCGCGGGCGCCGGTGGCCGGATCCCGCGTCTGATCGGTCAGCAGGACGAGCGCATTGCATAAGCCAGCCTGGACCGTGCTCCACCTGTCGACGTTGGTGGCGATATCGACGTCCGCGGCAGCCATGTTCAACTCGGCGATCGCCTCGTTGAGCCGGGCGGTACTGCCTTCGACCTGCGCAAGGTACTGGAGCGCAAGGCCGATATTATAGTGCATCCCGGCGCGCTCCATCGGCTCCAGCCGACCGGCTGCCCGCGCGAGCGTCGCCCGCATGGCCGCGAGCGCCCGGTTCAGGCGGGCCGGCTCCACGTCGCGTTCGCTGGCGAGCGTCAGTGCTCCGCCAAGGTTGTTCTGTAGCCGCGCCCAATTTTGGAGATCGCGGTCAGGGGTGAGGACGGTGAGCGCGGCCTCGAACTCGGCGATAACGCCGTTGATGCTGTCAAGGCCGGACTCCCTGCTCGCACGGAGGCCGAGCACGCTGCCGAGCGTGCCGCGCGTCTGCGCCCAGGCGAAGGGCTCCGTCTCCCGGGGTGCGCGTGGCAGGGCTTCAGTTCGCAAAATCTGCTCCGCGCGGACGAGTGCCGCATTGTTGCCGAGCAGATCACTTTCCTGGAGCAGCATCGCGGCCGCGCTCATCGCCAGTGCCCATTGCCCCGCGTCGAAATCGCGTTGTCCGCGCGCCATGGCCTCGAGCAGGATATCGGCGCCGCGATTGGCCTGGAGCTGGAGGGCGGCGAGGTTGGCGCGGGCCCGCACGGCGCTCTGCAATGCGGTCCGTCCCGCATCGGACTGGTCCTGCCGCAGCGCGACGAGCGCGGCCAGTTCCCGGTCGGCTTCCTCGAAGCGCCCCGCATGATAGGCCGTTTGGGCGCGGGCGAGCGCCGCCTGGGCTTCGTCCCGCGTCGGGCTGGCCTGCAGTCGCGCGACATGCGCCCGCAAATCGGTGATCTCGGCCTGCAGCACGGCGGCCTCGCCCGCCTTGGTGCGGAACAGCGCAAGGATCTGCTGTCGCGGTGCATTGACGTTGCCGATGCCGAGCGCGTTGGCGACGGCCACCAGGGTCCCGTAGTGGAGATTGCCCCGGCGCGTCGCCGCCCGGACTTCGCCCTCCAGCCAGGCGATGCGGCTGTCGAGGCGGCGCCCTTCGGCGGCGGTGCGGCCATAGGCCCCTTGCGGCAGCGTGCCGCCCCGATCCTGCGCGATCCCCGCATCCGCGGTGGAGAGCAGCGCCAGCATCGAAGCCGCGACGTACATCATTCGCTGAAGACGAGGACCGCATGGCATGACTGTTCTCCCCCGTCGCGCAACATCCCGATCGTCGCGGAGTCGGTCAAGCACCCTCAGCAAAAGAAAAGGGCCGGAACTCTCGTCCCGGCCCTTTGCCTCTATTCTGATTTTCTTGGGCGCTCAGGCGCTCGCCACCTCGGCGACGTCGAGCTTCAGGCCCGGCCCCATGGTCGAGGACAAAGCCGCCTTCTTGACATATTTGCCCTTGGCGCCCGACGGCTTCGCCTTGACGATCGCGTCGACGAAGGCGTCGAAATTGCGGCGCAGGTCCTCGTTGGAGAAGCTGGCCTTGCCGATGCCGGAGTGGATGATGCCGGCCTTCTCGACGCGGAACTCCACCTGGCCGCCCTTGGCCGCCTTCACGGCTTCGGCGACGTTCGGCGTGACGGTGCCGAGCTTCGGGTTCGGCATCAGGCCCTTGGGGCCGAGCACCTTGCCGAGGCGGCCGACGATGCCCATCATGTCGGGCGTCGCGATGACGCGGTCGAAATCGATGGTGCCGCCCTGGATGGTCTCCATCAGGTCCTCGGCGCCGACGACATCGGCGCCCGCCTTGGTGGCTTCCTCGGCCTTGTCGCCCTTGGCGAAGACGGCGACGCGCACGTCCTTGCCGGTGCCGGCGGGGAGGGTGACGACGCCGCGCACCATCTGGTCCGCATGACGGGGATCGACGCCCAGGTTCAGGGCGAGCTCGATCGTCTCGTCGAACTTGGCGGTGGCGTTGGCCTTGGCCAGCGCGATGGCCTCATCGACGCCGTACAGCTTCGTCGAATCGAGTTCGGCGAGCTTCTTCGCCTTCTTGGTCTGCTTCGCCATGGCTTAGTTCCCCGTCACTTCGAGGCCCATCGCGCGGGCGGAGCCTTCAATAATCTTCGCGGCGGCCTCGATGTCGTTGGCATTGAGGTCCTTCATCTTCACTTCGGCGATCTCGCGAAGCTGGGCGCGGGTGACGCGGCCGATGGTGGACTTGCCCGGCTCCTTGGAACCCGACTGGATCTTCGCGGCCTTCTTCAGCAGGTAGCTCGCCGGCGGCGTCTTCGTCTCGAACGAGAAGCTGCGGTCCGCATAGACGGTGATCACGGTGGGGATGGGCATGCCCTTCTCCAGATCGCCGGTCGAGGCATTGAACGCCTTGCAGAAGTCCATGATGTTGACGCCGCGCTGACCCAGAGCCGGGCCGATCGGCGGCGACGGATTGGCGGCGCCCGCGGGCACCTGGAGCTTGATATAGCCCGTAATCTTCTTCGCCATTTTCTCTCACTCTATAGTCGGGAGGAGCCGCGCGCGGCCCATCCTGTTTCAAGTTTAGCGGTCCGGACGACGCCTGGGCGTCTCCCGCAAATTCCAAGGCTGTGCGTTGGAAGGCCGCGCCCTTAGCCTAAACCGCGCTGGCGGGCAAGCATGGCGATCGCGGGCGGCCGCCCCGCGCGGAAGGGAGCGTAACACTTCGGTATGCGCCGCTGAAGACTCCTTAACTCTTTGATTTTAATCAAGCTATGTGAGAATCGCAGAGTCCATTGGGCACTTGTCTCCTGCCGGGGGCAGGCGGTTCGGGGGGATTTGGCTGCTCGCCGCGGCGGCAATCGCCGTGGCCGGGCTCGCGGTCGGCGGCCTGCTGTTCTGGTCGACCAGCGCGGCCGACCGGCTCGCCCTCGAGCGCCAGACGCATATCGTCTCCAGCCTCATCAACCAGAATGTCGCCTCGATCGCGAACGACCAGGAGAGCTTCACCGTCTGGGACGATGCCGTGCTTCGCCTGCGGGCCCGGCCGCTCGACCTCGGCTGGCTGGACAGCAATCTGGGCATCTGGCTGCACACCTATTACGGCCACGACGCCGCTTACGTGCTCGATCCCGCCGACCGGCCGCTCTACGCCATGGCGGGCGGGGTCCGCGGCCGGCCCGAGGATTTCGACCGGATCCGCGCCGTCGCGCTGCCGCTCGTCGCGGAGCTCCGGGCGATCATGCGGCGCGGCGACGCCCGCCTGCCGCCGGGCGATCTGAGCCCGGGCGTGGTCGACATTCTGATCGCCGACGGTCACCCGTCCATCGTCAGCGTCAAGCCGTTCGTCCCGGACAATCGCGCGCTCGCCACGGCGCGGGGGACCGAGTTCATCCATATCAGCCTCGAACGGCTCGACGGCGGGTTCCTGGCCGGGATGCGGGCCGACTATCGCATCGACGGCGCGCGTTTCTCCTGGCGCGCCAATGTGGGGCCGCAGGAACGCGCGCTGGCGCTGCGCTCGCGCAACGGCCGGGCGGTCGGCTATTTTATCTGGACGCCCTTCGCCCCGGGCACGACCGTCTTCGCCCGGCTCGCCCCCGTCCTGCTCATCGCCCTGCTCGTCGTCGCGGCGCTGGTGTTCAAGCTGGTCCGGCGAGTCTCCAGCCGGACCCGCCAGCTGCACGACAGCAAGGCGGCCGCCCAGCATCTAGCCTTCCACGACAGCCTCACCGGCCTGCCCAACCGGGCCCTGTTCGACGACCGGCTCGACCATGCCTTGGCCATTTATCGCGGCACCGCCCAGCATCGGGTCGCCTTGCTCTATCTCGATCTCGACCGGTTCAAGAAGGTGAACGACACGCTCGGCCATCCCGCCGGCGACGCACTGATCCGCGAATTCGGCCGGCGCCTGCAGGACGTCATCCGCATCACCGACACGGCGGCGCGGCTCGGCGGCGACGAGTTCGCGATCATCCAGACCGAGGTGTCCTCGCTCGCCGAAACCGAAGCCTTGTGCGCGCGGGTGATCGCCGCCGCGTCGGAGCCCTTCGTCATCGAGGGCAGCCAGGTCTTCGTCGGGGTCAGCATCGGCGTCGCGCTGGCCGGCAAGGACGGCCTCGATTCGACCGAGCTGACCCGCCGGGCCGATATCGCGCTCTACGAATCCAAGTCGCAGGGCAGGGGCCGCCACAAATTGTTCGCGCCGAGCATGGACGAGCCGATCCGAGCCCGCCAGGCGGCGGAACGCGACCTGCGCGCCGCGCTCGAGGCCGACGATCAATTCTCCGTCTGCTACCAGCCGCAATATTCCGCCCGGTCCGGCGGGGTCGTCGGCGTCGAGGCCCTGGTCCGCTGGGAGCATCCGGAGAACGGGCCGATGCCCGCCGCCGCCTTCATCCCGGTGGCCGAGGAGACCGGGCTGATCGAGCCGCTCGGCGAATGGGTGATGGCCGAGGCCTGCCGGGCCGCGCGCGACTGGCCGTCCAGCACCGTCTCGATCAACGTCTCCCCGGTCCAGCTGCGCAACCCGCATTTCGCCAACCGGGCGATCGGCATCATCGGCGAGGCGGGCGTCGATCCGACGCGGGTGGAGCTGGAGATCACCGAGACCGCCCTGATCGAGAATGCCGAGGAATGCGCGCGCAACCTGCGGCTGCTGCGCGCCTTCGGCATCCGCATCGCCCTCGACGATTTCGGAACCGGCTATTCCTCGTTCAAGCATCTGCGCGAGTTCGAGGTCGACCGGGTCAAGATCGACCGCACCTTCGTCGACAAGATCGACATGCGGGCCGGCGGCAGCGCGATCATCCGCGCGATCATCGACCTCGCCCATTCGACCGGCCTGCAGGCGACCGCCGAGGGCGTCGAGACCGAGGAGCAGAGGAGCTTCCTCGAAGCGGTGGGCTGCGACGAGCTGCAGGGCTTCTTCATGGCCCGGCCGATGACCGCGGACCAGATCGCCCGCCTGCTCGGCCCGGCGGCGCCCGCCGACGTCGCGGAGGAAGCCGCGCCGCCCCCGCGCCGCCGCCGTGGCGACGCCGCCGCCTGAACTCAGTCGGCGATGGAGATGACGTGCTTCACCTCGTCCGTCCGGAAGCCGATCGCCGACGGACAGCGGACGCCCGGCAGGAAGGCGACGTCGTACAATTCGCGCACGATCCCCTCGATCCGGGCCCAGGCGATGATCTCTCCGTTGCCCGTGTCGACGACCGCAAGGCCGCATTGCGGTTCGATATTGCGGTCCGCGAGGTTCCGATCGAGCGCGAGCCCTTGGAACATGCCGGCCTCGCGCGGCAGGGACAGGCCGACGACGGCATGGCGGCCGATCAGGGTGAGACCACGCGCATAGCCCGGGCAGAGGGCGACCGGCTCGAAGCAGCCGCTCGCTTGGTCGATCCTGCCGAGTTCGCCGCTGCCCGAATTGAGCAGCCAGAGCTGGCCGTCGTCCAGCCGCGGCGAATGCGGCATCGACAGGCCCGTGGCCACGATCTCATTGCTCTCGACGTCGATCACCACGCCCCCGTCGCGCCTGTGGTCGCGCCAGCCCTGGGCGGTGTTCGAGCGGGCGACCGCGGTGGCGTAGCGCGGGCGGCCCTCCGCCATCGCCATGCCGTTGAGATGGCAGCGATCCTCCGCGGCGAGGCGGGACAGGAAGGGCGGCATCCAGAGCGGGCGGAAACTATGGTCGTCGCTGACTTCGGCGATGCAGCCGAAGAGGGTATTGACGAAGACCGGCCGGCCGTCGGCGCCCCAGCCCACGTCATGCGCGTCGAGATCGCCGGTCACCCAGGCGGCGTGGGGCGCGTAGACCGCGTCATGATCCCCCAATGGCGATGTGCCGCCCTGGGCGAGGACATTGTCGAACCGCTGGATCTGGATCTGCGTGGCGACCGCCAGGCTGCGTCCGTCGGCGCTGACGGCGATCCCCATGCAGCGCGGAAAGCTGCGCTCGAACACCGATGGGGCGCCGTCTGGGCGGACGCCGAGCAGGAACAATTTGCCGGCCTGATAGGTGGTGAAGGCGAGGCTGCCGCCAGCCGATGCCAGCCACGGTGCGAAGCCGGGCGACGTGGTGAGGACGAACGGCGCGGGATCGGGGCTGGTGGTCATCGCGATTTCATGGATGCCCGAGGCCAAGCCGCGCGGCAACGCGCATTCTCATCATTGACAGGTAAATCCTTGTCGGCGAAACGATAAATGTTGGGGTGGACCCCTTCGGGAGTCATGGAGGGGGTGTCTCATGGCGATGACCAACGCGCGCGCCGGCCGCGGTAAAACCTATGCGAATGTCAGCAATGCCGACGGCGCGACACGCCTCGGCCTCGGCGCCAACGCCGCGATCGATCGCTTCGCGGATGAAATGGCGGCCGCCCGCTTTGGCTACGCGAACGGCCTCAAAACCCCTCGGTCGGAGGCCATCGCCAGCCCGGGCCCCGCGATGATCACCCTGGCCGGCGATGCGGACGACAATGTCATCGACGGCAGCGGCGGCGACGACATCCTGTCCGGCGAGGGCGGCGACGACACGCTGTACGGCGGCGGCGGCCAGGACCTGCTGGACGGCGGCGAGGGCGATGACGTCCTGTACGCCGGGTCCGGCGAAGACGAACTGACCGGCGGTGCCGGCGACGACCGCCTGTTCGGCGGCTCGGGCACCGACACGGCGGTGATGAGCGGCGCCTGGGCGGATTATACGATCACCCAGACGCGCAGCGGCTGGACCATCACCGATCTGCGCGACGGCAGCCCCGACGGGACCGATGCGCTGGAGGGCGTCGAGGCGATCCGCTTCACCGACCGGACCATCTCGCTCGTGCCGTTGGTGGCGCCGGTGGTCGTCGAGCTGGCCAATCTCGGCAGCGGCGGCGTCGTCCTGCGGGGCGAGGCGGCCGGCCAATTCACCGGCTGGGATCAGAGCTCCGGCGATTTCAACGGCGACGGCCACCGCGATCTGATCGTGGGAGCGCGGGGTCTTGGCGGCTCTGGCACTGGCGGCGCCTATGTGCTGTTCGGCAGCGCGGCCGGTTTCACGTCCCGCGATCTCGCCGGCCTCGCGTCTCCCGATGGCTTCGTCATCCGCGGCGAGGCCAACAGCAATTTCGCCGGCTGGAGCCTGTCGATGGCCGGGGACATCAACCGCGACGGGTGCGACGACATCGTCATTTCCGCGCCGGGTGTGGCCCCGGCCGGCTCGTTCAGCGGCATGATCTATGTGATCTTCGGCAAGACGACCGGCTTCGCCGATATCGACCTTGGCGCACTGAATCCGTCCGACGGGTTCACGATCGCGGGCAGCGAGGCTAGCAGCTTCGGCGGCTGGGACGTCGATGCCGGCGGCGACGTCAATGGCGACGGTTTCGAGGATCTGCTCGTCACCGCCTATGCGGCGGATTCCAACGGCACCAATGCCGGCACCCTCTGGGTGGTCTACGGCAAGGCGGGCGGCTTCGCGCCGATCGACCTGGCATCGCCCGCGTCCCAGTACGGCTTCGCCGTCAGCGGCATGCAGGCATACGACAATCTGGGCTACTCGGCCGCCTTTGCGGGGGATTTCAACGGCGACGGCAAGGACGATCTGGTGATCGGCGCCGTCAGCGGCAACCGCGCTTATGTCATCTATGGCGCCGCCGGCAGCGCCCTCAACAACATCAATGTTGCCAACCTGCAGCCAAGCCAGGGTTTCACCCTTTTCGGCGCTGCCAACCTGGACCGCACCGGCGGGGCCGTGGCGTCGGCCGGCGACGTCAATGGCGACGGCTATGACGACCTCATCGTGGGCGCCTATCTCGAGGACAGCGGCGGCAGCGGCGCGGGCGCGGCCTATGTCATTTTCGGCCGGGCCGGCGGCGTCGGCAACATCAATCTGAACAGCCTGTCGGGGGCGGACGGCTTCGTCATCCAGGGGGACGCGGCGAACGACACTGCGGGGCGAGCCGTCTCCTCGGCCGGCGACGTGAACGGCGACGGGCTCGCCGACCTGCTCATCGGCGCGCGCCGCAACGACGCCACCGGCTCCGACGCGGGCTCCGCTTATGTGGTCTACGGCAAACGCGGCGGCTTCGGGCGGATCGATCTCGGCAGCCTGTCCGGCACCGACGGCTTCATCATCCGCGGCGTCACCGGGGGCGATCAGGCGGGAACGTCCGTCGCCGCGGCCGGCGACATCAACGGCGACGGGTTCGGCGACATCATGGTCGGCGCGCCTTATGCCGATCCGAACGGGAGCAGCTCGGGCACCGCCTATATCGTCTACGGCTTCGCGCCGCCGGGCAGCCTGGTCCATGTGGGCACGATCGGCGACGACGTCCTGGCCGGCGGCGCCGGCGACGACGTCCTCGAGGGCGGCGACGGCAACGACCGGCTCTACGGTCATGAGGGCGACGATGCGTTGACCGGCGGCGCGTTCGACGACTGGCTGTCGGGCGGCGCGGACAATGACGATCTCGCCGGCGGGTCCGGCAATGACCGGCTCGACGGCGGCGCGGACGCCGACGCGATGGCGGGGGGGTCGGGGAACGACATCTATCTCGTCGACCATGGCGGGGATGTTGTCGTTGAGCAGGCCGGCGGCGGCACCGACCGCGTCTATACGAATGTCAGCTATGCGCTGGCCGCGGGCGCCTCGGTCGAGACCTTGTCGACGGACTTCAACGCCGGGACGGACGCGATCGACCTGGCCGGCAACGAACAGGCCAATCTCATCCTCGGCAATGCCGGCGCCAATATGCTGACCGGCGGCGCCGGCAATGACGTGCTCGACGGCAAGGAGGGCGATGACACCCTCTACGGCGGCGCCGATAACGACACGCTCTACGGCCGCGACGGCAGCGACACGCTCTCCGGCGGGACCGGCAGCAACTATCTGGCCGGCGGCATCGGCGACGACCATTATGTGGTCGACGGCACGGACGCGATTCTCGAGCTCGTCGGCGAGGGCAATGACCGCGTCTCCGCCAATGTCAGCTACACGCTGACCGGCGGCGCCTCCGTGGAGACGCTCGCCACCACCGACGATGCCGGCACCGCTTCCATCAATCTCACCGGCAACAGCCTCGCCAACACGATCATCGGCAATGCCGGCAACAACGTGCTGAACGGCGCCGGCGGGGCCGACGTGCTGGACGGCAAGGAAGGCAACGACACCCTCTATGGCGGGGTCGGCGACGACACGCTCCATGGCCGCGAGGGCAACGATCTGCTCTCCGGCGGCACCGGCACCAATGCTCTGGCCGGCGGCATCGGCGACGACCGCTATATCGTCGACAGCGGCACGGATATCGTGACGGAGCTTGCCGGCGAGGGCGCGGACCGCGTGTTCGCGAGCCAGAGCTACACGCTGACCGCCGGCGCGTCGGTGGAGACGCTGTCGACCGCCAACAATGCCGGCACGGCGGCGATCGACCTGACCGGCAACGAACTGGCCAACACGCTCTACGGCAATGACGGCGCCAACGTGCTGGACGGCGGCGCGGGCAGCGACTTCCTCGACGGCAAGGGCGGCGCGGATACGTTCGCCTTCACCACCGCGCTCGGCGCCGGCAATGTCGACAGGATTTTCGGCTTCGTGACCGGGGTCGACAGGATCGCGCTGGACGACGCCATCTTCACCCAGCTCGGCGCGCCGGGCGCGCTCGACGCCAATGCGTTCGCGATCGGCACCGCCGCAACGGACGCCGACGACCGCATCGTCTACAACAGCGCCACCGGCCAGCTCTTCTACGACGCGGACGGCAATGGCGCCGGCGCCCAGGTCCAGTTCGCGACCCTCGCTGGCCTGCTCCCACTGACCGCGAGCGACTTCCTGGTCATCTGACCGCGATGGCGGCGGGCGCCGTGGCCGCCCGCCGCCGTTCCCCGAACGGCAACCGGCCGGGCGTCTGACGCCAGGGTGTCGCTCAGAAGCCCAGCGTCAGCCCGGCCCGCGCCATATGGGTGGCCTCGCCCTCGCGGAATGCGCCTTCGTAGCCGGCATGGAGCCGCAGCCTGTCGCCGACCCGCGCGTCGATCCCGGCGCCGATCTCCGCGCCCGTCCGCCCCGCACCCGGACCGACCGCCTGGAAGGTGCCGAGCCCCGGATTGGCCGCGAACACCACCGAGGCGACGCCGTTCCGGTCGCCGCTGTCATAAGCCATGCGGGCATAGGCCCAGGGACGCACGTCGCCGCCGCCCGACGCCTGCAGCCCCGCATAGAGCCGGGTCCGAGTCACCGTGTCGGCCAGGCCCGCCAGCGGCGTGATCCCGCCTGTTTCGGTAAAGCGGCGCAGGCCGACCGAGGCGTGGCGGACGCCGGCCATGGCGTCGAGCTTCAGCCCGCGCCCGTCGACCAGCGCATAGGTGATGCCGCCGCCCAGCGCCCAGGTGCGGATGTTTCGCCGTGCGCTGCTCGCGCCGCCCGGCGCGTCGATCACGGTGCCGACATCGCCGAGGCCTAACGCGCCCGCCGCCGACAGGCCGAGCCGTCCGCTTCGCCAGCCCGCATAGAGGCCGAGCTGGGTCAGCTCGACGTCGAGGCTTTCCGGCGCCACCGGATCGCGCACATCCATGTCGGTCTTGCCATAGTCGATCACCGCGCCGAGCCTGAGCCCGCTGCCGCCGTCATAGCCGATCCCGGTCGTGATCCCGTTCGTGTCGCCGGAAGCGCGCGCCACCGGCACGGCCGCATCGGCCGAGAGGCGCTGCCAGCCGCCGAAATATTCGCCGAAGATCCGCCAGCGTCCGTCGCCGACCAGCCGCGAGCCGGCGGGCGTGGCGGCGCCCGCGCGGAATCCTTCCCCCTCGTCGCCCGCCGCCACGCCCAGGGCCAGCGTCCGCGCCAGCAGCCGGTCGCCGCGATCGAAGCCGACCCGCCCCGCCAGCGCATGCACGATTCCGAACTGATTTCCCGCCGTCGCCGCGACCTCCCATTGCGAGGTGATCAGCTGGTCGACCTCGGTCGTCGTCGTTGGCGTGATGCTGTTGATCGTGTTGGTGTAGATATTGGTGTTGAGCACGCCGACGTCGACCGCGGTCGGCGTCCCCGGCAGCGAGCAGCCGGTCGGCTCCTGGCCGTTGCTCGCCGCGGTCGCACAGATGCCCCGGTCGCCCGTGACCACCGTCGCCGGGCCGAAGGTGTTGATCGACGCGGTGGTGGTCTGGGTGTCGGTGACCACATCCGCGGTGCCGCTCCGCTGCGCGGTCACCGTCGTGGTGACCGAGACGAGGCGCGGATCGGCGATCACGATCCGCCGCAGCCCGCCCACCGCCTGCAGCGCCGCCCGCGCATCGGCCAGAGACTGCACGCCGAGCGTCGACGTGATCGGATCGGCGAAGCTGCGCGTGAACACCGCCTCGCCGTTCAGCGTGCCGCGGACATTGGTCTGGAAGCTCTGGTTGACCACCGATTCCAGCGTCACCCCCGGCAACCGGATGATCACGATCAGCCGCGACTGGGTGACCTGCGCGAGCTGCAGGATGTAGCCGAACTCCTCACCCGTCCCGTCATTATCGGCCGAGCCTATGATATATTGGCCATTGTCCGAGACGCCGGTCGCGCTCTCGAGCACGAAGCCGCGTAGGTCGAGCCCGGCGAGCCGTGCGATCTCGTTCAGGTCCTGCATGCCGGTTCCGACGCTCCAGCGCCACGCCCGACTTGTAGAGCCGAAGCCGTCGCCCACGATCACGCTGCCGTCGGCATTCGCCGCGGTCGCATAGGTTTCGAAATCGGCAGGCACGGTCCCGGGCAGAAAGCCGAGCCCCGTAATCGCGCCGCCGCGCCAATAGACCGCCTGCACTAGGCCGTCCGCGCCGATCGAGCCGCCCACGATGGTCGATCCGTCGCGACTGATCCCGGACGCCTGGGCCCAGGTATTCGCCGCCGATCCGGCCGGCGCCGCCGACAGGAACGGCAGGCGCTGGAGGCCTTGCGCCTCGGTCCAGAAGAAGGCGCTGGTGCCGCGCCGGGCGAAGCCTTGGGTGGTGCCGATGGTCCCGGGCGTCCCGTCGGACGCCGTGCCGACGATGATGCTACCGTCGCCGCTGATGCCGCTGCCGCTGATCCCCCAGTTGATGGTGACGCCGGGGGTCGCGGCGGGCGGCGGGCCGAACTGGCCGAGCGACTGATAGCCGCCGGTCTCGGTCCAGCGATAGGCGCTGCTCACGTTCACGCCGCCGACGCCGGAACCCAAATCGTCGAGCGAGATGAAGCTGCCGGCGTTGACCACGACATACTGGCCGGTCGTGCTGACCGCGGTTGCGAACCTGGCGCGCGTGTTCGCATCGACGTCGGGCAGGCGCAGATAGCCGCCGCTCTGGGTCCACACGAAGGGCTGAAAGCCGAGGCCGGCATAGTCGCCCACGATCGTGTTGCCGTCCCCGCTCATCCCGCTGACTTCGATCAGGCCCGTCTGGAGCAGCTCCGGGAGGCCGTTCGTCCAGCGGACGAGCCCGGAGAAGGAATAGCCGGCCACCCGGGTGCCGTCGGCGCTGATTCCATAGACCGCGGTGGTGCTGTCGGGCTCGTCCTCCGGCGGCGGCGGCAGGAAGACGACCGCGATGCCCGGCTGCGGCGGCGGATTGCTCTGGGCCAGGGCAATGCCCGGTGCCGTCACCCCAAGCGCGAGCATGCTCGCCCCGACGATCCACATCCTGCGCTTCAACCCGATAATGCTCATCGCTCAGCCCCCACGCTCGTTGCCGTTCAGAAGACAAAGGCGCGGCGGGCGGGCGAAACGGGTCAGGAAAAATCGCAGACCCTGCGGAAAAATGGCCTCTCATCGATTTTCTAGTTCACGTTGACCAACTTTCCTTGCTTCTCCCGGGGCGAGCGGCGGCCTAGGCTGCGCCCGACCCTTGGGAAAAGAGGAAAGGAAGAGGATATGGACGTCGCAAGCAAAGGCTGTCCGGTCGATGGCGGCGTGCGCGCGCTGCTCGGCCGCACGAACAAGGATTGGTGGCCCGAGATGCTCGCCACCGAGATCCTCAATCCGAATGGCGCGTCCAACCCGATGGGCGCCGATTTCGACTATGCCGAGGCGTTCAAGCAGCTCGATTACGCCGCGCTCAAGGCCGATCTCACCGCCCTGATGACCGACAGCCAGCCCTGGTGGCCGGCCGATTACGGCCATTACGGCCCGTTCTTCATCCGCATGGCCTGGCACGCGGCGGGCACCTACCGCACCGCCGACGGGCGCGGCGGCGCCAATAGCGGGCAGCAGCGCTTCGCCCCGCTCGATAGCTGGCCCGACAACGGCAATCTCGACAAGGCGCGCCGCCTGCTGTGGCCGATCAAGCAGAAATACGGCAAGCATATCAGCTGGGCCGATCTCTTCATCCTCACCGGCAACGTCGCGATCGAGTCGATGGGCGGCCCGGTCTTCGGCTTCGGCGGCGGCCGCGCCGACGTGTTCGAGCCCGAGCGCGACATCTACTGGGGCTCGGAAGACAAATGGGTGAACCAGGGCGTGCAGACCCGCATCGCCCCCGAGCATGGCTTCCACGCGATCGAGGGGCCGCTCGCCGCGATCCAGATGGGCCTGATCTACGTCAATCCGGAGGGGCCGCAGGGCAATCCGCACGACGATGCGGGCATGGCGCGCGACATGAAGGAGACCTTCTCCCGCATGGCGATGAACGCCGAGGAGACCGTCGCGCTCACCGCCGGCGGCCACACCTTCGGCAAGGCGCACGGCAATGGCGACGCCTCCTTGCTCGGCGCGGCGCCCTCGGGCGGCGATCTCGCCGCGCAGGGCTTCGGCTGGGTCAGCGGCCATGAGAGCGGCGGCATCGGCGAGCATACCGTCACCAGCGGCATCGAGGGCGCCTGGACCAACACGCCCAGGGAATGGACCGAGAATTATTTCCGCCTGCTCTTCGACTATGACTATGAGCTGGTGCAGTCCCCCGCGGGCGCCAATCAGTGGCAGCCGATCGACCAGAAAGAGGAGGACATGGCGCCGGCGGCCTGGGATCCGAGCATCAAGGTCCCGACGATGATGACCACCGCCGACATGGCGCTGAAGCGCGACCCCGAATTCCGCGCGATCAGCGAGCGGTTCCGCGACGATCACGAGGCGTTCAAGGACGCCTTCGCCCGCGCCTGGTTCAAGCTCACCCACCGCGACATGGGCCCCAAGGTCCGCTATCTCGGCCCGGAAGTGCCGGAAGAGGACCTGATCTGGCAGGATCCGATCCCGGCCGGCACCACGCCCTCCGACGCCGAGGTCGCGGCGGTGAAGGCCAGGATCGCCGAGAGCGGCCTGACCGTCAGCCAGCTGGTCAAGACCGCCTGGGCCTCGGCCAGCACCTATCGCAAGTCCGATCATCGCGGCGGCGCCAACGGCGCGCGCGTGGCGCTGGCGCCGCAGAAGGACTGGGAGGTCAACGAGCCCGCCATGCTGGCGAAGGTGATCGACACGCTGAACGGCCTGCGCGGCTCGATGAGCCTCGCCGACGCGATCGTGCTCGGCGGCGTGGTCGGCCTCGAGAAAGCGGGCGCGACGAACGTGCCGTTCACCGGCGGCCGGGGCGACGCCACGGCGGAGCAGACCGACGCCGAGAGCTTCGCGGTGATGGAGCCCGAGGCGGACGCCTTCCGCAATTATGTCGGCAAGAAGAAGCTGGCGGTAAAGGTCGAGGAGATGATGCTCGACCGCGCCTCCCTGCTCGGCCTGTCGGTGCCCGAGATGACCGTGCTGATCGGCGGCCTGCGCGTGCTCGGCGCCAATCATGGCGAGCGCGGCCACGGCCATTTCACCAAGAGGTCGGGCCAGCTGACGAACGACTATTTCGTCAACCTGCTCGACATGACCAACGTGTGGAAGGCCGTCGACGGCTCGGACGACCAGGAATATGTCGCGACCGACCGCGCCGGCGGCGGCGAGACCTGGCGCGCGACGCGGGCCGATCTGATCTTCGGCTCCAACGCCGAGCTGCGCGCGGTCGCCGAGGTCTATGCCGAGAACGGCCATGAGGAGAAGTTCGCGAACGACTTCGTCGCGGCCTGGACCAAGGTGATGAACGCCGACCGGTTCGATATCGCCTGAACCGGGCAGCCCGATCGCGCGACGGGGCGGGATTTTGACTTCCCGCCCCGTTTGCGCGACAGCTCGTTCCGCCTCCGAACCGAAGGAACGATCCATGACCCGCCGTATCGCCGCCGCCATCCTGCTCGCCGCCGCCACGCTCGCCGCGCCCGTCGCGGCCGCCGCCGCGGCCATGCAGCTCGGCGGGGCCCGCGCCGTGTCCACCGACGACGACGGCGTCCAGGCCGCGGCCAGCTTCGCGGCGGGCGAACTGGGCGGTTCGCTGCAGAGCGTCGACAGCGCCCAGGCCCAGACCGTCGCCGGCGTCAATTACCGGCTCACCATCACGCTCGAGGATGGCGCGGTCTGGCAGGTCGTCGTCCACCGCAGCCTGCAGGGCGAGTTCAGCCTCTCGTCCAGCAGCCAGCAATCGGGCGGCGAGGGCGAAACCGACCACGGCACCAATGACGGCTCCGACACCAGCGGGGATGACGAGTAAGCGGCGGCGCGCCTTATTCGTTGATCAGCAGCTCGCGCACGTTGATCGTCGGGTTGCCGACCTGGCTCAGGCTGACCCATGGGTCGACCCGCTCCGGATCGCGCGTCTCGATCCTGGCCTCGAGCGATTTGCCGGCGATTTCGGCCCGGTCGAGGATGAAGTCGACATCGACCGCCGCGCGCTCGGCGCAGGCCGCGCAATCCTGCGGGGTGAGGCTCTGGAAGAAGGCCTGCTTGGCGACCTCCTCGCCGTCGGCGAAGAGATGGACGACGAAGCTGCCGCGGAGCCGCAGCCGGTCGATCCCCTTCACGCGCAGCGACAGCCTGGGGTGCGGGCTCAGCTGGAAGGACCGGCCGAGCGCGACATGGCCGGATTCCACCAGCGCGCGCTCCCTGAACATTCCCGCCGGCAGCGCGTCATAGGCATAGGCGCCGCTCGCGATCGTCGAGCCGGTCTCGACCCCGAACGGCCGCAGCCGGTTGAACAGCGGATCGTCGAGCCATTCCACATTGCCGGGCGGCAGGGTCGAGCGGAAGGAAGCGAGGTCGGTGGCATCGTACCGGCTTTGCCAGGCCCACCACATCCGCTCCCAATTGCAGTGGAAGAACCAGAAGAGCGGGTCGAAGGAGGCGATGTCGGGCGTGTCCATGGAATCGCCGCAGGAGACATGGCCGTTGTCGTGCGCGGCCTCGATGTCGGTCCGGAATTTATCGAAGGTCGGGGCGTTCAGCGCCTCGCGGATATTGTGCGCGATCGGATAGCTGCGCACCTCGCGGGCGATGACGTCCGGAGGATTGCGCCGCGTGACCATGTTCGCCGGATAAGCGGGCGCGACCTGGCGGGGGAGGCGATAGCTGTCGAAGGGCGGCTGGGTCAGCCAGTCCGGGACCGGCTCCAGGATGTCCCAATAAGGCAGCGTCACGTCCTCGCAGCCGGGCACGGTCCGCATCGCCGCCTCGAAGCGGTCGATATAGACGCGGTGCCAGGGATTGTAGGCGGGCTGGTGGTGCACGCAGAAGGTCGGCGCCGGGAACCAGTGGATCCCGGCCAGGCTGAAATAGGAGTTCGGATCGTCCGGGTCGCGATCGATCAGGGCCTGGAAGGCGCGCCCGACCCGCGCGCGCTCCGCCTCCGGGAGCGAGGCCGCGTTCTTTCGCGTCGGGATGCGCGGGTCCGGCGCGCGGCCCAGCGCCGCGAGGTCCAGCGACGCCGCGCCGCGCGGGCATTGGTCCGCGATCCAGTTCCGGAACGTCTGCACCCGCGCCGGCGGCCAGCGGCGCTCCGGCTCGGGCGGCATCTGCCCGCCCGACACCTGGAAATAGATGTCGACCGCCTTCGCCTGCACCGCTTCATAGGTGGCGAGGTCCATGCCGGCCTGCCGCTTCATATGGTCGATGTCGATCGCGTCGAAGAAATAGCGGATATGTTCGAGGAAGGTGGGATGGTCCACCAGTTCGTCCCGATGCTCGATACCCATTGGCGGTCCCCTCGGCGGCTTGAGGATTCATCACGCGGCGGCACGAATTAGGCGCGGCGATGATGGAACGACTTCGGGAAAGGAGCAAGTGATTCCGGCGGCGTAATAGTCTGGAAGTAATCCACGGCCGTGCACTTGCCGGTTACGGCGGCGGCGACAGGGGTCGATTTGGCGCATGCCGGACGGAGGATCTCATCGCCGCCGTCCCGGCCGAAGCGCCGCGCGCGCCGGACGGCGGCCGTCGCGCCGCCCTGCCTCCGGGAGCGCGTCGAAGCGAAGGAACCTCCGCCGCCCTCGCTCATTCCCCGGCCATGGCGCGCTCCCCCTCCTGGATGAAGCTGGCGATGGACAGCTGGTCGCTGGGCCTGGAGGCGAGCACGGTGATCGGCATGCGCATGCTCAAACTCGCCGAAGGCGGCCCCGCCGCCGCCGCCGAATGCGACCGCATGGTCCGCGAGAAGCTCGAGGCGGCGGCGGAGCTGCAGCTGTTGGCGATGACCGGCGCCCTCGGCGCGACCTCGCGGCGCGCGGCTGGGAAGGCGGTGGGGCATGTCCGGAAGAGGGTGCGGGCGAATAAGAAGAGATTGGCGCGACGCCGGGCTTGAGCGACGAAGTGGCCAGGTAGGTACGGTCGGCAACGGGAGACGCGGCTTGGCAGGCCCGTGGCCGATAGTTGACGGACAGCTTTGGGTACAGCTTTTGAAAAAGCTGCCGTTCAAGTCGACTCGCTAACCATGAAAAATGATGCTAATGTTCTCGTCTTGTACCGCGTGCATCTGAGGCAAATACGTCGGAGTCGGAGCCTACGGTTCTTCTCCAACGATGCGGAGAAGGTATCGAGTGGTGGCTCACCCTGCTTCAAGCAGGCGAGAATGCCTGATAGAAAACACTGGTAGCCAGCGCAATGGGAAACCGCGCTTCTGGTGCTCCGTGCATGGTGCGCCCGCGACCGCTCGGTTCGGCGGCCGACTTGACCAATGCGAGTCCGCCTACCGCGATAGCGTGGACGGCAACAGCTTTCCCCTTGAGCCCAACAAATATCCTGGGGGCGTAGGGATGTGGGGCTCGGTCGAAGCCGTCTATGACACGACGGGCTTGCCACCTGAGCGCGGAATCCATGTTCACGCGCGTGAAGAGGTCGGCGGCGATAAGGTGGTCGACGGTACCTTTGATGCGGTTACCCTCGCGCCCATGCGCCACAATTTGTTCGATGAGAAGCGGACCTTCATCACCGGTGAGACCGCGGTCGCCTACTATGTCAGCAGGTTCATGGACCGTGATATCGGGACGCTCTATTGCACCTACTGTGGCGAGCCGCACCTTGATGCCGATTGGTATGCGGTAAAGCCTCACCATCGCCACCTGTGTCACGGCTGCGGCAAGATCTTCTTGGCCAACGAAAGCGGGATTTCAAACCCCGTCATGGCGATGCGAATCGGGCTTGGTGACGACGACAGCACGCGTGAGGTGCGGCGTGCTACGAGGGTTCTGGATATCGGACAGCGCGACTATCCCGGCGGGATGCAAATTTGGGCTTCAAATGAGGCCCTGCTTTGGACGTCGCCGGAACCCGAAAAGGAAGGCATCCACGTTCATCTCTATGACGTTAATCAGGTGCGCGTGGAGGATGATACCTTCGACCGGGTCGTGATTGATGGGATCGAGCTCAACGAAGGCCAATTACGCTTCTTCATGGCACAGCGTTCGCTTTCCTATCTGGCCGACAAGATCGTAAGCCTCGTATGTCCATCTTGCGAAGAGCCCCATTGTGACGTTGGGGAAGCAGCATTCATGCCGCGCAAGGAACATCGCTGCTCTTTCTGCGGGCAGGCTTTCGACACGCCCGGGCGACGGAAAAGGGTCGCGAGCAATCCATTCATCGACACGGTAGCCGAGCTGCGCCGCTTGGCAGCAAAATGAGGGGAAAAGTCTTGAAGGGTTACGTTTATATCACCTCGCCGGGCACCGATCCGGGCCTTCTGAACAATCTGAACGATCCGCTCTTCACGGACATCCCGACGCTTGGCGCCTGCATGCCGAACATAAGGCGCGTGGTGGTCCCGGGCGACTTCATCTTCGTGGTGTCGGGCAAAACCACCGGCGTTCAACAATACGTCGTCGGCGGGATGAAGGTCGCAGAAAAGCTGGACGCGCTCGCCGCTTATGGGCGGTTCCCGGCCAATCGATTGCACCTGGGCGACGATGGACTTCTCAAAGGGAATGTCATCGTCAATCCTGATGGTTCGCAGCACCCGCTCGACACCCACGATCCCGACACGTTCGAGAACCGCATCCGCAACTTCATCGTGGGAACGGATGCGGTTGCACTGGAGACGCCGCGCGAGGTAGAGCTCGGCCGAGAATTGACGCTCGCAAAGCTCTCTGAGCTCTGCGGACGTGAGGGCAACCGGGCGATCGATATCATGGGCCGCATGAGGAAACTCGACGACGGCCAGGTGCGGGGGATGGTGGATTGGCTGCACGGGATAAAGGCTGCCGCCCACTGAGCGTAAGGCCGTGAGCAGGCTCTCTGAGACCCTGCGCGGCCTTGCCCTGACTGCCGACCAGATTGCCGTCAAAGCCCGACTTCCGGTTGATCGTGTTCGATCGATCTTGCGCGGCGATGACGCGCCGATGTCGGACCTGCGAGCGATCAGCACGGGCCTTCGCGTGCCCCTGCGCGTCCTTGCCAGCGGCAAGCGGCCAAGCGACGAGAGCGATAAGCTCGGCCTGCTCTTTCGCAGCGTTCGTCAAGCGCGGCCTGGCTACGATGTGACGGTTGAGCGGGTCGCGACGTTCATTGAGGCTGCCCTACGCGTCCTGCCTCCCCAAGATCACCTTCCCGATTGGCTACACGACTTTGTCGTCGGCGATGAAAGTTATGAGGAAGCCGCTCGGCTCGCGACCCAGTTTCGGTTCAAATTCTGTCCGGACCGCATGGATGATCCGATCCATCACTTGCCTCAGTTACTCGACCAGGCTGGGATCTTCACGGCACGCTTACGCTTCTCGCAATATGAAGGAGTTTCCCTCATAGCCGAGAATTATTGCTTCGTATTTGTCTCCCCGCGATTCATTGGCCGGATGCTTTTTTCGCTCGCGCATGAGCTTGGACATCTCATTGCGCATCATCGTGGGGGACATGCGCCGATTTTCGAGCGTGCTTCTCATATCGGCAACTTTAAGAGCCGCACCCGGAGCGAAGGCTTTGTCGACGCATTCGCGTCCAATTTGCTCTTGCCGGACACGGCTATTGCCCGGGCCCTCCAGACCATCCGCGACCACTTCCAAATCCGATCGCCCGTCATCGGCGACTTGGAGATCCTATTCGTCGCTCGCTATTTTGGGGTTAGCTTCGATGTAGCGGCACGGCGCTGCGAGGAACTGGAACTCTTGCCACCGGGCGGCGCCGCTTCGCTCGTCGACAAGCTGCAAAAGGAATACGGCTCTTCTGAAAAGCGCGCCGACGCAATCGGTCTTCCCGTTCGTCCGCCTATCCCATTCCCCGCCGTCTCGAAGCGGCTGGGCGAAGCGATCGGAGACGCGATAGATCGCGGAGAAGTGTCGATCGGCTGGGCGGCCGACCGGTTCGGACTGTCACTTGGTGAGATATTGGCAGCCCACGCCGCCACGGATGAGCTGTGAACTTCCTGCTGGATTCAAGCTCGGTCATCAATCTTCACAATGCGGACGCACTCGGCCTGGTCATCCAGCTCAAACGATGTCGCTTCTGGCTGCCGCCGATGGTCTTGAGCGAGTGCCAGGTCGGGAGCGCTGCGGCGCTCCTCGAGCTCCAAGCGACAAATGCGATCGGCTTCATTGACGACGATATTGTTCCGACAGAGCTTTTCTTGGAACTGCTGGAACGCCATGATCTGGGCGACGGGGAAACCGAATGCATCTCCATCTGCCAGATCAACGGGCACGGTCTGTGTTGCGACGATCGAAAGGCGCGGGAGCTGGCGCGTGCCATGTTCGGTCCGGATCGCGTCATTGGCACGATCCGTGTCCTTCGCTGGTGCGTCGAAGAGAGGCTGATCGATTGCCAGAATGCGTATGCTCTGTTCCGATCGATGCGCAGTGCTGGTGGCTTCCTTCCGCCGGCCGAGCGAAGCTTCTTTTGCGCGGGGGGCCAATAGTGACCATCGCAGTGAGCCGAGCATCTATTGAGAGATCTCTCAGTCGGGCCTCACCACCTCGTTGAATGACGGCTTTCGGAATGGCGTCGGGCCAGGCTGAGCGACTGCATTGGGCGCAAAAGCAGCAGGACATTACCGGTTGCCGCCGTGCCACCTCTCTGCACCCTTGGACGCCGTAGCCTGCCTTGGGCTCGATCCCGGGGGCGTGAAACAAAAAGGCCGGAGCATCGCCCGGCCTCTTCGCGTCTTCGCGTCTTTGCGTGAAACAAGAAAGCCGGCGTTTCCGCCGGCCTCTCCTCCGCGTCTCCGCGAGAACCGGACAGGCCGTCACGGGAGTGAATCCCGTGACGTCGATCAGGCTCCGCTGCGCGGCCCTGTCGGCCGGCGGGCGCCGACTCCGGCGCTAGCTTGCGCGGCGTTGCACGCCGGCTGCGCTATCGCCGGGCGGCTTCGCTCTACTTCACCCGCTCGACCTGCTCGAACTCCAGCTCCACCGGGGTCGCGCGGCCGAAGATGGAGACCGAGACCTTCACGCGGCTCTTCTCGAAGTCCAGCTCCTCGACCACGCCGTTGAAGCTCGCGAACGGGCCGTCCAGCACCTTCACGGCGTCGCCGATCTCATAGTCGACGCTGATCCGCGCCTTGGGCGCGGCGGCGGCGGCTTCGTCCTTGGTGTTGAGGATGCGGGCGGCCTCGGCGTCGCTGATCGCCTGGGGCTTGCCCATCGAGCCGAGGAAGCCGGTGACCTTCGGCGTGTTCTTGACGAGGTGGTAGACGTCGTCGTTCATCGCCAGCTTGGCGAGCACATAGCCCGGGAAGAATTTGCGGTCGGAGGTGACCTTCTTGCCGCGGCGGACCTCGGTGACCTTCTCGGTCGGGACCTCGACGCTCTCGACGAGCGGGGTCAGGCCGAGCCGGTTGGCCTCGGCCAGGATGGCGTCGCGGACCTTGTTCTCGAAGCCGGAATAAGCGTGGATGATGTACCAGCGGGACATATCTGTCTTTCGTTATGCTTGGGGGCTCGGGACTTGGGACTGGGGACTTGGGACTGGGCAGCCACAATGCCAGTCCCCATTTCCCTAGTCCCCAGTCCCCAGTCCCATTCTTTTACCCGATCAGGCCGAGCAGGAACTGGACGATGGCGCTGAACATCGAGTCCACGCCGAAGAAGAAGATGGCGAGCAGGGTGGTCATGATCACGACCATGACGCCGGTCATCAGGGTCTCCCGCCGCGTCGGCCAGACGATCTTCGCCGACTCGGTGCGGACCTCGCGCAGGAATTTGCCGGGATTGAATGCCATATTGCCGCTCGCGCCTTCTGCTCTGTTCCGGGCAAGGGCTCTCCGCCGCCCCCTTGTCAGGGTCGGCGCGCCTTCACCGCTTTCGGATTGGGGTTGGTATCTAGCGAGGCGAGGCCCGCCCCGCAAGAGCGAAGCCGCCCCCGGCGGGCGGGCGCCTCCGGTCGGCCTCGGGCGGGCAATGGCAGGAGTGGAGGGGCTCGAACCCCCGGCCCTCGGTTTTGGAGACCGATGCTCTACCAGCTGAGCTACACTCCTGCAGCCGGACCGCGCGCTTAGCGAGCGCGATCCCGCAGCGCAAGACTTTGCGTGCGGGGAGGCGGTCGGGATCTCACGGGAAATCCAACCTTGCACGCCGCGGTCAGGCGGCGTCGAGGATGCGGCTCCGGTCCAGCATCTCGCGCACCGTCTCGGCCGAGACCGGGCGCGAGAAGATATAGCCCTGGATCTTGTCGCAGCCGAGCGCGCGGACCAGGCCGAGCTGCTCGGGCGTGGCGACGCCCTCGGCGACCGTCTTCATGCCCAGGCTGCCGGCGAGCGCGACGACGGCGCGGATGATCGCGGTGCTCTCCGGGTCGCTCGCCGAGATGGACTGGACGAAGCTCTGGTCGATCTTCAGCGTGTCGAAATCGGCGCGGCGCAGATAGCCGAGCGAGGAATAGCCGGTGCCGAAATCGTCCATGGCGAGGTTCACGCCCAGGCTCTGGATCTGCTGGAGCACCTTCTGGGTGGTGCCGGTCAGCTCCAGGAAGACGCTCTCCGTCACCTCGAGCTCCAGCCGGCTGGGATCGAGCCCGGCCTGGGTGAGGGCGGATACCAGGGTGACGATGAAGCCCGGATCGCGCAGCTGACGGGGCGAGACGTTGACCGCGACGCCGATCTCCTCCGGCCAGGCGGCGGCCTCCTTGCAGGCGCGGCGCAGCACCCACTCGCCGATCCGCCCGAGCATTCCGGTCTCCTCGGCGATCGGGATGAACTTGGCGGGCGGGATCTCGCCCAGCTCCGGATTGTGCCAGCGCAGCAGGGCCTCGCAGCTGGTGATCTCCCCGGACTGGGCGGCCACCACCGGCTGATAGGCGAGGGTGAATTCGCCGGCGTCCATGGCGGCGCGGAGCGCGAGTTCGAGCTTTCGGCGCTCCTCGGCCCTGGCATGGAGGCCGGGCTCGTAGAAGCGGATGTCGTTCCCGGCCCCGGCCTTGGCCCGGTAGAGGGCGAGGTCGGCATTGCGGATCAATTCCTCGACCGTGTCGCCGTCGCGCGGCCCGAAGGCGACGCCGACGCTGGCGCCGACGAACAGCCTCTGTTCGCGATAGAGGAACGGCCCCTGCAGCGCGCTGACCAAGGCGAGGCAGAGCTGCTCCAGCTCCTCGCGGCTTTCCGCATGGGGCACGACGATGGCGAATTCGTCGCCGCCGAGCCGGCCCGCAGTCATCTCGTCGGAGATCACCGTCTCGAAGCTGCGCGACACCTGCTGCAGGAGATGGTCGCCGGCGACATGGCCGAGGCTGTCGTTGATCGTCTTGAAGCGGTCCAGATCGACCAGCAGCATGGCGCAGTGGGTGTTGTGGGCCTTGGCCTGTTTCAAGGCCGCGGCCAGATCGTCCATCAGTTGCAGGCGGTTGGGCAGGCCGGTCAGCGCGTCGTGCCGCGCCATATGGGCGATCCGGTCGGCCGCCTGGCGGGCCGCGGTCACGTCGGAGCCGACGCCGTGATAGCCGGTGAAGCGGCCCTGCTTGTTGAAGGTGGGTCGCGCCGACAGCTCGATGCAGCGTATGCCGCCGCCGGACATGGGCAGAGCCAGCACGATCTCGCTGAAGCTCTCCCGTCGCTCGATCGTCGCCAGCGCCGCGGCATGGGCGCGGCGCGCGGCCTGCTCCTTGCGGACCGGCGCCTTCATGAAGGCGACCAGCGAATGGCCCTCCAGTTCCTCGATCGAGCGGCCGGTGGCGCGGGCGAAGCGGGCGGAGACGTTCTGGAAGCAGAGCTGGGCGTTGGTCTGCCAGAGCCAGTCGGCATCGGAGCTTTCATATTCGCGCAGCAACATGCTCACGGTCTGCTCGCGCTCCTCCAGCGCGATGTCGAGATATTTGCGCTGCATGAAGGCGCGGCCGTTGAGCAGCACCATCGCGACCAAAGCGGCGGTGTAGACGGGCGCGATCGCCAGGATCAGCAGGCTTTCCTGGGTCGAGAGCATCCGCGCCGCGGCGACGCCCATGATCAGCACATAGGCGGCCGCCGCCGCCGGGATGGGCGAGAAGACGAAGGCGGCCCCGGCCATCATCGTCGCCGTGATCACGCAGAGCGCCAGCTGCTGGGCATGATCGGCATGTTCGAAGAAGAAGCGGGCCGGGAACGCCCAGACGAGGCCGATGAAGACCGAGTGATAGGCGGCCCGGTTGATCGTCTTGCGGGGCAAAGAGTGGATTTCACGGCCGCCCAGCTTGCGCTGCTGCTGCACGAAATAGAGCATCAGCAGCGAGACGCAGAACAGCCACAGGCCCATGGCCGACGGCGCGACCCGTCCCCAGAGCATGTAGGCGATGAACAGGGCGTTGAAGGCCTGGCCCCAGGCCGCGACGGTCATGGCCGGACGCATCGCCTGCAGCTGCGCCGCGCGCACACGGCCCCACCCCCTGACGCCAGGGGGCGCAGCGCGGTTGAAGACGACGCGCCAGTCGAGCTTCGGAAGCGACTTGTCGGTCATGGCACTCCAGAGGAAGAGCCTTAGCCAACAAGCGTTAGGGAAGGGTTATTTCACCCTTCCGCGCCAATCCCGTATTAACCACGTAATCAGGCGGCGATATCGTAGGTCTGGATCTCGCCCGACAAATAGAGATTGCGGGCTTTCGCGCGGCTCAACTTGCCGGAACTCGTCCGGGGCAGCGAACGCGGCGGCACGAGCTCGATCACGCAGTTGATGCCGGTAATCGCCCGGACCCTCTCCCGGATGGCGTCGCGCAGGCGGCCGCGCTCCTCGGTGTCGGAGGTGCGGCACTGGACGAGCACCGCGGGCGTCTCCTCGCCGCCGGGCGTGGTGATCGCGAAGGCGGCGATGTCGCCGGCCTTGAAGCCGGGCAATTGCTCCACCGCCCACTCGATGTCCTGCGGCCAGTGATTCTTGCCGTTGATGATGATCATGTCCTTGGCGCGGCCGACCACGTAGAGATAGCCGTTGGACATGTAGCCCATGTCGCCCGTGTCGAGCCATTCGTCGCCGTCCAGGCAGGCGTCGGTCGCCGCCTCGTCGCGGAAATAGCCGACCATCACGGAGGTGCCGCGGCAATAGACCTTGCCGACCTCGCGCTCGCCGAGCACGCTGTCGTCGTCGGCGCGGATCGCGACCTCCATGTCCTTCACCGGCTTGCCGCAATTGACGACGGCGCGGTAGCGCTGCGGCCGGTCCCGCTCGCCGGGGCCGCCGCCCGCCAGCAGGGTCTCCTCGACCAGCTCGACAACGATGCCCTCGCCCGGCGGCATGACGGTGACCGCGAGCGTCGCCTCGGCAAGGCCGTAGGACGGAAGGAAGCTGGCGGCGTCGAAGCCCGCGGGCGCGAAGGTGTCGACGAAGCTTTGCATCACGTCCGGGCGGATCATGTCGGCGCCGTTGCCGGCCACCCGCCAGCGGGACAGATCGAAGCGGTTGGCGACGTCGGTCTGGCTGGAGACGCGGCGCGCGCAGATGTCGTAGCCGAAGGTCGGCGAATAGCTCATCGTCTGCTCTTGGTTGCGCGTGATCAGATCGAGCCAGGCGAGCGGACGGCGGGCGAAATCCTCGGTCTTCAGATAATCGACCGACATCTGGTTGGCGACCATCGACATCATGCAGCCGACCAGGCCCATGTCGTGGTAGAAGGGCAGCCAGGAGACGCCCCGGTCGCCCTGGCCGATATGCATGGAATCGGCATGGGCGGCGAGGTTGGACATCAGCGCCCGGTGGGTGATGACGACGCCGTGCGGGAAGCGGGTCGAGCCGCTCGAATATTGCAGATAGGCGATGTCGTCCGCCTTCGGCGCGTCGAGCGGGCAGGGGCCGACCTCGGCCGCGAAGAAGCTCGCCCAGTCCTGGGCGACGAAGCCCGCCGCCTCGGCGGCATCGGCCGCCATCGGCAATTCGGGCGGATAGAGGAGCAGGGCCGGGTCGGAGCTGTTCAGCTGCACGGCCAGCTGGTCGATATAGGCTTCCTTGCCGCCGAAGGAGGTCGGCAGCGGCAGCGGCACCGGCCAGGCGCCGGCATACATCGACCCGTAGAAGAGCGCGACGAACTCGGCCGCGGTCTCGGCGATCAGGGCGACGCGGTCGCCGGGGCCGATCCCGCGCGCCTTCAGCCGGTGGGCGGCGCGGATCGCATCCTCGCGCAGCTCGGCATAGGGATAGACGCGCGCCAAATTGGCGCGGGCGTCGTGGAAGTTCATGCCCTTCTTGCCCTGCGCGACATAATCCAGCGCTTCCGTCATCGTCGCGAAATCCGCGTAACGGCGCGGCAATTCGTCGTCGGTCGGGGTCGTGGCGAGCGTCTGGGCCGCCGCAGCGCGCGGCTTTACCTGGCCATCATGGTCAAGCACGTTCGGCTGAATCCTTCTTCATGGGCCTCATGGAGTCCCGAATCTGTTAAGTTCAGCCTCCGCCCTACGAGACGAGGCGCGTTCATAATCCGGCTCGACTATGGCACAAACATGGCGGTGAGTCATGATCGTGGCAGAAGGGTGAAGCCGCCATTGGACGGCGCGGGGCTCGAACAGGCCGCGCTTTTCTATGCGGGACGCTATGCGACGACCCGCGCCAGGCTCGTCGCCTATCTGGGGTGGAAGGTGCGCGAACGCGGCTGGGCCGAGGCCCACGCGCCGCCGATCGAGGCGCTCGTCGAGAAGATGGCGGGCCTCGGCTATGTCGACGACCGCGCCTTCGCGACCGCCCGCGCCGGCGCGCTCACCCGACGCGGCTACGGCGCGCGGCGCGTCGGCGAGGCATTGCGGGCCGCGGGGATCGGCGAGGAGGATGCGGGCGAGGCGCGCGACATCGCCGAGGAGGGCGCCTGGGAGGCAGCGCTGCGCTTCGCCAAGCGACGGAAAATCGGTCCTTTTTCGGCGATCGAGGCCGATCGTCCGGCCCGCGAGAAGGCCTATGCCGCGCTGCTCCGCGCGGGCCATCCGCCGGCGCTTGCGCGGCGGATCGTGAGCGCGAGACCCGGCGAAATCCCACAAGCGGACATGTGCTGAACACACATGGTTCACAAACGCCGAATCCATGTTACTTTCACCGTCTGATCTAGGGGGGTCAGGCGTAAATGACATCGCGTCCACAAGCGCGGGTTGAGGGGGGGCATGCCTCGATCGCCAGGGGCGAATCTCTGTCGTGTCCGGAGCCGGTCGCGATCGAGCCGCACAGCGAGGCACTCGTCCAGCTCACCGGCACCGTCAAATGGTTCGACGCCACGCGCGGCTTCGGCTTCATCGTCAGCGAGGAAGCGGAAGGGGACATCCTCATCCATTTCTCCGTGCTGAAGGAGCATGACCGGCGCAGCCTTCCCGAAGGCGCGACGGTGGAATGCCTGGTCGTGCAGCAGGAGCGCGGCCTGCAGGCGCGCAAGGTGCTCAGCATCGATCTCAGCCACGCCATCATCCCGGAGATCG
>Ga0335075_10000392_pt1 | contig 79493 bp, 76 predicted proteins | sample Lox_Sample_24_FD_206723 | JGI IMG/M metagenome (GOLD analysis project Ga0335075, IMG submission 206723) | Soil microbial communities from Loxahatchee National Wildlife Refuge, Florida, United States - Lox_Sample_2.4 | ecosystem: Environmental > Terrestrial > Soil > Wetlands | place: USA... | reverse complement strand
GGGCCTCCCACAACTGTTGGATAGGCCGAGCAGGCCAGCCCTACTCGGTAACCCACGACCATTTGTGAGTGAGGCCCCGGCCTACAACCCTCAGAAGCCCTGAGCGGTCACCTCATACCGTCTAGCGCGGTGTCGGCCTTACTGGTCCAGGCGACGGACCAGGAACTTCGGCGCCCGGCATCGGTACGACTCGGTCACCAGCTCGGCGACCTCGTCCCAGTCGGTCTCCTCGTCGAGCACCAGCCCGACGATCGTCCCCGACCACGGCGGCTTGTAGAACGGCAGGCCGGCGTGGGTGAGGGCGAGCAGCTCGTCGCCGCGGGAGTGGAAGGTCAGCACGGTCCGCGGCGTGGGGTCGCCGGTGATGTCGCGGTACGACGACTCGTAGCCCGGTTGGGCCACCATCACGTGCGCGAAGGTGTGGGCGCGGATCCGCCACCGGACCCCCGTCCAGGCGTCCTCCTCGTAGGCATCGGGGAGTGCGCTCGCGCTCGCCGCGATCCGGCGTACGACGTCGGGGTCGGGTTCGATCCGCCGGGGCACGTCAGGCGAAGGACATCCGGAAGCCGGTCATCCGGAACGAGATCAGCGGACGCCGTCCGGCCAGCCAGCCCAGCGGGCCGTCGGGCGCGAACTCCCAGTGGCTCCGGCACGGCAGTGCCTTCGCCGATCCCGTGAGGTGGGCGGTGACCGGCCCCGCGTGGTCGTCGATCGCGGGCTGCCAGGTGTCGCCCTTGAACGGCGTGCGGACGGCGATCCGCGAGATGTCGCTGAACCGCGCGTGCGCGATCGGCTGCCGCTCCACGGACGCGCTCAGCTCGGTGCGTGACAGCGGACCCCGGTAGCTCGACTCCAGGGTGAAGTCGCACAGCTCCTTCGGGATCGCCCACAGCCCCCGCCCGCCCGCGACGGAGGCGGGGGAGTCGACCCAGATGTCGGTGATGCTGACGGCCTTCAGGCCGTCCTCCTTCACCGGCCGGGCGACGAGCAGCTCGGAGTAGGTCAGCGGGCTGCCCTCCTCGTAGGACACGAACGCCGCGCCGTAGATGCCGGCGGGGCGCAGCTCGTCGACGGCGTCCTTGATCCGGAACAGCGAGAGCCACAGCTGGCCCACCATGTTCCACGGGGCCGGCGGGTAGGCGACGTCGTACGACGGGTCCGCGGGGCTGGTCATGGGGGCCACCCTAGGCCGACCCGGCGCCTCCGTGCGGCCGAGTGGACACGAGTTGCGGCTGGTCCGGAGGTCGGTTACTGCCGACTCGGCGCGCAAGTTCTGCCGACTCGGCGCGCAAGTTCTGCCGACTCGGCGCGCAAGTTCTGCCGACTCGGGGTCAGTCCTCGGGGTCGTCGAGGCGGGCGAGCCAGGTCGCGAACCGCTCGACGGCGGTCTCGAACTCCGGGTGGGCGTCGGTGAAGGCCTGCAGCTGGTCGCCGAGCCAGGCCAGGGTGACCTCCTCGTCGCCGCGCCGCTTCTGCAGCTCCTCGATGCCGCGATCGGTGAAGTACATCGCCGTGCTCCTGTCTGAAAGGCGTGTGGCCCGCACCGCGTCGAGACGCGGAGCGGGCCACACCAGGGTGGTTCGTCGGCCGAGCGTCAGCCGAAGGCGCGCTCCATGAGGTCCTTCTGCTCCGCCTGGTGCCGCTTGACGGTGCCGACGGCGGGCGAGGAGCCCTCCGGGCGGGTGACCGGCACGACCTGCGCGTCGACGTCGGGCCAGACGTTGAGCGCGTAGTGCGGCCACGGGCCCATGTTGAGCGGCTCGTCCTGCACCCAGCGGACCTGCTTGAGGTGCGGGTAGCGGGCGATCTCGGCCTTGATGGCGTCGACCGGGCGGGGGTAGAGCTGCTCGACCCGGCCGACGGCGAACCGCTCGCCGTCCTCGCGCTTGGCCCGCTCGACCATCAGGTCCCAGGTCACCCGGCCCGAGCAGAGCAGCAGGGTGTCGACCTTCTCCGGGTCGGCCTGGGCGTCGCCGATGAAGGGCTTGAAGCTGCCGGAGGTGAAGTCGGCCGGCTGCGACGCGGCCTCCTTGCGCTTCAGCATCGACTTCGGCGTGAAGACGATCAGCGGCCGGTGCTCCTCGCCCAGCGAGTGCTGGCGCAGCAGGTGGAAGTACGACGCCGGTGTGCTCGGCTGGGCGACCACGAACGCCTCGTCGGCGGCCATCTGCATGAACCGCTCGATCCGCGCGGAGGAGTGGTCCGCGCCCTGGCCCTCGTAGCCGTGCGGCAGCAGCAGCACGACGCCGGACTGCTGGCGCCACTTGCTCTCACCGGAGGAGATGAACTCGTCGATGACGGTCTGCGCGCCGTTGACGAAGTCGCCGAACTGCGCCTCCCACAGCACCAGCGCGTCCGGACGGGCCACGGAGTAGCCGTACTCGAAGCCGAGGGCGGCGTACTCGGAGAGCAGCGAGTCGTAGACGTAGAACTTCGCCTGGTCCTCGGTGAGGGAGGCGAGCGGGGTCCACTCGTCGGCGTTGTTGCGGTCGATGATCGTCGCGAAGCGGGACACGAAGGTGCCGCGGCGCGAGTCCTGGCCGGCGAGGCGGACCGGGCGGCCCTCCATCAGCAGCGAGCCGAAGGCGAGGATCTCGCCGGTGCCCCAGTCGATCGGGCCGTCGGTGATCGCGGCGGCGCGGCGCTGCAGCTGCGGCATCACCTTCGGGTGGACCGTGAAGCCGTCGGGCGGGGTGACGTACGCGTCAGAGATCCGCTTGAGGTACTCCAGCGGCACCGCGGTGTCGGTCTCGCCGATCGGCTTCTCCGGGTAGTCCGGCACCGTCGTCCACTCCGACGGCTGGGTGCTGGCCTCGCGGACCTCGGTGAAGACGCGCTCCAGCTGCTGCTGGTAGTCGCGCAGCACCTGCTCGGCCTCCTCGATCGTGATGTCGCCACGACCGATGAGGGACTCGGTGTAGAGCTTGCGCACCGAGCGCTTCTGCTCGATGAGGTCGTACATGAGCGGCTGCGTGTACGACGGGTCGTCGCCCTCGTTGTGACCGCGGCGGCGGTAGCAGACGAGGTCGATGACGACGTCCTTGTTGAACGCCTGGCGGTACTCGAACGCCAGCCGGGCGACGCGGATGCACGCCTCCGGGTCGTCGCCGTTGACGTGGAAGATCGGCGCCTGGACCATCCGCGCGACGTCGGTGCAGTACAGCGACGAGCGGGAGGAGCCGGGGGAGGTGGTGAAGCCGACCTGGTTGTTGACGATGACGTGCACGGTGCCGCCGGTGCGGTAGCCGCGCAGCTGGCTGAGGTTGAGCGTCTCGGCGACGACCCCCTGGCCGGCGAACGCGGCGTCACCGTGGACGAGCAGCGGCAGGACGGGGAACACCGCGCCCTGGTTGAGCACGTCCTGCTTGGCCCGGGCGATGCCCTCCAGGACCGGGTCGACCGCCTCGAGGTGCGAGGGGTTCGCCGCGACGGACACCTTGATCGTGTCCTTGGAGCCGGCGACGAACTCGCCCTCGGCGCCGAGGTGGTACTTCACGTCGCCGGAGCCCTGGACGGTCCGCGGGTCGATGTTGCCCTCGAACTCGCGGAAGATCTGGGAGTACTTCTTGCCGACGATGTTGGCCAGCACGTTGAGCCGGCCACGGTGGGCCATGCCGATGGTGACCTCGTCGAGGCCGGACTCGGCCGCGGCCTCGCAGATCTCGTCGATGACCGGGATCGTGGTCTCGCCGCCCTCGAGGGAGAAGCGCTTCTGGCCGACGAACTTGGTCTGCAGGAAGGTCTCGAAGGCCTCGGCCTGGTTGAGCTTGAGCAGGATCCGCAGCTGCTCCTCGCGGGGCGGCTTCGTGTGCGGCTGCTCGACGCGCTCCTGGAGCCAGCGGCGCTGCTCGGGGTCCATGATGTGCATGTACTCGATGCCGATGGTGCGGCAGTACGAGTCGCGCAGGATGCCGAGGATGTCGCGCAGCTTCATGAACCGGCGGCCGGTGCCCCCGAAGGAGCCGGTCGCGAACTCGCGGTCGAGGTCCCACAGGGTCAGCCCGTGCGACTCGACCTCGAGGTCGGGGTGGCTGCGCTGGCGGTACTCCAGCGGGTCGGTGTCGGCCATCATGTGCCCGCGCACGCGGTAGGCGTGGATGAGCTCGAGGATCCGGGCCTGCTTGCTGATCTCGTCGTCGTGCGACGTCGAGATGTCGCTGCTCCAGCGGATCGGCTCGTAGGGGATGCGCAGCGAGCGGAAGATCTCGTCGTAGAAGCCGTCCTGGCCGAGCAGCAGCTGGTGGACGCGCTTGAGGAACTCGCCGGACTGCGCACCCTGGATGACCCGGTGGTCGTACGTCGAGGTCAGCGTCATGACCTTCGAGATCGCGTTGCGGGCGATCGCCTCGGCGGAGGCGCCCTGCCACTCGGGCGGGTACTCCATCGCGCCGACGCCGATGATGGCGCCCTGGCCCTTCATCAGGCGGGGGACGGAGTGGCTGGTGCCGATGCCGCCGGGGTTGGTCAGCGAGATCGAGGTGCCCTGGAAGTCGGTGACGCCGAGCTTGCCGTCGCGCGCCTTGCGGACGATGTCCTCGTAGGCGGTCCAGAAGCCCGCGAAGTCCATCGTCTCGGCGGCCTTGATGCTCGGGACGAGCAGCTGGCGCGAGCCGTCGGGCTTGGGGACGTCGATCGCGAGGCCGAGGTTGATGTGCGCGGGGGTGATCAGGTTGGGCTTGCCGTTGACGACGTCGAAGCCGTTGTTCATCTCCGGCATCGACTTCACGGCCTTGACCAGCGCGTAGCCGATCAGGTGGGTGAAGGAGACCTTGCCGCCGCGGGCGCGGGCGAGGTGGTTGTTGATGACCGTGCGGTTGTCCCACAGCAGCTTCACCGGCACCGAGCGGACCGAGGTCGCGGTCGGCACCTCGAGGGAGGCGTCCATGTTCTGCGCGGTCCGCGCGGGGGCGCCGCGCAGCACGGTGTACGTCGGCTCGTCGCTCGCCGCGGCCGGCTCGGCCTTCGGGGACTCCTTCGGCACCGGCGAGGTGGTGCCCTTCGCCGGCTCGGCGGCCTTGGCGTCGGGGCGCGGCTTCGCGACCGGGGCGGGCTTGGCGTCGGACTTGGCTGCGGGCTTGGTCTCGGGCTTGGTCTCGGTCTTGGCCTCGGTCTTGGCGGGGGCCGGCGCGGCCTTCGCGGGCGCCGCGGCCGCAGCGGGCGCGGACTTCGCGGGCGCGGCGGGCGCGCCGTTGGTGGCAGTCGGGGCGTTGCTACCGTGGCCGTTCTTGAAGAACTTCACCCACGTCGCATCAACGCTGCCGGGGTCCTTCTTGTACTGCTCGTACATCTCCTCCACGAGCCACTCGTTGGCCCCGAAATCGTCGGCCGGCGGGCCCGCGGAGGTGGAGTGGGTGGACTGGCTGCCTGAGGACTGCGGCACGACTTAGCTTCGCCTCTTCCGAATGACGCGCGTGGATGGGTTTCCGGTGTTCCAGGCTAGACCCCTCACCCAGCGAATGCCGAGGTCAGGGCCAGCAATCGGGCACTGAGTGGAATGCGATCCGCACCACATGCCCCTCCATCGGACGAAATCGGGAGTCCTTGAGCATGAACGTGAGAACGACGCGGGGCCGACGGCCGGGCCGGACCATGGTCGCGACCCTCGCCGCGGCCCTGGTCGTGACGGCCGGCGGCTGCAGCGGCGACGACGGTGGGGACGACGCCGAGCCGACGCCCCCACCGGCCGCGACGGCGACGCCCACGGCCGAGCCGGCACCGGCCACCGTCGCCCGGATCGGCCAGGTGGCCGGCACCCGGATCTCCCGGGCGACCCGCGACCAGCTGCTCGGCCAGGTCGTGCCGATCGTCGACGCGTGGTTCGACGGGGCGTACGTCGGCGGCAGCTGGCCGCGGGCCGGTGTCGGCGACGCGTTCGCGGGCTTCACCGCCGGGGCGCGACGTGACGTCCGGCGGGATCTGCGGGTGATGACCAACGTGCCGATCGGCGAACGGATCACCGGCGTGACCGTGCGGCGCCGGGCGGTCGCGCTCGACGTACTCGCGGTGAAGCGGCGCGCCGCCGCGGTCACCGCCCGGGTCTCGCTCCAGTTCCGCACCAGCGGGGAGATCGCGCGCGTCATGACCGTCCGCGGCCGGCTGTTCCTCACCAAGGGCGGCGGTCGCGGCTGGCAGGTGTTCGGGTACGACGTGTCGGCGGGCGCCCGTCCCGCCGGCGGGGGGAGCGCACGATGAAGCGACTGGTGAGGATCCTCACGCTCGGGCTGGTGCTCGCGATCGCGGCCGTCGTCGTCCCCGACTCGGCACCGCGCTCGGAGCAGGTCGCGTTGGTCAAGGTCAACCGCGCGGAGGGGCTGTCCGTCGCGCCGGGCGTCGTGTGGATCCTGGCCGCGGGCTCCGACGCCCGGCCCGGGGAGTCGATGCTCCGCACCCGCGCCGACGCGCTGCAGCTCATCGGCCTGAACACCCGGACCGGCGCGGCGACGTCGATCGGCATCCCGCGCGACTCGTGGGTCCCGATCCCGGGCCACGGCTCCAGCCGGGTCAACGCCGCGCTCACCTTCGGCGGCCCGCAGCTGCTCGGCCGGACCGTCGGCAACCTCGTCGGCGTGCAGCCCGACTACGTGTTCGTCACCCGCTTCGAGTTCTTCGAGCGGATGGTCGACGACATCGGCGGGATCGAGGTGCGCAACCCGCGTGCCTTCTCCGACCAGTACCTCAAGCCGAAGGGCTTCAAGGCCGGACGGATCAAGCTCGACGGCTACCAGGCCCACGCGTTCGCCCGGATCCGCAAGAGCCTGCCCGGGGGCGACTTCGACCGCTCGGCCAACCAGCAGCGGGTGCTGCGCGGCATCCACGCCGCGATCCGGGCGCGCGCCGACCGGCCGGGCCTCATCGAGCGGGGCGTGGCCTCGACGATGCGGCACCTGCACACCGACCTCGGGCCGGCCGAGCTCTACCGCCTGGCCCAGGCCGTCGCCCAGGTCGAGCCCGGCCGGATCACGACCTGCGTCCTCCCGGGCGGCATCGGCAACGTGGGCGGCGCGAGCGTGGTCATCCCGAACGTCGCGGCCGCGCGCCGCTACGGCGACGACGCACGCCGGGACGCCACGATCAAGCGCTGCTGACACGCAGAAGCGCCCGGACCCTCGCGGGTCCGGGCGCTTCGTGACGAGTGCCCCCGGCAGGATTCGAACCTGCGGCACCTGGTACCGGAAACCAGTGCTCTATCCCCTGAGCTACGGAGGCGCACGCACCGTCGCCGGTGCGGTTGTGAACCTTACAGCCGACCCGACGCGGACGTGCAATCGCCTCCGCCCGTCCACCGCGGATATCGATGCGGGGCCAGCGTCCGGGCGCCGATACCCTGGGTCGGTGACCCCCGAGCAGCTCTCCACCGCGATCGTCGACGTCCTGACGCGCCTGACCGACGAGGGCGCGCTCGCCCTCCCGGACGGCGTCCCGACCAGCGTGACGGTGGAGCGACCCCGGCAGAAGGGTCACGGCGACTACGCCACGAACGTCGCGCTCCAGCTCGCCAAGAAGGCCGGCACCAACCCGCGCGCGCTGGCCGAGCTGGTCGCGGCGCGGCTGATGCAGGTCGACGGCGTGGCCGACGTCGAGATCGCCGGGCCGGGCTTCCTCAACATCACCGTCGAGGCGGGCGCGCAGGGCCGGGTCGCGCTCGACATCCTCGCCGCGGGAGCGTCGTACGGCGACAACGACGCTCTGTCCGGCGAGCGGATCAACGTGGAGTTCATCTCCGCCAACCCGACCGGCCCGCTGCACCTCGGCCACACCCGGTGGGCCGTGGTGGGCGACGCGCTCTCGCGGGTGCTCGACGCGGCGGGTGCCGACGTCGACCGCGAGTTCTACATCAACGACCGCGGCAACCAGATGAACCTGTTCGGGGCCTCGCTCGAGGCGGCGGCCCTGGGGCAGCCGATCCCGGAGGGCGGCTACCAGGGCGGCTACGTGCACGACCTGGCCGCCCGCCTCGTCGCCGCCGACCCCGGCCTGCCGGACCTGCCGCCCGAGGAGCGCCTCGTCGCGTTCCGCGAGGCCGGCTACGCCGCCCAGCTCGCCGAGCAGCGCGACCAGCTGCGGACCTTCCACACCGAGTTCGACACCTGGTTCTCCGAGCGCTCGCTGCACGAGAACGAGTCGGTGTCGGACACTCTGCGCTCGCTGAAGGAGAAGGGCCACATCTTCGAGGAGGACGGGGCCGTGTGGATGCGGACCACCGACTTCGGGGACGACAAGGACCGGGTGCTGATCCGCTCCAACGGCGAGCTGACCTACTTCGCCAGCGACACGGCGTACTACCTCAACAAGCGGGCGCGCGGCTACGACCGCTGCGTCTACCTGCTCGGCGCCGACCACCACGGGTACGTCGGGCGGCTGCGGGCGATGGCGGCCTGCGCGGGCGACGACCCCGAGAAGAACATCGAGGTGCTGATCGGGCAGCTCGTCAAGATCATGAAGGACGGCGAGGAGATGAAGCTCTCCAAGCGCGCCGGCACGATCGTGACCCTCCAGGAGCTGACCGAGGAGATCGGGGTCGACGCGCTGCGCTACACCCTCGCGCGCTACCCGGCCGACTCGCCGCTGACCCTCGACGTCGCCACGATGACCAAGCAGTCGAGCGAGAACCCCGTCTACTACGTCCAGTACGTCCACGCGCGGGTCTCCTCGATCCTGCGCAACGCCGCCGACCTCGGCCTGGAGCCGGGGGAGCGGATGGACCTGCTCACCCACGAGAAGGAGGGCGAGCTGCTGCGCGCGCTCGCCGAGCTCCCGCGGGTGGTGGCCAGCGCCGCCGAGCTCCGCGAGCCGCACCGGATCGCGCGCTACCTCGAGGACACCGCCGGCATCTACCACCGCTTCTACGACAACTGCCGGGTGCTGCCGATGGGCGACGAGGAGCCCACGGACCTGCACCGCGCGCGGCTGGCGCTGGTCGCGGCCACCCGGGTCGTCTTCGCCAACGCCCTCGACCTGCTCGGCGTCTCCGCGCCCGAGCGGATGTGACGGGACGTACGACGATGACGCACGAAGCCGGCTGGGCGCACGCGCCCGGAGCCCTCCGCGGTCCGTCCTGGCTGCGCGAGCCCGCCGACCCCAACCACCTGGTCCCGCACCTGTGGTCCTCGACCGCCCACAAGGTCGACGGCGAGCTCCACGTCGGCGGCCTGCCGGTCGCCGACCTGGTCGCCGAGCACAACACCCCGGCGTACGTCCTCGACGAGGACGACTTCCGCGCCCGGGCGCGCGCCTTCCGCGACGCGTTCTCGTCGTACGACGTCTACTACGCCGGCAAGGCGTTCCTCTGCACCGCGGTCGCCCGCTGGGTGTCCGAGGAGGGGCTCAGCCTCGACGTGTGCTCCAACGGCGAGCTGAGCGTCGCGCTGCGCGCCGGCGTCGACCCGGCCCGGATCGGCTACCACGGCAACAACAAGTCGGTCACCGAGCTGCGCCGGGCCGTCGCCGAGGGCGTGGGGCGGATCGTCCTCGACTCGTTCCACGAGATCGAGCGGGTCGCGATGATCGCCCAGGACACCGGCCTGCCGGTGCGTGTGATGATCCGGGTCACCGCGGGCGTCGAGGCCCACACGCACGAGTACATCGCCACCGCCCACGAGGACCAGAAGTTCGGCTTCTCGATCACCTCCGGCGACGCGTTCGAGGCCGTCCGCCGGGTGCAGGACGCGCCCGGCGTGGAGCTGCTCGGGCTGCACTCCCACATCGGCAGCCAGATCTTCGACTCCGCCGGCTTCGAGGTCGCGGCCCGGCGGGTGCTCGCGCTGCACGCCCGGGTGTCCGACGAGCTCGGTGTGACGATGCCCGAGATGGACCTCGGCGGCGGCTTCGGCATCGCCTACACGACCCAGGACGACCCCTCGGACCCGGCGCAGCTCGCGACGGAGATGTCGAAGATCGTCGAGCACGAGTGCCGCGCGCTCGGCATCCCCGAGCCGCGGCTGTCGATCGAGCCCGGCCGCGCGATCGTCGGCCCGGCCATGTGCACCGTCTACACCGTCGGCACCGTCAAGCCGGTCCACCTCGACGGGGGCGCGGTGCGCACCTACGTCAGCGTCGACGGCGGGATGAGCGACAACATCCGCACCGCGCTGTACGACGCCGACTACTCCGCCACCCTCGCCTCGCGGTCCTCCGACGCGGCGCCGGTGCTGGCGCGGGTCGTCGGCAAGCACTGCGAGGCCGGCGACATCGTGGTCAAGGACGAGTTCCTGCCGGGCGACGTACGCCCGGGCGACCTGCTGGCGGTGCCCGGGACGGGTGCCTACTGCCGGTCGATGGCCTCCAACTACAACCACGCCCTGCGGCCGCCGGTGATCGCGGTGCGGGACGGGGTCGCGCGCGTCGTCGTACGCCGCGAGACTGAGGACGACCTGTTGGCGACGGACATGGGTGATCAGTGATGGTGTCTCGACAAGCTCGACAACCGGGGGTCGCGTTGAAGGTGGCGGTGCTGGGCTGCGGCTCGGTCGGCTCGCAGGTGGTGCGGCTGCTCGACGAGCAGGCGTCCGACCTGGCGGCCCGCGTGGGCGCGCCGGTGGAGCTGGCCGGCGTCGCCGTACGCCGCCTCGACGCGCAGCGGGACGTCGACGTGCCCGAGGGGCTGCTGACCACCGACGCGATGGGCCTGGTCACCCGGGACGACATCGACCTGGTGGTCGAGGTCATCGGCGGCATCGAGCCCGCCCGGGGCCTGATCCTCGCCGCGCTGGAGAACGGTGCCAGCGTGGTGACGGCCAACAAGGCGCTGCTCGCCGAGGACGGACCGACGCTCTTCGAGGCCGCCGAGAAGCACGGCCGCGACCTCTACTACGAGGCCGCCGTCGCCGGCGCCATCCCGATCCTGCGTCCGCTGCGCGAGTCCCTGGCCGGCGACAAGGTCACCCGGGTGCTCGGCATCGTCAACGGCACCACGAACTTCATCCTCGACAAGATGGACACCTCCGGCGCCGGCTTCGCCGAGGCGCTCGAGGAGGCCCAGGAGCTCGGGTACGCCGAGGCCGACCCGACCGCCGACGTCGAGGGCTTCGACGCCGCCGCGAAGGCCGCGATCCTCGCCTCGCTGGCCTTCCACTCGCGGGTCACCGCCTCCGACGTGCACCGCGAGGGCATCTCCGAGGTCACGGCCGCCGACGTGCAGTCGGCGCGCGACATGGACGCCGTCGTCAAGCTGCTCGCCATCTGCGAGTTGAAGGACGACGCGGTCGCCGTCCGCGTCCACCCCGCGATGATTCCCCGCTCGCACCCGCTGGCCAGCGTCCGCGAGGCCTACAACGCGGTGTTCGTCGAGTCCGAGGCCGCCGGCCAGCTGATGTTCTACGGCCCCGGCGCGGGCGGTTCGCCCACGGCCTCGGCCGTGCTCGGCGACCTGGTCACGGTGGCCCGCAACCGGCTCGCCGAGACCCGCGGCGCCGGTGAGTCGGCGTACGCCGACCGCGCCGTGCTGCCGATGGGGGAGACCCGCACCCGGTACCACGTCGCCATCGACGTCGACGACCGTGCGGGCGTGCTCGCCCAGGTCGCGCTCGCGTTCGCCGAGCACGACGTGTCCATCCAGACGGTGCGTCAGGAGGGCCGCGACCTGGACGCCCAGCTCGTCGTGGTCTCCCACGAGGCGACCGATGCCCAGCTCAGCGCCACCGTGGAGCACCTGCGTGGCATGGAGACCGTGCGCGAGGTCACCTCGGTGATGCGCGTCGAAGGAGAGTCAGAGTGACCACCGCGACCCCCGTCCGCACCCACCAGTGGCGCGGCGTCATCGAGGAGTACCGCCACCTGCTGGAGATCCCCGAGGGCACCGCCGCGGTGACCCTGCGCGAGGGCGGCACCGCGCTGGTGCACTCCGAGTGGCTCTCCGGCCTGACCCGGGGCGAGGTGTGGCTGAAGGTCGAGGGCGACAACCCCACCGGCTCGTTCAAGGACCGCGGCATGACGGCGGCCATCTCGGTCGCCAAGCACGACGGGGCGCAGGCCGTCGTCTGCGCCTCCACCGGCAACACGTCGGCCTCGATGGCGGCCTACGCCGCCAAGGCCGGGCTGAAGCCGCTCGTGCTGGTCCCCGAGGGCAAGATCGCCGCCGGCAAGATGGCCCAGGCCATCCTGCACGGCGCCCAGGTGATCATGGTCCGCGGCAACTTCGACGACTGCCTGGCGATGGCCAAGGGCCTCGCCTGGGACTACCCCGTCGCGCTGGTCAACTCGGTCAACCCGGTCCGGCTGGAGGGTCAGAAGACCGCTGCCTTCGAGATCGTCGACTTCCTCGGCGACGCCCCCGACTACCACCTGCTGCCGGTCGGCAACGCCGGCAACATCTCGGCGTACTGGCTCGGCTACAACCAGTACGCCGACCTCGGTCTGGCCACGAAGAAGCCCGTGATGCGCGGCTTCCAGGCCGAGGGCGCGGCCCCGCTCGTCACCGGCGAGCCGTTCCCCGACCCCGAGACCCGCGCCACCGCGATCCGGATCGGCAACCCCGCCTCCTGGAAGCTCGCCGAGGCGGCGCGCGACGAGTCCGGCGGGTCGTTCGCCTCGGTCACCGACGACCAGATCCTGGCCGCCCAGCGCGAGCTGGCCTGCCACGACGGCGTCTTCGTCGAGCCCGCCTCCGCCGCGGGCGTCGCCGGCCTGCTGCAGCAGCTCGCCGCGGGGGAGTCGTACGCCGGCAAGCAGCTGGTCATCACCGTCACCGGTCACGGACTGAAGGACACCGCCACCGCGCTGGAGGGCTTCGGCCCGCTCGTCGACACCGTCGTCGACGCCGACGTGACCCAGGCGGCCGAGGCCGCCGGGCTCGCCTGAGCGCCCGCGGTGACGTTCGTCCAGGGTCCGGTCCGGGTCTCGGTCCCCGCGACCTCGGCCAACCTCGGTCCGGGCTTCGACTCGCTCGGCCTCGCGCTCGACCTGCGCGACCGCCTCGAGGGCGAGGTCGTCGCCGAGGGGCTGGTCGTCGAGGTCCGCGGGGCGGGGGAGGGCGGCGTACCCCTCGACGAGACGCACCTGGTCGTGCGCGCGATGCGCCTCGCGTTCGCGGCGCTCGGCGAGCAGCCCCCCGGGCTGCGCCTGTCCTGCGAGAACGTCGTCCCGCACGCCCGGGGCCTGGGCTCCTCGTCCGCCGCGATCGTCGGCGGGCTGGTGCTCGCCCGCGCGCTGGTCGCCGACGGTGCGGAGCGGCTCGACGACGACGGGGTGCTGCGGCTCGCCGCCGACCTCGAGGGACACCCCGACAACGTGGCACCGGCCCTGCTCGGCGGCTTCGTGATCTCCGGCCGGGAGGCCGAGCAGTGGTACGCCGTGGCCTCGCCCGTGCATCCGGCGGTCGGGGCCGTGGTCTTCGTGCCCGCCGACCCGGTCTCGACCGAGGTGGCCCGGGGCCTGTTGCCCGCCACGGTCCCGCACGCCGACGCGGCGGCCGACGCCGGTCGTGCGGCGCTGCTGGTCGCCGCGCTCGCGGGCAGCCCGGAGCACCTGCTGCTCGCGACCCGCGACTACCTGCACCAGGACTACCGCCGCCCGGCGATGCCGGCCTCGCACGCCCTGGTGGCGGAGCTGCGCGCGGACGGTCGTGCCGCCGTCGTCTCGGGCGCCGGCCCCACGGTGCTGGCCTTCTGCGACGTCACGGCGGCGGAGGAGGTCGAGGCGCTGGCGGCCCGCCGTCCCGACGGGTGGGCCGTGCACCGGCTCTCCGTCGACACCCGGGGCGCGTCGGTCGACTGACCGCGCCGGGCCGAGTTCGGCGGTCCGCGTCCTTGGCGTCCGACCGGGTGATACCCTGGCGGTACGCCGCTCAGTTCGGTGTAGCACCCTCTCCAGACCTCCTCGCGGACGTCTCGCCGGGTGCGCAACCACTCCTCATCCCGCACGGATTTCCGTGTCCTCGCCATTCGCGGCGAGCACCGGTGACGAGGAGCGGACCTGACCAGCAGCCGACGTCGCCCGGTGGGCGGTCTCGGCAGTGATACGTGCGAAGGACCTCACGTGACGGAGACCATCGACTCGTCCGCGGCAGCCTCGGACTCGGCTCCGGCCGCTCCGAGGAAGCGCGGCACCGGCCTCAACTCCATGCTCCTGGCGGACCTGAAGTCCATGGCCGGAGGTCTGGGGATCGCGGGTGCGGGCGGCATGAAGAAGGCTCAGCTCGTCGAGGCCATCAAGGTCGCGCAGAGCGGTTCGGGCGGAGCGCCGGCCGCGCCGACGCGGGAGGAGAAGCCCGCGCGCCAGCGCTCGAGCCGCAAGCCGCAGGGCGACGCCCAGCCCGAGCTCCCCGTCGCCGAGCCGGTGGCCGCGCCCGTCGAGGCCGACCGCTCCGAGACGCCGGCCCAGCCCGACCAGCAGCCGTCGAAGAAGGCGCGACAGGGTCGGCAGGGCAAGTCGGGCAAGCAGGACGCCGCGACGGAGGGCAAGCAGGACAAGCAGGACAAGCAGGAGCAGGACGCGCCGCGCCAGGAGCGTGCGGACCGGGGCGAGCAGGACGAGCGCTCCGACCGCGGCCAGCAGCGGGAGCGGAACCGTGGTCAGCAGCGCGAGCAGAACCGCGAGCAGCAGCGTGACCAGCAGCGCGAGCAGAACCGCGAGCAGCAGCGCGACCAGCAGCGCGAGCAGCAGCGCGACCAGAACCGCGACCAGAACCGCGACCAGAACCGCGACCAGAACCGCGACCAGAACCGCGACCAGCAGCGCGACCAGAACCGCGACGAGCAGGAGCTGGAGGGGGAGGGCCGCGGCCGCAACCGCCGCCGGCGGGGCCGCGACCGCGACCGCACCGGAGCGGCCCGCTCGGACGCGCCGCGCGGGCGCAACGAGCCCGACACGACGATCCTCGAGGACGACGTGCTCGTGCCCGCCGCGGGCATCCTCGACGTGCTCGACAATTACGCGTTCGTCCGCACCAGCGGCTACCTCCCCGGCACCGACGACGTCTACGTCTCCCTGTCGATGGTCCGCAAGTTCGGCCTGCGCCGAGGCGACGCCGTCGTCGGCCAGGTGCGCCAGCCCCGCGAGGGCGAGCGCAAGGAGAAGTTCAACCCGATGGTGCGCATCGACAGCGTCAACGGGGCGGACCCGGAGAGCGCGAAGCACCGGGTCGACTTCTCGAAGCTGACCCCGCTCTACCCGTCGGAGCGGCTCCGGCTGGAGACCGGTCACGACAACATGATCGGGCGGGTCATCGACATCGCCGCGCCGATCGGCAAGGGCCAGCGCGGCCTGATCGTCTCGCCCGCGAAGGCCGGCAAGACGATGGTGCTGCAGTCCATCGCCAACTCGATCGCCACCAACAACCCGGAGTGCCACCTGATGGTGGTCCTGGTCGACGAGCGGCCCGAGGAGGTCACCGACTTCGAGCGGTCCGTGAAGGGCGAGGTCATCTCCTCCACCTTCGACCGGCCCGCCGCCGACCACACGATGGTGGCCGAGCTCGCCATCGAGCGGGCCAAGCGCCTCGTCGAGCTCGGGCACGACGTCGTCGTACTCCTCGACGGGATCACCCGCCTGGGCCGCGCCTACAACCTGGCCGCACCCGCCAGCGGCCGGATCCTCTCCGGCGGCGTCGACTCGGCGGCCCTCTACCCGCCCAAGAAGTTCTTCGGTGCCGCTCGCAACATCGAGAACGGCGGCTCCCTGACGATCCTGGCGACCGCGCTGATCGAGAGCGGCTCGAAGATGGACGAGGTGATCTTCGAGGAGTTCAAGGGCACCGGGAACATGGAGATCCGGCTGCGCCGCGACTTCGCGGACAAGCGGCTCTTCCCCGCCATCGACGCCCTGCACTCCGGCACGCGCCGCGAGGAGCTGCTGCTGTCGAAGGAGGAGCTGGCGATCGTCTGGAAGCTCCGTCGCGTGCTCTCCTCGCTCGACGGGCAGCAGGCTCTGGAGCTGCTGCTGGAGCGGCTGAAGAAGGCGCAGACGAACTACGAGTTCCTGATGCAGGTGCAGAAGACCACGCCCACCGCGGGCGACGACGACTAAGCCCAATGCGGGCATAGGGACCTCGGCTTGCAGATAGGCTGCTCGCCGAGACCGTCGCGCGGGGGGTAAGCGTGCGGATCAACGCAGGGAGGAACACCGACGTGGCACGGATCCTGGTCGCGGACGACGATGTCGACATCCGGGAGCTGGTCGAATTCAAGCTGTCGACCCTCGGGCACGACATCACGGCGGTCTCGGACGGGCAGGCGGCCGTCGAGGCGTGCCAGGCCGAGCGCCCGGACCTCGCCGTGCTCGACGTGATGATGCCGGGGGTCTCCGGGCTCGACGCGATCCGGGCGATCCGTTCGGATCCGGGGCTCGCGGACCTGCCGGTGATCCTGCTGACGGCCCGGGCGCAGGAGTCCGACGTGGAGACCGGCTTCGACTCCGGCGCCGACGACTACATCACCAAGCCGTTCAGCCCTCGGGAGCTGGCCTCGCGCGTCGAGGCTCTCCTCTCCCGTTCGCAGTAGCCGTCCGATGGCACCGTCGGTCCAGACCGGCATCTCACCGCGCACCCCCGGCAAGGCCGCACCGCTATCCCGCAGCGGTCGCCCGGTCGCCCGGCTGGTCGCCCCGGTCATCCTCCGCCTCGGCGTCCTGGTCGCGCTGACGGCGATCATCGGCATCCTGGGCGTGGTGCTCTGCACCCGCGCCGTCGACCACCTCACCGAGGACCTGCAGCCGGCCGCGGCCGCGAACCAGGACGTGCTGCTCGACCTGACGGCCATGGCCGGCACGGTCGAGGCGTGGTCCAGCAGCAACGACCCCACGACCCGCACCGCCTACGAGCAGCTCCGCACGGACCTCGCGGCCGACCAGGACCGGGTGCGCGAGTACGCCGCCGGCGACGCGCAGCTCGACATCCTGGTCACCCGCCAGGAGGAGGCCGCCCAGCTCTGGATCAACCAGTACGCCGACCCGCGGATCGCGGCGCCGGGCGGTCCCCGGAGCTTCGACCAGCAGCGCTTCGACCTGGGCCGGGCCACCTTCGCCACGGTCGAGGACGCCCACGCGGCCACCACCGAGGCGTTCGACCAGCGCGTGAGCCAGGCCCGCGACGACGCGCAGTGGCGCTTCCGCGGCACCATCCTGGGCGTCGTCGTGCTGGCCGGCATCGCGTGGATGGGCGTCTCCCGGGCGCGGACCCGGCTGCTCGGCGAGCTCTCGGCGCCGCTCATCGAGCTGGAGAACGTCGTCCAGAAGATGTCGCGCAACGAGCCCGACGTCCGCGCCCGCCAGCAGGGACCGCGGGAGGTCCGGGCGATCGCGTCCGGGCTCAACGACTTCGCGGAGGCCCAGGCGCGCGCCCGTGCGGTGGAGCACCGGATCCAGCGCGACCTGCGCAACCTCGACACCGCCAAGGACGACTTCGTCTCCAACGTGTCCCATGAGCTGCGGACCCCGCTGACGACGATCAGCGGCTACCTGGAGATGGTGGCGGAGGAGTTCGAGGACCGCATGGAGCCGCGGCACCAGCGGATGCTGGAGGCGACCCGCCGCAACGTCGCACGGCTCCGGGCGCTGATCGACGACCTGCTCACGCTCTCGAAGGCCGAGAACCGGGGCACCGACCTCGAGGTCGTCGACCTGGTCCCCGTGCTGCGCGAGGCCGTCACCGACGTCCGGATCACCGCCGCGGGTCGCGGCATCGGGGTGGAGGTCAGCGTCCCCGACCTGCCGCTGCCCGTGATGGCCGACCGGGCGATGCTCAACCGGGCCTTCCTCAACGTGCTCAGCAACGCGGTGAAGTTCAGCCGCGACGGCGGGCGCGTGGAGGTCTCGCTGACCCGGGAGGCGAACCGGGCGACGGTGAGCGTCACCGACCACGGGATCGGCATCCCGGCGGCGGAGGTGGAGCGTCTCGGCACCCGCTTCTTCCGGGCCTCGAACGCCGTCACCAACGAGATCGCCGGCACCGGCCTCGGCGTCCGGATCGTGCAGACGATCGTCGACAAGCACGCCGGCGAGATGCGCATCGAGTCCATGGAGCGCCTGGGGACCCGGGTCGAGATCGAGCTTCCGCTGAAGGCCGAGCGTGCTGCGGCGTTGGACGAGCGTGCCGCGCCGCTGGCCGAGGTGATGGAGCTGCCGCGCCCGACCTGAGCGAGCACCGGGTCGGGAATGCCCCCGATTACCGCGACGTTCGAGTCGGTGGCACACTTGTGCGCTGGTTCCGGTTCACGCTCTCCGCACCGCGCGGAGGCGACCCGGCGGCTGAGAGGAACTCACCATGAAGAAGGACATCCACCCCGAGTACGTCGAGACCCAGGTGACCTGCACCTGTGGCGCGTCGTTCACGACCCGCAGCACCGTGACGTCGGGCGCCATCAAGTCCGACGTGTGCTCGCAGTGCCACCCGTTCTACACCGGCAAGCAGAAGATCCTCGACACCGGCGGCCGCGTCGCCCGCTTCGAGGCCCGCTACGCCAAGAAGGCTGCCAAGTAGCTGCCCCCGAGCGCCGGTCCCTGCCCCTGGGCAGGGACCGGCGCTCGTCATTTCACGGCCCCTGACCGCCCTCGCGCGGCCGGGACCCGGGTCCGCACGAGGAGGAGACGCACGATGTTCGAGGCCGTCGAAGGCATGCTCACGGAGCACCGCGACCTGGAGGAGCGGCTCGGGGCACCGGAGACGCACGCGGACCCGCGCCTGGCCAAGCAGCTCAACCAGCGTTACGCCGCGCTCTCCTCGATCATCGGGGCCTGGCGCGAGTGGCAGCAGCTCGGCGACGACGTCGAGGCGGCCCGGGAGCTGGCCGGCGAGGACCCGGCCTTCGCCGAGGAGGCCGAGTCGCTGCAGGCCCGGCGCCACGACGCCGAGGAGCGGCTGCGCCGGCTGCTGGTGCCGCGCGACCCCGCGGACGACAAGGACGCCATCCTCGAGGTGAAGTCGGGGGAGGGCGGCGAGGAGTCGGCGCTGTTCGCCGGCGACCTGCTCCGCATGTACACCCGGTACGCCGAGGCCCGCGGCTGGCGGACCGAGATCCTCGACGCCACCGAGTCGGACCTGGGCGGCTACAAGTCGGTCACCGTCGCGGTGAAGGCCAAGGGCACGCCCGAGCCGGGCGAGGCGCCGTACGCGCTGCTGAAGTTCGAGGGCGGGGTGCACCGCGTGCAGCGGGTGCCGGTGACCGAGTCCCAGGGCCGGGTCCACACCAGCGCGGCCGGTGTCCTCGTCATGCCGGAGGCCGAGCAGGTCGACGTGGAGATCAACGACAACGACCTGCGCATCGACGTCTACCGCTCCAGCGGACCGGGAGGCCAGAGCGTCAACACGACCGACTCGGCCGTCCGGATCACGCACGTCCCCACCGGGATCGTCGCGAGCTGCCAGAACGAGAAGAGCCAGCTGCAGAACAAGGAGCAGGCGATGCGCATCCTGCGGGCCCGGCTGCTCGCGGCCGCCCAGGAGGCCGCCGACGCCGAGGCCAGCGACGCCCGGCGCAGCCAGGTGCGCACGGTGGACCGCTCGGAGCGGATCCGCACCTACAACTTCCCGGAGAACCGGATCTCCGACCACCGCACCGGCTACAAGGCCTACAACCTCGACCAGGTCCTCGACGGTGACCTGCAGCCGGTCCTCGGCTCCTGCGTGGAGGCCGATCTCGCCGCTCAGCTGGAAGCCCTCGAGCAGTGACCGGGCCCGCGACGGCCCGCGAGCTGCTCCGCGCCGCGACCGCCCGGCTCGCCGATGCCGGCGTCGACAGCCCCGAGGTCGACGCCGCGACGCTCCTGGCCCACGTCCTCGGCACCGAGCGGTCCCGCCTGTTCCTGGTCGAGGCGGTGGCGCCCAGCGCGAGCGCCGAGTACGACGCGCTGCTGACCCGCCGCGCGGCGCGTGAGCCGCTGCAGCACCTGACCGGGGTGGCGTGGTTCCGCCACGTGGAGCTGCAGGTCGGGCCGGGTGTGTTCGTGCCGCGCCCGGAGACCGAGCTGCTCGCCGGCTGGGCGATCGAGCAGGCGCGCGCCGTGGCCACCGCCACCGGGGAGCCCCCCGTCGTGGTCGACCTGTGCACCGGCTCGGGCGCCGTGGCGAGGTCCGTCGTCGACGAGGTGCCCGGTGCCCGCGTGCACGCGGTCGAGCTCGACCCCGACGCCCACGCCTGGGCGGAGCGCAACCTGGCCGGGACGGACGTGGACCTGCGGCACGGCGACATGGCGACGGCGTTCGACGACCTGGCCGGGACGGTCGACGTGGTCGTCTGCAACCCGCCGTACATCCCGCTGGACGCCTGGGAGTCGGTCGCGGCCGAGGCCCGTGACCACGACCCCCATCTGGCGCTCTTCTCCGGTGACGACGGTCTCGACGCGATCCGCGTCCTGGAGCAGCGGGCCGCGTTGCTCCTGCGGCCCGGGGGAGTGGTGGGCGCCGAGCACGCCGACGCGCAGGGCGAGGTCGCGCCGGCCGTCTTCGTGGCCTCCGGACGCTGGCGCGACGTACGCGACCACGAGGACCTGGCAGGTCGGCCGCGGTTCCTGACCGCGCGGCTGGCACGATGAGCCCCGTGATGCTGCCGTGACCGAGCGCTACCCGACCTCGTCCGACGACGAGCGCGAGGCCGCCGTCGAGGCCGCCGCCCTGGCGGTCCAGCGTGGTGAGCTCGTCGTGCTCCCGACCGACACGGTGTACGGGATCGGGGCCGACGCCTTCGACCCGGCCGCCGTGCGCGCCCTGCTCTCGGCCAAGGGCCGGGGCCGCGAGATGCCGCCGCCGGTGCTGGTCAGCTCGGCCACGACCCTCGACGCCCTCGCGACCAGGGTCCCCGACTACGCCCGCACCCTGGTCGAGGCGTTCTGGCCGGGACCGCTGACCCTGGTCTGCCACCAGCAGACCTCGCTGCGCTGGGACATCGGCGACACCCGCGGGACCGTGGCGGTCCGGATGCCCGACCACCAGGTCGCCCTGGAGATCCTCGAACGCACCGGCCCGCTGGCGGTCAGCTCTGCCAACCGGACCGGCCTGCCGGCGGCCACCGACGCCGACCAGGCCACCGAGATGCTCGGCGACGCCGTCGCGGTGGTGGTCGACGACGGGGTCTCGCCCGGCGGTGAGGCCTCCACGATCGTGGACTGCACCGGCGCCCGGGGGCGCATCCTGCGGCGCGGCGCGATCGACGTCTCGACCCTCAACGCGGCCCTGGAGTCGCTCGGCGCCACCCTGACGGACGAGGGGTAGCGGTTGCGGGAGTACGTCCTCGTCTTCCTCGTCGCCGCGGCGGTCACCTTCCTGCTGACCGTGGTGGCGCGGGAGATCGCGCTGCGCACCGGCGCGGTCGCCCAGGTGCGCGACCGCGACGTCCACGACGAGCCGATCCCGTACCTCGGGGGCCTGGCCATGCTGGGCGGCCTGGTCGCGGCGTACCTCGTGGCGCGCGAGCTGCCGTTCCTGTCGCAGGGGAGTGGGCCGTTCGTCTTCCGCGACGCCGGCGTCGTGCTGATCGCAGGCGCCCTGATCTGTGCGGTGGGGGTTCTCGACGACCTCTTCGAGCTCGACGCGCTCACCAAGCTCGGCGGTCAGGTGCTCGCCGCGGCGTTCCTGATCGGCTTCCAGATCCAGTACGTCTTCATCCCGTGGACCGACGGTCAGCAGATCACCATCGACCAGGCGCAGGGGGCACTGCTCACCGGGTTCGTGGTCGTCGCCACCGTCAACGCCGTGAACTTCGTCGACGGTCTCGACGGCCTCGCCGCGGGCGTGGTCGGCATCGGGGCGATCGCCTTCTTCGTCTTCAGCTACGAGCTGACCCGCCTCAACAGCGCCGACCGGGCGACCACGGCGGCCCTGCTGAGCGTGTCGCTCGCGGGCGCCTGCGCCGGGTTCCTGGTGCACAACTTCCACCCCGCCCGGCTGTTCATGGGCGACAGCGGTTCGATGCTGATCGGTCTGGTGCTCTCGGCCAGCGCGATCACGCTGACCGGCCAGTTCTCCGGCTCCGAGCTCACCCAGGGCGGTTCCGGGGCGACGGCCAGCCTGCTGCCGACGCTGCTCCCACTCCTCTTGCCCGTCTCGATCCTGCTGGTGCCGATGCTGGACCTGGTGATGGCCGTGGTCCGCCGTACGAGGGCCGGACGCTCGCCGTTCGCCCCCGACAAGCAGCACCTGCACCACCGGCTGCTGGAGATCGGGCACTCCCAGCGGCGGGCGGTGGCGATCATGTGGCTGTGGGCGGCCCTGATCGCCTTCGGCACGGTGCTCGCCAGCCTGTACGAGGGGACCGCCATGTGGGTCTCCCTGGGGGCGATGGCCGCGCTCACGATCATCCTGACCTTCGCGCTGCCCGTCCTGCACAAGCCGAAGGTGCTCGAGGCCCTGGACGAGTCACCGGAGGGCTGAGTGGCGACAGGGAGGCGCCGAGCGGCGCCTCCCTGCCTCATGAGCGGATCTCGCTCAGCACATCACCGTCTTGTCGTAGCTGGCGAAGGCGCTGGGCGCCCGCCAGCTGTTCGACTTGCCCGCCGCGATGGTGACGCAGCCGCCGTCGTTGCCGGCGGCCCAGATCACGCGGACGCGCTTGCTGGTGCTGCAGCTGTTCGTGACCTTCGCGATCTCCTTCGAGATGATGTCGTCGTTCTCGCTGATCTTGGTCTTGACGCAGGTCGGCGGCTTGTCCCCGGCGGCCGCGTGAGCCGCCGGCATGGCGGTCAGGCTGCCGGTCACGACGACTGCTGCGAACAGGGTCTTGCACACGTTCGAACGGAGCACGTGTCATTCCTTCGTGGTCATTGGCCGACCCGATGCCGGCCAAGGGCCGCGAACGTTGCCTTTCGGACATCGCAAAGTCAAGGACATCTTGACGGAGTTCCGGGCCGTGTCGTCGTACCCGGTTTCGATCGCCTCGGGACTTTGTGATAGTTTTCACGAGCGCCGACGCCGGTGCATCACGACACCGCACACCCTCATGGACGGGCCGCCGAAATGACGACCGAGTCGCAGTCAGACCCTCGCGCCAGGGGGACGCTCGTCCTCGTGGGCGCGGCGGCGGCCGGTCTGACCTTCGGTCTCGCGGCGGCACTCGCGGGTGGGCTCGTGGTCGGCTCGAGCGCCGCCTACGCCGCCCTCGCGGGGACGCTCCTGGTGCTCGCGGTCCTCGGCTTCGGCTCGACGGTGGTCAACACCGTGGCCGGCCTGATGCCCGCCGCGTCGCTCATGGTCGCACTGCTGACCTACGTGCTCCAGGTCGTGCTGATGGGCCTGGTGTTCGCCGCGCTCTCGGGGTCGGGGCTGCTCGACGACACCCTCGACCGGGAGTGGCTGGCAGGCGTGGTGATCGGAGGGACGTTCGTGTGGCTCGCGGCCCAGGTCGTCCTCGCCACCACGATCCGGATTCCCGTCTACGACCTGCCGGTGGAGGACTCCACGGATCCGGTCGTCAGTGCCGCCGGACCCCGCACCGAGGCGGGTGATCGGTGATGATCGCCGGCTGCTATTGTCCCGTTCGCGATGGCTCCGCACGAACCCCCCGCAGGGCAACGCGACCCCAACCGGCACCGAGGCGACCCCTGGAACGCCTTCGGGTACCTCGTCTCCGGCGTGTTCCTGTACGGCCTGATCGGCTGGGGACTCGATCGCTGGCTGGGGACGTCGTTCCTGGTGGCGATCGGCGTCATCGCCGGTGCCGCACTCGGCACGTACCAGACCTACAAGCGCTTCCAGATCCCGGACGACGATCCGCAGGACGAGGACAAGCAGTGACCCCAGCAGCGAAGACACAGGAGACACGTTGAGCGCCATCGGCAGCGTCAGCATCCGCAGCGAAGGCGGAGAAAGCTTCCACGCCCCCGGTCCTGCGGACTTCGACCTCCCCGCCATCGGCGGCGGTCACGACACGTTCACGATGTTCGGACAGGACTTCGTCGCGGGCTTCACCAAGCCGATGCTGCAGATCATCGTCTCGGCGCTGGTCATCTTCGTCTTCTTCTACATCGCCTCGCGCAAGCGGGCCATGGTGCCGGGCAAGCTGCAGTTCGTCGGCGAGGAGGCCTACGGCTTCGCCCGCAACTCGCTGGGCCGCGACATCATCGGCAGCCACGACTTCGCCCGGTTCGTCCCGTACCTGTTCACGCTGTTCTTCTTCATCCTGCTGAACAACCTCTTCGCGACGATCCCCTTCATCCAGTTCCCGACGTTCTCGCGCTCGGGCATGGTGTACGGGCTCGCGATCCTGAGCTGGGTCATCTACAACGCGGTCGGCATCCGGAAGCACGGCTTCGTCGGCTACCTCAAGCTCCAGTGCGTCCCGGCCGGCATCGGCGGGCCGATGCTCCTGCTGCTGATCCCGCTGGAGTTCATGTCGAACATCCTGGTCCGGCCGGTCACGCTGGCGCTGCGACTCTTCTGCAACATGTTCGCCGGCCACCTGCTGCTGATCCTGTTCGCCCTCGGCGGCGAGTACCTCATCGTCGAGATGGGCGGCGCCTACGCCCCGGTCGGCGTGCTGGCCTGGGTCCTGTTCATCCTCGTCGCCTTCCTGGAGATCCTGATCCAGTTCCTCCAGGCCTACGTCTTCGTCCTCCTGAACGCCATGTACATCCAGGGCGCGCTCGCGGACGAGCACTGAGCTCCACCGCAACACCCCTCTGAAGTAGAAACAACCGAAAGGAAAACGCCGTGGACGGCACCCTGAACGGCTCGCTCAACATGATCGGCTACGGCCTCGCGGCCATCGGCCCGGGCATCGGCATCGGCCTGATCTTCGCCGCCTACATCAGCGGCGTCGCGCGTCAGCCGGAGGCCCAGAGCCGCCTGCAGTCGATCGCCATCCTGGGCTTCGCGCTCGCCGAGGCGCTCGCGATCATCGGTATCGCCCTCGCGTTCGTTCTCAGCTGACGGTCCCGACCGCTGACGTAGGACACCGGAAGGACCTGCCATGCACGCACAACTCGCCCCCCTCGCAGGAGAGCTGAACCCGCTCCTGCCGCACACGGTCGAGATCGTTCTCTCGCTCGTGGTGTTCGGGCTGCTGTTCTTCGCCGTGAAGAAGTTCGTCGCGCCGAAGTTCGAGGAGATCTACACCGAGCGAGCCAAGGCCATCGAAGGCGGCCTGGCCGCTGCCGAGACCAAGCAGGCCGAGGCCGATGCCAAGCTCGCCGAGCTCGAGAAGCAGCTCGCCGACGCTCGGCACGAGGCCGCTCGGATCCGCGAGGAGGCTCGGGAGCAGGGCGCCGCCATCGTGGCGGAGATGCGGGAGCAGGCCCAGACGGAGGCAGCCCGGATCGTCGACCACGGCAAGACCCAGATCGAGGCGGAGCGCCAGCAGGCGGTCACCTCGCTGCGGGCCGAGGTCGGCACCCTGGCCACCAACCTCGCCGGCCGGATCGTCGGCGAGAGCCTCGACGACGATGCGCGTCAGGCGCGCGTCGTCGAGCGGTTCCTCGCCGACCTCGAGGCCGGTACGCCCGGGAGCGGGGTCAACTGATGAGCCTGCGCGGTGCCTCGGCCGACGCCCTCGCGGCGCTGACCACTGAGCTGGAGAGCGTGCTCTCCGGCCCCGGCTCGTCGGCGTCGACGCTCAGCGAGGAGCTGTTCTCCGTCGCGACGACGCTGCGCTCCGAAGGGGCACTGCGACGGTTCGCGACCGACGGCTCCGTTCCGACGGAGGCCAAGACCGGACTGGTCCAGCAGGTGTTCGGCGGCAAGGTGGAGGGCGGCACGCTCGCCGTCCTCACCACGGCCGTGTCGAGCCGGTGGACCACGGCCCGGGACCTGGCCGACACGCTCGAGCACCTGAGCGTCGTCGCGGCTGTCCGGTCCGCGGGTGGGGACGGAGCGCGGCTCTCCGACGAGCTGTTCTCCTTCGCCCAGGTCGTCACGGCCAGCCCCGAGCTGCGCGACGCGCTCTCGGACCCGGCTCGGACGATCCAGGACAAGAGCGCGCTGCTGCACGGGCTGCTCGACGGCAAGGCCCTCCCGGCCACCGTCTCGCTCGCGGCACGCTCGCTCTCCGGCACCCACCGCACGGTGGTCGCCGCGCTGAACGAGTACCAGAAGATCGCGGCCGAGGTGCACGGACAGGGCGTTGCCACCGTCCGGGTCGCCCGGGAGCTGTCGGACGCGGAGCGGGGGCGCCTCGAGCAGGTGCTCTCGAGCCAGTACGGCCGCCCGGTCCACCTCAACCTCGTCGTCGACCCGAGCGTGCTCGGCGGCATCCGCGTCGAGATCGGCGACGACGTCATCGACGGGACGGTCTCCAGCCGTCTCGACGACGCACGCCGCCGGCTCGTGGGCTGACCCCACACCACCCAGACGTCAGTAGAGACAAGAGAGAAGGCACAACGATGACGGAGCTCTCCATCCGTCCGGAGGAGATCCGCGACGCGCTGCAGAAGTACGTCGCCGACTACCAGCCCGAGGCGGCCAGCAAGGAAGAGGTCGGCACGGTCGCGGAGGCCGGTGACGGCATCGCGCGTATCAGCGGTCTGCCCTCGGCGATGGCGAACGAGCTGCTCGAGTTCGAGGACGGCACGCTGGGCCTGGCCCTGAACCTCGACACCCGCGAGATCGGCGCCGTCGTCCTCGGTGACTTCGACAAGATCGAGGAGGGCCAGACGGTCCGCCGGACCGGCGAGGTGCTCTCCGTGCCCGTCGGCGACGGCTACCTCGGCCGCGTCGTGGACCCGCTCGGCAACGCGATCGACGGCCTCGGCGACATCGAGACCGTCGGGCGCCGCGCGCTCGAGCTCCAGGCGCCCTCGGTGGTGCAGCGCAAGTCGGTGCACGAGCCGCTCGCGACCGGCATCAAGGCGATCGACGCCATGACGCCGATCGGCCGCGGCCAGCGCCAGCTGATCATCGGCGACCGCGCGACCGGCAAGACCACGGTCGCGATCGACACGATCATCAACCAGAAGCAGTACTGGGCGACCGGCGACCCGGACAAGCAGGTCCGCTGCATCTACGTCGCCATCGGTCAGAAGGGCTCGACCATCGCCTCGGTGCGCGGCGCGCTCGAGGAGGCCGGCGCGCTGGAGTACACCACCATCGTCGCCGCCCCCGCGTCGGACTCGGCTGGCTTCAAGTACCTCGCCCCCTACACCGGCTCGGCCATCGGCCAGCACTGGATGTACGAGGGCAAGCACGTCCTGATCGTGTTCGACGACCTGACCAAGCAGGCCGAGGCCTACCGCGCCGTGTCGCTGCTGCTGCGCCGCCCGCCGGGCCGCGAGGCGTACCCGGGTGACGTCTTCTACCTGCACAGCCGGCTCCTCGAGCGTTGCGCCAAGCTCTCCGACGAGATGGGCAAGGGCTCGATGACGGGTCTGCCGATCATCGAGACCAAGGCCAACGACGTCTCGGCGTTCATCCCGACCAACGTCATCTCGATCACCGACGGCCAGATCTTCCTGCAGTCGGACCTGTTCGCGGCCAACCAGCGCCCGGCGATCGACGTCGGTGTGTCGGTCTCCCGCGTGGGTGGCTCGGCGATGACCAAGGCGATGAAGGCCGTCACCGGCTCGCTGAAGGTCGACCTGGCGCAGTTCCGCGCGATGGAGGCGTTCGCGATGTTCGCCTCCGACCTCGACGCGGCCTCGCGCCAGCAGCTCGACCGCGGCCAGCGCCTGATGGCGCTGCTGAAGCAGCCCGCGTACTCGCCGTACCCCGTCGAGGAGATGACCGTCTCCCTGTGGGTCGGCACCACCGGCCGGCTCGACAAGGTCCCGGTCGAGGACGTGCTCCGCTTCGAGAACGAGTTCCTCGACTACCTGCGCCGCTCGCACGAGGGCATCCTGTCCGCGATCCGCGAGTCCCTGAAGTTCGACGACGACACCGCGTCGTCGCTCGAGGGTGCCTACGACTCCTTCCTCGACCAGTTCGAGACCTCCGAGGGCGGGTCGATCAAGGTCGGCCACGAGGCCCCCGCCGAGGCGCTGGAGGACGAGGACCAGGAGCAGATCGTCAAGCAGAAGCGGGGCTGAACCATGGCCGTATCGCTGCGTGAGTACCGCGCGCGGATCAAGTCGACGGAGTCGATGAAGAAGATCACGCGCGCCATGGAGCTCATCGCTGCGTCCCGCATCATCAAGGCGCAGCAGCGGGCACAGGCGGCGGCGCCGTACGCCCGTGAGCTGACCCGCGCGGTGTCGGCGGTGGCGACGTTCTCGAACGTCGACCACCCGCTGACCCGCGAGGAGGAGAACCCCAAGCGGGCCGCGGTCCTGATCGTGACCAGCGACCGGGGCCTCGCCGGCGCCTACTCCTCGAGCGTGCTCAAGGAGGCCGAGCGGCTCGCCGAGAAGCTGCGCGGCGAGGGCAAGGAGATCGACTGGTACATCACCGGTCGCAAGGGCGAGGCGTACTTCAAGTTCCGCAACCGCCCGGTCGTCCAGACCTGGACCGGCTTCTCCGACCAGCCGTCGTACGACGTCGCGGCGGAGATCGGGCAGACGCTGATCGACTCCTTCCTCAAGGAGCAGGGCGAGGACGGCGACGTCGACGAGGTGCACCTGGTCTTCACGCGGTTCCGCTCGATGCTGGTCCAGGAGCCGACCGCGGTGCGGCTGCTCCCGCTGGAGGTCGTCGAGGGCGAGGAGAAGCCCGAGGCGCACGAGGTGCTTCCGCTCTACGAGTTCGAGCCGTCCCCGGAGGCGGTGCTGGACGGGCTGCTGCCGCAGTACGTCCAGAGCCGGATCTTCTTCGCACTGCTGCAGGCGGCGGCGTCCGAGCTCGCTGCCCGGCAGAAGGCGATGAAGTCCGCCACGGACAACGCCGAAGAGCTGATCAAGAAGTACACCCGCATCGCCAACCAGGCCCGTCAGGCCGGCATTACCCAGGAAATCAGCGAGATCGTCGGTGGCGTCAACGCGCTCGCCGACTCACAAGCCGGGAGTGAGTGAGAGAGTTATGACTGCCACTGTGGAAGAGACCCAGCAGGCGTCGGCCGGGAGCACCGGCCGGATCGCCCGCGTGACCGGCCCCGTCGTGGACGTGGAGTTCCCGTCCGACGCGATGCCGGACATCTACAACAAGCTCGAGGTCCAGCTCGAGCTCAACGGCGAGAGCAAGACCCTGATCCTCGAGGTCGCGCTGCACATCGGTGACGGCATGGTCCGTGCCATCTCGATGCAGTCGACCGACGGCCTGGTCCGCGGCGCGACGGTCACCGACACCGGCGGCCCGATCACGGTCCCGGTCGGCGACGTCACCAAGGGTCACGTGTTCAACGCGACCGGCGACGTGCTGAACCTCGCGGAGGGCGAGAAGCTCGAGATCAACGAGCGGTGGGGCATCCACCGCAAGGCGCCCGCCTTCGACCAGCTCGAGTCGAAGACCACGATGTTCGAGACCGGCATCAAGGTCATCGACCTGCTGACGCCGTACGTCAACGGCGGCAAGATCGGCCTGTTCGGCGGTGCCGGGGTCGGCAAGACCGTGCTCATCCAGGAGATGATCGCGCGAGTCGCGAAGGACCACGGCGGTGTGTCGGTGTTCGCCGGCGTCGGTGAGCGCACCCGTGAGGGCAACGACCTCATCGCCGAGATGGAGGAGGCCGGCGTTCTCGGCCAGACCGCCCTCGTGTTCGGCCAGATGGACGAGCCGCCGGGCACCCGGCTGCGGGTCGCGCTGTCCGCGCTGACGATGGCGGAGTACTTCCGCGACGTGCAGAACCAGGACGTGCTGCTCTTCATCGACAACATCTTCCGGTTCACCCAGGCCGGCTCCGAGGTCTCGACCCTGCTGGGTCGGATGCCCTCCGCCGTGGGTTACCAGCCCAACCTGGCCGACGAGATGGGTCAGCTCCAGGAGCGGATCACCTCGACGCGAGGCAACTCGATCACCTCGCTGCAGGCGATCTACGTCCCCGCGGACGACTACACCGACCCGGCGCCGGCCACGACCTTCGCCCACCTGGACGCGACGACCGAGCTCTCCCGTGAGATCGCCTCGCTCGGCATCTACCCCGCGGTGGACCCGCTGACGTCGACCTCGCGGATCCTCGACGCCCAGTACATCGGGCAGGAGCACTACGACTGCGCCATCCGGATCAAGCAGATCCTGCAGCGCAACAAGGAGCTCCAGGACATCATCGCCATCCTCGGTGTCGACGAGCTGTCCGAAGAGGACAAGATCATCGTGTCCCGCGCTCGCCGCATCCAGCGGTTCCTGTCGCAGAACACCTACGTCGCCAAGCAGTTCACCGGCATCGAGGGCTCGACGGTCCCGGTCAAGGACACCATCGAGGCGTTCAACAAGATCGCCGACGGTGACTACGACCACGTCGCCGAGCAGGCGTTCTTCATGTGCGGCGGTCTCGACGACGTCGAGGCCAAGTGGGCCGAGATCCAGAAGAACCTCTGATGGCCTCCCAGGAATCCGGCTCTGCCCTGCAGGTGGAGCTCGTCGCGGCGGACCGTACGGTCTGGTCCGGCGAGGCCACCATGGTCATCGCGCGGACGGTCGAGGGCGATGTCGGTGTGCTGCGTGGGCACGCCCCGATGCTGTCCCTGCTGACCGAGGCGGTCGTCGAGATCGCCCAGGTCGACGGCAGTGTCGTCATCGCGACCGTCGACGGTGGGTTCCTCTCGGTCGCGGGTGACCGGGTCTCGATCCTGTCCGAGCGCTCGCTGCTCTCCGACGAGATCAACATCGACGAGGCTCGCGCCGAGCTGGAGGCGGCCCGGGCCGGGGAGATCAACGTCCCCGACGAGCCCGAGCGCCGGATCCGCCTCGCCGAGGCTCAGATCCGGGCGGTCGAGAAGGCCTCCTGAACGAAGTCCCCTGTGTCGAAAGCGGCCGGGTCCGGTGTGCCGGACCCGGCCGCTTCGCGTTGTCACTCGCCCGCTAGGGTGACTCTGCGCGGGGTCGATCGACCGGTTCGCGTCCGGTGGCAAGGGGGACGGAATGCCGGTGTGGCAGTGGCTGCTCGACTCGGCCGTCCTGCTGCTCGTTCTCCTGCTCTGCTACGGCGTCGGCCTCATCGTCCGCCGCCGGGTGCTCTCCCGGCACGGAGGCACCTTCGAGCTCAGCTACCGCGTCGGGTCCACGAGGGCCGGGCGCGGTTGGCTTCTCGGGCTCGGTCGCTACTCGGGGGAGACCCTGGAGTGGTTCCGCATCTTCTCCCTCTCGCCCCGCCCGAAGGCCAGCTGGCTGCGTTCCGAGCTGAGCTTCGACAACCGCCGTACCCCCGAGGGTGCCGAGGAGTTCGCGCTCTACCCCGATCACCTGGTCATCGAGCTCCGGGACCGGGACGGTGAGCTCGAGCTCGCCATGAGCGCCGCCTCGCTGACCGGCTTCCAGGCCTGGCTGGAGGCCCGTCCGCCGGGCACGGACTGGGACCAGCGCCAGGTCTGACGCCAGGTCTGAGGCACGCCCTACTCGACCGGGTGGTTGGCGGCGAACAGGCCGTCGGGGTCGACCACGGCGCGCAGCCGGGTCAGCCGCTCCCAGCGGTCCGCGCCGTACGCCGACCGCGTCGAGACCGGGGTCTCGGCGAAGTTGAGGTAGGCCCGGCCGTTGTCGAACGGCGCGAGCGCCTCGCCGAGCCGCGCCGCGTCGGCGAGACCTCGGGCGGCGGAGTCGGCGTCGACGACCATTGCTCCGGCGAAGGTCAGGAACTGGCCGTCGAGTCCGGCCAGTGCCCCGCCCGTCGGGTCGGGCCGTCCGAGGGCGCCGCCGAGCTGGCGGAGCTCGGCCGCCATCAGCGAGGTCCGGGCGTCCGGGCCGGCCTCGGCCAGGAACGCGTCGACGGCGGCGTCGGGGAAGGAGTGCAGCATCGAGCTGCCCGACACGGCCGGGGCGCCGCCCTCGGGATCCATGTGCAGCCGAACCAGCGACTTCGCCGGGACCCGGCCGAAGGTGTCCACCTCGGGCCGGAGCGCGCGGAGCCCGGCGAGCAGCTCGGTCCCGCGCTCGTCGGAGCCGAGCACGGCCCCGTCGATGACCGCGACCGAACGGCCACGCAGGAACTCGGGCAGCTCGGGGAGCGGGGGCAGCCGCATCGCCCGGAAGGAGGTGGTGACCTCGTCGGGGGCCTCCGGCGCCCACGCGGCCCACTCCCGCAGCACGGGCTCGACGTCCGCGAGGTCCCAGAGCAGGAACCCGGCGTACGCCGTCGAGATGGGGAAGGTGCGGAGCTCGAGCGCGGTGACGACGCCGAAGCTGCCGCCTCCGCCGCGGACCGCCCAGAACAGGTCGGCGTCGTGCTCCGCGTCGACGCGGACCCGGGTCCCGTCGGCGAGGACCATCTCGACGGCCGTGAGGCTGTTGGCGGCGAGGCCGAGCTTGCGCGCGTACCAGCCGATGCCGCCGCCGAGGGTGTAGCCGGCGATGCCGACGTCGGGCGACGAGCCGTGCAGCACGGCCGATCCGTGGGCCGCCGCCGCGTCGACCGCGGGCTCCCAGAGGGTCCCGCCACCCACGCGGACGATGCCGTGGCGCGGGTCGGCCGTGGCTCCGTCCAGTCCGGAGAGGCGGAGCAGGACGACGCCGTCGAGGCCGCGTCCGGCGAGCGGACCGGCGTTGTGGCCGGTCGTCTGCGGGGCGACCCGGAGGCCGGCCGCGGCGGCCGCGCGGACCACCTCGACCACCTCGGCGGCGTCGCGGGGGAGGACGACGGCGGCCGGGCGCTGGTCGACCGCCAGGTTCCAGGCCACCCGGGCGGCGTCGTACCCGGGGTCGCCGGGCAGGTGGACGCGGCCGCCGCAGAGGCCGCGCAGGCTCTCGGCTCCGGTGCGGGTGATGTCGATGGTCATGCTGACTCCGTTGTCTGGGTTGTCGGGGATCGATCGGTGGGTGTGGCCACCATCGCCTCCGCCACTGGGAGCCCGCTGGGAACGGACTGGAGTCCGACCGCGAGGGCAGGTCCGCGCCCCGGGAAGGCCCGGATTCCCTATGCTTCCGGCGTGGAGGTTGGGGTCCTCGGTCCGGTCGAGGCGACGCACGAGGGCTCCCGGATCGACCTCGGCACCCCGAAGCAGCGCGCGCTGGTGGCGGGTCTGGCGCTGGCCCGCGGCCGGGCGGTCTCGGTGGACGGCATCGTGGACCTGCTCTGGGGCGACGAGCCGCCGCCCGGCAGCGTCGCGACCCTGCAGGGCTACATCTCGTCGCTGCGCCGGTCGCTCGAGCCCGACCGGGTCCGCCGGGCACCGGCCACCGTGCTGGTCACCGTCGCTCCGGGCTACGCCCTGCGACTTCCCGAGGACGCGTTCGACGCGGTCCGCTTCGAGCGGGAGGCCGCCGCCGAGCACGGTCGGCTGCAGGAGGTGCCGGTGCTCGCGCGCTCCCCGCTCGACGCCGCCGCGCTCGCCGACGTCGTCTCTGGTCTCGACGCGGCGCTGGCCCGCTGGCGCGGCACGCCGTACGGCGAGCTGAGCGAGGCGCCGGGTGCCGTGGCCGAGCGGCACCGCCTCGAGGAGCTGCGCCTCGTCGCGCTGGAGGACCGCGCCGTCGCCGAGCTGGCGCTCGGTCACCACCGCACGGTCGCCGCGGACCTGGAGGCCCTCACCGACGCCCATCCCCTGCGGGAGCGCCTGTGGTGGCTCCGGGCGCTCGCGCTCACCCGGTCGGGACGGCAGGCGGATGCCCTGGAGACCCTGCGTCGGGTGCGCGAGGTGCTGGACGTCGAGCTGGGGCTGGAGCCGTCGGCCGAGCTGCGGGCGCTGCAGACGGCGGTGCTCCGGCAGGACCCGGACCTGGACTGGCTGGCGCCCGCTGAGTCCGTCGGGCAGCCGGCGGCCGCGGTCGCGACCGCCGAACCACCGCCGCTTCCCCTCGCCGAGGCGGTCGCGCCGTGGCCGATGGTCGGCCGCTCCGACGAGCTGCAGCAGCTGGTGGCGGCGCTCGAGGCGGCGGAGGGCGGACGGGCGCGGTACGCCGTCCTTACCGGCGAGCCCGGCATCGGCAAGTCGCGGCTCGCGGCCGAGCTCGCGGCCCTGGCCAGGACGCGCGGCGCCCGGGTGCTGGTGGGCCAGTGCTCGCAGGACGACGGCGCCCCGCCGCTGTGGCCGTGGCGGACCGTGCTGCAGGCCCTCGGCGCCGACGTTGACCTCGGCGAGGCCGACACCGGCGGCCAGTTCCGCCAGGCCGAGCTCGTGGCCGGCGCCCTGCGCAGCGCGGCCGCGGACGCACCGACGGTCGTGGTCCTGGAGGACCTGCACTGGGCCGACGGCGCCACGCTGCGGGTGCTCCGCCTGGTCGCGGAGACGACCGAGGCGGCCCGGCTCCTCGTGCTCGGCACCTGGCGCGACCACCCCATGCCGACCGGGGCGCTGGCCGACCTGGCCGAGACCCTGGCCCGTCGGCACGCCGTCCGCGTCCAGCTCGGCGGGCTCGACCGGGAGTCGGTCGCGGGGCTCGTGGAGGGCGTGACGTCGGCCCGGCCGTCGGGAGTGCTCGCCGAGCACCTGCGGACGCGCACGGAAGGCAACCCGTTCTTCCTGGTGGAGTACGCCCGGCTCGCGGGGGAGCGGGCCGGCCTGGACGCTCTGCTCGACGAGGAGGGTCCACCGACCGGGATCGGCGAGGTGCTCACCCGCCGGCTGGGCCGGCTGCCCGAGGAGACCCTGGCGCTCCTGCGGATCGCCGCCGTCGTCGGCCGGGCCTTCGACACCCCCACCCTGGCCGCGGCCGCGGGGGTCGACGAGGACGACGTGCTCGATCTCGTCGAGCCCGCCCTCGTCGCCGGCCTGGTGCACGAGGAGGGCGTCGACGAGTTCCGGTTCTCCCACGCGCTCGTCCGCGACACGCTGCGCTCGTCCATGTCCGCCTCCCGGCGAGCCCGGGCGCACGCCCGCGTCGCCGAGGTCCTCGCCACCGCCGTCGGGCGGGAGACCGAGGTGGCGATCCACTGGCGGGCCGCGGGACCGTCGTACGCCCGACGTGCCTGGCAGGCGGCCGTGGACGCGGCGCTGATCGCCCGGGCGCTGCACGCCCACGACGAGGCGGCCGCGCTGCTCACGGACGCCCTCGCCTCGCTGGACGCCGACCCGGAGGCGACGCCGTACGCCCGGTACGCCGTGCTGATGCAGCTCGTCGACGCGTACCGGTGGGCGGCGCTGCTGCCGCAGCTGGTCGCGACCGTCGAGCAGGCCGTGACCGTGGCGCGCGAGATGGGGGACCCGGCGGCCGTCGCGGGGGCCGCGATCGCGCCGACCTTCGGGACGCTGTGGCGCTCGGCCCCCGACGGCCAGGTGAACGACACCGTCGTCAGCGCGCTGCGGACCAGCCTCGTCGGGCTGCCGGAGGGAGACTCGCCGCTGCGCGCGCGGGTGCTGCTCGCCCTGGCCAACGAGCTGCACCACCGCACGTCGTTCCCCGACCGGCGAGCGCTGGTGGACGAGGCGTTCGCCATCGCCCGCCGGCTCGGCGACGAGATGCTCCTGGTGGACGCCTGCCAGGTCGCCTGCGTGTCCCTGTGGGTGGCCCGGACCGCGCCGGAGCGGCTGGGGTGGACCACGGAGTCGATGGCCCTGGCGGCGCGGCTCGGCGAGGAGCGCGCGCATCTGGTCTCGGCCTGCCTGCAGGCCGTGGCCTACAGCGAGCTGGGCCGTCGTACGGAGTTCGACGCGGCCGTCCGCGAGGCGCGCGAGGAGGCGCGCCGGCTGCGCATCGGGTACGGCGAGTCCGTGCTGGACAGCGCGGAGATCCCGTGGCTCGCGATGGCCGGCCGGTTCGAGAGGTGCGCCGAGCGTCTCGACCACCTCGGCGCCACCGCCCGCCAGATCTCCCACGACTTCGCCGACCACGCTGTCGTCAGCGCCACCATCGCCGTCCGGCTGTGGGAGGGCCGCTGTGCCGAGGTGCTCCCGCTGCTCGCCGCCTGGGCGGGGCCGGCCCACGCGGTGCCGGCCGTGGTGACGGCGTTGCTGCTCCGCGCGGGACGCGAGGCGGAGGCCCGCGCGCACCACGCCGAGCACGGCGCGCAGCTGGAGCAGGACACCATCGTGTCCCTCGCCAACGGCTGCTTCGCGGCGGAGGTCGCGCTCGAGCTCGGCGACCGGGAGCTGGCCGTCGCCTGCCGCGAGGTCCTCGATCCGCTGGCCGACATGGCCTGCTCCTTCGGCTCCGACCTCAACGTCGGCCCGGTGCGGGCCTACCTGGCCCTCGCGGCCGCCGCGGCGGGTGACCCCGCCGCCGCCACGTCGTACGCCGACCGCGCGGCCGCGCAGTGCGAGGAGTGGCGGATCCCGCTGGTCGGTCGGTGGCTCGCCGATGTGCGGGCGCGACACGGCTTCTGATGGACTGCCGCGCGTGCCCACCGAGGTGATCTCCGCCCGCAACGCGGCGGGACTGTCCTTCGCGCTCAACGGCCTGCTGTTCGCGACGCTGGTGTCCCGGATCCCGCTCGTACGCGAGCACCTCGACCTCAGCAACGGCGAGCTGGGTCTGCTGCTCCTGGCGATCGCCGCCGGCTCGGTGCTGACCCTGCCGACCATCGGCGCGCTGATCCAGCGCTCCAGCGCGGCGAGCGTGGTCCGGCTGGGCGCGGTCCTCGACGTGTGCGGACTGGTCCTCGCCGCGATCGGAGCGGGCGTCGCGGAGGTGCTGCCGCTGGCGGCCCTGGGCCTGTTCCTGCACGGCGTCGGCGTCGGGATCTGGGACGTCGCGATGAACGTCGAGGCGGCGGAGGTGGAACGCCGCCTCGAGCGGACCGTGATGCCGCGCTTCCACGCGGGCTGGAGCATCGGGTCGATCCTCGGAGCCGGGATCGGGATCCCGATGGCCGCGGCCGACGTACCCCTGCTGGTGCACTTCGGCGTGGTCGCCGCGGTCGCGCTGACGCTGGCCGTCCACGCCTCGCGCTCGTTCCTGCCCGCCGAGCCGGAACGGGACGAGCCGGTCCGGAGTGCCGCCTCGGCGTGGACGGAGCCGCGGACCCTCGCCATCGGGGCGATGGTGCTGGCCTTCGCGCTCGTCGAGGGCACCGCCAACGACTGGCTGGCCCTCGCGCTCATCGACGGGTACGACGCCCGGCACTGGGTCGGCGTCGCCGGCTACGCGCTCTTCGTGTGCGCGATGACGACCGGACGGCTGCTGGGGCCGGTCTTCCTGGACCGCTTCGGCCGGGTGCCGGTGCTGCGGCTGACCGCGGCCACGGCCGGGGTCGGGATCCTGCTGGTGGTCCTCGGCCAGCACCCGCTCGTCGTCGCTGTCGGCATCCTGGCGTGGGGACTCGGCGCCTCGCTGGGCTTCCCCGTGGGCATGAGCGCCGCCGCCGACGACCGCGCGCGTTCCGCCGCCCGGGTCAGCGTCGTCTCGACGATCGGCTACTCGGCGTTCCTCGCCGGGCCGCCGCTCCTCGGCGTCGTCGGCGACCACGTCGGCACGCTGGAGGCGCTGCTCGTCGTCGCGGTCCTGATGCTCCCCGCCGCCCTCAGCGCCTCGGCGGCCCGCCCGGCCCGGCCCCGCGTCGGTGACCGACAATGACGCCATGCCCGCGCCCCGCGTCCTGATCACCTACTGCACCCAGTGCCGGTGGCTGCTGCGCGCGCAGTGGTACGCCGGCGAGCTGCTGACCACCTTCGCCGAGGAGCTGGGGGAGGTGGCCCTCGCGCCGGCGACGGGCGGGATCTTCCGCATCGACGTCGACGGGGAGCCGGTGTGGAACCGCAAGCGTGACGGGGGCTTCCCGGAGATCACCGAGCTGAAGCGCCGGGTGCGCGACCTGGTCGCCCCCGAGAAGTCACTCGGCCACGCCGACCGGGCCGACTCCTAGCGTTCGCCGCCCGGCACCCACAGCACGTCGCCCTGCTCCCGGTTGGCGTGCCGGGCCAGGATGAACAGCAGGTCGGAGAGCCGGTTCAGGTAGGCGATCGCGATCTTGTTCATCGACTCGTGGTGCACCTCGAACGCGGCCCAGGCCGAGCGCTCCGCCCGTCGTACGACCGTGCGCGCGACGTGCAGGTGGGCCGCGGCCGGCGTACCGCCGCTGAGGATGAAGGAGCGCAGCGCGGTCAGGTCCTCGTTGTACCGGTCGCACCAGCCTTCGAGGCGGTCGACGTACTCCTGCTCGATCCGCAGGGGCGGGAACTCCGGGTCGGGGACGACGGGCGTGCAGAAGTCGGCGCCGACGTCGAAGAGGTCGTTCTGCACCCGGGTGAGCACGGCGACCACGTCGTCCTCGATCCCGCCGCTCGCGAGCGCCAGGCCGATCGTCGCGTTGGCCTCGTCGACGTCGGCGTAGGCGTGCAGGCGCAGGTCGTTCTTCGTGGTGGTGCTCATGTCGCCGAGGCGGGTCTCCCCGCCGTCGCCGGTGCGGGTGTAGATCCGGGTGAGGTTGACCATGCGTCGAGGGTATCGACGCCGGTGGTTGAAGAAGTCACCACCGACACGGACGAGAAAGTTGGTCGTCCCCTGCAACCGAATGGGGCTGGCGCGCGTCATTGTGGGTAAAGAACCACCTGTGCACCCGGAAAGGGCGACCATGGAGATCACGACGGACGGCGCCACGCTGGTGCTGTCCGGCGCGTTCGACGTCCGCAGCACGATGGAGGTCCGCAACGCCCTCTACGAGCTGCTCGCCCAGCGCGACGGCGACGTGGTCGTGGACCTGAGCGGCGTCGACACCGTGGACATGACGGCCCTGAAGGTGCTCGCCGTCGCCACCCGCCAGGCCGGCCGGGACGGCCACCGCCTCACGCTGCGCGGCTGCCGCCCCGCCGTACGCCGGATGCTGCACATGACCCGCCTGATCCGGGTCCTCGAGGTCGAGCGCGCTGCCGCCACCGCCTGACGCCGACCCGTCACCTTCTCGGCCTTTTTCGCGGTGTGTCGGAGAACGATCGACGGCTCGGTGAGCGGTACGCCGCGTCCGGTCACCGAACCGTCAATTCCGGCGCGACACACCGCGAAATCACCCGATCAATTGACGGGTCGGCATTCGGGTTGGGTCTTTGTCCATGTCGGATAAGCCACACGATCGACGGTTACCAATCGGTAGCCATCGTCCTACTCTCTCCCCATGACCGAGCAGCCCCGTCCGGAACGCGACCGTCCCTGGGTGATGCGCACCTATGCGGGGCACTCGACGGCAGAGGCGTCCAACGCCCTCTACCGCACCAACCTGGCCAAGGGGCAGACCGGCCTCTCGGTCGCCTTCGACCTCCCGACGCAGACGGGTTACGACCCCGACTCGGCGATGGCGCGCGGGGAGGTCGGGAAGGTCGGCGTACCGGTGCCGCACCTGGGGGAGATGCGCAAGCTCTTCGCCGATATCCCGCTCGGCGAGATGAACACCTCGATGACCATCAACGCGACCGCGATGTGGCTGCTGGCGATGTACCAGGTGGTCGCCGAGGAGCAGTACCCGGACCAGACGCCGGAGGAGGTCGCGGCCACCCTCGCCGGCACGACCCAGAACGACATCATCAAGGAGTACCTCTCCCGCGGGACCTACGTCTTCCCGCCCGAGCACTCCCTGCGGCTGATCGGCGACATGATCGCCTACACGGTCCACCAGATCCCGAAGTGGAACCCGATCAACATCTGCAGCTACCACCTGCAGGAGGCCGGGGCGACGCCCACGCAGGAGCTCGCGTACGCCCTGTGCACCGCGATCGCCGTCCTCGACCAGGTCAAGGCCTCGGGCCAGGTCGACGAGGCCGACTTCGAGAAGGTCGTCGGCCGGATCTCGTTCTTCGTCAACGCCGGCGTCCGGTTCATCGAGGAGACCTGCAAGATGCGGGCCTTCGTCGAGCTCTGGGACGAGATCACCCGGGAGCGGTACGGCGTCCAGGACCCCAAGATGCGCCGCTTCCGGTACGGCGTGCAGGTCAACTCGCTCGGTCTGACCGAGGCCCAGCCGGAGAACAACGTCCAGCGGATCGTGCTGGAGATGCTCGGCGTCACGTTGTCGAAGAACGCCCGCGCGCGGGCGTTGCAGCTGCCGGCCTGGAACGAGGCGCTCGGCCTCCCGCGGCCCTGGGACCAGCAGTGGTCGCTGCGGCTCCAGCAGGTGCTGGCCTTCGAGTCCGACCTGCTGGAGTACGACGACATCTTCGACGGCTCGCACGTCATCGAGGCCAAGGTCGCCGAGCTGGTCGAGGGCGCGAAGGCGGAGATCGACCGGGTCCAGGCGATGGGCGGCGCGATCGCGGCCGTCGAGTCCGGCTACATGAAGCAGGCGCTGGTCTCCAGCCACGCCGCCCGCCGGGCGCGGATCGAGGCCGGCGACGAGATCATCGTCGGCGTCAACAGGTTCGACACCACCGAGCCGAGCCCGCTCACGGCGGACCTGGACGGCGCGATCATGGCCGCCGACCCGGAGGCCGAGCGGACCGCCACCGCCAGCGTCGAGGCCTGGAAGGCCCAGCGCGACGAGGACGAGGTCGCCGCGGCACTGGCCGCGCTGGCCGAGGCCGCCAAGAGCGACGCCAACCTGATGGCCGCCACCCTGGTCGCGGCCCGCGCGGGCGCGACCACGGGGGAGTGGGCGGGCACGCTGCGCGAGGTCTTCGGTGAGTTCCGGGCACCGACCGGCGTCACCGGCGCGGTCGGCGTCGCGGAGGCGGGCGCCGAGCTGAGCGCCGTACGCGACCGGGTGCGCGAGACCGGTGACGAGCTCGGCGGCCGGCTGCGGCTGCTGGTCGGCAAGCCGGGTCTCGACGGGCACAGCAACGGCGCGGAGCAGGTCGCCGTACGCGCTCGGGACGCGGGGTTCGAGGTCGTCTACCAGGGCATCCGGCTGACCCCGGAGCAGATCGTCGCGGCGGCCGTGGCCGAGGACGTGCACTGCGTCGGGCTCTCGATCCTCTCCGGGTCGCACATGGAGCTGGTCCCGGCCGTCCTCGACGGCCTGCGGGACGCGGGCCTCGACGACGTGCCGGTGATCGTCGGCGGGATCATCCCGGACTCCGACGCCCGCCGGCTGCGTGAGGCGGGGGTCGCGGCCGTCTATACGCCCAAGGACTTCGGGCTGACCGAGATCATGGGCGGCATCGTCGACGTCATCCGGGCAGCGAACGGGTTGGACTGAGGTGGCCACCCGGGTGTTCCTCGCCCGGCACGGTCTGGCGGAGTACGAGACCGAGCTGGTCACCGACGAGGGCGGATCGCTCACGTCCGAGGGACGGGGCCAGGCCCGCGCGCTCGGCCGCCGCCTCGCCTCCGAGGGCGTCGATGCCGTGTGGTGCAGCCCCCTGTCGCGCGCCGTACAGACGGCCGAGCTCGCTGCCGGGGTCCTCGGCGTCGACGTGACGGTCCGTGAGGGCCTGCGGGAGTACGGCGTGGGCTCGCTCGCCGGCACGGACGGCAGCGAGCGCGAGGTCATCGGCCCGGTGTTCGACGGCTGGGTCGGCGGCGACGACGACGCCACCATCCCCGGTGGCGAGATGGTCGCGGGGATCGTCGCCCGCGTCGTCCGGGTGCTGACCGAGGTCGCCGACCGCCACGAGGGTGGCGCCGCGCTGGTCGTCAGCCACGGCGGCGCCGTGATGGCGACCGTCCCCGAGCTGGTCGGCCGCCCCCGGGCCACCGCCTGGGACCTGCAGCTCGGCGGTGGCGGGTACGTCGAGCTGGTGCGTGAGGGCGGAACCTGGTCCGTCGCGGGCTTCCATCCGGATCTGGACGCGGTCGACCCGACCTGAGCCCCGCGGAGTCGCCTGTTCGGAGGCCGCAATTGCAGCGGCTGTGCAGGCCGGAGCCGGTCCACCGTGTCCGGAGGCTGCAATTGCGGCCGTTGGGCAACCCGTTTCAGCCGCCCCGTGCAGCGACCGACCTGTGTTGACGATCACGAAGGCAAGGCACGCCTTACTTCTGTCAGGTACGCTCCTCGCGTGGCGAAGAAGTCCAAGACGAAGCTCCCCAAGGTGGAGTGCTGCGTCTCCAAGTCGAAGTGCGGTCGCTGCCCCCTGCGGATGCTGAAGGAGGGCACGCTGCCGGACGGGTATACGGTCAAGCAGCGCAAGCTCGTCCGGGTCGACGGCAAGAAGGTCACCAAGAAGAAGCTTGCGAAGGCCGCCTGAACCGTCCCACCAGGAGCACCGATGCCCGCCGCACGCTTCGCCGAACAGCTCAACGTCCAGATCGGCAACGAGCTCGCCGCCCACAACCAGTACCTCGCCTGCGCGGTCTACTACGACGCGCTGACCATGCCGCGGATGGCCGCCTTCTTCTACGGCCAGGCGCTCGAGGAGCGCGACCACGCGATGATGATGGTCCAGTACCTCCTCGACACCGACGCGGACGTCGTGATCCCGGGCGTCGAGGCCCCGGTGGCGATCTTCGCCGACGTCATCGCTCCCGTGTCACTGGCCCTCGCGCAGGAGAAGCGGGTGACCGAGCAGATCAACGGGCTGCTGCGGATCGCTCGCGAGGAGTACGACTTCGCCTCCGAGCAGTTCATGCAGTGGTTCATCAAGGAGCAGGTCGAGGAGGTCGCGACCATGACCGACCTGCTCGCCGTCGTCACCCGCAACGTCGACGACATCGAGGACATCGAGGAGTACGTCGCCCGCGAGCAGGGCGGGGCCGACACCGACCCCACCGCGCCCCGGGTCGCCGGCGCCTGAGGCCGAATCCGCCCGGCGTGGGCGGGGCGCCTGCCAGACTGCTCCCGTGAGCCGGGTGATCGTGGTGGGGGCGGGCGTCGTGGGACTGACCTGCGCGGTCCGGCTGCTCGAGGCCGGTCACCGGGTCGACGTGGTCGCCCGGGACCTCCCGCGCGAGACGACGTCGGCCGCGGCCGCGGCGATCTGGTATCCCTACCGCGCCTTCCCGCCCGACCGGGTCACCGCCTGGGCCTCGCGCTCCTTCGAGGTGCTCGGGGGCCTGGCGCATGACGAGACGTCCGGCGTACGGATGGTCCCCGGCACCGAGCTGCTGGCGGAGCCCCAGGCGCAGCCCTGGTGGGCGGCCGCCGTCCCGGGCCTGGAGCGGGCGACCACGCTGCGGCCGGGGTACGTCGACGGCTGGTCCTTCACCACACCGGTCGTCGAGATGCCGGTCCACCTGGACTGGCTGCGCGGTCGGGTCGAGGACCTCGGCGGCACCCTGACCCGCCTCAACGTCCGCGCTCTCCCCGACGGCGGCGACGTGGTCGTGAACTGCTCCGGTCTCGGTGCCCGGCTGCTCGGATCGGACCTCTCCGTCACGCCGGTGCGGGGCCAGGTCGTCGTCGTCGAGCAGATCGGGCTGGACCACTGGTGGCTCGACTCCGCGGGGCCGACGTACGTCGTGCCCCGCTCGTCGGACATCGTCGTGGGCGGCACCGACGAGGAGGGGGACTGGAGCCGCACCCCGGTCCCCGAGACCGCCGCGGCGATCCTCCGGCGTGCGACCCGCCTGGTCCCGGAGATCGCGGACGCCCGGGTGCTGCGCCACAAGGTCGGGCTGCGGCCGGCCCGTCCGGTCGTGCGTCTGGAGCGGGTGGGTCGGGTCGTGCACTGCTACGGCCACGGGGGTGCCGGGGTCACCCTGGCCTGGGGGTGCGCCGACGACGTCGTACGCCTCGTCTAGGCTTCGCGGATGGCTATCGCCGGAGACGCCAGCCTGTTCCGCAAGCTCGTCGACGCGGCACCCGACGCGACCGTCATCGTGGACAGCGAGGCCACGATCGTGCTGTCCAACCGTCAGATGCTCAACGTCTTCGGCTGGTCCGGGGACGATCTGGTCGGGAAGCCGATCGAGATGCTGGTGCCCGAGCGGTTCCGGCCTTCGCACCCGGCGCTGCGCGGCGGTTTCGTGCGGCAGCCGAGCGTCCGCCCGATCGGGGCGGTCGAGGTGTACGCCCTGCACCGGGACGGCCGCGAGATCCCCGTCGAGATCTCCCTGTCCCCGCTCGAGACCGACCAGGGCCTCCTCGTCTCCGCCGCCATCCGGGACCTGACCGAGCGCCGTCGGATCCAGGCCGAGGCCGACCGGATGCGCGACGAGCTGATCGCGACGGTCTCCCACGAGCTGCGTACCCCGCTGACGTCGATCATCGGCTACACCGAGTTGCTCGCCGACCTCGGTCCGGACGAGCTCGGTCCGACCGCGCGGAGCCTGGTCGCGGTCATCGAGCGCAACGCCGCCCGCGAGATGCGGCTGATCGACGACCTGCTCACCATGGCCTTCCTCGACGGCGACCGGATGGACGTCGCGCGCGAGCCCACGGATCTCGTCGAGCTCGCGAGGCGGGTGGTCACCGACCAGCGGACGGCCGCGGTCGAGGCGGGCCTCGCCCTGGTGCTCGACGTCGAGGAGGTGCGCCCGGTGCCCGGAGACTTCCACCGGCTGGTGCAGGTGCTGGAGAACCTGCTCACGAACGCCTTCAAGTTCACTCCCTCCGGCGGCGAGGTCCGGGTCCGGGTCCGGGAGGAGGAGGGCAACGTGGTGCTGGAGGTCGCCGACACCGGGGTCGGCCTGCGCGAGGAGGAGACGAGGCAGATCTTCGAGCGCCTCTACCGGACCCCCAGCGCCGTCGCCGCGCACGCCCAGGGTGCCGGCCTCGGCCTGTCCATCGTGCGCAAGATCGTCGACGCCCATGCCGGGGAGATCCAGGTCGAGAGTGTCCTGGGCGTCGGGACGACGTTCCGGGTCGTGCTGCCCTATCTCGACGTCTCGTCGAGCGACCGCACCTCGACGACGGCCGCGGGGTCCAGCGCGCCGTAGACGTGCGGGTAGGTCTCGCTGACGCCCGGCGCCGGCGGCTCCTCCGCGACCGGCACCGTGACCAGGTCGGTGTCGATGGCCAGCAGCACCAGCGGCTCGGGCACGTCCGTGTAGTAGCGGCTCAGCACCCCGCGCCACTGATCCTCCCGGCTGCAGTGCAGGAAGCCCTCCTGCGCGAGACTCACGCCGTACGTCGATGTGGTGTACGCGCCGGCCGCTTGCGCCGCCGTCCAGTCGGCGAGCGTGGCGACGTGGTAGATCAGCACGCGGTCACGTCCGCGTGCCGGTCACGAAGGCTCCGGAAGGCGTCGTACGACCTCGGCCAGGGTGATTTCGATCCGATCGAACCGGGAGGTGTGCTCACCCAGGGTGCTCTCGATCCCAGCGAACCGCTGGGCGTGCTCACCCAGGGTGCTATCGAACCCAACGAACCGCTGGGCGTGCTCACCCAGGGTGCTCTCGATCCGATCGAAGCGTTGCGTGTGCGCGTCCAAGGTGGACCGGACGTCGGTGGCGAGCTCGTTCAGGTTTCCTTCGGCCCGATCGAAGCGTTGCGTGTGTTCGTCCAAGGTGGACCGGACGTCGGTGGCGAGCTCGTTGAGGTTGCCTTCGACCCGATCGAACCGTTGCGTGTGCTCGTCCAAGGTGGACCGGACATCGGTGGCGAGCTCGTTCAGGTTGCCTTCGACCCGATCGAACCGCTGCGTGTGCTCGTCCAAGGTCGACCGGACGTCGGTGATCAGCTCGTAGATCGACTCCGTGTCGTTCTCCAGCCGAGTCACGCGGCGACTCAGGGCGGGATCGCTCGTCATGGCCCTCACCGTAGGCCGGGTTCCAGCCGGCCGCCACCGGCCTCCGGCGAGCCTGTGGGCGACCCGCGGCCCAGGCCCTTCAGAACAGCCGGTGGCTCGGGTCGTCGAGCCCGCGCAGGGCGTCGTAGTCGACGACGGCGCAGGCGATGCCGCGGTCGGTGGCGAGGACGCGGGCCTGGGGCTTGATCTCCTGGGCGGCGAAGATGCCCTTGACCGCGCCGTTGGCGGTGAGCAGCGGGTCGCGGTTGAGGAGCTCGAGGTAGCGGGTCAGCTGCTCCACCCCGTCGATCTCGCCGCGCCGCTTGATCTCGACGGCGACCGAGACGCCCTCACCGTCGCGGCACATCAGGTCGACGGGGCCGATCGCCGTCGGGAACTCGCGGCGGACGAGCGTCAGACCGGGGGAGAGCGTCGCGGGGTGCTCGGCCAGCAGCTCCTGGAGGTGCTTCTCGACGCCGTCCTTCTGCAGGCCGGGGTCGACGCCGAGGTCGTGGCTGGAGTCGCTGATGACCTCGCTCAGCAGGATCCGCAGGGTGTCGTCGGTCTTGGTGCTGGTGACCGTCCACTCCGCGATGCCGTCCTCGCTGGTGCCCTCGCGCAGGGTGCAGGGCGGCGACATCCAGTTCAGCGGCTTGTAGGAGCCGCCGTCGGAGTGCACCAGCACCGAGCCGTCGGCCTTCACCATCAGCACCCGGGTGGCCATCGGGAGGTGGGCGGTCAGCCGACCGGCGTAGTCGATCTGGCACTTCGCGACGACGAGTCTCACGGGCGGTGAATCTACAGTGACCGCATGTACGCCGTGCGCCTGGCGCGTCCCTCCGACCTGCGGCACCTCGCGTCGATCGAGAACTCGGGGGATGCGCTCTTCGAGGAGCTGTTCGGCGACCTCACCGGTGACGTCCTCGTGGCGCCCGCGACGTCGGGCGGTGAACGGGCGGACCGGCCGGGGTTCCTGCTGGTCGCCGGCGATCCGGTGGTTGGGTTCGCGCACGTGCTCGACATCGAGGGCAACGCGCACCTGGAGCAGGTCTCGGTGCACCCGGACGCGATGCGGCAGGGGGTGGGATCGGCGCTGGTCCGGGCCGCGATGGAGGAGGCCCGGTGGGCGGGGTACGAGCGGCTGTCGCTCGCGACGTACCGCGACGTGCCGTGGAACGGACCCTTCTACGCCGGCCTCGGGTTCGCCGAGGTGGAGCGGCCGACACCCTGGCAGGTGCGGCTGCGCGCGCACGAGACCGAGATCGGGCTGGACCGTCACGGACCGAGGATTCTGATGGACACCGCGCTCGTCCGACACCCCTGAGAGGCGTGGCCCTGGTCACTGTTACCGAGCGGTAATACGTGCCATGATCCCGGCCATGGCGACCTCTCCGGATGCAGCAGCGCGCCCCCTGACCACCGTCGGCATCGTCGGCCTCGGCACCATGGGTGCCGGGATCGCCGAGGTGTTCGCCCGGCACGGGTACGCCGTCGTCGGGGTCGAGAAGGACGAGGAGTCGCTGGCCCGCGGCCGGCAGTACCTCGAGCATTCGACCACTCGCGCCGTGAAGCGCGAGAAGCTCACCGAGGCCGAGCAGGCCGACCTGCTCGGCCGGATCACGCTGACCACGGACCTGGCGGCCGTTGCCGAGGCGGGCCTCGTCGTCGAGGCGGTCGTGGAGTCCATGGAGCTGAAGAAGTCGATCTTCCGGGAGCTGGACGCCGTCGTCGCGCCGGAGACGATACTCGCCACGAACACCTCCTCGCTCTCGGTCACCGACCTGTCGACGGCGACCGCTCGCCCGGGCCGGGTCGTGGGCGTGCACTTCTTCAACCCCGCCCCGGTCCAGGACCTGGTCGAGATCGTCCGCACGGTCGTCACCGAGGAGAGCGTCCTCGCGCAGGTGAAGGCCCTGGTGGAGGAGCTCGGCAAGAGCCCGGTGGTCTGCGGCGACAAGGCGGGCTTCATCGCCAACACGCTGCTCTTCGGCTACCTCAACCACGCGGTGTCGATGTTCGAGGGCCGCTACGCCTCCCGCGAGGACATCGACGCCGCGATGCGCTACGGCTGCGGCTACCCGATGGGTCCGCTGGCCCTGCTCGACCTGATCGGCCTGGACACGGCGTACGAGATCCTCGAGACGATGTACCGCCAGGGTCGCGACCGGCTGCACGCGCCCGCGCCGATCCTGAAGCAGATGGTCACCGCCGGGCTGCTGGGCCGCAAGACCGGCCGCGGCTTCTACACCTACGAGGCGCCCGACAGCCCGGTCGTCGTCGCCGACGCGCTGACCCCGTCGACCGACGAGCGGCCCGAGCTGCGCCACGACGTCACGCACGTGGGCGTCGTCGGCACCGGCACCATGGCGACCGGGATCGTCGAGGTCTTCGCCAAGAGCGGGTACGACGTCACGTACGTCGGCCGCAGCCGCGACAAGGTCGACGGTGTCGTCGCCGCGATCACGAAGAGCCTCGACAAGCAGATCCAGCGGGGCCGGGCGACCGAGGAGACCAAGGCGGAGGTGCTCGGCCGGCTGACCGGGTCGACCTCGCTGGACGACCTCGGCTCCGTCGACCTCGTGGTCGAGGCGATCGCCGAGGACCTGACCGTGAAGACGACGCTCTTCGAGAACCTCGACGAGATCTGCCGGCCGGGCGCGATCCTGGCGACCACCACCTCGTCGCTGCCGATCATCGCGCTGGCCAAGGCGACCGACCGTCCGCAGGACGTCGTCGGGATGCACTTCTTCAACCCCGCGACCGTCATGAAGCTGGTCGAGGTGGTCTCGACGGTCGCCACCGACGACGCCGTCACCGAGACGACGCGGGCGCTGTGCGCGCGCGTGGGGAAGGTGGCGGTCTCCTGCGGCGACCGGGCGGGGTTCATCGTCAACGCGCTGCTGTTCCCGTATCTCAACGACGCCGTCAAGATGCTGGAGGCGCACTACGCCACGGCCGACGACATCGACACCGCGATGAAGCTGGGCTGCGCCCTGCCGATGGGACCGTTCGAGCTGCTGGACGTGGTCGGCAACGACGTCTCGCTGGCCATCCAGCGCGAGCTCTACCTGGAGTTCCGCGAGCCCGGCTTCGCCCCGGCGCCGCTGCTGGAGCACCTGGTCACCGCCGGCTACCTGGGTCGCAAGACGAAGCGGGGCTTCCGGGACTACGGCTCGCGCTAGCGGCTCGAGCAGCCCGGTCAGCGGGATGTCGGCCCGCGGGCCGACATCCCTGCCCCTACGTTCCGAGGACCGCCGAGACCGAGGAGCGAGCATGACCGGCCGACTGCAGGACAGGACCGCGATCGTCACCGGTGGCGCCAACGGGATCGGCCGGGGGATCGTCCGCGCCTTCGTCGCCGAGGGGGCCAGTGTGCTGCTCGTCGACGTCGACGAGGCCCGCGGTGCGGAGCTGGCCGCGGAGCTGGGCGCCGCCGCGACCTTCCTGGCGATCGACATCTCCCAGGAGGCCAACGCCGAGGTCATCCGCGACGCCGCGCTGTCGGCGTACGGCGGGCTGCACGTGCTGGTCAACAACGCCCACGTGAGCCGGCAGGCGTCCTTCGTCGAGACCACGATGGAGATGTTCGCGCTCTCGTTCGACACGGGCTTCTACCCCGCGTTCTGGCTGATGCGCGCCTGTTACGAGGACCTGCGCGCCACCCGCGGCTCGGTGATCAACTTCGCCTCCGGCGCCGGCCTGATCGGGCGGCCGACCCAGCTGTCGTACGCCGCCGCGAAGGAGGCCGTGCGCGCGATGAGCCGGGTCGCGGCGCACGAGTGGGCGCGCGACGACATCAACGTCAACGTCATCTCGCCCCTGGCCCGCACCGAGGGCGTCGACCGGTACCTCGCCGAGCACCCCGAGCAGGAGGCCGCGCTGCTGAGCGGGGCACCGCTCGGCCGGCTGGGCGACCCCGAGGCCGACGTCGGCCGGACGGCGGTCTTCCTCGCCAGCGACGACGCGTCGTACATGACCGGTCAGACGCTGATGGTCGACGGCGGGGGAGTCATGCTGCGCTGAGCCAGGCTCGGCCGCGGTCCGCGCGGAGCGTCAAACCGGTTGCCCCGGTGGGTTCGCGGCCGCATGCTGCGCCCGTGGACACGTGGACCGACCCAGCATCGCCGGCGTGGGCCGGCGGCCTCCTGGCCGAGGTGGACAGCGCCTTCGCCGTCGTCGGAGCCGACACCCCCGGGTGGCCGGATCCGCACGGGGGAGAGGCGCCGGCCGACGAGGAGTACTCGCGCTGCCTGGACCCCGGCAAGTACCGCATCCTCGACCGGCGGATCGAGGCCTGGGCACAGGTCCTCCGCGACCGCGGCATCGCCGAGGCGCGTGATCTTCCGCTCGGTGGTCCGCAGTGGCAGGGAGCATCCAGTCCGCCCGACGAGTTCCACCGGTTCCAGCGGATCGTTCCGACGGAGCCCGACGGTCTCGTGCTCCACTTCGCCCACACGATCGTCGACGGCGCCCCGTTCGGGCTCGTGGTCGGCCTCGGCTCGCCGGACGATGCCGCGGCACCGCCCGTCCTCGTCGGCAGGCTGCCGATGTGCGGATGCGATGCCTGCGACGACGGCTCCGAGGCGCTGTTGAAGGAGCTCGATGGCTGCTTCGTGACCACGGCGCAGGGTGGGGTGGTCCATGTGAGCGAGGGCGAACGATCGATCACCCGTACCGCCGACGGTTGGCGGGCCTCGGGCGACGCGGACGAGGGCTGGCTCGACGCCGCTGCGCCCCACCCTCCCGGCCGGGTGGGCTGGTGGGGGAAGCCCTGGCTCTGACCGCACGGGGTAGCGTCCGGCGCATGCGTCGTCTCGTGGTCGTCCTGCTCGCCGCGCTCGTGCTGGCGGCGCCGGCGCCGTCGTACGCCGTCGAGCAGCTGCCGGTCGGCGCGGACGCCGACTACCAGCTCGGGGGCGTGCGCGACGTGCCGGAGCGCGTCGGGATCGTGGTCCGGGATCGCACGGCTCGGCCTGCCGGGGTGTACGACGTGTGCTACGTCAACGGCTTCCAGACCCAGCCGAACGAGCGCCGGTTCTGGCAGCAGCGCCGCCACCTGCTGCTGACCCGGGGCGGCCGGCCGGTCGTCGACGAGGAGTGGGGCGAGTGGCTGCTCGATCTCCGCACGCCCGAGAAGCGCCGGGCGCTGGCTCGGATCGTCGGACGGTGGACGGCGGGGTGCGCGCGGAAGGGCTACGAGGCCGTGGAGTACGACAACCTCGACTCGTTCACCCGCAGCCACGGTCTGCTGGAGCGCCGGCACGCGGTCGCCTACGCCCGGCTGCTCACCCGTCGGGCGCACCGGGTCGGCCTGGCCGTCGCGCAGAAGAACCTGCCCGGGCTCCACGGTCGCCGGGTCGGCTTCGACTTCGCGATCGCCGAGGAGTGCGGCCGGTACGACGAGTGCGGGCGCTACGCGCGCGAGTACGGCCGCCGCGTGGTGGTCGTGGAGTACCGCCGTCGCGACTTCCGGGCGACCTGCCGCCAGTACGGCGACCGACTGGCCGTCGTGCTCCGCGACCGGGACCTGAGCCCGCGCGGGACCCGGTCGTGGTGCTGAACTAACGTTCGGGCATGCCCGGCCTGCACACGACCACCCTGGGCGACTCGGGTCCTCTGGTGGCGTTCTGCCACGGCCTGTTCGGTCAGGGGAAGAACTGGACCACGATCGCCAAGGCGCTGGCCGTCGACCACCGGGTGCTGCTGGTCGACATGCCGAACCACGGCCGCTCGGCGTGGCACGACCGCTTCGACTACGCCGACGTCGCCGACGAGGTCGCCGGACTGTTCAGCGCCGACGACCCGGTGGCGCTGGTCGGTCACTCGATGGGGGGCAAGGCGGCGATGGTGCTGGCGCTGCGCCATCCCGAGCTGGTCGAGCGGCTGTGCGTCGTCGACATCTCGCCGGTGGACTACCACGGGCTCTCGGAGTTCGCCGGCTTCATCGAGGCGATGCGCGGGATGGACCTGGGCGCGCTGGAGCGGCGCAGCGACGCCGATGACGCCCTCGCCGGCGCCGTCCCGAACCGCACCGTGCGCAGCTTCCTGCTGCAGAACCTGCGCCGTGAGGGCGACGGCTGGGCCTGGCAGCCCAACCTGGAGGTCCTCGGGCGCGACCTCCCCGTGCTCGGCGGCTGGCCCGAGGGCGACCTGGCCGGAGCGGCGCCGTACCCCGGGAAGGTGCTGTGGGTCGCCGGGCAGACCTCGCCGTACGTGAAGGACGAGTACGCCGCCGCGATGGACCGCTGGTTCCCGCAGAACCGGCGGGTCACGGTGAAGAACGCCGGCCACTGGGTGCACTCCGAGCAGCCCGAGGTGTTCCTCGAGGTGCTGCGGCGCTTCCTCGACGCCTGAGAGTCAGGAGCCGCCGGCCGCCTGACGGGCGCGGTAGGCGGCGACCGCGTTGCGGTTGCCGCAGGAGCTGGAGCAGAACCGGCGCGAGCGGTTGCGCGACAGGTCGAGGACGACGCCGCGGCAGTCGTCGTCGGCGCAGACGTCGAGGCGGGACAGCTCGTCGGCGCGGATCACGTCGATCATGGCCATCGCGGTCTCGACCAGCAGGCGGGTGGCCAGCGGGGCATCGTCGGAGACCGCGTGCAGGTGCCAGTCCCACCGATCGTGCCGCACCAGCCGCGGGAGCGCCTGGGCCTCGGCGAGCATCGCGTTGACCAGCTCGACCGCGCGGTCGCGGTCGGCGGTCAGCAGCTCGTAGAGCCGGGGCCGCAGGGCTCGCACGTCGTCCAGCTCGGCGCGGGTGCGCTCGTGCCGGCCGGTGTACTCGAAGCGGCGGTAGAGCTCGTCGAGGTCGGCGACGGACTCCAGCGTGTCGGGCTCGAGACCGCTGTTGGCCAGCGTCGCCGCTGCCTGCAGGGCCATCTCCGTGTCATGGGCGAATACCACGTTGACAGGTTACTCCAGACTCCGTAGCGTCATGTGCCATGACCGCATTGACTCATGACGGCGACCCGGCGGTCCCGCGTGTCGCCGAGGGGTCGCGGCTCGCCGCCGGGCTCGTGTTCGCCATCGTGTCGGCGACGTCGTTCGGCATGTCCGGAGCACTCGCCCGCGGCCTCCTCGACACCGGCTGGACCCCGGGCTCGGTGACCCTGGTCCGGGTGGCGCTCGCCGCCTCGGTCGTGCTGCCGTTCGGCATCGCCGCACTGCGCGGTCGCTGGTTCCTGGTCCGCCGTAGCGCGCCGACCATCGTGCTGTACGGCGTACTCGCCGTCGCCGGCGCGCAGTTCTGCTACTTCTCGGCCGTCCAGCACATGCAGGTCGGGCCGGCGCTGCTGATCGAGTACACCGCGCCGGCGGCGGTCGTGGTCTGGCTGTGGCTGCGCCACGGCCAGCGGCCCGGCCCGGTCACGCTCGTCGGGGCGGGCCTGGCGGCCCTCGGGCTGGTGCTGGTGCTGGACCTGCTCTCGGGCGCCGACCTCAGCACCGCCGGCGTGCTCTGGGCGCTCGCGGCGATGGTCGGCGCGGCGTCGTACTTCCTGATCTCGGCCGACGAGTCCAACGGCCTGCCGCCCATCACCCTGGCCGCGGGCGGCCTGTTCGTCGGGGCGAGCGCGCTCGGCCTGCTCGCCCTGGTCGGCCTGCTGCCGATGCACGCGAGCACGCAGGCGACGTCGTACGCCGGCCGCGAGGTCGCGTGGTGGGTCCCGCTGCTGGTGCTCGGCCTGGTCACGGCCGCGATCGCCTACGTCACCGGCATCGCCGCCGGGCGCCGGCTCGGGTCGCGGTTGGCGTCGTTCGTGGCGCTGCTGGAGGTCGTGGCGGGGGTCGGGTTCGCCTGGCTGCTGCTCGACGAGCTGCCTCGCCCGATCCAGCTGGTGGGCGGGCTGCTGATCCTGGCCGGCGTGGTCGGCGTGAAGCTGGGCGAGAGCCGGGTGCGCGCCGAGGAGCCGGCGCTCGGCTGAAATACCTCGAGCCGGTCTGCAACAACCCGGCTCCTCACGCCGTGTGTTGTGCATGGATGGGGGCGTGACCGACTTCGAGGCGTGGGCGGAGGCCCGGGTAGCGGGCCTGCTGCGCTTCGCGTACCTGGTCACCGGGTCCCAGCACGCCGCCGAGGACGCGGTCCAGGCCGCGCTGACCCGCGCCTGCGAGAAGTGGTCGCGCGTCGGGTGCACCCACGACCCGGACTCCTACGTGCGCCGGATGGTCGTCAACGAGCACATCTCGACCTGGCGCCGGTCCGGCCGGCGCGAGGTCGCCGTCGCCGAGGTGCGCGACACGGTCGTCGTCGACGCCGCGGCCGGGGTCGCCGACTCCGACGCCGTCTGGCGGATGTGCTCGGCGCTCCCGCGCCGGCAGCGCGCGGCAGTGGTGCTCCGGTTCTACGAGGACCTGGAGTACGCCGAGATCGCGGCGCTGCTGGACTGCTCGGAGGCCACGGTCCGCTCCCACGTCCATCGCGCCCTCACTTCGCTGCGGGCGAGCCTGACGAGCCAGGAGGAGCGCTGATGGACGACCTCGAGCAGCTGGTGCGCGACGGCCTGCGGGAGCGAGCGGAGCGGGTGGACACCACCGCTCCGCTGGTGGCCCGGGCGAGGCAGTCGGCGCGCCGCCGGCGCGGGGCCCGCGCGGTGGTGGCCGCGGCCGCGGCGGTCGTGATCGTGGTCGGGGGTGCGGCGATCCTCGACGGGTCGCGTGACGTGAGTCCGTCCCCGGCGCCCGACGTGACCTCAGACGGTGCCGAGACGCCTACGCCGATGGCGCCGGACGGCTGGCGCACCGAGCAGTGGCACGACCTGGCCGTGGACGTCCCGGCGCACTGGGGGTACGGCTCGGCACCGATCCGGACGGACAGGCGGCCGACCATCTGCGACGACCGACGCCCGGGGCCTTACGTCGGACGCCCAGTGATGGCCTCGGACATGTGCATGTTCGCCGCCTGGATCGAACCGGAGGATCCGTACGTGTGGCTCGGTGCCGATCTGGAGCCCGGCATCGTCGTGGTCGGCGACGGCCTGGTCCAGGAGACGGTCGAGGTCGCCGGCACCACGCTGACGGTCGCCGCGGACGACCCGCTGCGCCGGCGGATCCTCGGCTCGGCCCGGCGCGGTGGCACCTGCCCCGGGGAGCTCGGCGGTGTGCCGACAGCGCGCCTGCCGATCGCTACGACCGGGCACGGCCTGATGGTGTGTGCCTACCGGAGCGAGGATGGGCAGCCTCGACTCGTCGGCGGCGAGCTCCTCGACGCGGCGGCCGCTCGGCAACTGATCGGGAGCTACCGGGCGTCAGCGCTCATGTCGCGTGCGCCCGAGTGCGAGGACGCGGCCGACGAGGAGATGCTGCTGCTCCAGGTCCGGGACCGGCAATGGGTGGCCGGCCTCCAGTGCCAGGGAATCCGAGAGGTGGGAGAGGACGACTGGTTCCAGCCGTTCCTCACCGGTCCCGACCGCTGGGAGGTCGGCGTGCTGCCGCACGTCCTCGCGTGGATCTTCGGCTCCCCGACCAAGTCGGGCTAACGCACGTCCTGCCGTTTGACGTACACCTCGCGCACCAGCATGAGGATCGCGGCAGCGGTGGGGATGGCCAGCAGCGCGCCGACGACGCCCAGCAGGGCCGCGCCGACCAGGGCCGCGATCACCGTGACGGCCCCGGGGATGTCGACCGATCGGGACATCACCCGTGGATAGATCACGTAGTTCTCGAACTGCTGGTAGACGATGTAGAAGATCGCGCAGATGATCCCGGTCTTGACGTCGGTGGCGAACGCGATCGCGGTCACGATCACCGCGCCGATCGTCGCGCCGATCATCGGGATGACGTCGAGCAGGGCGACCACGAAGGCCAGTGCGACGGCGTACTCGCCGAGGCCGATGGCGAACAGGAAGACCAGCGACGAGATGCCGGCGCACAGCGCGACGACGAACGCGCCCGAGACGTAGCCGCCGATGCCCGCGATCACGCGGTCGCCGAGCTTGGAGACCCGGTCCCGGCGCGACGCGGGCGCCAGGCTGTAGAACGCGTGCGTCGTGGTCTTCATCGAGGACAGGAAGTACAGCGTCAGCACCAGGATGATGAACGCGTTGAACAGCGCGCCGAGCACGGCGAGACCGACGCCGAGCGCGCCGCCGAAGACGGCCCCGGCGAAGTCGCCGTCCGCGACGTAGTCGCGGACCTTGTCGACGACCTCGTACTCCTCGTTGAGGTCCTGCACCTGTTTGTTGCGCTGCAGCTCGTCGAGCCAGTGCGGCGCGTTGTCGGTGATCGAGGAGACCTGGTCGGTGATGACCGGCACGATCGCCACGACGAACAGGGTGAGCGCGCCCAGGAAGGCGATGATCACCGCCATCACGGCGATGCCGCGCCGCAGGCCCCGGCGCTCCAGGAACAGCACGACCGGGTTGAGGCCCGCCGCGATGAAGAACGCGACGATGATCAGGACGAGCGTGGACCCGATCTGCTCGAAGAGGCCGAAGAGCCACCAGGCCAGGGCGAAGCCGATCCCGCCGACCAGGCCGACGAAGAACGGCGCCCGGTGGTTGAGCGGGGGTCCGGGCTCGCCGAGGTCGTCGGGTTCCTTCGTGGTGATCGCGGCCTCGTCGTCGGCCGCCTCGGAGTCTGCGGCGTCCGCGGTGTCCCGCGTCGCCGGAGGCTGGTGGCTCAAGCGTCGTCCTCGCCGAAGCCCGCGACGACGTCGCGCAGGGAGGCGAGCTGGGCGGTGATCGCGTCCCGGCGCTTGCGCAGGCGCTCGAGCTCGGCGCGGGTCTGGGCGACCTCGCGCTCGGCCTCGGCGTTGCCGGAGGTGGTGATCGACTCGGCCTGGGTGCGGGCGGAGGTGACGATCTGCTCGGCCTCGCGGCGCGCCCGGCTGAGCAGGGCGTCGGCCTCCGTCTGGGCCTGCTGGCGGTGCTGGGTGGCCTGCGAGGTGGCCTGGCGGGCCCGCTCCTCGGCCGCGGTCGCCCGCTCCTCGGCCTCCTGGACCAGCTTGCGGGTCTCGGCGGTCGCGCTGTTGTGGAAGTCGGTCGCCTCGCGGGCGAGCCGCTCCTTCTCGACGGCCAGCATCCGGCGGGCCTCCTGGACCTCGCGGTCCGCGGCCGCGCGGGCCTGCTCGACCTCGCGCTGCGCCGTGGTGCGGAGCTCGGTGGTCTCCTGCTGCGCCGCGAGCCGCAGCTGCTCGGACTCACGGCGCGCCGACGCGCGCAGGTCGTCGGCCTCGCCGCGGGCCAGGGTGCGCTCCTGCTCGGCGTCGGCGTTCGCCCGCTGACGCTGCTCGTCGAGCTCGGCCAACTGCACGGTGCGCATGTCCTCGGCCTCCCGGGCGGCCTCGGCACGGATCGCCTTGGCGTCGCGGCTCGCCTGCTCGCGGATCTCGGTCGCGTCCCGCTGAGCGGTGTCGCGGATCTCGTTGGCCTCCTCCTCGGCCAGCCGCAGCATCGCGCTGGCCCGGCCGCCGAGGCCGGCGTACGACGGGTTCGCGTTCTCGGCGAGCTCCTGGCGAGCGGCCTCGAGCTGCTCCTCCAGGGCGACCGCGCGGCGCTCGGACTCCGCGAGGCTGGCGCTCAGGCCGGCCTTCTCGGAGGCGAGCTGGGTGAAGGCGCCGTCGACCGCGGCCGGGTCGTAGCCGTTGCGCCGGATGACCGGGAACGACGGCGTCGTCGAGGTCGCGCGCGGGGCCGCGGGCGCCGGGCGGGAGGCCGGCCGGGGCGCGGGACGCGACGCGCTCGCCGGCGGGATCACCGGGCGCTGGGCGGCCGGCTTCTCGGCGGACGGGTCGGAGGGGTCCGTCGCCCCCGCGGACGGGGACTGCTTCTTGGCCACCGCCGGGATGACCTGGGTCTTCTCGCCGTCGCCCGGGTCGTTGTCCGGCTGCTCGTCGAAGATGGACAGGCCCTGGTCACTCATGGTCGAAGCATCCTTCTTCCGGTCGGGGTGGTCTCGCCGCCCCATCCTCCCCGATGACCCTGAGAACTTCCCACCCCGGCTCCGGCGATTCGGGGACCGGGGTGGGCAAGTTCCAGGACGGGTGGGGGCGTTGTCGGCTCAGACGCCGCGGAAGCGGTTGATCGCCGTCTCGTGCCGGGCGCGGAGCTCGTGGTCGCGGACGCCGAGGCCCTCCTCGGGCGCCAGGCAGAGCACCCCGACCTTGCCCTGGTGCTTGTTGTGGTGCACGTCGAGGGCGGCCTGGCCGACCTCGTCGAGGGAGTAGGTGCGCGACAGGGTCGGGTGGATCTTCCCCTTGGCGATCAGCCGGTTGGCCTCCCACGACTCGCGGTAGTTGGCGAAGTGGGAGGAGATGATCTTCTTGAGGTTCATCCACAGGTAGCGGTTGTCGTACTCGTGCATGTAGCCGCTGGTCGAGGCGCAGGTGGTGATGGTGCCGCCCTTGCGGGTGACGTAGACCGACGCGCCGAAGGTCTCGCGCCCGGGGTGCTCGAAGACGATGTCGATGTCCTCGCCGCCGGTGAGCTCGCGGATCCGGGCGCCGAAGCGCTTCCACTCCTGCGGGTCCTGGGTGTGCTCGTCCTTCCAGAACCGGTAGCCCTCCTCGGAGCGGTTGATGATGAGCTCCGCGCCCATCGACCGCGCGATCTGGGCCTTCTCCTCGTTGGAGACCACGCACACCGGGGTGGCGCCGCCGTTGAGGGCGTACTGGGTGGCGAAGCCGCCGAGCCCGCCGGAGGCGCCCCAGATCAGCACGTTGTCGCCCTGCTTCATCGCGCCGCCGTTCTTCGAGACCAGCTGGCGGTACGCCGTGCAGTTGACCAGCCCGGGGGAGGCGGCCTCCTCCCAGGTCAGGTGCGCGGGCTTGGGCATCAGCTGGTTGGCCTTGACCAGCGCGATGTGGGCCAGGCCGCCGAAGTTGGTCTCGAAGCCCCAGATCCGCTGCTGCGGGTCGAGCATCGTGTCGTCGTGGCCGTCGGGGTCCTCCAGCTCGACCGAGAGGCAGTGCGCGACGACCTCGGTGCCGGGCTGCCACCGGGTCACGCCGGGGCCGGTGCGCAGCACGACGCCTGACAGGTCGGAGCCGACCACGTGGTAGGGCAGGTCGTGGCGCTTGGTGAGCTCCGACATCCGGCCGTAGCGCTCCAGGAACCCGAAGGTGGAGACGGGCTCGAAGATCGAGGTCCACACGGTGTTGTAGTTGATCGCCGAGGCCATCACGGCGACGTACGCCTCGCCCGGGCCGAGCTCGGGCAGCGCGACGTCCTCGACGTGCAGCGACCGGCGGGGGTCCTTGTCCTTCGAGGCGAGTCCCTCGAACATGTCGACCTCGTCCTTGTGCACCGTGACGGCGCGGTAGGACTCGGGGATCTCGAGGTTCGCGAAGTCCTCGCTGGCGATGCTCCGGGGGTCATCGGAGGCGGCGAGGATGGCGTCGAGGATGTGCTGCACATCGGCTCCTACGGGGTGAGGTTCTCGAGGTGGGGCGCAGAATTGCCCGAGTATTACCGCTCGGTAACGCCGCTGGCGACCACGTGTGACCTATCTGGCTCTACGGTGACCTCGTGGACCTGACCGTGGACCTCAACAGCGACGTCGGGGAGTCCTTCGGCCGCTGGGAGCTCGGCGACGATCCGGCGGTCCTGGCCGCCGTGACCAGCGCGAACGTCGCCTGCGGGTTCCACGCGGGTGATCCGCTGACCCTGCGTCGCACCTGTACGGCGGCCGCGGAGCACGGCGTCCGGGTGGGCGCCCAGGTCGGCTACCGCGACCTCGCCGGCTTCGGGCGGCGCTACATCGCCTACGAGCGGGCCGAGCTGACTGCGGACGTGCTCTACCAGCTCGGGGCGCTGGACGGGATCGCCCGGGCGTCCGGCACCCGGGTGACCTACGTGAAGCCGCACGGCGCGCTCTACAACACTGCGGTGCACGACGAGGAGCAGGCCGCGGCCGTCGTCGACGCGGTCGCGGCGTACGACGCCCGGCTCCCCGTCCTCGGTCTGCCCGGGTCCGCGCTGCTGGCCGCCGCCGAGCGGGCCGGGCTGGGCACGGTGCGCGAGGCGTTCGCCGACCGCGGCTACACGCCCGCGGGGACGCTGGTGCCGCGCTCGCAGGAGGGCGCGCTGCTCACGGACCCGGCCGAGGTGGCGGACCGGGTGCTGCGCCTGGTCACCGAGGGAACCGTCGTCGCCGTGGACGGCAGCGTCGTCGCGATCGAGGCCGAGTCGGTCTGCGTGCACGGCGACTCCCCGGGCGCGGTCGCGATGGTCCGCGCGGTCCGCGCCCGCCTCGAGGGATCCGGGGTCGCGCTGCGGGCGTTCTCGTGAGTGACGCGCCCGCCCTGCTGCCGTACGGCGACCGCGCGGTGCTGGTCGAGCTCGGCAGCGTCGAGCGTGCGCTGGCCTGGGCCGACGCGCTGGACGCCGACCGGCCCGCGGGCGTCGCCGACGTCGTACCCGCCGCCGAGACGGTGCTGGTGGTGCTCGCCGAGGACGCCGTGCCCGAGCGGGTGCGCGAGGCGCTCCGCTCGGTCCGTGCGGACGCCACCAGCGGCGGCGGCCTCGAGCCCCCGTTGATCGAGATCCCGGTCGTGTACGACGGCCCCGACCTCGCCGACGTCGCGTCCCTGACCGGCCTCACCGAGGCCGAGGTCGTCGCGGCGCACACGGGGACCCCCTGGCGGGTCGCCTTCGGCGGCTTCGCCCCCGGCTTCGGCTACCTGGTCGGCGGCGACCCGCGGCTGCGGGTGCCGCGCCGCGACCGGGCTCGCACGTCGGTGCCGGCCGGCGCCGTGGGGCTGGCGGGGGAGTTCAGCGGGGTCTACCCGCGGTCGTCACCGGGCGGTTGGCAGCTGATCGGCCGCACCGAGGTGCGGCTGTGGGACCTCGACCGCGACCCGCCGGCCCTGCTGCGGCGCGGCGCGGAGGTGCGGTTCACCGAGGCGGGCCGATGACGCTGCTGCGGGTACGGCGGCCCGGCCCCCTCGCCCTGGTCGAGGACCTCGGCCGTCCCGGGTACGCCGCGATCGGCGTCGGCCGCTCCGGTGCCGCCGACCGGGGCGCGCTCCGGCTCGCGAACCGCGCAGTGGGCAACCCCGAGGACGCCGCCGGCCTGGAGGTGCTGCTCGGCGGGCTGGAGCTGGAGGTCGTAGGCGGCTCGGTGACGCTCTGCGTGACCGGTGCACCGGCGCCCGTGCGGGTCGGCGGGCGCGACATGGGGCCGTCGTACGTCGCGACCGCGCGGGCGGGGGACGTCGTTCGGCTCGGGGTGCCGGCGGTCGGTCTCCGGTCGTACGTCGCCGTCCGCGGCGGGATCGACGTGCCGGCGGTGCTCGGGTCGCGCAGCCGCGACGTGCTGTCGGGCATCGGTCCGGCGCCGCTGGACGTGGGGGACGAGCTGCCGGTCGGGGTCGCGACCGGCGTGCTGCCGGCCGTCGACCTGCTGCCGTCGCTCCACCTGCCCGAGGTGGTCGAGCTGCGGCTGGTCCGCGGTCCCCGGGACGGCTGGCTGGACGACGCCGACCGGCTGACCGCCGGCAGCTGGACGGTCTCCTCGGAGAGCGACCGGGTGGGCATGCGGCTGCTCGGCGGCGCGCTGGCCCACCGCGACCCCGGCCGCCAGCTGCCCAGCGAGGGCGTGTGGCGCGGCGCCGTGCAGGTGCCGCCGGGCGGCGAGCCGGTCGTGTTCCTCGCCGACCACCCGGTGACGGGCGGCTACCCGGTCGCCGGCGTCGTGGTCGACGCCGACGTGGACCGGGCCGCGCAGGCGCGGCCCGGCCAGGTGGTCAGGTTCCGGTGGGTGCGGCCCTGATCCGGACCGGTCAGTGGCCGTGCGCGGCCGGCTGCACCAGCTCGACGAGCACGCCGCCGGCGTCCTTGGGGTGCACGAAGTTGATCCGCGAGTCCGACGTACCGCGCTTCGGGGCGTCGTAGAGCAGGCGCAGGCCGCGCTCGCGCAGGATCGCGCTCACCTGCTCGACGTCCTCGACGCGGTAGGCGACCTGCTGGCAGCCGGGACCGTTGCGGTCGATGAACTTGGCGATCGTCGAGGTCTCGTCGATCGGGGCGAGCAGCTGCACGCACGAGCCGGAGTCGCCGACGGCCATCATCGCCTCGCGGACGCCCTGCTCCTCGTTGACCTCCTGGTGGGCCAGGGTCATGCCGAGGATGTCGCGGTAGAAGGCGATCGCCTCGTCGAGGTCCGGCACGGCCATGCCGACGTGGTCGATGGCCGTGAACAGGTGCTGCGGGAGCTCGGTCCCGGTCGTGGAGGCGCTCATGGCGCTCATGGTCGTACGACGGCGACGGGGTCGGCGACCCCTTGTGAGAAGTGCGACACAGGGGGCTTCGCGCTGGCCCTCGCCACCCCCGGGGGGCGTGGGTAGGGTCCGAAGCATCGGCACGTCCGCCCCCATTCCATCCGGAGGAATCCATGTCTAGCGTCATCGTCGCCGGGGCCCGCACCCCGATCGGCCGCCTCTCCGGCGGCCTGAAGGATCTGACCGCCGCCCAGCTCGGCGGCCACGCCATCGAGGGTGCGCTCGCGAAGGCCGGAGTCTCCGGTGACCAGGTCGACTACGTGATCATGGGTCAGGTGATCCTGGCCGGGGCCGGCCAGAACCCCGCCCGCACCGCCGCCGTCGCCGCCGGCATCCCGATGAGCGTCCCGTCGATGACGATCAACAAGGTCTGTCTCTCCGGCCTGAACACGATCGCCCTCGCCGACCAGCTGATCCGCGCCGGCGAGGTGGAGATCGTCGTCGCCGGTGGCATGGAGTCGATGACCAACGCGCCGCACTTCCTGCCGAAGTCGCGCGAGGGCATCAAGTTCGGCGACGTGAAGCTCGTCGACTCGATGGCGTACGACGCGCTGTTCGACCAGGTCACCAGCCAGGCCATGGGGATGCTGACCGAGGAGCGCAACGGCGCGTCGGAGAACCTGACCCGGGCCGAGCAGGACGAGTTCGCGGCCCGCTCGCACCAGAAGGCCGCGGCCGCCTGGAAGAACGGCGTCTTCGACGACGAGGTCGTGCCGGTCTCGATCCCGCAGCGCAAGGGCGACCCGGTCGTCGTCTCCACCGACGAGGGCGTGCGGGGCGACACCACCGCCGAGTCGCTCGGCAAGCTGCGCCCGGCGTTCTCCAAGGACGGCACCATCACCGCCGGCTCCTCCTCCCAGATCTCCGACGGCGCCGCCGCGGTCGTGGTGATGAGCAAGGCCAAGGCCGAGGAGCTCGGCCTGGAGTGGCTCGCCGAGATCGGCGCGCACGGCCAGGTCGCCGGTCCCGACTCCACCCTCCAGCTGCAGCCGGCGGCCGCGACCGCGAAGGCGTGCGAGAAGGAGGGCATCGCCCCGACCGACCTCGACCTCGTGGAGTTCAACGAGGCCTTCGCCGCGGTCGGCATCTCCTCGGCCCGCGAGCTCGGCCTCGACGACGAGAAGGTCAACGTCAACGGCGGCGCGATCGCCCTCGGTCACCCGGTCGGCATGTCCGGCACCCGCGTCGTGCTGCACCTCGCCCTGGAGCTCCAGCGCCGCGGTGGCGGCGTCGGAGCGGCCGCCCTGTGCGGCGGCGGCGGTCAGGGCGACGCGCTGATCGTGCGTGTCCCGAAGAAGTAACGCCTCCGCCACGGACCTCGTCGCGCGCGCTCGCGCCGGCGAGGTCCGTGCCGTTGCGCGCCTGGTCTCCCTCGTCGAGGACGAGTCGCCCCTGCTGCGCGAGGTGACGGCCGCCCTGGCCCCGCATGCGGGCCGCGCCCACGTCGTCGGCGTGACCGGCTCGCCCGGCGTCGGCAAGTCCACCACCACCAACGCGCTGGTGCGTGAGCTGCGTTCGGCGGGCCGGCGGGTCGGCGTCCTGGCGGTCGACCCGTCGTCGCCCTTCTCGGGCGGCGCCCTGCTCGGCGACCGGGTGCGGATGGCCGACCACGCCACCGACGAGGGCGTCTACATCCGCTCGATGGCCGCCCGCGGCCACCTCGGCGGGCTGGCCTGGAGCACACCGCAGGCGATCCGGGTCCTCGACGCCGCCGGGTACGACGTCGTGGTCGTCGAGACCGTCGGCGTCGGCCAGAGCGAGGTCGACATCGCGGCCCAGGCCGACACCACGCTCGTGCTCCTCGCGCCCGGCATGGGCGACGGCATCCAGGCCGCCAAGGCGGGGATCCTGGAGATCGGCGACGTGTACGTCGTCAACAAGGCCGACCGCGACGGAGCCGACCGGGTCCGCCGCGACCTGCGCTCGATGCTCGACCTCGCGCAGCGCCCCGAGGACGCCTGGCGGCCGCCCGTGCTGGCCACCGTCGCGCAGGCCGGCACCGGCCTCCCCGAGCTGGCCGCCGCCGTCGACGAGCACCGGGACTGGCTGGACTCCACCGGCGAGCTGGTGCGCCGACGTACCCGTCGGGCGCGGCGGGAGATCGAGGCGATCGCCGTCACGGCGCTCCGGTCGCGGTGGGCCGAGGTCGGCGGACGCGCGGAGCTCGACGCGCTCGCCGCGCAGGTGGTGGCGGGGGAGAGCGACCCGTACGCCGCCGCCGACGAGCTGCTGGCCGGCACCTAGGTGGTCTGGACCGGCGCGCCTGCGCCGCTGTCGGCCTGCGCCGCGCCATCCTCGAAGTGCTCCATGTCCTGACTCCGGGTGTCCGAGGATGGTGTCGTCGTTGAAGAGGGCTGTCGTACCGCTGCTCGCCGTGCTCCTGGGCGCCTGGCTGGTCGCCGACCCGCGGGGTCTCGCGGACGCCGCGGGGGCGAGCCGGGACCGGGCCTGGGAGGCCACCGGCGAGGTGCTCTCCTCGGCGGTCACCTTCGTCGGGGAGCGCTGAGGGCGCCGCCGACCGCGGCACGAACGTCCCGCCGGCCGGTGACCCCGGTCCCGGGCGGGAGGTGGACGGCTGTGATGAGATCGAGGCGTGGACCTCGCCCGCGCACTCGAGACCCTGCCCGCCGACCCCCGCGTCGTCGTCACCGGCAACCACGCCACCCCGTGGCACACCCTCGGCCTGCTGGACGCGGCGCTCCCGTCGTACCGGCTGTGGGCGCTCAACGGCCAGCCCGGGCTGCCCGACCGCGACGGGGTGACCCTGGAGTCGTCGTTCGTCGGGCCGGGCCAGCGGCGCAGCCCCCGGCTGCGCTACGTGCCGGCTCGGCTCTCGATGGTGCCGCGGCTCTTCGCCGACCGGCTGCCGCCCGACGTCGTCGTCCTGCACACGACCCGGCCGCGGGACGGCAAGGTGTCGCTGGGGGTGGAGGTCAACGTGCTCCCCGCGGCGGTGGAGGCCTGCCGCCGGCGTGGCGGGATCGTGGTGGCGCAGGTCAACGCGCGGATGCCCTGGACGTACGGCGACGCCGAGCTCGACCTGGACCAGGTCGACGTCCTGGTCGAGGCCGACGAGGAGATGCCGCACGCGCCGCGCGGGGTCGTGGACGAGACCTCGGCGCGGATCGGCGCGCTGGTCTCTGAGCGGGTGGCCGACGGCTCGACCCTGCAGGCCGGGATCGGCGCCGTACCCGACGCCACGCTGCGCGGCCTGGTCGGCCGCACCGGGCTGCGGGTCTGGACCGAGATGTTCTCCGACAGCGTGCTCGCGCTCGAGAAGGCCGGAGCGCTGGACCGCAACGTGCCGATCACCGCGTCGTTCCTGTTCGGCTCGCCCGAGCTGCTGGAGTGGGTCGACCGCAACGAGCGGATCGTGATGAAGCGGACCGAGGTGACCAACAGCCCCGCCCGGATCGCCCAGAACCCCCAGATGGTCAGCGTGAACACCGCGCTCCAGGTCGACCTGTTCGGCCAGGTCAACGCGTCGCGGATCCGGGCGCGCATCCACTCCGGGTTCGGTGGCCAGACGGATTTCTACGTCGGCGCGCTGCACAGCCAGGGCGGGCAGGCGTTCATGGCGCTGCGCTCCTGGCACCCCAAGGCCGACACCTCGACGATCGTGCCGCTGGTCGACGAACCCGTGACGTCGTTCCAGATGAGCGCCATCGTGACCGAGCAGGGCGTCGCCCAGGTCTTCGGCGTCGACGAGCGCGAGCAGGCGCGCCAGATCATCCAGGTCGCCCACCCCAGCGTCCGCGACGAGCTCTACGAGGAGGCCGTCGAGCTGGGCCTGGCGTGACGCGCGTGAGCAGGCTCCTAGGATTGGCCCCATGAGCCAGCAGCCGTTCTCCCGTCCCGGTGCCATCGACCTGTCGGCGCTCCAGCGCCCCGCGCCGAGCGGCCCGCCGACGGGTGCCGGTGCCCCGGGCGCGCCCGCCGGCGGCGCTCCCGGAGCCGCGCCGGTCGGCGGCTCGTCGTACGCCGTCGAGGTGACCGAGCAGAGCTTCCAGGCCGTCCTGGAGTCCTCGATGACCGCGCCGGTGCTGCTCGTCTTCTACTCGCGCACGCGGATGCCCGAGAGCGGCCGCCTGGCCGACGACCTCGCCGTGCTGTCGGGCGAGTTCGAGGGCCGCTTCCTCGCCGGGCTCGTCGACATCGACGCGGCGCCGGGGATCGCCCAGGCCATGCAGATCCCGTCGATCCCGCTCGTGGTCGCGGTGCTCGACGGCCGGCCCGCGCCGCTGCTGCAGGACGCGCTGCCGATGGAGGAGCTGCGCACCGCGCTCACCCAGGTGATGCAGCAGCTCACTGCCCAGGGCATGACCGGTCGCCACCAGCCTCGCGCCGGCGGCCCCGCCGGCGCCGAGGGCGAGGACGCGGAGGAGTACGTCGACCCGCGCTACGCCCCCGCCCAGGACGCCCTTGCCGCGGGCGACGTCGACCAGGCCGTCGCGGAGTACCAGAAGCTGGTCACCGCCAATCCCGCCGACGCCGAGGCGGCCGCCGGGTTGGCCATGGCCAAGGTGCTGCAGCGGGTGCAGGGCGTCGACCTGCAGGGCGCGCGCGCCGCCGCCGCGGACCGGCCCGACGACGTCGACGCGCAGACGCTCATCGCCGACCTCGACCTGTACGGCGGCCACGTCGAGGACGCGTTCGCGCGGCTCGTCGAGCTGGTCCGTCGTACCTCCGGCAAGGAGCGGGACGCCGCGCGCGAGCACCTGCTGGGACTCTTCGCCGCCGTCGGCAACGACGACTCCCGAGTCCTCAAGGGCCGCCAGGCCCTCGCCTCCGCGCTGTTCTGAGCGCGCCTCGCCCGAGCCTGCGAGGGCGAGGAGGCGCGCGCCAGGTCTCTCTCGCCCCGCGGCTGAGGAACGAAGCCGCGACGGGCGTATCGAGACCTCGTTTCGCGTCTGGGTCTCGATACGCCCCTCGTTCCTCGGGGCTACTCGACCACCGAGTTGAGTGCCGTGAGCACCGCGGCGACCGCGGGGGAGTCGGCCATGCTGCGGCGGTGGACGGCGACCACGTCGCGGGTCGGCACCGGGTCGTGGGCGCGCACCGCGACGACGCCGTCGAGCGGCTGGCGGCCGAGCCGAGGGACCAGGGCGATGCCGAGTCCCGCGCGGACCAGGGCGAGGTGGGAGTCGAACTCCATCGCGGTGTGCGCGATCCGGGGGAGCCGGCCGGTGCCGTCGTACATCCGGTTCAGCCACTGACGACAGATGGTGCCCTCGGGGGTGGCGATCCAGCCCTCGTCGACGAGGTCGGCGGGCGTGACCCGGTCGCGGCCGGCGAGCGGGTGCGCGGGGTGCACGATCACGTCCGCGACGTCCTGGGCGACCTGCGTGGTCGCGACGTGGTCGGGCACGGAGATCGCGACGTCGCCCCAGCGGTGGACGACGCCGATGTCGGCCTGCCCGGTGGCGACGAGTTCGACGGTGTCCCACGGCTCGCGCTCGGTGAGGCTCACCGTCAGGTCCGGGTGCGTGGTCAGCAGGTCGTGGACGACCGGCGCGACCAGGCCGCGCATCGCGGTCGAGAACGTCGTGAGCCGCAGGTGCCCCGAGATGGCGCCGGCCTGGCGGTGCAGCCCGGCCTCCAGCTGCTCCAGGTCGGCGAGCAGTCGACCGCCCTCGTCGACGAGGTGGCGACCGTGCCCGGTGAGCATCACCCCGCGACCGACCCGCTCCAGCAGCGGGACGCCCGTCTGCCGCTCGAGCCGTTTGACCTGCTGGGAGACCGCGCTCGGGGTGTAGCCGAGGGCGTCGGCCGCGCCGACCACCGATCCGTGGGTCGCGACGGCGCGGAGGGCGGTGAGGGCGGGAAGGTCGATCATGTAGCGATGCTACAAGGATATGCGCACGAGGATTCGCTGGTGCTTCATGGTTGTGCTCGGAGAGGGTGGCGGGGTGACTCGCCGTGACTCCCTGCTCGCCGCCCTGGTCGCCACCGTCTGGGGCTTCAACTTCGTGGTCATCGACTGGGGGATGGCCGGGGTCCCGCCGCTGCTCTTCCTGGCCCTGCGGTTCGTGCTCGTGGTGTTCCCGGCGATCCTGCTGGTGCCCCGGCCGGCCGTGCCGTGGCGGACCCTGGCGGCTGTCGGGGTGTTCATGTCGATCGGCCAGTTCGGCTTCCTCTACGTCGCGATGGACGCGGGGATGCCGCCGGGGCTGGCCGCCCTGGTGCTCCAGGCGCAGGTGGTCTTCACGATCGTGATCGCCGCGGGGGTGCTGCGCGAGATCCCCACCGCGGCGCAGGTGGCGGGCGTGCTGCTCGGCGTCGTCGGCCTCGTGGTCGTCGGCCTCGGCCGCGGCGGCCACGTGCCCGCGACCGCCCTGCTGCTGTGCCTGCTGGGCGCCCTCTCCTGGGGGATCGGCAACGTCGTCTCGCGGGCCGCCCGGGTGCCCGGCGGGCTGTCGCTGACGGTCTGGTCGGCGACCGTCGTACCGGTGCCGCTGCTGGCGCTCGCCCTGGTCGTCGACGGCCCGTCCGCCGTGGCCGACGGGCTGGCGGCGTTCGGCTGGCAGGCGGCCCTCTCGACGCTCTACACGGCGGGGCTGGCCTCGCTGGTCGGGTACGGCGTCTTCAACTCACTGCTCGCCCGCAACCCCTCGGCGGCCGTGGTGCCGTGGGTGCTGCTCGCCCCGGTCGTCGCGATGATCTCCGCGTGGCTGCTGCTCGACCAGGTCCCGAACGGCGCCGAGGCCGGCGGCGGGCTGCTGCTGGTGGTCGGCGTGCTGGTCGCGCTCCGCTCGGGGCGGCGACCGGCGGCTACGCCCGCCCCGACTCGGTGTACGACGCCCCGCGGCCGTCCAGGCTCGCCAGCGCGGAGTGCACCCGCCGGGCGGTGAAGTCGGCGCACCGCTCGTCGACCTGCTCGAGCGTGCAGAACTCGGCGGTGCGGATCTCACGCTCCTGACGGACCATCTGCTCCAGGAGCGACGCCGGTCGTACGCCGCCGTCGAAGACCAGGCACAGCGCGTCGTCCCAGCCGCTCCACGGCGGCAGCCAGTCGGTCAGCAGGAGCGGGCCGGGGACGAGGGTGAGACCGAGCTCCTCCTCGACCTCCCGCCCCGCGGCGACCTGGGGGGACTCGCCGACCTCGACGACGCCGCCGGGCAGGTCCCAGTCCTGCTTGTAGGTCAACTGGCACAGCAGCACCCGCGCCGACTCGTCGCGCACCAGCAGCTGCGAGATCGCGCGCTTGCGGGGGAGGAACGAGTTGAGCAGCGCCCGGAACCCCTCGGGCTCGTGCGCCGGAAGGTCGCTGGCGAGCCGTGCGTACACGATCCGGTCGGCGGGCTCGCCGTCCACCGTCACGCCGCGCATCACGCCCTCGCGCCGCATCCCCGACCAGGTCGCCACCCGCTGCCCGGCCTCGTCGGCGGGGTCGATCAGCGCCTCGACCCGGGCGTGGTCCAGCAGCGCCGCGACCACCTCGTGCCGGACCACCTCGACGGGTTGCCCGGCGTCCCACGAGATGCGGGCCACCCCGACGGCCACCGTGGTCACGGTCGTCGTCGGCTGCTCGGTCACGCCGCCAGGGTAGTGGGTGGGTGGGGGTGGCTCCGGCAGGCGCGATTGCGGCTCCATCACGGTATGCAGACGACTTCGCGCTGCCCACGGCGTACCCACCGTGGAGAGCGTCGGCTCGTCTGCATACCGTGATGAACCTGCGGCCCCCGAGACCCCCGAGACCCCCGCAGGCTCAGCCCTTCCGCCGGAACCACACCGTCGCCAGCGGCGGTACGACGATGTCGGCGTGCGCGGGCTGGCCGGACCACTCGCCGTCGACGGCGGTGACGGAGCCCAGGTTGCCGACGCCGGACCCGGTGTACGCCGACGCGTCGGTGTTGAGGATCTCCTCCCACTCGCCGGCCTCGGGCAGGCCGAGGCGGAAGTCGAAGTGCGGGATGGCGGCGAAGTTCGACACGCAGGCCACGTCCGGGGCGCCGGGGGAGCGGCGGACGAACGAGAAGACGTTGCGTCCGGCGTCGTTGGCGTCGATCCAGGCGAAGCCGTCGGGGGAGTGGTCCTGGCCCCAGATCGCCTCGGAGGAGCGGTAGGCGGAGTTGAGGTCGCGGACCAGGGTCTGGACGCCGCGGTGCTCGGGGTGGTCGGTGAGCCACCAGTCGAGCTCGCGCGACTCGGCCCACTCCGACTCCTGGCCGAACTCGGCCCCCATGAACAGCAACTGCTTGCCGGGGTGCGCCCACATGAAGCCGAGGTAGGCGCGCAGGTTGGCCAGCTGCTGCCACCGGTCGCCGGGCATCTTGCGCAGCAGCGAGCCCTTGCCGTGCACGACCTCGTCGTGGCTGATCGGCAGCACGTAGTTCTCCGACCAGGCGTACACGAGCGAGAAGGTCATCTCGCCGTGGTGGTACGCGCGGTGCACCGGCTGGTGCTCGACGTACCCGAGCGAGTCGTGCATCCAGCCCATGTTCCACTTGAACCCGAAGCCCAGGCCGCCGTCGGACGTCGGTCGGGTGACGCCCGGCCAGGAGGTCGACTCCTCGGCGATCGTGACGATGCCGGGGACCCGCCGGTAGACGGTCGCGTTCATCTCCTGCAGGAACTGCACCGCCTCGAGGTTCTCGCGGCCGCCGTGCACGTTCGGCGTCCACTCGCCCTCCTCGCGGGAGTAGTCGAGGTACAGCATCGAGGCGACGCCGTCGACGCGCAGCCCGTCGGCGTGGAACTCCTCCAGCCAGTACAGCGCGTTGGCGTAGAGGAAGTTGCGCACCTCGTGACGCCCGAAGTTGAAGATGTGCGAGCCCCACTCCTTGTGCCAGCCGCGCTGGGGGTTGGGGTCCTCGTAGAGCGGCGTCCCGTCGAAGCGCGCCAGCGCCCACTCGTCGGTGGCGAAGTGGCCGGGCACCCAGTCCAGGATCACGCCGATCCCGGCCTGGTGCAGACGGTCCACGAGCAGCCGGAAGCCGTCCGGGTCGCCGAAGCGCGCGTCCGTCGCGAAGTACGACGTCACGTGGTAGCCCCACGAGCCGCCGAACGGGTGCTGCATCACCGGCATCAGCTCGACGTGGGTGAAGCCCAACTCGGAGAGGTACGCCGGCAGCTCGTCGGCCAGCTGCTCCCAGGTCTTGTCCCGCCGCCACGAGGCGAGGTGCATCTCGTAGGTCGACATCGGCGAGGTGACCGGCTGCTTCTCCGTGCGGGCCGTCATCCACTCCTGGTCGCCCCACTCGTAGGTCGACTCGAAGACCTTCGACGCGGTCTGCGCGGGCCGTTCGGCCCACGTCGCCATCGGGTCGGCCTTCTCGCGCCACACGCCGTCGGCGCCGAGGACGGCGTACTTGTACGTCGTGCCGGTCCCGACGCCGGGGACGAACAGCTCCCACACCCCGGAGGTGCCGAGCTGGCGCATCGGGTGCTCGCGGCCGTCCCAGGCGTTGAAGTCGGCCTTGAGGCGGATGGCGCGGGCCGACGGCGCCCACACCGCGAACGAGGTGCCGGTGACGTCGCCGAGGGCGCCGGGGTAGCGGTGCACCCGGGCGCCGAGCACCTGCCAGAGCTGCTCGTGCCGTCCCTCGTTGATCAGGTGCAGGTCCACCTCGCCGAGGGTCGGCAGGAAGCGGTAGGGGTCGTCGACGACCGACGGGCCGCCGTCGTACGCGACGGCGACGCGGTAGTCGGGGACGTCGGGCACCGGGAGCACGCCGACCCAGATGCCCTCGTACTCGTGCTCGAGGCGGGTCTCGCCGTCGGCGTACTGGACGGTGACCGAGGAGGCCAGCGGCTTCAGCACCCGGACGGTCACGCCGCCGTCGTGGGGGTGCGGGCCGAGGACGGCGTGCGGGTCGCCGTGCTCGCCGCGCACGATCTGCGCGAGCTGCTCCCGGTCGACGGGATGGGCGACGGGCTGGGGGGTCGAGGTGCTCATGAGTCTCCGATCCTCGCGATGGCCTCGAGTGGGATGGACACCCACGTCGGTCGGTTGCGGGTCTCGTACACGGTCTCGTAGACGGCCTTGTCGGCGACGTAGGCGTCGAGCAGGATCCGCTGCTCGTCGCTCACCTCGCCGCCGGCGTACGCGACGAGGAAGTGGTTGCGGTTGCGGTGCGCCCACTCCTCGGCCCGGTAGGCGCGCTGGGCGGCGCTCTCGGCGTCGTCCTCGTCGTGGGAGCGCTCGACGACGCGGGGGGCGTAGTCGAAGGAGCGCAGCATCCCGGCGACGTCGCGCCACGGCGAGTCGGGGAGCTGACGCTCGGCCAGCGGCTTGGCCGGCTCGCCCTCGAAGTCGACGATCCGCCAACCCGTGGAGGTGCGCAGGGTCTGGCCCAGGTGCAGGTCGCCGTGGACCTGCTGGACCGAGAGCGTCGGCAGCGCCGCGACCCGGTCGTACGCCGCCCGCAACGTGTCGGCGTGGGCGGCGAGCTCGGGGACCGCCGGGAGCGCGGCGTCGAGTCGGGCCCGCATCGCCTCGGCCAGCTCGCGGGCCGCCTCGGCGCCGCGGTCCTCGGTGGGGAAGTGGGTCGCGAGCGCCGTGTGGACCTCGCGCAGCGCCTCGCCGAGCCGCGACGCCTCGCCGGCGAAGTCGCCGCCGACCTCGTGGGCGTGCAGGTCGGCCTCGGCGAACAGGTCGCGGACGCTGGTCAGGGCGAGGTCCCAGCCGTCGGTGGCGGTGCGCAGGAACTCCTGCAGCATCGCGAGCTGGACGACCTCCCCGGAGGCGGGGTCGCGCCAGTCCACCCAGCCGTAGAGCGCGGCGACGTGCTCGGAGCCGGCCCGGGTCAGCACCTCGTGGACGGTGATGTCGGGGTTGCGGCCGGGGGTGACCTTGCGGAAGAGCTTCATCAGCGAGTCCTCGCCGAAGAGGACGGAGGAGTTCGACTGCTCGCCGGAGAACAGCGCGGAGTGCACGTCGCTGTCGAGCGCGTGTCCGGGCACCCGGTGGAAGCTCAGGCCGCTCGCCGCGTCGGTGACCGTGCCGTCCGGCGACGCCTCGGCCTCGACGAAGGTGCGCAGCCAGCTGGCCATCGCGACCTTGTCGTGCAGCGCGTCGTACGCGTGCACCCAGCCGTGCTCGGGCTCCTCCCACCAGCCGACGAAGGCGTGGTCGAGCCGGCTCTCGGCCTCGGTGTAGAGGGCCAGCGGGACCTGGTAGAGCTCGGTGCCGCCCTCGGGGTCGCCGTACGTCAGCTCGACGAGGTGGACGACGACCCGCGGGCCGTCGTCGACCGCACCGGGGACCGCGCCCAGCCGCTCGACGGCGGTCACCTCGAAGGGACGGCCCTTGCCGCCGAACCAGCGGGTCCGGCCGAAGTACTCGGCGAGGACGTTCGGGTCGATGTGCTCCACCTTCACAGCAGCTGCCCCTCCTCGGGAGTCTCGGGCACGGTCAGCCGGAACCAGTAGAAGCCGTAGCCGGCGAGGGTCAGCAGGTACGGCAGCTCGCCGATCACCGGGAACGGCACCCCGCCCAGCAGCTCGATGGGTCGCCGTCCCTCGAAGCGGCGCAGGTCGAGCTCGACGGGCTGCGGGAACCGGGAGAGGTTGTTGACACAGAGGATCAGGTCCTCGGTGCCGTCGGCGTCGACGTGCTCGCGCACGTAGGAGAGCACGGTGGAGTTCGAGCCGCCGAGGTCGGTGAAGGTGCCGAGCCCGAACGCCGGGTGGTGCCGGCGGGCGTGGATCATCCGGCGGGTCCAGTGCAGCAGCGAGGAGGAGTTCTCCAGCTGCGCCTCGACGTTGACAGACTCGTAGCCGTAGATCGCGTCCTGGACCACCGGGAGGTCGAGCTTGCCGGGGTTGGCCGAGGAGAAGCCCGCGTTGCGGTCGGAGGTCCACTGCATCGGGGTGCGCACGCCGTCGCGGTCGCCCAGCCAGATGTTGTCGCCCATCCCGATCTCGTCGCCGTAGTAGAGGACGGGCGAGCCGGGCAGCGAGAGCAGCAGCGCGTTGAACAGCTCGATCTGGTTGGTGTCGTTCTCCAGCAGCGGCGCCAGCCGCCGGCGGATGCCGATGTTCGCCTTCATCCGCGGGTCCTTGGCGTACTCGCCCCACATGTAGTCGCGGTCCTCGTCGGTGACCATCTCGAGCGTCAGCTCGTCGTGGTTGCGCAGGAAGATGCCCCACTGGCAGTTGTGGGGGATCGCCGGCGTCTGCTCGAGGATCTCCGAGATCGGGAAGCGCGACTCGCGGCGTACGGCCATGAAGATGCGTGGCATCACCGGGAAGTGGAAGGCCATGTGGCACTCGTCGCCGCCGAGCTCGTAGTCGCCGAAGTACTCGACCACGTCCTCGGGCCACTGGTTGGCCTCGCACAGCAGCACCCGGCCGGGGTAGTTGTCGTCGACGAACCTCCGCACGATCTTGAGCGCCTCGTGGGTCTCCGGGAGGTTCTCGCCGTTGGTGCCGGGGCGCTCGTAGAGGTACGGCACGGCGTCCAGCCGGAAGCCGTCCATGCCCATGTCGAGCCAGAACTTCATCGCGTCCAGCATCGCCTCGAGCACCTTCGGGTTGTCGAAGTTGAGGTCGGGCTGGTGGGAGAAGAAGCGGTGCCAGTAGTACTGCTGGCGCACCGGGTCCCAGGTCCAGTTCGACGGCTCGGTGTCGACGAAGATGATCCGCGCTTCCTGGTACAGCTCGTCGGTGTCGGACCAGACGTAGAAGTCGCCGTACGGCCCGTCCGGGTCGGAGCGGCTGGCCTGGAACCACGGGTGCTGGTCGCTGGTGTGGTTCATGACGAAGTCGATGATCACGCGGATGCCGCGGGCGTGCGCCTCGTCGAGGAAGTAGCGGAAGTCCTCGACGGTGCCGATCTCCGGCAGCACGCCGGTGTAGTCGGCGACGTCGTACCCGCCGTCGCGCAGCGGGCTCGGGAAGAACGGCGGGATCCACAGGCAGTCGACGCCCAGCCACTCCAGGTAGTCGAGCTTCTCCACCAGCCCGCGGAAGTCGCCGGTGCCGTCGCCGTTGGAGTCGCGGAACGAGCGGACCAGCACCTCGTAGAAGACGGCCGTCTTGAACCAGTCGGGCGTGGAGTGCGCGGCCGACTCGGCGTCGACGCCGGAGTCGGTGTGACCGTCGACGATCGGGTCCTCGCCCAGCGGGGGGCCGTCCTGCACGGGGGTGGGTCCGGTCTCCTGCTCGGTCTGGCTCACACGGTCCTCCTGACGCTCAGCACGTGGGCGGGCTCGTTGTAGGGATCGAGGCGGACGTAGTTGTGCTGGCCCCAGCTCCAGTCCGCCCCGGTGATCTCGTCGTGGACGACGAGCGAGTCGCCCCAGCCCAGGCCGAGGGCGGGCAGGTCGAGGTGGACCATCGTCTCGCGGGCGGCGTGCGGGTCGAGGTTGACCACGACCACGACCAGATCGTCGCCGGCCTGCTTGGAGAAGCACAGGACGTTCTCGTCGTCGGTGCTGTGGATGGTGACGTTGCGCAGCAGCTGGAGCGCGGGGTGCTCGCGGCGGATCTCGTTCAGCCGGGTGAGGTACGGCGCCAGCGTGCGGTTCTCGCGCTCCGCGGCCTCCCAGTCGCGGATCCGGATCTGGTACTTCTCCGAGTCGAGGTACTCCTCGCTGCCCGGCTTGACCGCCACGTGCTCGAAGAGCTCGTAGCCGGCGTACACGCCCCAGCTCGGCGAGCCGCAGGCCGCGACGACGGCACGGACCTTGAACGCGGCCGGGCCGCCGTACTGCAGGTAGGCGTGCAGGATGTCGGGGGTGTTGACGAAGAAGTTCGGCCGCATCAGGTGGTCGGACTCGCGGGAGAGCTCGGTGAGGTACTCCTCGATCTCCCACTTCGCGGTGCGCCAGGTGAAGTAGGTGTAGCTCTGGTGGTAGCCGATGGCGCCGAGGCCGTGCATCATCGCCGGCCGCGTGAACGCCTCGGACAGGAACAGCACGTCGGGGTCCGTGCGCCGGACCTCCTTCAGCAGCCACTCCCAGAACGCCAGGGGCTTGGTGTGCGGGTTGTCGACGCGGAAGATCCGCACGCCGTGCGACATCCAGTGCCGCACCACCCGGAGCACCTCGCGGCAGATGCCCTTCGGGTCGTTGTCGAAGTTGACCGGGTAGATGTCCTGGTACTTCTTGGGCGGGTTCTCGGCGTACGCGATGGTGCCGTCAGCGCGGGTGGTGAACCACTCCGGGTGCTGGGTCACCCAGGGGTGGTCGGGCGCGGCCTGCAGGGCCAGGTCGAGGGCGACCTCCAGCCCGAGCTCGCCGGCGCGGGCGACGAAGGCGTCGAAGTCCTCGAAGGTGCCCAGGTCGGGGTGGATGGCGTCGTGCCCGCCGTCCTTGGACCCGATGGCCCACGGCGAGCCCGGGTCGTCCGGGCCGGGCGTCAGCGTGTTGTTCGGACCCTTGCGGTTGACCTCGCCGATCGGGTGGATCGGCGGCAGGTAAACCACGTCGAAGCCCATCTCGGCCACGGCGTCGAGCCGCTTCGCGGCCGTGACGAAGGTACCGCTGGTGACCGTGCCGGTCTTCGGGTCCTTGGTGGCGCCCTCGGAGCGCGGGAAGAACTCGTACCAGGAGCCGAACAGCGCGCGGGGACGGTCGGCGTACGCCGGGTAGGGACCCTCGACCGTGACCAGCTCGCGCAGCGGGTGGGCCAGCAACAACGCCGTCAGCTCGGGGGACTGCAGGACCGCGAGGCGGGCCGCGGCGGGCCGGGTGCTGTCGGTGCTCGCCGCAATGGCGCCGGCGAGCAGCTCGTGCGCCGATCGGTCCTTCCGCGGCACGCCGGCCTGGACCCGCTCGAGCAGCAGCCGGCCCTCGGTGAACATCAGCTCGACGTCGATCCCGGCCGGGATCTTGATGCCCGCGGCGTGCTGCCAGGTGCCGATCGGGTCGGACCACGCCTGCACCTCGAAGGTCCAGGCCCCGGGAGCGTCCGGCGTCACCCAGGCGGCGTACCGGTCGGGCACCTCGGGATCCAGGCTCATCCGGACCGGGTCGCGTCGTACGCCGGCGGGATCGGTGAGGACCACCTCGGCGCCCAGCTTGTCGTGACCCTCCCGGAACACCGAGGCGGTCACCGGGAAGGGCTCGTCGACGGTCGCCTTCGCCGGCAGCCGACCGAGGTCGACCACGGGCATGACGTTCATGACGGGGATGCGTCCGACCATTGCTCCAACCTAGCGAGCGGATCTGGCGGGCTGGCAAGTCGTACGGCCGACCCGAGGGCAGCCCTCGAGTACCCACTGCCCGCGGATGGAACCGGACTCGGGCGGAGAGGTTGGATCGATCCAGGGAAGGGGCTAGCGTCGCTCCGGTGCGCGCGATCCGACGATTCACCGTCCGTCCCGTCCTCCCCGCGGCCCTGACGGCCCTGGGCGAGCTGGCCGGGAACCTCCGCTGGTCCTGGCACCCCGAGAGCCAGGACGTCTTCGCCGAGGTCGATGCCGACCTGTGGGAGGCGACGGGCCACGACCCGGTCCGTCTGCTCGGTGCCGTCGGTCGCTCCCGGCTCGACGAGCTCGCCGCCGACGAGGGGTTCCTGGAGCGGCTGCGCGTCGCGCGGGCCGACCTCGACGCGTACCTCACGCAGGAGCGCTGGTACCAGAAGTCGGGAGCGGACGGCCCCCGCGCCATCGGCTACTTCTCGCCCGAGTTCGGCATCACCGCGGTGCTGCCGCAGTACTCCGGCGGCCTCGGCATCCTCGCCGGCGACCACCTGAAGGCGGCCAGCGACCTCGGCGTGCCGATCATCGGCGTCGGCCTGCTCTACCGGCACGGGTACTTCCAGCAGGCCCTGTCCCGCGAGGGCTGGCAGCAGGAGACCTATCCCGTCCTCGACCCCGACGAGCTGCCGATCTCGCTGCTGCGCGAGCCCGACGGGTCGCAGGCGATGATCTCGATCGCCCTGCCCGAGGGACCCGAGCTGCTGGCCCGGATCTGGGTCGCGGGCGTCGGGCGGGTCCCGCTGCTGATGCTCGACACCAACGTCGAGGGCAACCCCGACCACTACGTCGACGTGACCGACCGGCTGTACGGCGGCAACTCCGAGCACCGGCTGCGCCAGGAGCTGCTGCTCGGCGTCGGCGGGGTCAAGGCGCTGCGCGCGTACTGCCGGATCACCGGCCACCCCGAGCCGGAGGTGTTCCACACCAACGAGGGCCACGCCGGCTTCCTGGGCCTGGAGCGGATCCGCGAGCTCACGGTCGCCGAGGACGGCCCCCGCCTCGACTTCGACACGGCGCTCGAGGTCAGCCGCGCCTCGACGGTCTTCACCACCCACACGCCGGTCCCGGCCGGCATCGACCGCTTCCCGCTGAGCCTCATCGAGCAGTACTTCAGCGACGCGGGCGCCACCCCCGGCGTACCCGTGGAGCGGATCCTCGGGCTCGGCCGCGAGGACTACGACGGCGGCGACCCGGCGGTGTTCAACATGGCCGTGATGGGCTTCCGCCTGGCGCAGCGTGCCAACGGCGTCTCCCAGCTGCATGGGGTGGTCTCGCGCGGCATGTTCCAGGGGCTGTGGTCGGACTTCGACGTGTCCGAGGTGCCGATCGGGTCGATCACCAACGGCGTGCACGCGCCGACCTGGGTGGCCCGGGAGATCTTCGACCTCGCCGCCGGCCAGGGGGCGGACCCCGACGGCGACGACACCGACGCGTTCTGGGCCGCGGTCGACAAGGTCCCCGGGACCGACGTGTGGTCGGTCAAGCGGCAGCTGCGCGAGCGGCTGGTCCTCGACGCCCGGCGCCGGCTGCAGCAGTCCTGGGAGAAGCGCGGCGCGGCACCGGCCGAGCTCGGCTGGATCGAGTCGGCCCTCGACCCCGACGTCCTGACGATCGGCTTCGCGCGCCGGGTGCCGTCGTACAAGCGGCTGACGCTGATGCTGCGCGACCCGGAGCGCCTCAAGCGCCTGCTGCTGCACCCCGAGCGCCCGGTGCAGCTGGTGATCGCCGGCAAGTCGCACCCCGCGGACGACGGGGGCAAGCGGCTGATCCAGGAGCTGGTGCGCTTCGCCGACGACCCGGAGGTCCGGCACCGCATCGTGTTCCTGCCGAACTACGACATCGCGATGGCGCAGCCGCTCTACCCGGGCTGCGACGTGTGGCTGAACAACCCGCTGCGGCCCTACGAGGCGTGCGGCACCTCCGGCATGAAGGCCGCGCTCAACGGCGGGCTGAACCTCTCGATCCTCGACGGCTGGTGGGACGAGTGGTACGACGGCGAGAACGGCTGGGCCATCCCGTCGGCCGACGGGATGGAGGACACCGACCGGCGTGACGACCTGGAGGCCGAGGCGCTCTACGACCTGATCGAGCACGAGGTCACGCCGCGGTTCTACGACCTCGACCACGAGGGCGTGCCGACGCGGTGGGTGGAGATGCTGCGCCACACGCTGAAGTCGCTCGGCCCGAAGGTGCTCGCGACCCGGATGGTGCGCGACTACGTCCGGCAGCTCTACGCCCCCGCCGCGGTCACTGCCCGCCGGCTGAACAGCGACTACGCCGGCGCCGTCGAGCTGGCTGCGTGGAAGCGCCGGGTGCGCGCGGGCTGGGCCGGCGTACGGGTGGAGCACGTGGAGAGCAGCGGCGTCGGGGACGCCCCCGAGGTCGGCGCGACCCTGCACGTGCGCGCCTTCGTCGCTCTCGGCGAGCTCGCTCCCGAGGACGTCAGCGTCCAGCTCGTGCACGGCCGCGCCAGCGGCGAGGACGAGATCGTCGACGCCGCCGCCCTCGACCTCACGCTCGCCGAGTCGTACGACGCCGGCCGGCACCGCTTCGACGGCGACCTGGTCCTCGACCACTCCGGCGGCTTCGGCTACACCGTCCGCGTCGTACCCCGCAACGACCTGCTGGCCTCCGTCGCCGAACTCGGCGTCGTCGCCCTCCCCTGAGCACCGGAGGTCGAGCAGCGAAGGCGCTCAGCGCCTGAGCGTCCGTCGAGACCCGGTGAGCCGGCAGCGACGTCGATCACCGTTGCCTGTGGGCTGCGGGGGTCTCGACGGGCGCTCGTCGCTGCTCGACCTCCGGTTGGGTTCCGGCCGATGACTCTGGTGGTCGAGCAGCGAAGGCGCTCAGCGCCTGAGT